>Ga0209749_1000014_pt1 | contig 375686 bp, 338 predicted proteins | sample EPASupsiteSAE347_FD_187267 | JGI IMG/M metagenome (GOLD analysis project Ga0209749, IMG submission 187267) | Bioremediated contaminated groundwater from EPA Superfund site, New Mexico - Sample SAE3-47 (SPAdes) (version 2) | ecosystem: Environmental > Aquatic > Deep subsurface > Groundwater >... | reverse complement strand
TCCAGATCAAAAGCTATCAATGTATGGGGAGTTATAAAGTGACGAAGCGCTTCAAATCCTGCTTTATTGAGGATATCTTTCATGCCATCTTTCCGATCCGTGCTGCCAGCTTCTCCCGCTGGCGCACTCGTGCCGCATCCAGCAGCATCCGTCCTGCCCAGCGGTAGACGTTAAAGTCCTGCACCAGCGCCCGCATGCTGCGCATCCGTTCACGCTGTTCAAACTCCGGCATGGTTAACCCCTGGTAAAGAGCGTCAGCGGTCTGCTCCACATGGTAGGGGTTAACGATCAGCGCCTCATGCAGCTCATTGGCTGCCCCGGTAAACTGGCTTAAGACCAGCACACCACGCTCATCATCCCGGGCTGCAACAAATTCCTTGGCCACCAGATTCATGCCGTCGTGCAGGCTGGTGACCATGCAGACGTCGCTGGCCCGGTAGTAGCGATTGACCTGATCTGATTCATGATGTTCTGCCTTAAGAATGATGGCCCGGTCAAAACGCTGATTGATCCGTTTTGTCAGGCTATGCACCCGTAACTCAAAGGCGTGGTATTCCTCCAGGGCTGAACGGCTGGGAGCTGCAATCTGGATAAAGCTGAACCTGCCAACCAGCTCCGGGTGCTGCTCCAGCATCCGTTCTACGGCACTGAACCGTTCCAGGATCCCCTTGGTGTAATCCATCCGATCCACACCGATCCCCAGCAGATGGCCGTCCGGCAGTCCAAGCTCAGCCAGAATTTCCGCCCTGGTCTGCTCAACCGGGGGCAGGGTGCCCTGCCATTCCGGGGGCCACTGGATCGAGATCGGGTAGTTCTCCACCATGGTCAGTTGGCCGCCGTGGAAGATGGTGGATGACTCAGGCTCAATACGGGTCTCCAGATAGCGATCCACCGTTTCAAGAAAGTTCTTGCAGTGGAACGGGGTGTGGAAACCGAGGATGGTGCTGCCCAGCATCCCCTGTAGTAGCTCCTCTCTCCAGGGGCAGATACCGAAGGATTCCGGGTTGGGCCAGGGAATATGCCAGAAGGTGATGATGGTGGCCTTGGGCAGCCGTTGCCGGATCATCTTTGGCAGCAGGGCAAAGTGGTAATCCTGTACCAGCACCACCGGGTCATCGGTGCGGGCCTCCTTGACCACGGCATCGGCAAAGCGCTGGTTGATCTTCTGGTACTGCTGCCAGTCACTGCTGCGGAAGATCGGCCGTACATGGGCATTGTGGCAGAGTGGCCAGAACCCTTCGTTGGCAAAGCCGTAGTAGTAGCCCTGTTCCTCTTCATCGGTCAGCCAGATCCGGCGTAGGTTGTATTCCGGTTTTTTGGGCGGCACACCGACCCGGTCATGCTTGTCTACAGTTTCGCGGTCTGCTGATCCGCTGCCGTGGGCGATCCAGGTGCCGGAGCAGGCCCGCATCACCGGTTCCACTGCCGTAACCAGACCACTGGCTGGACGATGGACTATAATCCCTTGGTCAGTCATGACATGGATATACGGCTCCCGGTTGGAGACCACCAGTACCTGATCACCTGCCAGTTGTTTGTTCAGCAACCTGCGCAGGGCAGCCGGGTTCCAGACTGCGGTCATGTCGTCGGCATGGCGCCGCTCAGTCTCCAGATTACGCATCATGGCACGCATCTCAACCACCAGCGGCTGCAGCTCCTCACTGGTCGGCTTACTGAAGGGACGCAGGATACCTTCTCCCCGTAGCATGGCCCGTACCCCCTCCATCCAGCCACGCCAGCTTAAATGTGCCACAAAAACGGTAATCAGTGAGATCACCACACCCAGCACCACAAACAGGATGATGACATATTTACGGGTATCGGCGCTGCGGCGCTCAACAAAGCTCATGTCATGCACCAGTACCAGTGAACCAACCGTACTGTTTTCAAAACCAAGGGGTGTCCTGAACAGATGCACCGGCCCCTGGCTAAGCCTGATCAGGTGTGATGGCTCTTTTTGTTCTTCTGGAACAGGTGTACAGGAAATTTCCTTGGGGAAAACTGGCGTACGATAGAGCAGCTTGTTATCATTACTGCAGATTGCCAGAGCCAGCAGCCGTTCATCCCTGGTAGCCTTCTGCAGCAGGGAATTGATCTTGCCTCGTTCCTCATTGATAACCAGCTCTACGAGAGGTTCCTGCAGCGTGCTGCTGATCAGCTTTGAGCGGATGTCCAGGTCACGGGCAAACCATTTCAGGGTAAGATTATCAATCAGCGGCACTACGGCGTAGGCCAGCAGTGCCAGCGCAATTGCAAGTGGAATGATAAAACGCAGTGACAGGTGCAGAGATCGCAAGTTACGCATCAATTCTCCTTAAAACGCTGAATCCCAGCGCTTGCTGAGTCTGATAGCCGAGTTGATTAATCCAACCATGCTGTAGGTTTGTACAAAATTACCCCACTGTTCGCCGCTGCGGGGATCAATATGCTCTGCCAGCAGCCCCAGCCGGTTGCGCTTTTTCAGCAGGTTTTCAAACAGGGATCGGGCCTCGTCCATCCTGCCCAAGGCTGCCAGGGCATGGATGTACCAGAAGGTGCAGACCAGAAAGGCGTTCTCCGGCTCGCCAAAATCGTCGGCCTCTACGTAGCGGTACACGTAGTCGCCCCGTTTCAATTCCTTTTCAATGGCGGCAACGGTGGATGCAAAGCATGGGTCATCAGCGGAAAGAAATCCGACATCGTGCAGCAGCAACAGACTGGCATCCATGCTGTCTCCTTCAAACGATGCGGCAAAGGCCTGTTTTTCCTCATTCCAGGCCCGTTGGTAGATCACGGTATACATCTGGTCGGCATGGGAACGCCAGTAAGCGGCCCTTTCTTGTAATGCAAGACGGTCGGCAATCAGAGCCAGGCGGTCGCAGGCCGCCCAGCACATCACGCTGGAAAAGGTATGAACACGGGCAGTACCGCGTAGCTCCCAGAGACCGGCATCGGGTTGGTCATAGACTTGTGCGGCGATCTCGCCCAGAGATTCAAGCCGCTGAAACAGGGCGCTATCACCGCAACGCAGAAGTCGCCGGTCAAAAAAGATGTGGGTTACCGCCAGAATGGCAGAGCCGTAGACATCATGCTGAATCTGTTCAAAGGCCTGATTGCCACGCCGCACCGGACCCATGCCACGGTAGCCGGGCAGGTTCTCCACGATCTGTTCCTCAAGCCGGGCCTTGCCGTCAATGCCGTAGACCGGCTGAAGCCGTCCTCCCGGGGCGCTGGCCGATATATTGGCCAGATAGCCCAGGTACCGCTCCATGGTTTTGGTTGCCCCCAGACGATTCAAGGCATTGACTACAAAATATGAATCCCGCAGCCAGCAGAAGCGGTAGTCCCAATTGCGTACTGTGTTGGCCGCTTCGGGGATAGAGGTGGTCATGGCGGCAATAATGGCACCGGTGTCATCAAAGGTGTTCAGCTTTAAGGTAATAGCAGCCCTGATCACTTCATCCTGCCATTCAAACGGGATACCCAGATCGCGCACCCATTCATGCCAGTAGGCAATGGTCTCTTCCAGGAAACGCTTGGCCAGGTCTCTGATAGAACTTGGGATGGTTTCATCAGCGCCGAAGATTATGGTAACGCTGTCGTCCAGAAAAAAAGGCTGTTCCTGCAGCAGCATGGTGATGGAGGCGTCGGTGGTCAGGCGGAGAACCCAGTCTGGGGCAAGGTACCGGATATGATGGCTGCCGTAGGTAACCGGACAGCGTTCCCGGCCATAATCACTGGCAGGGCGTACCACCAGTCTGATACGGGGGCTCCCCTGCATTCTCTTGATCTGACGAATCAGCATGACCGGGGTAAACATTCTGTCAAACTGACGAAAACGTGGGGCAAAATCGGTTATTTCAACCACTGCACCAGAGGCGTCGGTCATGCGGGTCACCAGCACCGCGCTGTTGGGCAGGTACTGCTGTTCAACACTGATCTGTTCCACCAGTTCAATGGCACAATAGCCGAATCCAGCCTGATCCGTGTGCTCTTTAAGCAGTGAACAGAAGACCGGATCAGCATCAAAGCGGGGCATGCAGCACCAGACGATCTCGGCCTGTTCATCTATCAGGGCACCGATGGCACCGTTGCCAATCAGTCCCAGATCAATACTGTTATGCATAGCTGCTCCTTCATATTTTGCCGTAGCAGGGAGGTGGCTTGAGTCGGTCTGATGGTAAAACTATACTTCATTTTTACGGTCCTTCAACCCAAGCCACCCGAACCGGTCATTAATGGGTAAAATATTTCGTATTCAGAAACAGATGGGCAATGATGCTGGCGGCATAGCCCAGGGCAATGGCCCAGGTCCATTTCAGGTGGGCTCCAAAGGTATAGACACCACGGGCTGAGCCCATCAGTGCTACCCCGGCGGCAGAGCCGATAGAGAGCAGACTGCCGCCAACTCCGGCGGTCAGGGTTACCAGCAGCCACTGGCCGTGGGACATCTGTGGATCCATGGTCAGCACCGCAAACATGACCGGGATGTTGTCAATAATGGCAGAGAGAATCCCCACCAGCACGTTGGCCGTGGTATGGCCCAGTCCGTTGTACATAAGGTTTGAGGTTACAGCCAGATAGCCGAACTGTCCCAACCCTCCTACACAGAGAATCACCCCGTAAAAGAACAACAGGGTGTCCCATTCTGCCTTGGCAATCTTGCGGAACAGGTCAAAGGTGGCATGCTGATGACCGGTCAGGTCCAGCGGGTTGTCGCCGGACAGTAGACGATGCTCTTTTTTCTTCAACCAGTAGGAAAAGAAGGAAAGATAGCCCAGGCCCAACATCATCCCCACTGCCGGCGGCAGGTGCAAAAAGTTATGGAACGATACCGCCGTGACAATGGTTGCCAGAAACAGGGCCATGATCCGTTTGGCCCCCAGTTTCATGCTGACTGCTTCATCTGAAACCGAAGGTTTTTCCTTGGGTACGGCCATGCTCATCAAGGCAGCCGGTATGATCCAGTTGATCACCGAGGGGATAAAAATGGCAAAGAATTCAAAGAATTCAACCTTGCCCTTTTGCCAGACCATCAGGGTGGTTATGTCGCCAAAGGGGGAGAAAGCACCGCCTGCGTTGGCGGCCACCACGATATTAATACAGGCCACCACCACAAAACGGGTGTTGTTGCCGCCAACGGCCATGGCAACCGCCCCCATCAGTAGTGCTGTGGTCAGGTTATCAGCCACCGGCGAGATAAAAAAGGCCAGCAGACCGGTCATCCAGAACACAGTGCGCAACGTAAATCCTTTGTTAACCAGCCAGGAGCGGAGGGCACGGAAGGCATTGCGTTCTTCCAGCGCATTGATGTAGGTCATGGCTGCCAATAGAAACAGGAACAGCTCGGCATACTCGGTCAGGTTATGCATGATGGCTGCATGGGCATGATCCGGTCTGCCCAGGGCCTGATAGGAAATGGCTACCAGCACCCAGATAATACCGGCTGCCACAATAACCGGCTTGCTTTTGCGCAGGTGTAGCTTTTCTTCCAGAATTACCAGCCCATAGGCTGCAACAAACAGTACCAGGGCAAGTATCCCCATACCGGTACTGGTCAGGTTTTGAACCTCTCCAACAGAGCCGGAGGCTATTGCAGGCATGGCTGGCATAAGCAGTAACAGTGCTGCCAGGCAGATATTCTTCATGTAAAAATTCCCTTTCAATTCAGGTGTCGGGTAGCGTCACAACTTCAAAAACACACCGCTCAGGCAGTGATGTCCGTGGGCCAGCGTCGGATAATCACGGCAGATATCCGGTTTGGTCTCATTAATACTGCAGCCCTTGCGTTGTTCATCAAGCTGCAGCAGAAACGGGCAGGGATCCAGCAGTTGCTTGGTCTCTGGATCAACCCAGATCCAGCCCAAGCGGTTGACCCTGCTTAGCAGATCTTCCCGTCCCTCCTGCTGCCAGCGGGCCAGATCCCGTGCTGACGCATGCAGGTGCCCACCAAATGATTCGCAGCAGCGACCACAACAGAGACAGCCGGTCTGTTCAGTCTGCGCGTGATGAACATGAGTCTGCAGCCATTGACGCAGTGCTTCAAACATACCTCCCCCCTCTCTGGCACAGGGCCGTGAGACGAAGATACGAAAAAGGTCAAAACGTGGTGTGGGGTATCAGAACCGGTCAGGCAGGTGGAGCACGTCCGTGGGAGGGAAAACAGTGTTGGTCAACAGCAAGGGTGAGGGGAGCAGCAACAGCATAGATGCGGGTGGGTGACGGAGCAGGCGATGCGAGCGCAGTAGTAAACTGGCGATGCAGGGAGATACGGCGGTTGGATTTGATGGTGCAGCTGGCTGAAACCGGGCATTCATAGGTGAAATTCGTGACCTTGTCCGTTGAAAAGGACAAGGGTGAGATCAGCATTAAGACCGTGATCAGGGTCTGGGCCAGGCGACGCAGCGATATCAGGCAGGTAAGCTTTTTCATGGTTGGTACCTTCCCACCAGCCATTGTGGTTTGACTGGTCGAAAGGAGGCTTTTCCCTAATGTAATAGACGGTATTGGATGATATAGGCGGCAACACCGCCAAAGTAACCAATCAGGGCCAGGCCGCTTATCCGTTTGACATACCAGAAAAAGTGGATCTTTTCCAAACCCATTGCAGCCACACCAGCTGCAGAACCAATGATCAGGATTGAACCTCCAGTACCTGCGCAGTAGGCCATGAATTCCCACAGAAAGCTATCTGGTGGATACTGGGCCATGCTGTACATCCCCATTGAGGCAGCAACCAGCGGCACGTTATCCACAATGGCGCTGACCATGCCAATGATGGTGACTATCACATCTTCTCGTCCTACAGTTTTGTTAAGCCAACCAGCCAGATTAGTCAGAATATGGGTGTGTTCAAGGGTTGCAACGGCAAGCAGAATCCCGATGAAGAAAACAATTGAGCTCATGTCAATCTGCTTCAGGGCTCGCACCATAGTCAGGTGCTCTTTATGCTCATCCTCTTTTTTGCTGTGCAGCAGTTCTCCCACCATCCAGATAATCCCCAAACCAAACAGGATGCCCATAAATGGCGGCAGATGGGTCACGGTCTTGAAGATCGGTACGGCAACCAGAATGCCGATCCCCATGGCAAACATCAGGTTCTGTTCAAATGGGGTGGTTTTATGATGGGCTCCGTGACCAGATCCATGTGCTGAGGCCGGGCTGACCACTTCCCGTCCCCTCAGGATATAACTGGTAATGGCCAGTGGTACGAGCATGTTGATCATGGAAGCAATAAAGACACCCTTCATGATGGCCAGGGTGGTGATCTGACCGCCGATCCAGAGCATGGTGGTAGTTACGTCACCAATGGGAGACCAGGCACCGCCGGCATTGGCTGCAATTACAATGATACCGGCAAAAAACAGGCGGTCATCATGTTTTTCCAGCAGCTTTTTTATCAGCGATATCATTACAATAGTGGTGGTAAGGTTATCCAGTACAGAACTTAAAAAGAAGGTTACAAAGCCCACCAGCCACATCAAAGTAGAAAGTTTGGTGGTCTTGATTCGGGAGGTGATCACCTCAAAGCCGTTGTGAGCATCCACCACCTCTACTATTGTCATGGCCCCCATCAGAAAGAACACGATCTGAGCGGTTCCCATCAGAGACTCTCCCAGTTGCTCGCTCACCAAGTGGTGGTCGCCTGTGGACATTGCATAGATTGTCCAGAGCAGTCCGGCACCGATCAGTGCTGAGGCCGATTTATTGACCTTCAGCGGGTGTTCAAGAGCGATGGCAGCATAGGCAACTATGAAGATTATGATGAGGGCTGTGAGCATGTTGAAATCTCCGGAAACGTAGTGAAATACTATTTATGAAAAAAACGGAACAACCGCAGGTCATCTTTCTTTGTATGTTTTGTATCACAGGCAACAGCGTTTGCGCTATCTTCTGAAGGAGGATTTCTCAGTGCATCTCCGATAATCATTCCGCCAATAGCGCCATAAAGCAGCGCAGCTCCCCCGCCAACCAACAGCATTTTTATATCAGTGCCAATACCGTACCCGGTAAAAATCAGGCCGCTAATCAATCCAACAGTACCTAAAATAATTGCCCCAAATTTTCTGTCACCTGTTTTTTGTGCTGCCCGTCCGCCGATTGCCCAAGCCATTATTGAATAGACCGCCATGCCGCCCAAGGCCCAGCGGGCTGAAAAACTATCCATGGTTCCAGTAAGTTCCATTGAAGAAGGTATTATATTAGAGGTTAGGCTTAAACCGGCACATCCGCCAAGCAGTGTTGCTCCCGCTGAGCGGAGTTTGATTCCCATCACAAATTTAAGGATGCCAGCGTTAAAGCTACGGATTGTTTTCAGAATCATATTTTCTTTACGCTCCATTGTGTTAGCCGGTGTGTGCATAGCATACTCTCCTCTTTACCAGATACTTTTGCTGCGGATATAATTCTTAAAAGTCCCCTCCCCGGTTAAGGGGAGGGGGAACTGCAAGAAGTAAATATTCCAGTTGATTAATGACCAGCTGAAGGAGGAGCAACCAGCTTGCCGGGGTAGCGCAGGCTGCCAACCAGATCCTGAATCTCTTGCGGTGGTTCTGGAGTCATCTTGCCAACTACATACATCACTACAAAGTTCAGCACTGCGCCAACCGCACCAATACCTTCAGGCGAGATACCTAACCACCAGTGCTGGGCATTGTTCATGGCCGGGTTCACAAATTTAAAGTAGCTGATGTAGGCGGTAACAAAGATGATACCAACAATCATGCCAGCCATGGCCCCTTCCTTATTGGCCTTTTTATTAAAGATACCCATCAGGATGCAGGGGAAGAAGGAGGCGGCTGCCAGACCAAAGGCAAAGGCCACCACCTGCGCCACAAAGCCGGGCGGGTAGATACCGAACAGACCGGCAATACAGACCGCCACACCGGCTGCGCCACGGGCCCACCAGAGTTCTTCTGTTTCGCCCATGTTCGGTTTTAAGATGCCTTTCATCAAATCATGGGAAATAGCAGCTGAGATAACCAACAGCAGACCTGCTGCAGTGGAGAGTGCAGCAGCCAGACCTCCAGCCCCGATCAGGCCAACCACCCAGTTGGGCAGCTTGGCAATTTCAGGGTTGGCCAGCACCATGATGTCTTGGTCAATCTTGACTTCGTTTTTGCTCTTGGGATCATCCCACTTGCCTTTGGCAATCTGCATGATGCCATCGCCGTTCTTGTCTTTCCAGCCAACCAATTTAGTTTTTTCCCAGTTTTTGAACCAGGAAGGCGCTGCTTCATACTTGACGTTGTGTACTGATTTTACAAAGTTGGTACGGGCAAATACGGCAATTGCCGGAGCGGTAGTGTAGAGCAGGGCAATAAAGAACAGAGCCCAACCAGCAGAAGAACGGGCATCACGCATCTTGGGTACGGTAAAGAAGCGGATCAGGATGTGGGGCAGACCGGCAGTACCGATCATCAACGACATGGTGATGAACCAGACGTCAATCCTGGGGCGGGCACCATTGGTGTACGCGGTAAAACCGAGATCCTTCTGGATGTTGTTCAAAACATCCAGCATGTATTTGCCCTGGGTTGTTACGTCATTCAGCTTGGCTGCGCCTTCAGCAGAGATGGTGGAACCCATACCCAGCTGTGGAATCGGGTTGCCGGTCAGCTGCATGGAGATAAAGATAGCCGGAACCAGATAGGCTATGATCAGAACCACATACTGGGCCACCTGGGTGTAGGTGATCCCTTTCATGCCGCCCAGGGTGGCATAGAAAAAGACCAGAGCCATACCGATGATAACCCCCATGTTAATACTGACCCCCATGAAGCGGGAGAACACCACGCCAACACCACGCATCTGGCCAGCCACGTAGGTAAAGGAGACAAAGATGGCGCAGACCAGTGCAATGACCCGGATGCCGTTGGAATAATAGCGGTCAGCCATGAACTGGGGGATGGTGAATTTACCGTACTTACGCAGGTACGGTCCAAACAGCATGGCCAGAAGCACATAGCCGCCGGTCCAACCCATCAGGTAGAAGGATCCGTCCCGTCCCATGAATGAGATCAGGCCAGCCATTGATATAAAGGAGGCAGCTGACATCCAGTCAGCGCCGGTTGCCATACCGTTTAGAACTGCGGGGACTGACTGCTCTGCAGCATAGAAGTCGCCGGTTGATTTTGCCCGTGTTGCATAGGCGATGTAGATGTACAGGGCAAAACTAAGCCCGGTAAGAATCCAGGTCCAGGTAAGAATGCTCATAGGTTGTCACCTCGTAATGTGTTTGAATGTGATCGTGTCAACGCGGTACAGATGGGATTCTTACCCTTCATGTACGTCATATTTCTTGTCCAGATTGTTCATCATGTAGACGTAGGTGGTAATCAGGATCACAAAAATGATAATGGATCCTTGATTTGCAAACCAGAACCCGACCGGGAAGCCCATGATCATGAACTGATCAAGCTGATCAACAAACATGATGCCGCAGAAAAACGAGACAAAAAACCAGATAGCCAGGTGGACAGCAATGATAACCAGGTTCTCTTTCCAATATGCCTGTAACTCTTTTGTTGCATGAACTGACATAGCGTGCCTCCTTGATAAAAGTGAAACTGCATGAAAGATGAGTCTTGAAGCTCTCCTGGATCAATCGCCTCCTTTCACTGAATTTGGTTCCTGTTGTTTATGCCGGTGCATAGCCGAATTTTCCTGAAAGAATTCCCGCCCCTTCTTGCAATGACGGTATGATTTCCTTTTCCAGTCGATCCGTCAGCATTCTGACCGATGGACCGATCAGGGTTATGGCGCCAATTACCTTGCCGGTATAGTCGCGTACTGCCACTGCCACGCTGATAATACCGTCTCCCAACCCGCCAAAATCAACAGCAACACCCCGAGAACGGATGGTCTCCAGTTCTGAATCAAGTTGTTCAAGGTTGGGCATCCCCTCTTTTTGACGGCCGGACTTCCTTAACAGCTTCTTCAGCAGGTCACGGGAATCAAGGGCGCGAATCACCTTGCCGGCTGCATTGGTAAAAAATGGTACCTGCCGGCCAACCAGTGGAGCCGACTTGATCGGCTGTCCTCCATCAACCATATCCAGAAACAACACATCATTATCCAGTGGTACTGCCATATAGACCGACTCGCCATGCCGGCGAACCAGTTCCTCAAGAATAGGATGGGCATAGTTAATAACACTGGTTTTCATGAGCATCTTTTGGGCCAGGGCTACAGAACAGAGGCCCAGGCGGTAGACCGCCAGATGTTCGTCAAATTCAACCAGACCATTCTTGCAAAGTGAATTGAGCAAGGTCGCAGTACTGGTACGGGGTAGATTGATCTGCCCTGCCAGAAAATGCAGGCCAACGCCGTCATTTGATTCTGCAAGTGTCTCAAGTAACTCAAGGATCTTGTTGGCAGCTTTGTCTGTTTGCATCAATGTTGAGGAACGTTTCAACATGATTGCACCTCACTTTTTATGGATATATGCACAGGGCGCATACTTGTGTCCAAATATCTTGTTTTATTGGATTTTAAAGTCAAAGAACAGTGTTTAGGTACTAGTGGTTCAGTCCATTCAAATCAAAAAATATGGATTTTGAGACAGCGTGTTTCAGCAAACAGTGAGGGGTGTTTACGACGGAAAATCAGGACAAAAGGGTGGTGTTGTGTTGTGGTGGGGATCGACCATGAAGAGTAAACAAGGGGGGAGAGGGTAAAGGTGTAACATGTAGTGAAAGTGGTGATGCAGTATAGCCAATGAACAATCCAAGAGCCGATGGAGATATGGGTTTGGCAATCCGTACTTGTTGGGTGCTGGTAAGGCAACTTTCCTGAACTTGGGGCTGGTTTCTGAAGTCCGGCCTGAAGTCCGGACACTTGTCCCCGGTGTAGGACAGGGGGGCTGTCAGGATCATGGTGAAAATCACTATGCGGGCTAATAACCTCAGCATAACGTGCCTTTTCTCTCATGTGGATCAGTTTTATCTCAACTGCTGTTTTAAAATATACTGGATTAAGCAATGCGTTGTCTATAATATTATGTTCTAAAATTGTCAATGGTATTTTTTAAAAACATTGATAAAAAATAAAAAATAATAATTTCAGTTATTTAATTTGATTATTTGGGTGTATTAAAAAATATTTTTTCCATTTGTCTGGTAATTAAATAATGCAATATAAAGCTGTTTATCTGAATGTGTAAAACTATGTAATCATGTTATTGAATCTTGGTGAGTAAAGTTAAAATTATGTGATAAACCGATGTTTAAAAAAAGCTCTGGGTGCCTGAGAGAGACTTTACTTTCGTTAGATTCAGGTTACAGTAGGAGCAGACCGTGTCACAATGCCATGCATGGCCAGGGAGGCAGCATGCCTGATATTCCTATCAACCAGGACAGCTTCTTTTTTATTGCCGTAGATTTTCTCTGCAAGCGGCCTCCTGTTACCTGTACGCCAGACACTACTGTGGTTGAGATGGCTGACTTGATGCACCGGCATAATGTCTCGGGGATTGTTGTGGTTGACGGATCAATGCCGGTTGGCATTGTTTCCTTGCGTGATCTGCGTGATCTGGTGGCCCATAACCTGTCAGGCATTGCCGGTCTTTACGTTAAGGAGGTGATGCGAACCAATCTGATAACCATTGGACGGCATGACTATCTCTTTAAGGCGATCTTCAGGATGGCAAAGCACAACATTCATCGTCTGGTGGTGCTTAACAGTGATGGTAGTCTGGCTGGTGTTATTACCAATACTGATCTGCTACGGGTGCAGACCCGTTGTCCGCTGTATCTTTCCCAGGAGATTGAAGCTACCGAAAACTTTGAGCAGTTGCGTGCAACCGGCTTGCGGATGATGGACATGCTGCAGTTTGCCACCAAGAGTGGCGCTGATACCCAGAGTTTGATTTCGTTGATTGCCCACTTTAATGATGCCATGACCCTGCGGATCATTGCGCTGCTGGATAGTCTGGAAGGGATTCGGTTGCCCGAAAATGCAGCCTGGCTGGCGTTGGGGAGTGAAGGGCGGGGCGAACAAACCCTGCGAACTGATCAGGATAATGCCATTGTCTATGCAGACACAGCTTCCCAGCAGGAACAGGATGCAATCAGGCAGTTTGCTGAGCGGGTTGTGGACCGTTTGGAGTTTATCGGGGTGCCCCGTTGTCCAGGTGGAACCATGGCTATAAACCCGGAATGGCGACACACGCTGTCGGACTGGCAACAAATTCTGACCGGCTGGATAACCACTCCTTCGGCTGATAATATGGTTAATTTCGGCATGTTTCAGGATATGAGAATCCTCCACGGCTCAAAAGAACTGGAGCAGTCCCTGCGAGAACATATTCTTACCACCAGTCACCAGCATTCACTGTTTTTCCCCTACATGGCAAAAAATATCGTGCGGTTTAAGCCGCCACTGGGGTTATTCGGCAGGATCAAGACCGAGTCACGGGGGGAATATAAGGGCTGCTTTGACCTGAAAAAGGGGGGGATTTTTGCCCTGACCCTGGGGATCAGTCTGTTGGGCCTGCATTATGGCAGTATGGGGGGCAATAGCTGGGAGAAGATTGCGCGGCTGCGTGAAACAGGTAAAATTGCCGTTCATGATCTGGATCAGATTGAGGAGTCCTTTGGTTTTCTGCTGAAGCTGCGGCTTGATAAGCAGTTTAAAGCGCTGGAGTCAGGCCGCCAGCCCGGCAATCATGTTAATCCGCTGGTGTTGACTGAGCGGGAGCGGGAGCAGTTGCGGGATGCCTTTAAAGGGGTAAACCTATTGTTGCATATTCTGGAAGATACGTTTCAACTACAGATGATCAGGATGTAACTTCCCTTGTCAGGGGTTGTTACAAAAAAGGCCTGTCACATGACAGGCCTTTTTCTTGTTATTACAGCAACATAAGCTAATACCCCAACATGCGAGGCAGCCAGAGAGATACGATCGGTACATAGGTGATCAGCAGCATGAAGCCCACCATGGCGATCAGCCACGGTAGCACAGCCATGGTCAGTTCCGAAATACCCATCTTGGTAATACCGCTGGCCACATACAGGTTCAGGCCCACTGGCGGGTGGCACATACCCACTTCCATGTTAACGGTCATCAGGATGCCGAAGTGGATCGGGTCAATCCCCAGTTTCATGGCCACAGGGAACAGGATCGGTGCCAGAATCAGGATGATGGAGGAAGGCTCCATCACGTTGCCTGCTAACAGTAGCAGTACGTTGGTTACTGCCAGGAAGGCTATGACACCCAGGTTATGGCCGATGATCCAGTCTGCCATGATCTGCGGGATCTGTTCCGAGGTCATCAGATAGGAGAACAGCACCGCATTGGTGATGATGTAGAGCAGCATGGAAGACATGTTGGCTGAATCCCGCAATACCTTGGGGATGCCTTTAATGCTCATATCCTTATAGACAAACACTGCCACAAAGAAGGCATAGACCGCAGACATGGCGGCTGCTTCTGTGGGGGTGAACATACCAGAGTAGATACCGCCCAGCACGATTACGATCAACAACAGTCCCCAGATGCTTTCTTTAAAGGCAATCAGACGTTCTTTGGTTGTTGCCTTGGGCAGGCGGGGATAGTTGAATTTACGTGCACGATACCAGGCAACAGAACCCAGCAGGGCAGCCAGCATCAGGCCGGGGATAACGCCAGCCATAAACAGGGCGCCAACCGATGAGTTGGTGGCTACGGCATAGATAACCATAACGATTGAAGGTGGAATCAGGATACCCAGAGAGCCGGAGGTGGCAATAACACCAGCGCCAAAGTTTCTTGGGAAACCTGCCTTGACCATGGCAGGCAGCAGGATAGAGCCGATGGCCACCACGGTTGCTGGACTGGAGCCGGACACTGCAGCAAACAGGGCGCAGGCCATAACCCCGGCCAGACCAAGGCCACCGTGCCAGTGCCCAACCATTGAAGTGGCAAAGTTGATCATCCGCTTGGCAACACCGCCGTGGGTCAGGAAGTTGCCAGCCAGAATAAAGAACGGGATCGCCATGATCTCGAACTTCTCAATACCGGTAAACAGCTTCATGGCAACGGTTTCAACCGGTACGTTTGACATGAAAAACAGGAAGGTCAGAACTGTCAGACCCAGGGAGATGGAGATCGGCATGCCGGTCAGCATCAGGCCGATCAACAGGGCAAACACGATACCGGCATTACCGAATGATGCAATGGCAGCCAGAGAGATTAATATGGCAACTACCCAGGTTGCTGCTTTTTTCGGTGTCATAAGCTCCTTTATTTCAGCATGTGCGCTCATTTGACACCTCCCTGATCTGCATTTTTATCAAATTTATGTGCTTCATATTCTTCAAGCGCGTCGGTAGCATCAACTATTTCATCATCCAGACCATCAACATGACTATGGTCGTGGTGGGGCAGTTCACCGGTGCGGGCAAAGGTCCAAGCCACCTGCATAAACCGGAAACACATCAGGGATGAACCCAACGGGATAGCCAGGTAGACAATCCAGGTCGGCCATTCCAGATCCGGTGTGATCGGGCCTTCAAACAGCTCACCCAGGGGGAGCCCAAACTTGTTGTAGACTGCGTAGTGCATACCGTTTTCCCAGACAAAACCAGCCCCTAACGTGGCAATGATGCCGGTAAAGAGCACGCCGCTTGAAAGACCCAGCAGTACCGATGTCTTACGCCATTTTTCAGGCAGACGGTTAATCAGCACATCAACCCCGACGTGGATACCGGTGCGGACACCATAGGCAGCGCCAAACTTGGCCATCCAGACAAACATGTAGATACACAACTCCTGTGCCCAGCTCATGTTGACGGTCAGCAGCCAGTCCTGCAGGCCGGGTATGGGTAGGCCGGATGCGTAGCGGTGGACAACAGCCGCAAAAATGACCAGGGTTGCCGCGCCAATAAGGAAGGTGATGATCCATTCCTCAAGATGGTCAAGGTATTTCATCATGGGGATATCTCCTGAAGTGCAGATATAGTCATTTAGTCGTGAAAAAGCCGCTGCGGATGCCGCAGCGGCTGTGAATCAACTACACCAGAAGATCAGGGCTTATAGCCTGTTGCGGTGTATACTTCCTTGAGGACGTCAGCGCCAATGCGGCTTGCGTTATCCTTGTGGGTCTTGTCCATTGCCTTGCGCCAAGCTGCCTTTTCCTGAGCAGTCAGGGTAATGATCTGTGATTTTCCTGATTTTTTTACACCTGCCATAGCCTCATCATTGTCCTTTTTAGCAACGCTGTTGGCATAGGTGGTGGCATCCTTCATGGAGCTTTCCAGGGCAGCACGGATATCAGCAGGCAGACCCATCCAGAACTTCTTGTTGACCAGAACGGCATAGCCCAGATAACCGTGGTTAGTCATGGTTACGTATTTTTGCACTTCATGCATCTTCTGGGTGTACAGGTTTGAAGGTGGGTTTTCTGTGCCGTCAACAACACCGGTCTGCAGTGCCTGATAGACTTCTGAGAAGGCCAGTACCTGCGGGATAGCGCCTACAGAGCGCATCTGGGAATCAAGTACCTTGGAGGACTGAATCCGCATCTTGACGCCACGCATATCTTCGGGCTTTTTGAGTGGTTTGTTGGCAGACATAACCTTGAAGCCGTTATCCCAGTAGGCCAGACCGATCAGTCCTTTGGTCTCCAGTTTTTTGAGCAGCTTTGCGCCAACCGGTCCCTGGGTTACCTTGTGCAGTTCTGCATAATCGTCAAAGATAAAAGGCAGGTCAAACAGTTCAAACTCCTTCAGACCCAGCGGTGCAAATTTGGCCAGGGAAGGGGCCAGCATCTGGACTGAACCCATCTGCAACGCCTCCATCTCTTCCTTGTCTTTAAACAACTGGCTGTTGGGGTAGACCTCTACCTTGACCCGGCCTTTGGTACGCTCTTCAGCCAGCTTCTTAAAGTAGTTGGCTGCCTGGCCTTTGGGTGTTTCGTTCGCCACCACGTGGCTGAACTTGATGATGATCGGTGCTGCCTGGGCGGTCAGCGGAAGTGCAAAAGCCAGGGTGACGACTGCTGCAAGAATCTTCTTGAACATGTGTTTGCCTCCTTTGGGGGTGTATGCTTCACAGTCTGTATAAAACTATAGCGTAGAATTTTGTTTTATCTAGCAACGCCAGTGCCAAAATTTGATGAATGCGCTAAGAGGTTGTTTGGGTTGATTATTCTGTTTACGTTGCAGCGGAATGGAGTTTTATTTAGGGGGGTGCTGGCGAAAATCCGCCATCAGTGTATGGCGGATTTTCGCCAGTCAGGTCGGTTGATGGCTGAATTTACGACTGAGCAGTTCCGTGCAGCTAAAGGCAGCCACAAGCAGCAGGCAGATCATAGCAGCCACACCGCTCCAGGCATAGCTGACCCAGAAATAGCCACCCAGTGTGCCGGAGATACTGGAGCCAAGATAGTAGGAGAACAGATACAATGAGGAGGCCTGGGCGCGATAGCTGGTTGCCCGGCGACTGACCCAGCCGGAGGCGATACTGTGGACCCCGAAGAAGCCGCAGGTAAACAGGGCTACACCGCTCACAATGCTGATAAGCGAATCAGGCAGGGTCAGCAGGGCGCCACCGGCCATGGCACTAATGGTGCCTCTGATTACAAACCTGCGGCCAAAGCGCTGCATCAGGCGACCCATCATGGCAGAGCTGAGTGAACCGAGAAAATAGACCAGAAAGATCAAGCTGATAACTGATTGGCTGAGCAGGTAGGGAGCTGTCAGCAGGCGGAAGCCGATGTAATTATAGAGGCTGATAAAACAGCCCATGCAGAGAAATGCAACCCCGAACAGGCAGAGCATGCCTGGATCTTTCAGGTGGTGCAGCAGTGAAGGAAACAGGGTACGCAGATCAAGACTGCGTTTCTGGAAGCGGGATGATCTGGGTAGCAGCTTGATAAACCAAAGTGCCAGCAGCAGGCTGACACAGCCAATGATACTGATGGCCGTACGCCAGGGCAGGTAATCCGCCATGATGGCAGTAAGCACCCGACCAGACATACCGCCAACTGCATTGCCGCTGATATAGAGCCCCATGGCAGAGGCGATAGCGGTTACGTCCATCTCTTCACCTAAATAGGCCATGGCAACTGAGGGAACACCGGCCAGCACCGCGCCTTGGGCAAAACGGATCAGCAGCAGGGAGGGCAGGGTGGTGGAAAACGCAGTGGCAATGGCCAGTAGTGAAGTAAGGATCAAGGCCGCCACCATGATCGGTTTGCGGCCAATCGCATCGGAGGTTAAGCCGGAAAAAAGCATACCGACTGCCAGTGTGGCGGTACTGATTGAAAGCGGCAGACTGCTGATGGCAGGGGAGATGCTGAATTCACGGGTGAACAGCGGCAGCAGGGGTTGAATATCATACAGGGTAACAAAGGTAATGAAGCCGGCACAGAACAGGGCCAGATTGGCCTGGCGATAACGGGCTGAACCGATGGTGATAGGCGTAGCTTGGGAATCTTGTGGTTGCATTTACAAGCCGTATTTCTCCATTTTGTAGCGCAGGGTACCCCGGGGGATCTTCAGGATTAAAGCTGCCTTGACCACGTTCCCATCAGCCTGTTCAAGGGCCGCAACAACCAACTGCTTTTCATAGTTAGCTACATTAATTTCAAGGCCTTGATTCAGAACATCTTCTGCAATGGTTGAACTGTGTCCTGTTGCATGGTGATGGAGTTCTGGTGGCAAATGCGCAGGCTCCAGCAAAGGTCCATGGGCCATGATGCAGATCCGCTCAATGATGTTGCGCAGCTCTCGGATATTACCGGGCCAGGGGTAACCCAGTAGCATCTGTTCTGCAGCAGGCTCAATACCCTTGAATGATTTGCCAAAGGCCTGGCTGAAGTGGGAAAGGAAATGTTTGGCCAACAGCAGGATATCATTACCCCGTTCCCGCAGGGGAGGCAGGTGCAGGGGAACCACGTTCAGGCGGTAGAACAGGTCTTCCCTGAAGGTGCCGATCTGTATCCGTTGACGCAGATCGCGGTTGGTGGCGGCAATTACCCGCAGATCAACCGGCAGATCCTTGGAGCCACCAACCCGGCGGACAGTACGCTCCTGTAGTACCCGCAACAGTTTGGCCTGCAGGCTGGCGTACATGTCGCCGATCTCATCCAGAAAGATGGTGCCGTTGTGGGCCTCTTCAAACAGACCGGTCTTGCGGGATGCTGCACCGGTAAAAGCCCCTTTTTCATGGCCAAACAGCTCACTTTCCATCAGTTCAGTGGGGATGGAGGCGCAGTTGACCGCAACAAAGGGGTGTTCCTTGCGATCAGACAGGGAATGGATCGCCCGGGCCACCAGTTCTTTGCCGGTGCCGGATTCACCGGTTACCAGCACGGTGGCTGTCGGGATTCTGGCCACCTCCCGCACCTGATCCAGCACCTGCCGGAAGCAGGGACTATCCCCCAGTAGTGGCACATCAAGTCCCAGTGCGCCTGAACGTCGCAGGCCGCGGACCTCCCGCTTCAGTTCCTGGGTCTGCAGGGCCAGTTTCACAATTACCCGCAGGGCATCAGCCTTGAACGGCTTCTTCATATAATCAAAGGCCCCCAGCTTGAGGGCATCTACCGCTGTTTCAACTGAGCCATAACCGGTAATGATGATTACCAGCAGGTCAGGGTTGGCTTCTTTCAGCGCACCAAGCAGATCCAGGCCGTTCTCAACCCCCAGGTTCAGGTCCAGCAGGGCCAAGTCAATCTCATCACTGGCCACCAGTTCCAAGGCCTCGGTGCTGGTGGCCGCCTCAAGCACACGATAGCCATCTTCATTCAGGATGCGCTGGACGTTTTCCCGGATAAAGGCTTCATCATCAATTATGAGAATGGTTTCAGTAAGCATTCAGGTTGATTGGGGCAGGCTGGCGTTAGTAGGTGCATTCAGAACGTCTTGGACTGCTGTCAGCAGTTCTTCACAGGTAACCGGTTTTGACAAGACCTTGTTGACCGGCATCTTCTGGGCAATGGCCAGCAGGGTTTGCTGGGCCAGGTTCGGGGAACCACCGGTAATGGCGATTATTTTTAAAGGCTGATCTTTACGGGCACAGGACATGATCACCTCAAAACCATCAGACTCAGGCATGACAATATCGGTTATCACCAGATCGGCCTGAACGTCTGTTAGTAATTTCTTGGCCTGAACGCCGTTTCCTGCTTCCAGAACCTGGTGTCTGCCGATCTGTAAGAATCCCTTCAGGACAGCCCGTACCTGTGGATCATCATCAATTAACAGGATCTTTGCCATATAAAAACCTGGTTCCCTGGTTATTTAGTGTGTTGTTTCGGCAGTATGCATGCCGAAACAGTCGGAAGAAACACTGAAAAACAGCTGCCGACCCCTTCTGCTGATTCTGCCTGAACAAAACCGCCATGTTGTTTGATCGTGCCATAGATCATTGACAATCCCAGTCCGGTTCCTTTGCCCACCTCTTTGGTGGTAAAAAACGGCTCAAATATCTTCTGGCGGATCTCTTCCGGAATGCCCTGTCCGGTATCACGCACCAGTAGGACAGCATAGGTTCCCGGCAGACACCTTTGCAGAGAGCCGGTGCTGGTGTTTTCAGCTATGGATTGCTCAGCTGTTGCAACCGTGATGGTGCCACCGTTCGGCATGGCATCACGGGCATTGGTAATCAGGTTAAACAGTACCTGCTGCAGCAAGACTTCATCAGCAGTGATAACCAGAGCCTCTTCTGAGAGCTTAAGCTGCAGTGTTATCTCTTTTGTTAGCAACTTTTGGGCCAGAAGCAGTGAGTCTTTCACCATTTGATTCAGTTCAAAGGGGGCGGGGTTAATCGTCTGTTTGCGGCTGAAGGCCAGCATGCTGCGGGTCAGGGCGGTGCCTCGTTCAACAGCCTTAAGAATTTCCTGTAACTGTGGCTGTTCAGGATTCTGTTGGTTCTGGTCATACTGAAGAATCTGGGTGTTACCGGAGATAATCTGCAGGATGTTGTTAAAGTCATGTGCAATACCACCGGCCAGCTGACCGACTGCTTCCATCTTCTGGGCATGGCGCAACTGATCTTCAAGTTGGCGGCGTTCAGAGATATCAACAAAGGTACAGACCATGCCGATAATCTGGCCGTTTTCCTGAATCGGATGGATACTGTAGGAAACCGGAAAAGAACTGCCATCCTGGCGCCAGAATACTTCATCAGTTACCAGCACCGGTGTTGCTCCACTGTCAACCATACGGTGCGCCCTGCATTCAGATGCAGGATAGGGGCTGCCATCGGCATGGCTATGGTGCATCAGAGGGTGCATCTCTTTACCCAACAGCTGTTCAGGTGACCCGTAGCCCAACTGGTTGGCGCAGGAGCGGTTGGCCAGGATACAGCGGCCTTCTTTGTCTGTGCCGTAGATCCCTTCAATGGTTGAATCAAGCAGTAGCTTGATGCTGCGCAGGTTTTCCCGGTTCTGGTGTTCTGCGATCAGGTCACGGCGTTGACGTGCCGCTTTTAACCAGGCAACAGGGGCGGCAATGATAAGTGCCAGCAGGGTAACCGATGCAATAGTAATGAACTGGTGCTGTTCAAGCGCGATGGTTAACGGTGATTGTTCATCAATGGACTGGATCTTGCCGAATTTGTAGAGCAGATCAAGGTGACTACGGTGTTCAAGCAAAAAAATGGCTCCGCCAGCCAGCAGGGTAAACAGGGCAAGCGGTAAAAAACGTCCCAGAAACAGGGGCATCATGGATTGTTGGTTGGAGGATTGTTTCACAGTACCCCACAGGATGTACAGAACAGAGAATACAGGCTGGCTATACCAGTAATTATAGGCTTTGTCATGTTGAAACAACCGTTGCGGCTGCTGTTACCTGGGGTAGCCGTATCAGGAAGGTGGTGCCCTGGCCTGATTCAGAGCTGACGTTGATACTGCCGCCATGTTCTTCAATAATCTGACGGGTGATGGAGAGGCCAAGCCCGGTGCCAGCCCCTTTGCGGGTAAAGAACGGCTCAAAGATCAGTGGTAGATCCTGGCTGGGAATACCATGTCCTGAGTCAGTACAGATAATCAGTATATCGCCCTGTTCATCACGCTTGAGGGTAATGGTAATTGAGCCGCCAAGGGGCAGGGCCTCCAGGGCGTTTTTCAGCAGATTAAGCAGGGCCTGGCGGATCTTTTCAGCATCAATCAGGCAGGCAGGCAACGGGTTCCGCTCAAGGGTCAGGGTAATTCCCTGACGCTGACAGGGGCGCTGCATCAGCATGACCACATCCTCGGCTGCCTCACCAGGGTCCCCTGGGGCAAAGCGGGAGCGGGGCGGGGCGGCAAAGGTCAGTAGTGCCGAGATCAACCGTTCCATCCGCTCAATTTCAGCCATGGCCTTGGTCAGCATCTCACGGTCCTTGTCACCCAGCTGTGCCCGGTCATGCAGATCATCCAGTAGCAACGAGATGCCGGTCAAGGGGTTGCGGATTTCATGGGAAATACCGGCTGCCAGTTTGCCCAGCGAGGCCAGACGCTCCAGCCTGACTGTCTCTTCACGCAATTCTTCACGAATAGTCTCATCCCGCAGCGTGACGGTCAGTCCCCGGTCTGCATCATCACCGATCGGGAAGATACCCACATCAAAATGCTGGGTGGTGTTGTTTTGTTCAAGCTGCAGTGGTGCCCGGCCATAGCCGGTTCCTTCAGCAAAAGCCTGCTCAATTCTGGCAGGAATCGGATCCCACCCCTTAAAGACTGTGGCGTAATGACTGCCCAACGGGCAGTGGTGCCCCAAAAAACGGTCCAGGGTGCTGTTGCGTGAGGTAAGGGAGCCGTCAGGAGCAAAGGTGGTAATGGCACTGGAGATACTTTCCAGGATGCTTTCTTTGAAGTTTCGTTCATCCAGGATGGCCTGCCGTGATTCCTGCAACTGATCCAGGGTGGCGATCAGGTTGGCTTTGCGTTGTTCAAGCTCCGCCACCATGGCGTTAAAAGACAGGGCCAGTTCAGCCAGCTCATCGCTGCCCTTGACCTCTACACGATTGCCGGTTTCGCCGTTGGCAAGACGGCGGGCGCCTTCGCTTAAGCGTTGCAGTGGCCGGGTGATGCCCCGTGCCAGCAACCAGGCAGCCAGCCCTGCTACGATTGCGGCCAGAGAGATAAACAGGGCGCTTTTCCGGCGATACTCCTTCAGCTTACTGGTTATAAGCAGACTGCCGGCACTGGCCTGCTTCTGGAACTGGTCAACCTGATACCCGATGGTGATGCCGCCAAAGATGCCGTGCTTTTTGTACGGTCCGGTGCTGTACAGGATCGGAGCATAGGCCATGATCTTGCGGGCGCCGCCCACGTTGGTCAGCTCGACTACCCCGCTTTGCTGTTTTCTGACCAACGCAGATGCCTTGGGATAGTTGGGGTGGATGAATCCGGCATGATCCAGATTAAACGGGATGTTCCCGGCTTCAATAGCAGCGGGTGATGAGCTGTTGCTATAGGGGGGCAGCAGGCGTCCCTGAAGATCTACGCCGCGGATATCCCAAAGCTTGGGATGGGTAATGATCCAGCCTTCATCATCAAACAAAAAGGCATAGTTGCCACTTTTGTAGGAGGGGAAGAGGGTAGAGAAATGCGGGCTGGGATCAATATGCTGGGAAAACTCCATCAGGTGACGGTGGTCAAGGGAGATCACAAAGGCCCCGTTAAAGCGTCCGTCCGGTGTAAAACGCGGCATGCCAAAACGAACCACCCCGTCATAACGGCTACCCAGGGCATTTTCCGGTTCAGAGGCCCCGGCCAGTTGCTGCTGTTTATTGACATGAAAACCGGTCAGATGGGTGACATGGATTTGATCCGGCTGCAGTTGCCTGATCTCGTTAAAGTAGGTCTCACTCTTGTATTCGGTGGAGGCAGGTCTGGCCAGATTGCGTAGCTCTGAAGGTGGCAGGAAACGGCCATCCTTCAGTACCATCTGTTCCTGACCGTTTGCATCTATCAGGGCAAAGGAGCGGTAGATCGGCACCAGTTCCCGTATTTCTCGGAACTGATTGGGGGCTATGGCACGGCGTTCCCATACTTCGCTACGCTGCTGTTTCCAGAAGGAAAGCAGTACTTGGCGGTCAATGGCAAAGCGGCTTAAAAAACGCAGGTCATCTTCGCGACGGTACAGATAGTCGCTAATACTGTCAGCCACCTGACGGGCACGCATCTGCAGCCCTTCTGCAGCCTGCTGCTCAGCACTGGAACCGATCTCAAGGGCCAGGCGGTCCCGTACCTGCTCAAGTCCTGAAAACAGAAAGAGTGTGGCAGCCAGTAACGGCACCAGCGCCAAAAGTAACGAGGCGATCAGGAATTTTCTGAAAAGAGATGGTCGGATCATTGAGAACCAGTGACAAGGTTAAGGTTCAGGTTGAATTGACGTGGTGCTGATGATACCGTATCTGGCAGTAAATGACAGCCGGAAAAGAGAAGAAAACGATGGGATATAAAAATCTGCAAGAGTGTGTGGAGGATCTGGAGCGTCACGGCATGCTGCGCAGGATTGAACTGCCGGTTGATCCGTATCTGGAGGCTGGTATGATCCAGCGCCGGGTCTATCAGGCTGGTGGACCGGCGTTGCTGTTTACCCAGGTAACCGGTTCTGCCTTTCCAATGCTGGGTAACCTGTTTGGCACCCTGGAACGGACCCGCTTTATCTTCCGCGATACCCTGCGCACCATTGAGACCCTGGTTAAGCTGAAGGTGAATCCGTTTCAGGCATTGAAGGAGCCAGCCCGTCTGTTGGGTGCTCCGCTGGGGGCGCTACACCTGTTGCCAAAGCAGGTATCCCGGTCCCAGGCCCCGTCACTTAGCTGTCGGACAAAGCTCTCAGCACTGCCCCAGTTGGTCTCATGGCCCAAAGATGGTGGCGCGTTTATTACCCTGCCACAGGTCTACAGTGAACATCCATCAAAGCCCGGTTTTGGCAAATCCAACCTGGGGATGTATCGGGTGCAGATCTCCGGCAATCAGTATCAACCGGACAAGCAGGTTGGGCTGCATTATCAGATTCACCGTGGTATCGGGGTACATCACCAGGAAGCGATCAAGCGTGGTGAGCGTCTGAAGGTGAACGTGTTTGTGGGGGGCGCACCATCCATGTCAGTGGCAGCGGTCATGCCGTTACCGGAAGGGATGCCGGAACTCTCCTTTGCCGGTTTGCTGGGAGGCCACCGGATCGCCATGGCAGAGCTAGCCGGTTGCCTGCCTGTCCCGGCTGAGGCTGATTTCTGCATTGTGGGATCGATTGATCCCCATGCCACCCTGCCGGAAGGCCCCTTTGGTGACCATCTGGGCTATTACAGCCTGACCCATCCCTTTCCATTTATCGAGGTTGAAGCGGTTTATCACCGCCCGGATGCGATCTGGCCCTTTACTTCAGTGGGACGCCCACCCCAGGAGGATACCTCCTTTGGCGCCTTTATCCATGAGCTGACCGGCGATCTGATCCCCACAGTACTGCCCGGCATCAAGGCGGTACATGCCGTTGATGCTGCTGGTGTGCATCCGCTGCTGCTGGCAATCGGTTCAGAGCGTTATACCCCCTATGATGGCGTCACCCGCCCCCTGGAGCTGCTGACCCAGGCCAATGCTATTCTGGGCCAGGGACAGCTTTCTTTGGCCAAGTACCTGCTGATCACTGCTGAACAGGATAACCCTGAACTGGATATTCATGATATAGGCGCCATGTTCAGGCATCTGCTGGAACGGATCGATTGGCAGCGTGATCTGCATTTTCAGACCAGCACCACCATTGATACCCTGGATTACTCCGGTGGCGGTTTTAACAGCGGTTCCAAGCTGGTCATGGCTGCTGCAGGCCCGGTCAGGCGTTCTTTGCTGACTGAACTGCCGGGCGATCTTCCGGTGCCATCAGGCTGGGCAGCACCAGCCCTGGCACTGCCCGGTCTGCTGGTGTTGCAGGGCAGTGCCCAGGCACCGGACAACGGAGAACCTGATCAGGCTATTCAGGCGCTATGCAGCTTCTGGGAGCAGGTGCCGTTGCCTGATGGAATTGCCCTGGTGGTGATTGCGGATGATAGTGAGTTCTGCAGCCGGTCCCTGGATAACTTCCTCTGGGTCACCTTTACCCGCTCAAATCCTGCATCAGATCTGTATGGGGTAGGTGCTGCAACGAGGCAACGGCACTGGGGCTGTAAAGGCCCGCTGGTGATTGATGCGCGCAGAAAAACGTTTCATGCCCCGGCATTGGATGAAGATCCGGCCATTGAAAAGAGGATTGAGGCACTGGCAGCAGCTGGTGGGCCGCTTTGCGGCCTGTTCTAGGGATAATACCCTATTTTACTTTTTAAAAACTGTGCTATGATTCACCAAACGTAATCAGTTCATTATTCCCTCATAGAGGAGGTTTCAATGTCTACCACAGCCTTGGTAAAAAGCGGAGATGTTACAACCGGCGGAGACCAGCTGATTCAGTTGGTCAGTTTCATGCTCAGCAACGAGGAGTACGGTGTTGAGGTGTTGAAGGTGCGTGAGATCATCCGTATGCCCGGCATTACCAAGATGCCAAATACACCCCACTATGTTGAGGGGATAATCAACCTGCGGGGTAAGGTGATTCCGATCATCTCCATGCGTAAGCGCTTTGGCCTGGCTGAATCCGAGTACGACAGCCATACCCGGATCATGGTTATGGATGTTGCCGGTGGTTTGACCGGTTTTATTGTGGATGCGGTTTCCGAGGTGATCAGGATTCATTCCAGCGAGATTCAACCGCCGCCCACCATGGTTTCTGGCAATATTGATCAAGAATTCATTACCGGTGTGTTCAACCATACCGACCGCCTGCTGATCATCATGGATGTGGACCGTATGTTTTCACCGCAGGAGCGGGAATACTTTGGTAGCGCAGGGGAGTAGGTCACCCTGGTGAGGAAACATGGTAAAACGTAAAAAGCCGGGAATCGCTTCCCGGCTTTTTTGTGTTCATGGAGAGAGTTGTTGTCGTTAATCAGCTGGCCCGGGAGATCTCTTCCAGATTACCGGCAATAACGGTTGCGGTGGCTGCCTGTTCTTCAGAGGCGGTGGCAATCTGAGAGATCAGGTTTTTGATGTTCTCAACGGAGTCAACAATGGCGATCAGTGATGCCTCAGCCTGATGGGAAAGCTGCTCACCCTTTTCAGCTTCTGCCTTGCCCCCTTCAATGGAGGTCACTGCCTTCTGGGTATTGGACTGGATCTCTGCCACCATGGCGCCGATCTGCTTGGTGGAGGTCATGGTCCGCTCAGCCAGTCTGCGCACTTCATCGGCAACCACGGCAAAGCCGCGCCCCATTTCACCGGCACGGGCTGCCTCAATGGCCGCGTTCAGGGCCAGCAGGTTGGTCTGGTCAGCAATCTCGTTGATGACATTCACAATTTCACCAATCTTTTCTGAGGTTGCCCCCAGATTACCCACAATCTGTGCTGAAGAACGAACCACTTCAGCAACCTGCTGCATACCTTTGACCGCCTGATTCACCACCCGCTGACCTTCGTGGGCACTGTCAGCCACCTGGGCAGCTGAATCAGCAGCATTGGTGGTATTGCCTGCGACCTCGTTAACGGTCATGCTCATCTCTTCCATGGCCGTGGCAATCTGGTGAATCCGCTCCTCCAGATAATTCTTGCGCTCAATATCCTTGTACTGTTGTTCTTTGATTGTCCGTTCTGCGGTAATATCACTCCAGCAGGCCATAAAACAGAGCAGTTTACTGCTGTCACTTGGGTCCCAGATCGGATAGGCCTTGGTCTGCAGGGTCACACCGCCGATCGGAATATCGGCAGAGTGGGGCAGTTTGCCCCGTGGATCAGCGAAGATATTTCGGATGCGGGCCGGATCTTTGTGGTACTGGTGGATCGAGTTGCCAAAGGCATTGGCAACGTCTGCACCGCTCAGACCACTGTTCAGCTCAGAACGGTGCTGTTGCAGCAGTTCCTTTGCTTTGCGATTCATGTAAAAAATTTTGTTGTCATTGGTGGTATCACAGAGCATGACCACGTTATCAACGTTATCCAGCATCTGCATCAGCTTCTTGATTTCATTGTCCTTGTCAAGCAGTTCCTGTTTGCTGGGTCCGCCGAAAAGTCCCATAACATGGCTCCTTTAATGCTGATGTAGTGACGCTTTAGATGAGCTCAGTATAAACGAGCAGAGGATAATTGCAAGGATCTGCAATGCGGGGTATGATACAAACCTTCAGAAAATATGGGGGAAGAGTCGCTTATGTTCATACCGACAGTACTGGATCACGGCACGTCTGTTATCAGTTGTATCTATCAAAGCGGTATATCTCCTGAGGTTGTCCTTTCGTGCAAGAATTAATCAGCGTAGAGCAGCTTACCTGTCGCCATGGAGCGGTGGAGGCATTGTCTGACATCAGTTTTAAGGTTACGGCTGGTGATTATCTGGGCATTGTGGGGCCGAACGGGTCTGGAAAAAGTACCCTGGTGCGGGCCTTGCTGGGGCTGATGCCTGCGTACCAAGGTAAAATCTCGCTCTTTGGTCAACTCCGTGACAGCTTTTCAGCGTGGGAACGATTGGGCTATCTTCCCCAGAATATGGGGCCGCTTAATCCTGCCTTTCCTGCGACGGTCTTTGAGGTGGTACAACTGGGGCTGCTGGCCGGTAAGGGGCTTCCGCGTCGGTTCTGCCGCCATGATCGCAAACAGGTGCTGGATATGCTGGAACTGCTGGGCATTGAGCATCTGCAGCGTCGTATGATCGGTGAGCTGTCTGGCGGCCAGCAACAGCGGGCCATGCTGGCCCGTGCCCTGGTGAACAACCCTGAACTACTGATCATGGATGAACCGACCGCTGCCCTTGATCCTGATATCCGGGACCGTTTTTATGAACTGGTGTCGCAAATGAACAAAGACAAAGGTACCACGGTGCTGCTGGTAACCCATGATACCGGCACCATCGGCCAGTATGCCTCCAGAATGCTCTATCTGGATAAAAAAGTGCTGTTTTTTGGGTCGTTTGATGAGTTCTGCCACTCTCCCGAGATGTCCGCTTTCTTTGGAGAACATTCGCAGCATCTGATCTGCCATAGGCATTGACATGACGATATTTGAACTGTTCTCATATGGTTTTATTCAACGTGCCCTGCTTGCTGGTGTCTTGATCGGTGTACTCTGTGCGGTGCTGGGGGTTTTTCTGGTGCTGCGCCGGTTGTCGCTGATCGGTGATGGTTTGGCCCATATCACCTTTGGCAGTGTGGCCCTGGCCCTGTTTGCAGGTCTGCAGGGGGCTGCCATGCTGCTGGTGTCGCTGCCGGTGGTGCTGTTGGCTTCCCTGGGAATTTTAAAGCTGGCTGGCAAGGCCCGGCTGGGTGGTGATGCTGCCATCGGAATTGTATCGTCGGTCGGTGTCTCGCTGGGGGTGTTGCTAACCGTGTTGGGCCGGGGCTATGGTGTTGACCTGTTCAGCTATCTGTTTGGAAGTATTCTTGCCATCAGCAAGGCAGAACTGTTGGTGGCTGGTGGTCTGTTTATAACGGTTCTGGCGCTGTTGTGGTTGTACTACAATGATCTGGTGGCCCTGACCTTTAACGAGGAACTGGCAGCAGTCAGCGGTATCAGAGTCAGATTTTTGAACGGTCTTCTGGCCGCCTTGACTGCTTTGACCGTGGTACTGGCCATGAAACTGGTGGGGGTGATGTTGATCTCTGCCCTGTTGATCCTGCCAGCCTCTGCTGCTCTGCAGGTGGCCCGTGGTTTCAGGATGACGGTGGTGCTGTCGGTGCTGTTTTCGCTGTTGGCAGTGGTGGGGGGGATTGTTATCTCATTTCTGCTGAATTTGCCCTCTGGGGCCACCATTATCCTGCTGGCGTTTCTGCTCTTCTGTGTCGGCTATCTCTTCAGGCAGCTCCAAACGGTCAAAAATAAAAGCTGAAGTCCTTCCATTCATGCCTGTTCTCTTCAAGGCTGGCAACCAGTTCATCCACAATATCAGGATCAAACTGTTTCTCTTTTTGCATGATCAATTCGGCAATCGCCTCTTCTCTGTTCATTGCAGGCCGGAATGAGCGTGGGGAAACCATGGCATCAAAGGCATCTGCCACGCAGATGATCCGGGCATGCAGGGGAATCGACTCTTCCTGTAGTCGGGCCGGGTAGCCGGTGCCGTCCCAACGTTCATGGTGGTGCATGATGCTGGGTAGAATATGGGAGAGGTTTTCCAGGCCGACGATCAGCAGGCCTGCCTTAAGCGGGTGTTCCCGCATGATGATCTCTTCACGCTGATCAAGGGGCATCGGCTTGTTCAAGGTCTCTTCGGTGGTACCTAGCGCCTTGCCGATATCATGCAGAATCGCACCGGCGTAGAGATCCCGCAGTTCAATCTGGGACAGTCCCATACGGGCGCCAATGGCCAGGCTGATCTCAGCCACACGGCGGGTATGCCCCTGGATGTAGGTGTCTTTGACCTCCAACGCCTCCACCAGCACCTGAATCAGGTTGTTCACAAAGCGCGGATCCCATGTCTGGGCTATGTTGTATGGTTTGGGCATAATGGTTCCTATAGCGTAAAAAGTAGTGCTGTCAACCTGTTTTATCGTTTTCCCTGGGCCAGTTTGATTGAGGCAGGTTCTTTGCGCAGCAGCCACATGCAGACCGGCCCCAGTAATCCTCCCAGTCCCACGGTGGTAAAGGCAATACCCCAGGCACCGTTTATGCCAGGCCAGGGCTGCCAGTTCTGAAAGGTATCCAATGCCCAGCCAAAGACCGTAGGAGAGATCATTCCCATGGTGTAGCCCACCAGTGATTGCATCCCCATGGCAGCCCCCAGATACCCCGGCGCCACCAGTTCTGTCAGGGCGGTGGAAAAGACCGGAGATTCAGCCACAATCAGCCAGCCATATATACATCCTATTGCAAGGGTCAGCCAGAGATTGGTGTTGATCAGCCAGCCAAATGAGATGGAGCAGATAACTGAACCGATCATGACCACGCTGACTGTGGTGGTACGGCCAAAACGGTCAGACAGGCTACCGGTGATGGCGGTGGAAAAGGTGCCGATCCCCACCAGTACTGCTGCGATAACAGCACCGGTTGCAGTTGCCTTACCGGTGCTAAAGCCCCAACCGGTCAGTGCTGCGGCGAAAAACGGTGCCAGCCAGCTGCGCATACCGTACATCTCCCACATATGGCTGGCATAGCCCAGGATAACCAGCAGGGCAGGCCGGTTCTGCAGGATTTCACCGTTAAATCCAAGCGGAGATGGCTGGGGCGGGGCAGGGCGGTACCCACGAAACACCAGCAGCGACAAGCAGGCGCCAATCAAGACGCCGACTGAACAGACAAGCATGGCGGCCCGCCAACCCCAGATACCGGCAATGGTGCCTGGCACCACCAACGACAGTGAGGCACCCAGTACTAATGAACCAACATAGATCCCCACCGCCCTGCCACGCTGATGGCTGGCAAACCGCTCTGCCACCAGTTTCAGGCCCGGCATATAGGTGCCGCCCATGCCGATGCCGGTTAAACCTCGCAGGATCAAGCCGGACAGGTAATCATGGGCGTACAGGCCAAACAGCAGGTTGGCAACCCCTGACCAGAGCGCAGCGGTAATGAAGATCCAGCGGATATTCAGGCGGTCAGACAGGGTGCTCAGCAGGACTCCTGAGGCGATATACCCTAATTGATAGACGGAAAAAATTACCCCGGCCTGGGTATTGTTCATCTCCCATTCAGTTTTAAGAATAGGCAGGATGGCAGAATAGTTAATAAAAACCAGCATGATAAAGATCTGGCTGCAGCAGAGGGTCAGCAGCCAGATCGTATCAGAACGCTGGTTAGTCAAACAGTTCCGCCTCTGACAACAGCTTGCCGGAAAGGTCTTTGGCTGACAGCAGTGGTTCACCGGCCAGGGGCCAGTTGATAGCGATGGCAGGATCATCCCAGGCAATGGTCCGCTCAAATTCAGGCGCCCAGTAGTCGGTGGTCAGGTAGAGAAATTCGGCATGGTCGGAAGTTACGCAGAACCCGTGGGCAAAACCTTCCGGTACCCACATCTGGCGTTTGTTCTCAGCCGAAAGGGTGGTGCCGAACCACTTTCCGCAGGTTGGAGAAGAACGACGGATATCCACTGCAACATCAAACACTTCCCCGCTAGTTACACGAACCAGCTTGCCTTGGGGGTGCTGAATCTGGTAATGAAGCCCCCTCAAAACATTGCGGGCAGAGCGGGAGTGGTTGTGCTGTACAAATGATCGTTCAAGTCCGGTTGCCTTTTGCCAGACACGTTCATTGAAGCTTTCAAAAAAGAATCCCCGGTCATCACCAAAGACCTTGGGTTCCAGGATCAGTACACCGGGCAGTGTTGTTGTCAGGCAGTTCATGGGAAGCATCTCCTCCTGTGTGCAGGTCTGGTTGTCATAGCAGATAACGGAAAGATTGTGAATATTTGTTAGCAGGGGTGGAAAAATTGCAAAACTGCGGTAAGCTCTCACACATGGTACATGAAACAACCTTTGATAATGGTCTCCGGGTCGTAACCCAACAGGTTCCCGGTATGCATACGGTCTCGATCGGTGTCTGGGTGGCCAATGGCGCCCGCTGCGAACAGCCTGCTGAACAGGGCGTTGCTCATTTTATTGAGCACCTGCTGTTTAAAGGCACCAAACGGCGTACAGCCCGGCAGATTACCCGTGAGATTGACTCGTTGGGTGGCATTCTGAATGCGTTTACCAGCTATGAATACGTCTGCTACTACGCCAAGGCCCTGGCCAAGACACTGCCCCAGGTGGTTGATATCCTGTCTGATATGTTTCTGCACTCAACCTTTCCCAGTGATGAGATTGAGAAAGAGCGCAAGGTCGTATTGCAGGAAATCAAGATGCGTGATGATGCACCGGAAGAATCGATCCATGACCGCCTGCACCAGAGTTTCTGGAAGGGACATCCGCTGGGACATCCGATTCTGGGTTCTGAAGAAACCATCTCCAGCATGAGTCGGGATGCGATTCTTGATTTCAGGCAGCACTGGTACCGACCCAGTGAGATCATCATCGCTGCAGCAGGTGGTGTTGAACATCAGGCTCTGGTAGAACTGCTGCAGGAATCCTTTTCCTGCCTGGAACCAGGTGAACCCCGCCGGGTGATCAAGCCTCAGACCCGCCTGGCATCAGGCCGGGTGCTGGAACTGTGCGAACGTGATCTGGAGCAGACCCTGATCTGCCTTGGCACAGAAGGACTACCCACCAGTTCACCGGAGCGTTACAGCCTGATGGTGCTGAATGCCATTCTGGGGGGCGGGATGAGTTCCCGGCTGTTTGAAGAGATCCGTGAAAAGCGTGGTCTGGCCTATTCGGTCTACTCCTATGTCTCTTCTTTTGCGGATGCCGGATCTATGGCGATCTATGCCGGTTCAGAGCGGGAGCGTAGCTGTGAGGCAGTCAAGATTATTCTGGGGGAGATGGCCCGTTTGCGTGATGAGCTGGTGCCTTCAGATGAACTTGAAGCCGCACGTGAACAGATTAAGGGTAAGATACTGATGTCACTTGAATCAAGCGACAGTTACATGTCACGCCTGGCTCGCAGTTATATTAATTTTGGCCGCTATCAGCCGCTGGATGAAGTCATGGCCGGTTTTGAGGCAGTCACTGCTGCTGATCTGGGGCAGCTGGCAACCCGTCTGTTTCGGGATGAGACCCTGAATATTCAAGTTATGGGCAAGGTTGACCCACACTGTTTTACTGAGAAATCTGATTTTATAGCGTTGTAGATCGTATTGATTTGCGCTTATCTGCAGGTTGCCCTTAGGGAGTGTCTGGCATGGCAAGCAGATATTGGCCCCATAGCTGGAATTTGTTAACCAAGATTGTTGCTGTCAATCTGGCGGTCTTGTCTGTCGCGTTTCTCGCCCTGATGTTCTATGTCCTTCCCCTTTATGAAGACAAGCTGCAGCAGCAGCGTAAGCAGTACATTGCTGAACTGGTTGATATGGCTGTTGGTGTGGTTGAAAACTGCCATCAGCAGGAGCTGAAGGGGCAACTGACAACGGCTGAGGCTCAGCAATCCTCACTGGCTACTCTCAAGGTTATGTCCAGAGATCACGGCTATTTCTGGATACATGACATGCAGCTCAAGATGATCATGCATCCCTTTGTCACCAATCTCGACAACCAGAATCTCTCAAATTATACCGATCCGAACGGCAAGAAGCTGTTTGTGGAGATGAACCGGCTGGTGGCAACATCAGGTGCAGGGTATCTGGAGTATTTCTGGCCCAAGCCAGGTCAGGACAAGCCCGTTGCCAAGGTATCCCATGTAAAACTCTTTGCACCTTGGGGATGGGTAATCGGCAGCGGGATGTACCTGGATGACATCTCCAACGAGGTCGCTTCACTCAGGCAGAAAGTTTATCTGATTGTCGGTCTTGTATTGGTCCTGATCACCGGGTTCTCTCTGGTTGTTGCGGTCAGGATCAAAAAGCCGCTGCAACAGGCGCTGGCGTTGCTTCAGGATATACCGGAACAGTACCGGCCTGTTCAAGGCACTGCCGTGCTTGATGAATCCAATCGGCTGTTACGGGCCATGGTAAATCTGGTAACAGGCTTAAAAGCTGCAAAAGAACAGGCTGAAGCAGCCAGTACCGCCAAAGGTGCATTCCTGGCCCAGATGAGCCATGAGATCAGAACCCCGATGAATGCAATTAGCGGCCTGACCGAGCTTGCCTTGGATCAGGCCCCTTCACCACAACAGAAGGAGCTGCTTGAAGGTATCAGCCACGCTGCAAATCATCTCCTGAGTCTGATCAATCAGGTGCTTGATTTTTCAAAACTGGAGGCCGGTACTGTTGAACTGGAGCAGATTCCCTTTAACCTGCGACAGACGCTGACCGCAACGCTGCTGCCATTCTCGGTGCGGGTCCGTTCAAAGGGGATCAGGTTTGAAACCGTTCTGTCTGATAACCTGCCAACCAAGGTGATTGGCGACCCAACCAGGTTACGCCAGGTGCTGGTTAATCTGGTTGGTAATGCGGTCAAGTTTACCAAACAGGGATGTATTGAGGTGACTGCTGAAAAAGGTGAGCAGACCGGCAACCACTGTGAACTGCACATCATGGTCAGGGATACCGGGATCGGCATCCCTCAAGAGAAGATTGACCAGATATTTGCCCCTTACACCCAGGCTGACGCCTCAACAACCCGTGAATTCGGCGGCACTGGTCTGGGACTTTCAATTGTCAAACAGTTGCTTGAGGTAATGCAGGGTGCAATTACGGTGGAAAGCCAGCCTGAGGCAGGAACATCCTTTTATGTCACTGTGCCGGTTGTAATTCCTGATCATGAAGGCCAAAGCGATTGCATGGATGTTCAGGATGTTGCCCCACAGCGGGTGCTGCTTGCAGAAGATAATGAAATCAATCGTTTGATGCTGACAAAACTGCTGGAAAAGACAGGTCACTCGGTTGATGCCGTACCAGATGGCAAGGCTGCTGTTGAACAGTGGAAAAACGGCAGCTACACCCTGCTCTTGATGGATATCCAGATGCCGGAAATGGACGGTCTTGAGGCTACTCGGCTCATCCGCTCGCTGGAGGCCGGGCAGGATCGGCATATCCCGATTATCGCCATGACCGGTCAGGACAGCCCTGAGGATGTGGAAAGCTGCTATCAGGCAGGGATGGATCTACATCTGAAAAAGCCGGTGCAACTATGTGAATTGGCTGCAGCAGTGGCACGCGTAGTAAAATAGCGAGCTTGCTATATCAACGCTATGACTCGTGCGATTCTTGTCATGAGGGGAATAATGCGTGATGCCCCGAAGGACAATCTGAAACAAGGGCGGGTATCCTCTTTCTACAGGATACCCGCATTTTTTTGGTCGGTTTTTGGCGTGTATTCGCTGCTACACCGTAGCTGACAAGCTTGTGCTGTTCAACGAGGTCTGTGTATAGCTGCTTGAACTTTGCTGCATATAGCTATTTAAGGCAGAGGTAAGAATGCTTTTAAGTATGCTGCTGCTGTCTGAACTGGAGGATGATTCATCAATCGCATCAAGCATGCTTTGCAATGTCTGCGCTACGGTATCCTCAGAACTGCTGTTCCGGTTCTGATTGTCACCGGCCATCTCATGGCCCGGTCCATGTGCAGTCATTTTTCCCTGGATACCGGCCACTAATGACTGGGCTGTAGATGTGTCTCCAGATTCAAGGGCGTCAGAAAGTTCTTGCAGATCCTTGTTGAAAGGATCATCGGTCCGGCCGCCATTGCGTGCTGCAGCTTGTTCCTGAAGGGTGGCCAAAGCTGCTTGCGCCGTAGCGGTATCACCTGATTCCAGGGCAGTATTGATGGTTTCAAGCAAATTTTTGGGATCTGATGAAGAGGCGCTTTCATCGGATGTAGCCAACGCTGCAGTCATCTCGGCCAGACTCACAACGCCATCCTGATTAGTGTCCATTTCATCAAAAATGGCACTTACTTCGCTACTATCCGAAGATGATGTTTCTGATTCTTCTGAAGGTGGCGGTCCCGGTGGCGGTCCTGGTGGTGGCCCCTGGGGTCGTGATTCCTGAGCCTGTAGGTTCTGGCCAGCTTTGGCAATAGCTGCATCAGACTCAAGCCTGCTGATGGCACCATCACTGTTGGAATCAAGCTGCGCAAACATGGCTTCTGCGTCACTGCTCTGAGTGTCACCGGATTTTGATAACGCGCTGAACTCGTCTTTCGATATGCTGCTGTCCCCGTTTGTGTCAACCTTCTTGAACATCTCTTCCTGCATCTGTTTCAGCATGCTGCTGCTCATACTACTGCTAACACTGCTGATGCTGCTCATGGTGTGCCTCCTTATACGGAATTGGAGTCAGATACTGATCTCTGTTAGTAATCTTATCGGAAGCTGAAGCCGGAATATTCGTTAAGTGTTTCAGTGGCTTCGTAAAGTTTTGTAATGAACTTGAAGGGATACAAAGAGGAAAACCGGGGATGAACCCCGGTTTTATGGTGGTGAGTGAACTGCTTTTTATTATTTACTGTTTGCCGGTATGTCCAAACCCGCCTTCACCCCGCAGAGTTTCCTGACTGAACTCTTCAACCACCCGCAAGCTGGCCTGCACCACCGGCATAAACAGCATCTGACAGATCCGTTCACCCGGCTGGATGCTGTACGGTTCACTGCCCTGGTTGCGGATGCCGATCTTGATTTCTCCCTGATAATCGCTGTCAATCACCCCGATGGTGTTGGCCAGGACAATCCCATGCTTGATTCCCAGACCTGAACGAGGCGCCAGGATAGCCACCAGATTCGGGTCATGGATGCTGATGGCAATGCCGCTGGGGATGGCGACGGTTTCACCGGGTGCGACGTTTACTGCTTGATCCAGACAGGCCCGTAGATCAAGGGCGGCAGAACCATCGGTGGCATACTGGGGCAGGGGGATGCAGCTGCCAATCAGCGGGTTGACAATTTTGGTTTCAATCTCGCGATATTTCATGTAAAAAATCCCTTCTGGTTGTTATTACACAGGCACTTGTAGCGCAAAGCCGCCACAACGCAAAGCACAAAAAAAGGAGCTGTCATGCGTGACCCCCGTGTGGTCGAGATGGCCAAGGTACTGGTTGATTATTCCACCCGGATTAATAAGGGTGATCGGGTACTGATATCTGCAGCTGGTTTTGAAGCTGCACCGCTGGTAAAGGAGCTGTATGCGCTTTGCCTCCAGCGTGGTGCAGAGTATGTTGAATACACCTTTTCTGTGCCTGAGATTGACCGCCAGCTCTATAATCTGGCCTCAAAAAAACAGCTGGAGGTCTTTCCCCAGCACAAGCTTGATTTTTACAAGACCCTGACCGCCTACATCGGGATCTCTGCCGGTGAAAATTCCATGGTTAACGCAACCAGCAATCAGAAGGCGATGGTGGCCTATTCAAAGCTGACCCGTCCGCTGGTTGATCAACGGGTCAAGCACACCAAGTGGGTGGTCACCCGCTATCCGACCCAGGGTTCAGCCCAGGAGGCTCGGATGAGCCTGGATGAGTATGAAGACTACCTGTTTGGTGCCTGCAATATTGACTGGTCAGTGGAATCAAAGAAGATGGAAAAGCTGAAGAAGCTGATGGATAAGACTGACAAGGTACGCCTGAAAGGGCCGGATACTGAGCTGAGCTTCAGCATCAAAGGCTTACAGGGAATCAAGTGTGATGGTCGCTACAATATACCGGATGGTGAGGTCTTTACCGCACCGGTGCGGGATTCGGTGCAAGGCTTTATCACCTATAATTGTCCGACTATCTATCAAGGCAAGGAGTTCAACAATATCCGGCTTGAGTTCAAGGATGGCAGGATTATCAAGGCCACTGCAGGGGAGATGACCAAGGCGTTGAACGAGATCCTGGATACTGATGAAGGTGCCCGCTATGTTGGTGAGTTTGCCGTGGGGGTCAATCCCAACATCCGCACCCCGATGCGCAATATCCTGTTTGATGAAAAGATCTCCGGCTCAATCCACTTTACCCCTGGACAGGCCTATGATGAGGCTGACAATGGTAATCACTCTGCGGTACACTGGGACATGGTTCGTCTGATGAAGGATGGCGAGATCTGGTTCGATGACCGTCTGATCCAGAAACAGGGGCTGTTTGTACTGCCTGAACTGGAAGCGCTGAACCCGGAGAAGTAGGTTATGTTGCTGGAAATTAACCCGGAACGTCCACAACCACGACAAATTGCCCAGGTTGTGGATTGTCTGAAAAACGGCGGTATCGTTGCCTACCCGACTGACACAACCTATGGTCTGGGCTGCTCTATCTTTAATAAAAAGGGGCTTGAGCGGATTTATCAGGTAAAACAGCGGGACAAGCGTAAACCGTTTTCATTTATCTGCTCTGATCTGGCAGAGGTGTCACGCTATGCCCGTCTGACCAATCCTGCCTTTAAAATCATGAAGCGGTATCTGCCCGGCCCGTATACCTTTGTGCTTGAGGCCAGCCGTGAGGTGCCGGACCTGCTGATCACCAAGCAGAAAACAGTAGGAATCAGGATGCCGGATAATGCGATCTGTCTGTCGATTGTACAGGGTTTGGGGGTGCCGATTGTCACCACCAGTGCCAATCTGTCCGGTGAAGATCCGGTGGGAGATCCGCTGGAGATCAATCGATTGTTTGGTCATGTGCTTGATCTGGTGGTTGATGGTGGATTACTTACCACTGATGTCAGCTCGGTCATCAGTCTGGTGGGAAATCAACCGGAGTTGCTGCGGGAAGGGGCTGGAGATCTTTCCTGGTTGGAAGGATAGTCCAGGAAGTCAGGGGCAGGTATGACCAATAATCATATGAGTGATAGTGAACAGGTGGTAGAGCTGCTGGCCCGTAGAAATGCTGAGTTAGCCTCCCTGCTTGAAATTGGCAAGACCCTGATTTCATCCCTTGAGCTGCGTGAGGTTCTGCAGGCAATCATGTCACAGGTTGAGCGGCTGCTGCAACCAAAGACCTGGTCGCTGTTGCTGGTGGACGAAGAGACCAATGAACTCTGCTTTGAGATCGCAGTCTCACCGGTTGCCCAGGAACTTAAAGGGATTCGCTTGAAAATGGGGGAGGGGATAGCCGGCTGGGTTGCCCAGTCTGGACAACCGCTCCTGATTCCTGATGTCAGCCAGGATCCACGCTTTGCCAGCCATGTGGCGGAAGAGGTTGAATACCCGGTTAGCTCCATACTCTGTGCCCCGCTTAAGATCCGTGACCGGGTGTTGGGGGTGATTGAGCTGATCAACACCCTTGGCGAACGGACCTTTGATGAGGACGACCTGCCGCTGTTGGGAGCTGTGGCAGACTTTGCCGCCATTGCCATTGATAATGCCCGTAACTACAAACGGGTCAGTGAACTGGTGGTAACCGATGATCTGACCGGACTGCACAATGCCCGCCATTTCCATGAACTGCTGGAGTATGAACTTGAACGCAGTCGCCGTTACAAGAGTCAGGTATCGCTGCTGTTCTTTGATCTTGATCACTTTAAAGGGGTCAATGATCGCTACGGGCACCTGGTGGGCAGCCGGATGATTGCTGAAGTGGGACATCTGGTAAAACGTCACATTCGTTCTTCTGACCGGGCTGCCCGGTACGGTGGGGATGAGTATGTTATTGTACTACCTAACACTGGTAAGCAGGGTGCTTTGGCGGTTGCCACCAACCTGCTGGAACGTTTTCGTGCCCACCCATTTTTAACTGATAGCAATGAACGTATCGAAATAACCGCAAGTTTTGGTGCGGCCACCTTTCCGGATGATGCCCATGACCGTACCAGTCTGATTCGTGCTGCAGACTCGGCCATGTATGAGGCCAAGGAAGCAGGTCGCAACAGGGTTGAATTTTTCTCAGGTAATGATACTCGAATTATGGCGTAACCGCTTATATTGAAAGGAATTGTATGTACCGCTTAACGATTAAGACCGGCTTTGCCGCTGCCCATAACCTGATCAACTATCAGGGTGATTGTGAAAATCTGCATGGCCACAACTGGAAGGTGGAGGTTACCGTCACTGCCAGGGAGCTGGACCAGGCTGGCCTGGCCATTGATTTTAAGGTGCTGAAACGTGAAACCAACGCCCTACTGGATGAGCTGGATCACAAATACGTTAATCAGCATCATTTCTTTCAGGATATCTCACCTTCTTCCGAGAATATCTCCCGCTATCTGTATCAGGAACTGTCCAAGCGTTTGAATGACAATAATATCAAGGTGGAGCGGATCGGGGTCTGGGAATCTGACAACGCCTGTGCTGAATACTATGAATAGTACAGCTCCGCTGATTGAGGTGTTTTCATCCCTGCAGGGTGAAGGGGTACTGGCAGGCTATCGCCAGATCTTTGTCCGTTTTCCCGGCTGTAACCTTGATTGTGCCTTTTGTGATACCAAAATTGAGGCTCCAGCGGTCTGCAGCGTGGAAACAGCACCGGGGAGCGGACAGTTTCAGGAGCTTGCCCAGCCGGTCAGCCTTGAAACCCTGATTGGGATTATCTCTCTCTGGTGTAAACAGTTGCCGGGTGCTCACCACTCCATCAGCATCACCGGTGGTGAGCCGATGCTGCACGCTGATCTGTTGGCCCGCTGGTTACCGGAGCTGAATATCCTGCTGCCGATTCATCTGGAAACCAATGGCACACTGCCGGAAGCATTGCCAAGGTTGATTGAACATCTTGACGTGATCAGCATGGATATCAAACTACCTACTTCAGCTGCAACACCGGAGCTGTGGCAGGAGCACAAGCGATTCCTTGAGATAGCCCTGGAACGGGATGTTTCTGTCAAGGTGATTGTTGGTGAGCTGACCACAGAACAGGAACTGCTGCAGGCCTGTAAACTGGTTGCAGAGCTTGATGATGAGATTCCCTTTATTATCCAGCCGGTTACTGGTCGGGATGGTCGGGTCGCCGTAGCACCGGAACGGCTGATGCAGTTTCAGGCTCTTGCAGCAAAAAAACTGTGTGATGTGCGGGTTCTGCCCCAGATGCACCGTTTTCTTGAGGTAGCCTGATGTTGCTGGAAGAGATGACCATGCCCCAGGTGGAGGCTGCCTTGGCAGCTGGCTGCAGAACTGTCTATATCCCCTTTGGAGCACTTGAAGAGCATGGCCCCCATCTGCCATTATCCACTGATACAATCCAGGCCTATCAGGTGGGTAAGCGGGCAGCTGAACTGTTTCCGCTCTTTGTTGCACCCCCAATCCCCTACGGTAACTGCCGTTCCACCAATTGCCATCCCGGTACTGTTTCCATCTCCACCACCACCCTGCGGTGTCTCTTAAAAGATCTGGTCCGTTCCTTTTATCGTCAAGGCATGCGCAATGTGGTGGTGCTGACCGGCCATGCCGGTGGTGCCCACCGCCTGGCTCTGCAGGATGCTGGTGAAGAGTTGCTGGATGAACTGCCGGAACTGCGGATAGCGGTGGTGACGGAATATGAACTGGCTAAAGATGAGGGCAGGGTGATCATTGAAACCCCTGGTGATGCCCATGCCGGTGAGATTGAGACCTCCCGCATCATGCACAGTCACCCCCATCTGGTACAGGGTACAGCTCCAGAGGAGTATCCAACCTTTCCTACCGGTATTTTGGTGCGGGATAAGCGCCGTTACTGGCCTGGCGGGGTCTGGGGTGATCCATCCAAGGCAACTGCGGACAAAGGGGCAAGGATAGAAGAACTGGTTGCCCGCAAGGTGGTGGAGCTGGTCAAGGCACTGGAAGAGGGGCGTTATGTCTGAGCAGTCTTTCCTACGTGACAGCACCCTTGCCAACGGTCTGCAGGTTACCGTGGCAGATGTCTCACGTCATTACTACGGTGGTTACTGGCAGGTCTGTCTTGAGGTCAGCTGCCTGGTTTCCCTTGAGCTGGGGCAGTTTTCTGATCCGGCCATTGAAGCGGATGCCCGTCTGCTTTTGGGAACAACGATTCCTTTTGTGCGCCATCTGGAAAAGATGGCTGTGCATGGTGATGAACTGGCAGCTGTGCGTCAGGAACTGCTGGAGCGGTTTGATCGTCATCTGCTGCCGTTTCTTGGCAATCAACAGTTTCCTTCCCGTTTTATTCAGAGCGAGTTTCAAAAGCGTTGCAAGAAGAGTAACCGTGGGATCCCCTGCCTGTTATGAATGTACATGAACTGGTGATCGAGCGGCTGGCCCTGGGAGGTAACGGAGTAGGCAGAATTGACGGCAAGGTCTGCTTTGTGCCGTTTTCTGCACCAGGAGACCGGCTGAAGGTGCGGGTGACACGGGAACACCGCTCTTACTGCGAGGCTGAGCTGGTTGATCTGCTTGAAGCATCACCGCAACGGGTTGAACCACGTTGTCCGGCCTTTGGACAGTGCGGTGGCTGCGATTGGCAACATATCAGCTACCAGGCGCAATCTGATGCCAAACAACAGATCCTGACCCAGACCCTGCAGCGGGTTGCCCGTCTTGATGCCCCGCAGGTTGCTGCAACGGTAGCGTCAAAGCTGGACTATGGCTATCGAGCCCGGGCCCGGTTCAAGTTGCATGCAACAGCTGCTGGCCTGGCGGTTGGTTTTTTTCGGCGTGGATCACATTTCGTCATTGATCTGCCCCTGGGCTGTCCGATCTGTACTGCAGCGGTTAACAGTGCCATGCTGAGACTGCGTCAGGTTATTCAGACGCTGCCGGATCTTAATCGTGTACCTCAGATCAGTCTGGAAGAGGGGCTGTCAGGGGTAGTGGCTGTTGTGCAGTATATCGGTGGTGATCTGCAGCGTTTGAAGCAACTGCTGTCGCAGCACCAGGACCAGTTGGGGCTCAACGGGCTTTTCCTTCAAGTTGGTAAAAAAGAGGCACTACAGCCGATCTTTGGATCTGGTCATCTGACCTATCAGGTGCCGGGCTGTACAGAAACAGCAGGCATGATCGAGCTTGGCTATGAAATTGGCGGGTTTTCTCAGGTCAATCGTCTGCAAAACCAGAGCATGGTCAAGCTGGTCTGTAACTATGCCCAACCTGCTGCAAACCAGCGTATGCTGGATTTGTACTGTGGCAACGGTAATCTCTCTCTGCCGTTGTCCGGTGCAGTGCAGGAACTGCTGGGGATTGAAGGGTTTGCCCCTTCGATTGCATCGGCAGTTGACAATGCCCGACAACTTCGTGTAAACAATAGCACTTTCAGATGTAATGACGCTTCAAAAGAGTTGCGTCATCTGAAAGCTCAACATGCCCTGTTTGATCTGGTGCTGCTGGACCCACCTAGAGCTGGAGCAGCTGATGTAACCCGTGAACTTGGCCAGCTTGGGGCAGAGCGGATTGTCTATGTTTCCTGTGATCCTGCAACGTTGGCCCGTGATCTGGGCCACCTGTGTGGTGTTGCTGGTTACCGGCTGATTGAAGCAACTCCACTGGATATGTTTCCCCAGACCGGCCATCTGGAAACCGTGGCCTTACTGACCCGAACCTGAATAAGCTGTTTTTATAGCGAATCTGCACAACAAGGAGCGTACCATGAACAAGTCTGAACTGATCGAAACCTTTGCACTCCAACGCGAGATCTCTCACAAGCGGGCTGAAGAGGTGGTCAACATGATCTTTAACTCCATGAGCGAGGCGATGACTGCTGGTGAGCGGATCGAAATTCGCGGCCTGGGGAGCTTTGTGGTCAAGGAGTATGGCGCCTATACCGGTCGTAATCCCAAAACCGGTGAGCCGATTGAAGTAAAACCTAAGAAACTGCCGTTCTTTAAGGTTGGTAAAGAGCTGAAGGAGCGTATCCTGGACGGCGAGTAAGCATGTCTCGTCGTATTGCAGCCATTGATTTTGGAACCAACACCGCAAGACTCCTGATTGCCGATCTGTTTGATAACGGACAGTTTGAGCAGGTGGCCCTTAATCGGACCATTGTTCGGTTGGGTGGCGGTTTCAGCCGTGAAACCGGTCTGGCTGCAGATGCCATGCAACGTGCCAGAACCTGTCTGCACCAGTTTGCTGAGACCATTCGCAAGCATGGGGCAGATACAGTGCGAGCTGTGGCAACCAGCGCAGTTCGTGATGCAGTCAATGGCCCGGCCTTTGTGGATCAGATGGCCCTGGAAACCGGTATCAGACTTGGTGTGATAGATGGTTTGACAGAAGGTCGTGTGACCCTGACCGGTGTACTGGCTGGTCTGGATCAGCAGCCGGAACAGGTGCTGATGTTTGATGTAGGGGGGGGGAGTACCGAGTACACCATAGCTCGGGGCGCCTGCCCCCTTTTTGTTCATAGCCTGCCTCTGGGGGTTGTACGGCTGACTGAAGGTAAGCCTGATCCTGCTGCCATGGCGAATAAGATTGGACGTGAACTGGACAGTCTGCAGCAACAGATGGTTCAGGCTCAGATTGCAGTTTCCCCCAACACCTTGCTGGTGGGCACCGCCGGTACCGCCACCACACTGGCTGCCATCTCTCTGAAAATGGCTGAATATGACTATCGCAAGGTCAACAACTGTGTGCTGGAACAGCAGGAAATTCAACGCATCTATAACCTGCTGCTGCCCCTTTCCCCTCATCAACGTCTGTCAGTTGCCGGTCTGGAAAAAGGACGTGAAGACCTGATTATTGCCGGCAGCCTGATTACCCTGCTTACCCTCCAACGTTTTGGTTTCAGTTCAATGAAAGTCAGTGATTATGGTCTGCTTGAAGGTTTGGTATTGTCAGACTTGATTTGATTAAGAAGAAACTGACATGACAAATTTCAAACAGATGGTATAGTACCAATGCTTTATAAACATGATGAATTGGGGAGTTTTTGTGGAGAGTAACAGTTATCTGATGGGTAGACAGCCGATCCTGAACGGCCTTGAAGAGGTTGTCGGGTATGAATTGCTGTTCCGCTCTCCTACATCAATCGCGTCTGCAAACATTCAGTGCCCTGTTCAGGCAACCTCCCGTGTGATGCTGGATGTTCTCTCCAGTTTTGGTGTCCATGAAATGCTGGGTGACCTGCCCGGTTATATTAATGTGGATGCCGAGATGCTGTTAAGCGATGCCATTGAATTGCTGCCCGGTTCAATGATCGGTCTTGAATTGCTGGAAGATGTTGTTATTACTCCTGAAATTATTGACCGTTGCCGCAGTCTGAAAGAACAGGGCTATCAACTGGCTCTTGATGATCATCGCTACGGACCTCAGTATGAAGCGCTGTACGATGGTCTGGTGGATATTATCAAGGTTGACACAATCACCACTCCCCTTGAAGATCAGTATCGGGAGGTTGAGCTGTTTAACCGTTATCCGGTTAAGCTGCTGGCGGAAAAGGTTGACAGCCGTCATGTCTATCTGCGTTGTCGCAAGATGGGGTTTGAGCTGTTTCAGGGCTACTTTTTCGCCCGGCCCTCACTGGTCAAGAAGACACGACTTGCCAACTCAGCCAGTACCTTCTTTCAACTGATGCAGCAGCTCTCCCGCAATGCTGATATTGATGAGATTGAGCATACCTTTAAGCAAAGTCCGGCCCTGACCTACAAACTGCTACTTTTGGTCAATTCTGTATCCTTTACCACCCGCGAAAAGATCCGTACTGTGCGTCATGCCATTACTTTAGTGGGGATGCAGCACCTGAAACGCTGGGTGCAACTGGCTATTTTTGCTGATGATGGTGGCCTGGGGATGAATAATCCGCTTCTGGATATGGCAGCGGTGCGGGCAGCCTTTATGGAGGAGATGGCCCGACTTGAGTTGAAAAAGACACGGCTTCTGCGCTATGCCCAGCCGGACGAGTGTTTTATGCTGGGAACCTTGTCAGTTCTGAAGGATGTCTTTGATATCGGCGCAGATGATATGCGTAAAAGCCTGAATTTGTCAGATGATATTATTGGCGCCATGATAACCCACGAGGGGGATCTGGGTACCATGCTCTGTCTGGCTGAGATGATTGAACAGCTTGAGTTTGAAGAGGCAGAGCAATGCCTTGGACGGTTGGGAGTCTCTCCTGACCTGGTACTTGCCTGTCAGAAAAAGGCCTATAGCTGGCGTAACAGCCTGGTCTGATCAGCAGTTATTGATTTATTCCTGTTCTACTGTTTTCCCTGACGATCTTAGCCCGCTGCAAATAACCCTGCTGCAGGTTCTTATCACCCTTTAATCCAGCCAGTTCTGACAGTGCTTCCAGATCTGCTGCAATCTTTAGCGATGCAGCCTGTTGTTTGTCAAGGCTCAGTGCCTCCTGCAGCAACTCATCTGCCTTATCAAACTGTCTTTCCTGCGCCTTGATCAATCCCAGCATCCGCAGCGAGTTTGCCCGCTCCAGCTCCATGCCATCACCCTTGTTGGCTGCCAAGGCCTGTTCAGCCAGGCGGGTTGCTTCGCTGTTTTCCTTCTTTAACAGGGCGATCCGTGCCAGCAGATTCAGGCGACGGCCCAGCAGGTTGCCCTGTTCTGATGTTCGGGCGATCTCAGCCCAGCGGGCTGCCTCTGCAAGGCGATTGCCTGCTAACTCCTGCAATGCCTTTTCCTGGGCAACGTCGGCATACTGTGTGGTTCCGGTTGCACTGGCAAGGGCCTGTTCCACCAGTTGCGCAGCCAACTGCAGCTTACCGCCATGCCGGGCAAGCCTGCTCTGGTTCAACAAGGTTACACTGACACCACTACGATCATCCTGTGCGGAAGCACGCTGTAACGCCTCCTGCAGCAGTTTCTGGGCATCAGTGTCATAGCCTTTTGCAGCACTGTCCAGAGCCCGTTCATTCAGGTCCGAAATTTTTCGTTCATGTTCGCTCAATTGGGTCGCCTTGTTGCCAGCACAACCGCCTAACAGTGTACAGGCTGCCATACAAAGGACTGACTTGAGAAGTGTGCTAGTCATGGCTGTCACCTGCCTTAAAGGACCGGACCGGGGCAGGGGCTGAACTGCCTCCCAGCAGCCAGGAGCTGTTCAGGCTGTTCACCAATCTATCCGTGCTGAATAAGAGCTCTTCTGTGCGGGATAAAACACCTGGGATCAGAGGGAATGCCTGTTGCGACAGTTTTTTAGTCTCTGCTGAGATTGCCGCGATATTGGCCATGGCAGTGTCGGTTTTTTCCAGCAGTGGTGGTAATTTATCAAGTGTTGTATTCAGCTTGGCCACATCCAGGCTGTCAATCTTGCGGGTGGTGGTATCCAGCAAGGTTGTGGTCCGGTTACTGATCGCCTCAAGGTTGCGGGTGGTGCTTACCAACAGGGTGTCAGCATTGCTACGGGTGGATTCCAGGTTTCGGGTCAACAGTTCCAGGTTACGGATGGTCTTTTTCAGATCGCCATTGGGGTCATTGACATAACCGATAATATCCCGCACCTCAATCAGCACCGGTTTGACCTTTTCAGCAATTTCATCTGCCAGTTCATCCAGCCCTTTAGTCTTCAGATAGGTGATGGATTCGCCCGGTTTCAGCTCCGGCTTATCCAGTGAGCCTACAGCAACTTCAACAATGCTGTCACCCACCAGTCCTTCCTTGACCAGTTTAACGGTTGAGTCACTGCGGATCCATTTGCTGTATTTCTTAGCAATTTCAATTGTAATTTCAACCATGGCCTGCTCATTCAAGGCCATATCAGTAATTCGTCCAACTCTGAAACCGGAGAGCTTGACCGGCATCCCTTTGGTAAAGCCGGTACCACGGTCAACGGTTACGTTCAGGCTATATTTGGGGCTGAAAAGGTCTTTCTGAACACCTACAAGCAGCACCACCAGTGCCACACCAGCCAGTGCAAGCAGGGTAAACAGGCCGATTTTCCGTTCAAGGTGTTTGAATCTGGGGTCTTGTTGCGTGATCATGTCTGCCTCGTGATCTGTGGCGGATTATAGCGCAGGTCATAGGTAATATCGGGAACCAGTAGTGGTAGCTGGATATCGCCAGTAATAATGAATAGTGCTGCCGGAGCATCGGGCTGGTTTTGAAGTTCAATGGCCTGACTCAACAGATTTTCCCGATGCTGTCTGGGCAGGTCGTCAAGGCATTCAGCATACACCATCAGGCGTGGTGAAGAAATAACTGCCCGGACAAAAGCGGCCATTATTCGTTCTGCATAGCTTAAGTGTCCAGGCAGTGACCATATATTGCCTTTGTAGCCAAGTTTTTCAAGAAGCTGTAAGGCTTTTTCTGCTGTTTGGTCAGGTACTATGCCATGGTGGTACAACAGGGGCAGGGTTATATTTTCCCATACCTTCAGGTTCGAGATCAGTCCTGCCTGTGCAGTGACCGTAGCCACGGATTTTCTGATTTTAAACAGCTGGTCTCGATCAAGCTGATAGAGTGACTGATCATCAATTAATACAGATCCTGATTCTGGCGCTGATTCACCAATAACGGTCCTGAGTAACTGTTTAGTCTCCTGTTCCCCGCTTGTTCTGCACAGGGCAACCTGCCCCTGGGATAGACTCAGGTTCAGGTTACTGACAATGCCAGGAATAGTAAGATCTCTCAGTTCGAGTAGCGAAGGCATGGCAAAAAACAGGCTCCTGTTTTGCAACCGGTAGACCGATGGCAGTAATCTGGTACTTGCTAGTCTTCATACCATAAACTGGCCCGCTTCACAAAGCGTGAAGATTCGCCCATTTGACGATATGAAACAAGAGTAAACGAATTGACAATACAGTGTATCAACGTGTATAAATTACGCCTTTAATTCTATTTAATATGTCGTAAAGTGAGATGAATCCCTATGAAAGAAATTCTGTCCGGCAACGAGGCCATTGCTCGGGGCGCCTATGAGGCTGGTTGCCTGGTGGCAAGTGCCTATCCCGGTACCCCTTCTACTGAAATCCTTGAGAATGTGATCAATTACAAAGAAATCAACGCCTCCTGGGCCCCTAATGAGAAGGTGGCCCTTGAGGTTGCCATTGGCGCCTCGTTTGGTGGTGCCCGCGCCCTGTCCTGCATGAAGCATGTCGGAGTCAACGTTGCTGCTGATCCTTTGTTTACCGCCTCCTATACCGGTGTTAAGGGCGGGTTGGTACTGATAGCTGCTGATGACCCTGAGATGCACTCTTCTCAGAATGAACAGGATAGCCGTAATTATGCCAGGTTTGCCAAGGTTCCGATGCTGGAACCGGCAGACTCCCGCGAATGTAAAGAATTTACCAAGCTGGCATTTGAGCTGTCTGAGCAGTTTGATACTCCGGTGATGCTGCGCAGCTGTACCCGTATCTCCCATGGAAAGTCGGTGGTGGAACTGGGTGAACGGGTGTGTGGCCTGCCTGAGCCCAAGCTGGTAAAAGACGCGCCTAAGCTGGTAATGCTGCCCGGAAATGCCCGGGTTCGTCATCCCCTTGTTGAAGAACGCACGCTCAAGTTGTCGGAATATGGTGACACTGCCGCCATTAACCGGATGGAGCTTAAATCCGGTGAGATCGGTGTAATCTGTGCTGGGGTAACCTATCAGTATGTTCGTGAGGCGCTGCCTGAAGCAAGCATACTCAAACTGGGCATGGTCTGGCCGTTGCCAGCCAAGCTGATTCAGGAATTTGCTTCCAAGGTTACACAGCTTTTTGTGGTTGAGGAGCTTGATCCGTTTATTGAAGATCAGGTCAAGGCGATGGGGATTGCCTGCCAGGGCAAAGAGCTGACAACACTGTGCGGTGAACTGTCCCCTGGCCGGATTCAGGCTGCTTTTGCCAAGGCCGGCATTATCAAGGTTGCTGCATCAGATGCCATTGCTGTTGAACCGGTACCACCGCGTCCGCCTAACATGTGTCCAGGCTGTCCTCACCGTGGTGTCTTCTATCAGCTCAATCGTGCCAATGCCTATGTCACCGGTGATATCGGCTGCTATACCCTGGGCTTTATGCCCCCTTTGAATGCCATGGATACCTGTGTCTGCATGGGGGCTTCCATCAGCATGGGCTCCGGTATGGTGCGGGCGCTGCCCCCTGAAGAGCAGAAGCGGGTTGTTGCGGTGATCGGTGATTCCACCTTCCTGCATACCGGCATTAACAGCTTGATGGAGATGGCCTGGAACAAGGCACCAGCCACGGTCATTATTCTGGATAACCGGATTACTGCCATGACCGGTCGCCAGGAAAACCCGGCCTCTGGTTTTACCCTTGCTGGTGATGAGACATCAGAGGTGAATATCCCGGAGCTTTGCCGGGTGCTGGGAATCAAGCATGTCCGTGTGGTTGATCCCTATGATCTGGATGCCACGAGATTGGCCATTGAAGAAGAGATGAATCGCCCTGAGCCCTCGGTTATCATCACCAACCGCCCCTGCTGTCTGATCAAGGGGGCTGGACGTTTTGAAAAAGGAAAGATCCTGGAGGTTGATCAAGGCAAGTGTACCGGCTGCAAGGCCTGTCTGCGGATCGGCTGTCCTGCCATTGAGTGGAAACCCAATCCGGATGGTAATAAGGGTAAGGCCTTTATTGACCCGCAGCTCTGTACCGGCTGTACGGTCTGTCAGCAGCTCTGTAAATTCAATGCCATCGGGGGGAGAAAGTAATGGATACCACAATCACCAACATTCTCCTGGTGGGAGTAGGCGGGCAGGGGATTCTGCTGGCTTCGGAAATTCTATCAGAGGCATTCATGCTGGCCGGTTTTGATGTCAAGAAGAGTGAGATTCACGGCATGTCACAGCGGGGCGGCAGCGTGGTCTCCCATGTCCGTTTTGGGAAAGAGGTCTTTTCTCCAGTGGTGCCTGAAGGGCAGGGGGATATCCTGTTCGGCTTTGAACTGCTGGAGACCTATCGTTATCTGTCGCTGCTTAAGCCGGGTGCCACGGTGGTGGCCAATGACTACAAGATCGCCCCTCCTTCAATACTGCTGGGGCAGGCTGTCTATCCTCAAGCATTGCCTGAAAAAATAAAGGCTAAGTTCCCTGATTTCCTGCTTGTTGATGGGCAGGGGCTGGCGCTTAAGGCCGGTGATGTGCGGGCTGCCAATACGGTGATGCTGGGCGCGGTTTCCAAGCGCCTGCAGATTGCTGACGGGGTCTGGCAGCAGGCCCTGGAAAAGATGGTGCCGAAAAAGGCGCTGGAGATAAACCTGAAGGCCTTTGCCATGGGCCGGGAACTCTAGGAGGTCGTACGCGTGGCCAACTATTTTAACGAAGAGTTTGAAACCCTGCCTCGTGCAGCCTTGGAGGCGCTCCAACTGAAACGCCTTCAGGCAACGGTTGCTCGGGTATATGCTAACGTACCGTTTTATAAGCAGTCCTTTGATGCTGCCAATATCAAGCCTGAAGATATCAAGAGCTTGGCTGACCTGCAGCGTCTGCCCTTTACCACCAAGCAGAATATGCGGGATTCCTATCCCTATGGCCTGTTTGCAGCCCCCATGGAAGAGATCGTCAGGATTCATGCCTCATCCGGCACCACCGGCAAGCCAACCGTTGTTGGCTACACCCAGAAGGATATTGAAACCTGGTCTGAGCTGATGGCCCGTTCCTTTATGGCTGCCGGTGCCCATAAGGGTGATATCATCCACAATGCCTATGGCTATGGCCTGTTTACCGGCGGTCTGGGAGCCCATTACGGTGCTGAAAGGTTGGGGGCGTCGGTCATTCCGATCTCTGGCGGCAATACCAAGCGTCAGATCATGATCATGCAGGATTTTGGCTCCACGGTGTTGACCTGCACCCCATCATATTCCCTGTATCTGGCTGAAGAGGCTGCTACAGAAGGGGTGGATATCAAATCCTCAAAGCTGCGGGTTGGTATCTTTGGTGCCGAGCCCTGGTCTGAGGCGATGCGGGGCGAGATCGAGGCTAATCTTGGTCTGGATGCGATTGATATTTACGGCCTGTCCGAGATCATGGGGCCGGGGGTTGCGATTGAGTGCATCGAAGAAAAGCATGGTCTGCATATCTGGGAAGACCACTTTATTCCTGAGATTATCAATCCTGAAACCGGCCAGCCGGTTGCTGAAGGGGAAAAGGGTGAGCTGGTCATCACCACCATTACCAAACAGGGCATACCGCTGATCCGGTATCGTACCCGCGATATCACCAGTCTGAGTTATGCCCCCTGTGCCTGCGGACGGACCCATGGCCGGATTGCCCGGATGAGTGGTCGCTCTGATGATATGCTGATCATCCGTGGCGTGAATGTGTTCCCATCCCAGATTGAATCGATTCTGGTGCGGATTGAAGGGGTTGAGCCCCACTACCTGTTGATCGTTGATCGCAAGGATAATCTGGATACCCTTGAGGTGCAGGTTGAGGTGGATGAGCGGATCTTCTCTGATGAAATCAAGGTGTTGCAGACCCTGTCACGCCAGATTGAGAAAGAGATCAAGGATATGCTGGGGGTTACCTGCACGGTCAAGCTGGTGGAACCTAAAACTATCCAGCGTAGTGAAGGCAAGGCGCAACGGGTTAAGGACAACAGAAAGCTTTAGGAGGTTTGCCATGAAAGTTGAACAGATCTCAATCTTTATAGAAAACAAGTCTGGCCGTCTGGCCGAGATCACCCGTATCCTAGGCGAGGCAGGCATCAACATCCGTGCCCTGTCTCTGGCAGATACCTCTGACTTCGGGATTCTACGCCTGATTGTGAATGAGGTTGAAAAGGCCAAGGCGGTGCTGAAGGAAAAAGGATTTACGGTTTCTAAAACCGAAGTGGTGGCGGTTGAGGTGCCGGATCAGCCCGGTGGCCTGTCCACCATTCTGCAGGCCCTGGACCGTGATAATACCAATGTTGAGTATATGTATGCCTTTGTTGAGCGTTGTGGCGGTAATGCGGTAATTATCTTCCGCTTTGACGAGACGGATAAGGCAATTGCCACGCTGACTGCCAATAATTTTAATATCCTTGCAGGTGAGCGACTCTATTCAATGTAGGTAAACAGGGGGAGAGCATGAAAAAACTGGTGATGGTCTGTAGTATGGCAGCAATGCTGCTCTGCAGCGCAACAATGGTTCTGGCAGCCGGTACAATCAAGATCGGTGGTCTGTTCAGCGTGACCGGTCCGGCATCGTTCCTGGGTGAACCGGAAAAGAAGACCCTTGAAATGCTGGTGGCGGATCTGAACGCCAAGGGTGGCATCAATGGCCAGAAACTTGAGGCAGTGATCTATGATACTGCCGGTGACGCCACCAAGGCGGTACAGCTGGCCACCAAGCTGATCAAGAATGACAAGGTGGTTGCCATTATCGGACCCAGCACCACCGGTGAATCCATGGCAGTTCTGGCCCTGACCGAGAAAGAGAAGATTCCGCTGATTTCCTGCGCAGCCGGCATCAAGATCACCGAGCCTGCAAAGGATCGCAAGTTTACCTTTAAGACCCCGGCCAATGACCATGTGGCAGTAGAGAAAATCCTGCAGTATGCTGCCAAGGTCAAGCAGAAGAATCTGGCTATTCTTACGGTTACTGACGGGTTTGGCGCATCAGGTCGTGAACAGCTGAAGGTCTCTGCTGCTCAAAAGGGTTTCAAGATTGTTGCTGATGAAACCTATGGCCCCAAAGACACCGACATGACCCCGCAATTGACCAAGATCCGTTCCAGCAAGGCTGATGCTATCATCTGCTGGGGCACCAACCCCGGCCCTGCCATTATCACCAAAAACATCAAACAGTTGGGGATCAAGACTCCGGTCTACATGAGCCATGGTGTTGCCTCCAAGAAGTATATTGAACTGGCCAGCCCAACAGCAGCGGAAGGGGTTATGCTGCCTGCTGGAAAGCTTGCCGTGTATGATGCGCTGCCTAAAAATGATCCGCAACAAAAGCTGCTGAGAGAATACGATGCTGCCTATAAAAAGGCTCACGGCGTTGAGGCGTCTACCTTTGGCGGCTATGCCTATGACGGCTTCCTGTTGGTGACCAATGCCATCAAGACCAAGGGAGCAACTCCTGCCCAGATTCGTGACGGCCTGGAGCAGACCAAAAAGCTGGTCAGTGTCTCCGGTGTGTTTAACATGTCGGCTACCGATCACAACGGCCTGGACCTGTCAGCCTTTGAAATGGTGAAGATTCACAAGGGCGATTGGTCCATACTGAAATAAAGGAGATTCCAGCATGCGTTTCCGATTTACAACTCTGACAACTGCAGCACTGCTGCTGCTTACCGCGTCTCTTTCCTTTGCTGCCGGTACCATCAAGATCGGTGGTCTCTTTTCAGTAACCGGTCCTCCTGCCTTTCTGGGAGAGCCGGAGCGTAATACCGCTAAAATGGTGGTGGACAGCATCAACAAGGCAGGCGGCATCAAAGGGCAAAAACTGGAACTGGTGGTGTATGATACTGCCGGTGATGCCACCAAGGCTGTCCAGATGGCAACCAAGCTGATCAAGGATGATAAGGTTATTGCCATTATCGGACCCAGCACCACTGGCGAGAGTATGGCGGTGATCCCGGTGGCTGAACGGGAGCGGGTACCGCTGATCTCCTGTGCAGCAGGCAGCAAGATTACGGACCCGGTCAAACGCTATGTCTTCAAGACTGCCCAGAATGACGGACTGGCAGTGGCAAAGATCTATGAATACCTGCAAAAGCATAAGCAGAACAAGGTTGCAATCCTGACCGTCTCTGATGGTTTTGGAGCATCAGGCCGGGAGCAGTTAAAGTCATTGGCAGGCAAGTTTGGCATGCAGGTTGTGGTTGATGACACCTATGGCCCCAAAGATACCGACATGACCTCACAGTTGACCAAGATTCGTGGTTCACAGGCCCAGGTGCTGATTGTCTGGGGTACCAATCCCGGTCCGGCTGTGATTGCCAAGAACGCCAAACAGCTTGGGCTCAAGCTGCCGCTCTACATGAGTCACGGTGTCTCTTCCAAGAAGTTCATTGCTCTAGCTGGTGATGCAGCAGAAGGTGTTAAATTACCATCCGGCAAGGTGATTGTTTCAGATGTACTGCCCAAGAATGATCCTCAAAAAGGTTCGCTTTTAGCCTATGTCAAGGATTACCAAAAGCAGTTCAAGGCTGAAGGCGACCATTTTGGCGGCCATGCCTGGGATGGTGTGATGTTGGTCAAGGCTGCCATTGAAAAGGGTGGGGCAACCACTGAAGGAATCCGTGCCGGCCTGGAAGGGCTCAAGGATTTTCACGGTATTGGCGGTACTTTTAACTTTTCAGCAGTAGATCATGCTGGTCTGAACAAAGATGCCTTTGTTATGGTTGAGATCAAGAACAAAGACTGGGTGATTGCAAAGTAGAAACGAAAAATATCTCGTTTCTCATTGTTTCATCGCTATACACACTATCGTAAAGACAGGCGTTTCAGTGCGCCTGTCTTTACGTCTGTAAAGGGTTGGTAAACAGTAGCCATGGAATTAGGTAACCAATTACTGCAATATATGCTGTCAGGGCTTTCCACCGGGGCTATCTATGCCCTGATCGGGATCGGCTTTTCCATTATCTACAATGCCACCGGCATCATCAACTTTGCCCAGGGCGAGTTTGTCATGCTGGGGGGGATGCTAACCCTGTTTCTGATGGAAACTCTGAAACTTCCTCTCTGGGCTGCTATTCCGCTGGCTGTTCTCCTGGCAACCCTGGTTGGTCTGGTCTTTGAACGGTTGGCTATCCGTCCTTTGCGCAAGGCATCCCCCATCAGCCTGGTGATCATCACCATTGGGGGTTCAATTCTGATCCGTGGCCTGTCCATGCTGATCTGGGACAAAGATACCCATGCACTGCCCCCCTTTTCCGGCGATGATCCTATTATGATTGCAGGTGCCACCGTGTTGCCCCAACATTTCTGGATTTTAGGTATCACCGTGGTGCTGATCGGCCTGAACAAGTGGTTCTTCAGCCACACCATCAGCGGCAAGGCGATGCGGGCCTGTTCCTATAATCCCCGTGCAGCAGGTCTGGTGGGGATTGACGTGCGCCGGATGGTGCTGCTTTCCTTTGTGATCAGTGCCGCCATGGGTTCCCTGGCCGGCATTATTGTGGCGCCGTTGACCATGACCTCCTATGACGTTGGTGTTATGTTGGGGCTGAAAGGGTTCTGTGCTGCCATTATCGGCGGCATGTCCAGCGGTATTCCCACCGTGATTGGCGGGCTGATCCTGGGGGTGCTGGAATCATTGGGAGCCGGTCTGATTTCCTCTGGCTACAAAGATGCCATCGCCTTTGTGATCCTGTTGCTGATCCTGTTTATCCGTCCTCAAGGCCTGTTTGGTAAGCCGGAAAGTGAACGGGTGTAACAGTGAAGAAGGAACTGATCAAATACGCTGTTTTTGCCATCTGTATCCTGCTTGCTCCCTTGGCTTTCTCCGGTAATTACCTGATGAATGTGCTGGTTTTTGTGGGGATTCATACCCTGTTGGCAGTGGCACTTAACCTGCTGTTGGGGTACGCAGGCCAGATCTCATTGGGGCATGCGGCCTTCTTTGGTTTGGGTGCCTATGGCTCCGGTATTTTGTCCACAACTTACGAGTGGAATCCATGGCTTGCCATGCTGGTGGTTGCGCTTGTGGTGGGGGGGCTGGCCTTTGCCATCGGTTTCCCGATCCTGAAGCTGAAAGGCCACTATCTGGCCATGGCAACCCTGGGGATGGGGATTATTGTCTATATTGTCTTTAACGAATGGGTAGCTATTACCGGCGGGCCATCAGGCTTTTCCGGTATCCCCAACCTGGAACTGGGGCCAGTTGTCTTTGACAGTGATCTTAAGAACTACTATCTGGTCTGGACCTTTGTGTTGGGCTGTGTACTGCTTTCGGTCAATCTTGCTAACTCACGGATAGGACGGGCATTTCGGGCCATCCATGATGCTGAAGTGGCAGCTCGGGTAATGGGGGTGAATGCACGTCTGCTCAAGGTGCAGGTCTTTGCTCTTTCAGCCATGATCTGCGCAATAGCCGGTTCTCTGTACGCCCATGTCATGACCTTTGTTGCGCCGCCATCCTTTGGTTTCAATATCTCCGTTGAATTACTGACCATGGTGGTAATTGGCGGACTGGGCAGCATATATGGTTCCTTTCTGGGGGCACTGCTATTAACCATGTTGCCTGAGTTTTTGCGCTTTATGCATGACTATGACATTGTCTTTTACGGTGGCCTGCTGATGGTTATGACCATCTTTATGCCTGGTGGTCTTGTGCGTGGCATCCCTGACCTGTTCCGTAAGATTACCGGCCTGAAGAATAAAAAGGGGGGTGCCCATGCTTGAACTAAAAGGCATCACCCAGATCTTTGGCGGAGTTACGGCGTTAAACGATGTATCATTTTCCATCCATGCTGATCAGGTCACCGGCGTAATCGGCCCCAATGGTGCCGGCAAGACAACCCTGTTTAATATTGTGACCGGCATCTACCAGCAGACCAGTGGCCAGGTGATCTTTGAAGGCAGCGACATCAGTGGAATTCCGGTGGAGCGTCTGGCAGCCAAAGGGATGGTGCGCACCTTCCAGAATATCGAGCTGTTTGGCCAGATGACCGTACTTGAAAATGTGATGGTAGGCCTGCACAGCAAGAGCAAAAGCGGTTTGTTTGCCTGTTCTTTCAAGGCCCCCTGGGCGATTAAGGAAGAACGCCGTATCCGTGAAGAGGCCCATGAATGGCTGCGCTTTGTTGGTATTGAGCAATTGGCTGATGTTCAGGCATCAAACCTGCCGTTTGGTAAGGGCAGGATGCTGGAGATTGCCCGGGCCATGGCCTGTAAACCTCGTTTGATCCTGATGGATGAGCCTGCTGCCGGATTGAACTCCCAGGAAACAGTTGGCCTTGCTGAGCTGATCCGTAAGATCCGTGACCTGGGTGTAACGGTCGTGCTGGTGGAACATGACATGGAGCTGGTCATGGATATCTGTGACCGGATCGTGGTGCTGAACCTGGGCCAGAAGCTGGCTGAAGGAACACCGCGGGAGATACAAGATAATCATGAAGTTATCGCAGCCTATCTGGGAGATGACGACTAATGCTGCGCCTGAAAAATATCAATACCTACTACGGTAAGGTACATGCACTGAAGAATGTCTCCCTGCATCTGGCAGAAGGAGAGATCGTTACCCTGATCGGTGCCAATGGTGCAGGCAAGACCACCATTCTGAACACCATCTCCGGCGTGACACCTGCTACTGGTGGTGACCTGCTCTTTCAAAAAGAGGAGATCAAGGCCTTGGCTCCAGATCGGATTGTCAAGCTGGGTATATCCCAGGTGCCTGAAGGTCGTCAGGTCTTTAAACCAATGACCGTAGAGGATAACCTTGAGCTGGGGGCTTACCTGCGCTACCGTGCGCGAGATCCCAAAACAGAGATTCTGAAGGACAAGGAAGAGATATTTCAGCTCTTTCCCCGTTTGGAAGAGCGACGTAAACAGGCAGCCGGTACCATGTCTGGTGGCGAACAGCAGATGCTGGCCATTGGTCGAGCCCTGATGGCTCGTCCCAAACTGTTGCTGCTGGATGAGCCATCCATGGGCCTGGCACCGCTGGTGGTGCAGGAGATCTTCAGGGTGCTGCAGCGGCTGCGGGATGAACGGGGGGTCACCATCCTGCTGGTGGAACAGAATGCCAAGGCAGCCCTCAAGCTGGCTGATCGTGGCTATGTACTGGAAACCGGTAAGGTGATTCTGGAAGGTGCTGCTGACGAACTGTTGGAGAATGCCGAGGTTAAACGGGCCTATCTGGGTAAAGACAAAAAAGAAATATGGGAGCGTTGATATGACCCGCGAAGAAGCGAAAAACAAGATCATCTTTGCCCTTGATGTAGATAATCTAAATGATATTGATTGTTGGGCGGAAAAACTCTCCAGCAAGGTAGGCATGTTTAAGGTGGGCAAGGAGCTGTTTACCTCTGCCGGACCTGCTGCAGTTGAGGCTGTCAAGAAGCATGGTGGAGAGGTGTTTCTTGATCTTAAATATCACGACATCCCCAATACCGTGGCTCAGGCAATGCTGGCCGCTGGTCGTTTGGGTGTGAAGCTGGCCAACCTGCATGCCCTTGGCGGGTCAGAGATGATGGAAAAGACCAGTCAGGCTGTGCGCAAGGAGTTCAGTGAAAGTGAGCGGCCCCGTTTGCTGGCAGTAACCATCCTTACCTCCTCAACGCAAGAAACGTTGAAGGCTGTAGGGATTGAGCATCCGGTTGAAGAGATGGTGGTGCGGCTGGCAAAGCTGGCCAAGGAAAGTGGCATGGACGGCGTAGTGGCTTCACCCCTTGAGATTCAGGCGATCCGTGCAGCCTGTGGTCCTGATTTTTTGATAGTCACCCCAGGGGTGCGGCCATCTTTTGCTGCTGTTGATGATCAAAAGCGGATCATGACTCCGGCTGAGGCAGTTAAGGCAGGTGCTGATTATCTGGTTATCGGCAGACCGATTGCCAAGGCAGCTGATCCAATACAGGCAGCAGAGTTGATTGTTGACGAAATTGTGGCGGGTGTTCAATGAAAGAAGATATCCTGTATGGGATAAATCCGGTCAGAGAGGCCTTGCGGGGAAACCGCAAGGCTTTTGAACTTTTTGTACAGACTGGCGGCACGGACCAGCGGATTGCCAAATTAGCAACTCTTGCAGAGGAAAAGGGGATTGCCGTTCGCCGACGTGAACGGGCAGACCTTGAGCGGTTGGCTGGCAATCCTCACCATCAGGGTGTGGTGCTGAAGGTTGCCCCATTTGTCTATGCAGAACTTGAAGATTTCCTATCTAACCATCAGGAATCAGAAGGCGGGCTGTTTCTACTGGTACTGGATGGTATTCAGGATCCCCAAAACCTTGGTGCCTTGATCCGCTCTGCTGCCTGTGCTGGTGTGCAGGGGGTGATCATCCCCAAAGACCGGGCCTGTGGTATGACACCGGTGGTGGAAAAGGCCTCGGCAGGCGCGGTAGAAACCATACCGGTTATCCAGGTCACCAATCTGGTGCAGACCCTGGAACGATTGAAACAGGCAGGCTGCTGGACCTTTGGGTTGGCCGGGGAGTCTGACAAGGATATCTATCAGGCTGATTATCGTGGTAATCTGGCACTGGTGGTTGGCAGTGAAGGAGAGGGGATCAGGCCGTTGGTGCGTAAGCATTGTGATCTGTTACTTGCCATTCCGCACTACGGTGGCATTTCATCACTGAATGCCTCGGTTGCAGGGGGAATTGTGTTGTTTGAGGCAGCTCGTCAAAGGTGTAAACCATGAAACCACGGATTAAAACAGCAGGCAAGGGCGGCTCAGCCCGCCAAAAGCAGACAGAAACCCGTGAGCAGGAAGCCTCATCCGGGGTACGCCGTGGTGTGGCAGTTGATCTGCTGATTGAGCGGCTTGATGATGAGGGGATCGGCATTGCCCATTTCCAGGGCAGGCAGATTCTGGTGGCTGGTGCGCTGCCGCAGGATCGTTGTCTGGCCAGGATCAGTCATATCGGCAAGACCGTTGTCTTTGCTGATCTGGTCAAGCTGATTGAACCATCTCCGTTGCGGCTGCAGCGTTGTCCCTGTTCAGATGCTGCCCTCTGTCTGGGCTGTCCGTTGATTGCCATGCGCTATGGCGAGCAGTTGCGCTGGAAGCAGGATCTGGTGCAGGCAGCTTTTAATCAGTATCCGTCACTAACGCATCTTGTCGTCCCCCGTCTTTTGATCCCTGAACGTCGTCTACAGTATCGCACCACCGCAAAACTGGCCGTGGCAGGCACCCATGCTGATCCGTATATCGGCATCTATCGTCGTGCCACCCATGATGTGGTTGATCTTGAGGATTGTCCGCTGCACCATCCCATGATCAACACCGTGATCAAAGTGGTGCGCGAAGGAATCCGCAAACTGAAGGTACCGGTGTACCAGGAAAAAAACAAGAGTGGAATCCTGCGGTATCTGGTGGTGCGTGTTTCAGAGAGTAGTAATGAGGTGATGGTTACTTTTGTGGCAGTCAGACGGGCCTTTAACGAGATTCATCATCTTGCCCGTTTTTTGCAGGAAAAAGTGCCACAGGTGGCGGTTGTCTGTCAGAATGTCAACAGCAGCGAAGGCAATGTCATCTTTGGTGCCCATGATCACTTTCTGACCAAGCAGCAGACCATTCAGGAACGGATAGGACAGGTAGAACTGCTGGTCTCTCCTCGCTCCTTCCTGCAGGCACAGAATGATGGCGCCCGGTTATTATACGAAACCGCCCGTGATTGGGCTGGTCTGGATGGTAGCCAACAGGTACTGGATCTGTACTGTGGCATTGGTGGTATTGCACTGACCCTTGCTCCTGTTGCCAGACAGGTGCTGGGAGTTGAGTTGAACAAGGATGCTGTGGCTGATGCCAAGCGCAATGCCCGTCTGAATAATGCCAAAAACTGCCGTTTTGAGGCAGGGGATGTGCTGGAGCTTCTGGATGACCTGCTTGAGGATGAATTGAGGTTTAACTGTATTGTCCTTAATCCACCCCGCAAAGGTTGTGACAGGGAGGTTCTTGATAAGGTGGCAGAGTTTGCGCCTGAACGGATTGTCTATGTATCCTGTTCACCCCAAACCCTTGCCCGTGATCTGGATCTGATTGCAATAAAAGGATACCACTGCGAAAAAGTGCAGCCGGTTGAGATGTTCCCCCAGACACCCCATGTGGAAAATGTAGCGCTGTTGGTGCGTAAAGAGCTAAAAACTGCTTGACATTTTTTAAAAGAAACTGCTAATTAACAAATTCCCTTGCTGGAGGCGCGTAGCTCAGGGGGAGAGCGCTACCCTGACACGGTAGAGGTCGGCGGTTCGAAACCGCCCGCGCCTACCATTGAACTGAGAGCGGCATCGGCATTCCCGATGCCTTTTCTGTTTAAAGAAAGAGAATAACCATGATCCAGGTAACGCTGCCGGATAATTCAATACGTGAACTTGCTGATGGTGCTACCGTTGCTGATCTGGCGGCATCCATTGGTGCCGGTCTGGCAAAAGCTGCTTTGGCCGGACAGGTGAATGGTCTGTTGGTTGATCTTTCAGCGCCGCTTGCAGATGGCGATATAGTTGCCATTATTACTGAAAAAAGCCCTGAAGCACTTGAGATCATCCGGCACTCCACTTCTCACCTAATGGCACAGGCTGTGAAAGAACTGTTTCCTGCAGCCAAGGTAACCATTGGCCCGGCAGTGGAAAACGGCTTCTATTATGATTTTGATGTTGCTACACCGTTTACCCCTGAAGATCTTGAAAAAATTGAGAAGCGGATGGCTGAGCTGGCCGCTGCCGGGCAGTCTCTTACCCGTAAAGTCATGTCTGCTGCAGAGGCTATCACTTTCTTTGAGCAGATGGGCGAGCCATACAAGAAAGAGTTGATTGAGGGGATTGGCGCTGAGACGGTCTCGATTTACACACAGGGTGAGTTTTCTGACCTCTGTCGTGGTCCTCATGTGCCGAACACCAATAAGATTAAGGCATTCAAACTGCTTTCCATTGCCGGTGCCTACTGGCGTGGTGATGAAAAGAACCGGATGCTGCAGCGGATCTATGGCACAGCCTTTGTGGATAAGAAAGAACTAGAGGCCTATCTGCATCGCCTTGAAGAAGCCAAGCGCCGCGACCACCGTAAGTTGGGGCGTGAACTGGACCTGTTCTCGTTTAGTGATGAAGTCGGGGCTGGTTTTGCCATTTGGCATCCCAAGGGAGCCATGCTGCGCACCCTGCTGGAAGATTTTGAGCGTAAAGAACACCTGAAGCGCGATTATGACCTCGTTGTCGGCCCCCAGATCCTTAAGACAGAACTCTGGCAGCGTTCCGGCCACTACGATAACTATCGCGAGAATATGTATTTTACTGAGGTGGATGAGCAAAGTTTTGGTGTTAAGCCGATGAACTGCCTCTCCCACATGATGATCTATAAGTCACAACTTCGCAGCTATCGTGATCTGCCGCAGCGTTATTTTGAACTGGGCACCGTCCATCGTCATGAGCGTGCCGGTGTGCTTCATGGTCTGCTTCGGGTACGTTGTTTTACTCAGGATGATGCCCATATTCTTTGTACTCCTGAACAGCTGGATGCCGAGATTAAAGGTGTCCTGAAGTTTGTCTCCGATGTAATGGGGATCTTCGGGTTTGAGTATGAGATGGAACTCTCAACCCGTCCAGAAAAGTCAATCGGCAGTGATGAAGATTGGGATCGGGCAACCGGTGCGCTACTTGGCGCGTTGAAAGACACCGGGCGTGATTTTGAGATAAATGAGGGTGATGGAGCCTTCTACGGCCCCAAGATTGACATCAAACTGCGTGATTGTCTTGACAGACGGTGGCAGTGTGCTACTATCCAGTGCGATTTTACCCTGCCCGAGCGGTTCGATCTGACCTATGTTGCCAGTGATGGAGAGAAAAAACGTCCGGTAATGGTACATCGGGTCATCCTCGGTTCAATTGAACGCTTTATTGGCGTCTTGATCGAACATTTTGCCGGTAATTTCCCGTTGTGGCTTGCACCTGTGCAGGCAGTTGTGTTAACGGTCACTGATAACCAGATTCCCTATGCTCAAGAGGTGTATAAACAGCTTAAGAGCGCAGGGATTCGTGTGCAGGAAGATCTGCGGAACGAAAAACTTAACTTTAAGATTAGAGAAGCTCAGTTACAGAAAATACCGTACATGTTGGTGATTGGTGACAAGGAAGTCGAGCAGGGAACGGTGACACCGCGTTATCGTGATGGTAAAAACCTGCACGCCATGAAGCCGGATGAATTTATTGCTTTTGTTGAAACTGAAACAAAGGCCTACAAGTAAGTTAGTAGTGCCATTCTGCCAGGAGGTGCCGTCATAGCTGCCCCTACCAAAACCGCAACAGTCAACATTAATCATGCCATTCGTGCATCAGAAGTACGTGTCGTAGCGCATGATGGAGAACAATTAGGAATTCTGACGCTGCGCGAGGCGCTGGAGGCTGCTGAGGCACGCCAGCTTGATCTGGTTGAAGTGTCGCCTACAGCGACACCACCGGTTTGCCGTATTATGGATTACGGCAAGTTCAAGTATCAGCAGAGTAAGAAACAGCAGGAAGCAAAAAAGAAACAGGTGCAGGTGCAGGTTAAAGAGGTAAAGATCCGGCCCAAAACCGATGATCATGACCTTGATTTTAAAGTCAAGCATGTTCGACGGTTCCTTGAGGAAGGAAACAAGGCCAAGGTAACCTTGGTGTTCCGTGGTCGTGAGATCACCCACCAGGACATCGGTCGGGCAGTGATTGAGAAGTTTGCTGCTGAATTGGCAGATATCGCTGTGATTGAAGTTCCGCCTCGTGTTGATGGCCGCCAGCTGTTTATGATTGTCGCCCCTAAAGTTAAGAAACATTGATTTTTAGATAGTATTACTCACAACGTTATTAAGAAGGAGCAAGTCAATGCCTAAAATCAAAACTAACCGTGGCGCTGCCAAGCGTTTCAAAAAGACCGGTACCGGCAAGGTAAAGCGTGCTCATGCTTTTACCAGCCATATCCTGACCCACAAGAGTAGTAAACGTAAGCGCAACCTGCGTCAGAGCAATACCGTTGCCGCTGTGGATCAGAAAAACATCTGTGCTTTGATTCCGTACATGTAGTTAGAAACAGCAGCTGCTGTTTCGACCCAGAACCGCGAGGAGCGGCCCCTTGCGGATCGGGCAATTAAACCTGAAGGAGTATTAAGATGCCGAGAGCAAAAGGTGGTTTTAAGTCGCGGCAACGCCGCAACAAAGTTCTGAAGCTTGCCAAAGGGTACCGTGGCGCCCGGAGTAAACTATTCAGAAGTGCAACCGAGGCGGTTGATCGTGCACTGAACTATGCTTTCCGTGACCGTCGCGTCAAGAAAAGGGATTTCCGTTCACTCTGGATTATTCGTATCAACGCTGCATCCCGCCTGAACGGCCTTTCTTACAGCAAGTTTATTTTTGGCCTCAAGAAGGCAGATGTTCAGATTGACCGTAAGGTTCTTGCTGATATCGCCATCACTGATCCGAAAGGGTTTGCCGAGATCTCGGCAGTGGCCAAGGCCCAGCTGTAACGCTGGTTTGTTTGTGGACAAAAGGGGATGGGAGTCAGGTGCTCCTGTTCCCTTTTTCCGTTCTATTCAATTTTAAAGTTTCTTAAAGGGACTAACGATATGCGGGAACAGCTTGAACAGATGCGGCAACAGGCCCTAAGTGCTATTGCTGCAGCCACCACTGAAGAAATGCTGAATGAGGTCAGAGTCCGTTTTCTTGGGCGTAAGGGAGAATTAACCGGTCTGATGAAGGGACTGGGGGCACTTCCTGCAGATGAACGTCCCAAGGTTGGTCAACTGGTTAATACGGTTAAGGATGAGGTTGAGGCACAGATTGAGCAGACCATGGGCCGAGCCCGTGAAGAGGCTACAGCCAAGCGACTTGCCACAGAACGGATTGATGTAACCTTGCCTGGAAGAGGGCGTCGTCAGGGTAGCAAACATCCGATTACACTGGTAATAGAAGAAGTTAGCGAGATCTTTGCCGGTCTTGGTTTTTCAGTTGCTGAAGGGCCAGAGATCGAGCATGACTGGTACAACTTTGAGGCATTGAATTTTCCACCTGAGCATCCTGCCCGGGATATGCAGGATACCTTTTTTGTGGAAAATCAGCTGTTGTTACGGACTCATACTTCGCCAGTACAGATTCGTACCATGTTAAAGCAGAAACCACCGGTACGTATTATTGCTCCGGGAACGGTCTATCGTTGTGATTCTGATGCTACCCACTCCCCGATGTTCCATCAAATTGAAGGTCTTATGGTGGATACCCAGGTCTCCTTTGCGGATCTGAAGGGGATACTCACCACCTTTACCAATCAGTTGTTTGGTCAGAAAACTGGAGTCAGGCTTCGTCCCAGCTTCTTTCCTTTTACTGAACCCTCTGCTGAAGTTGATATAGCCTGCGTGATCTGTGGCGGTTCCGGCTGTCGTGTCTGCAAGCAGACCGGCTGGTTGGAGATTCTGGGAGCCGGTATGGTTGACCCGGAAGTGTTCCGTCATGTGGGGTATGATCCTGAGGCTATTTCAGGATTTGCCTTTGGCATGGGGATAGAGCGGATTGCAATGTTAAAGTACGGCATTAGCGATATGCGTCTGCTCTTTGAAAATGATATTAGATTCCTTAAACAGTTTTAGTCCGGTGAGACCATGAAAGTTACCTATAACTGGCTGAAAGAGTTCGTTGATTTTGATCTGTTGCCTGCTGACCTGGGACATCTGCTGACCATGCTCGGTCTTGAAGTTGAAGGTATGGAGCAACTTGGTAGCGGTATGGATGAGGTTGTGGTGGCTCGTGTCCTTGAAAAGAACCAGCATCCCAATGCCGATAAGCTTTCACTCTGCAAAGTTGATAATGGCAAAGAGATACTTTCTGTTGTCTGTGGCGCCCAGAACTTCAAACAGGGAGATACCGTTGTCCTGGCTCAGATCGGCGCTGTGTTACCAGGTGATTTTAAGATCAAGCGATCAAAGATCCGTGGTGAAGAATCCTGTGGAATGCTCTGCTCTGAAAAAGAGCTGAATCTGGCTGATGAAAGTGCCGGTATTATGGTTCTTTCCGGGGATCTGCCGCTTGGAACACCGTTTTTTGAAGCAATGGGTCTTAAAGATACCATCTTTGAAATAGGCTTGACTCCCAACCGTGCCGATTGTCTCAGTGTAATCGGTATTGCCCGTGAAATCGCGGCTAAACTGGGTAAACGAGTACGGTATCCGTCGATTGTGGTACCTGAGTATGGTGAGCCGGTTGACAGTAAGATATCAGTGACTATTCAGGATGCAGCAGGATGCCCACGCTATGCAGCACGTTTTATATCTGGCTGCAGGATTGCGCCTTCACCTGCCTGGCTGGTTAATCGCTTGAATGCCGTTGGTGTCCGCTCAATTAACAATGTGGTGGATATTACCAACCTGGTCATGATTGAACTGGGACATCCTCTGCATGCCTTTGATTATAACCAAGTTGCCGGTGGTCAGATTATTGTGCGCAGGGCAGGAGAGGGCGAAAAATTTCGCAGCCTTGATGGCCTGGAGAGAACTCTGGCTGCCACAGATTTGATGATCTGTGACCGTGACCGCGCTGTTGCCATGGCAGGTATCATGGGGGGTGAAAACTCTGAAATTACTGATGCTACCACTGATATTCTGCTTGAAAGTGCATTTTTTGATCCGCCAACTATCAGAAGATCCAGTAAACGTCTGGGACTGCATACTGAATCGTCTCACCGTTTTGAGCGTGGCGCAGACCTGGATATGGTACCTAAAGCACTCGATCGGGCTGCAAGTCTTATGGCACAACTGGCCGGAGGCAATGTTGCAACCGGCAGAGTTGATAACTTTCCGGCACCTAAAGCACTGGCATCCATAACCTTCCGGCCAGAGCGGGCTAATGCCATGTTAGGACTTTCCCTGACCGCTGAACGGATGGCAGAACTGTTTCGCAACCTTGAGTTTCAGGTCCAACCAGTCAGCAATGGTAGTTTTCAGGTTACGATTCCTTCCTACCGGATTGATATTGAACGCGAAATTGATCTGATTGAGGAAATCTGCCGACTGAACGGTTTTGATCAGGTCGTTGCAACCATGCCAGTGGCCCAGGTTATTTCTGATCGTCCTTCTTTGCATCAACGTTTGCAGCGTTCTGTGCGCGATCATTTTGTGGCTGAGGGGATGCATGAGATTGTTTCCTTCAGCTTTATTGCTGCAGATGCGGCAGATCGTTTAAATTTAAATGTGGATGATTCCCGCCGTAACGGGATTAAACTCTGCAATCCGCTTGCTGCAGAACAGGCTGTTATGCGTACCACGTTGTTGCCTGGGCTTTTGGAGACCGCTTCACGTAACATGAGCTTTCGCAGTCTTGATTTGCGCCTGTTTGAGATGCGTCGCGTCTATCATGCAATTACTGGGCAGGAGATGCCCCATGAGCCTGTTTACTGTGCTGGATTAATCAGCGGAAATAGAGATCAGGAAAGCTGGTGTCAACAGGAAGTTTGTACTGATTTTTATGATGCAAAAGGGATAGTGGAGAATCTGTTTGAACTACTGCAGATCAGAGGGGTTAGATGGTCATCAGATGAGCCTGAACCATTCTATCATCCTGGTAAATGCTGTCGTATCATGGTTGGCAATACAACCATCGGCACTATCGGTGAAATACATCCAGAAGTGTTGAAGCGGTATGAAATTGAACATTCTGTCAACTATTTTGAATTGAATTTTGAAGAACTGGTACGACTGTCAGGCAGCCGTAAGGCCATTGTAGCGCCATCGCGTTTTCCTGACAGTGTCAGGGATCTGGCTCTGCTGGCTCTTCTTGACCTTCCATCAGCGCAACTGGTTGACTGTGTTAAAAGCCTTAAACTTCAGGAGTTGGAGAAGGTCGCTATCTTTGACCTCTACCAGGGAGATCGGGTTCCAGAGGGGCATAAGAGCATTGCATTACGGTTGTGTTATCGGTCATCTGAGCGGACCATGACTGATGATGAGGTACAGCAGGTTCATCAGAAGGTGATTGCAGCGTTGACTGGAAAGCTGGGCGTGACTGTTCGTTAGTGGCTGCTGCTTACGAAAAGACTTGCGAAAATATTGATAAATGAATATTATGATCAAAGTTATCTTTATTCCACAAAGGAGCATGTAACGATGAAAAAGATTGTATCCGTAGTACTTATGGCTGCTTTTCTGTCTGTTTCTTCCCTGGCTTTTGCTGCAGAGCAGAAGATTACTGGTGTAATTGAGAAGGTTGAAATGCAAGGTTCTGCTGCAACCGTAACCCTCAAGGACAGTAAAGGTGCTAAAGTTCAGGTTATTGTTAAAGACCAACTGACCGTGGACAAACTGAAAGACAAGCGTATTGTTGTTGGCGATGAAGTTCGTGTAAAGTATGACGACGCCAACAAAGAAAGCAAACTGTTCCGTAAAACTGCTGGCTGCTAATTTTTAGCACGCTTTATCCAGTAAACATCAAAAGGGTACGGTTAATTCCGTGCCCTTTTGATGTTTTAAACTAGATCTGATAGAGTTCCTGTAATCTGGTAAAATAAATATCCCTACATCGTTGCTCCACATTAGCCAGGCAGGCTAATGCCTCACCACAGCCGGTTGAACTTATTACAAAAACCCCATGTCCCCGTACTATAACAGCCTTTGTATCAGTCAGACAAAAAGCCTTGGACAGATTTTCTGCCAATCCACCAACACCGCCTTCTCCTCCAACAACCGGTAACGAATCAATTAAATCAAAGGCCTTGTTGGCACCAGAATCTGCAAAAAAACTCATTATGACCGGGAAACGAGGATGCCCGTGAAGAATAATTCTGCAATCAATTGCCAGGGCAATCGCTTGGTGCGCAGGCAATTCGCTGGAGGCGGTGATGCCTGATGTTAATGATCTATCAAAAGGGACTGAGTCTGTCTGACTACTCAGTTCATCCAGTCGAGCAGATGTCTGGGAGATATACAGTTTCTTGTCTAGCAAACAAGAAATATTACCAAAAAATGAATCAACCAATCCGAGTTCAACAGTTGCTTGGCCTAACAAACTCATTTCATCAAGCATTGTTTGTTGTGTTATTGGGAGCAAACTGGAAAAGCTATACTGTGCTACATCAAGCGGCTTCAGATAAATGTTTTTGTACTGTCTGACAGCATGCGCTTCATCTGGCAACAGTGGTCCTGTAGAAAGCAGGTCTTCAAAATATTTAATTGTAGTGGCGTGTGACAACGAAGACCATGCGATATAGGCCTGTTCAACCGTAAGTGAACCTTGGCTGATTATGCCGACCCCTTCAACAATACAGCCTTTTCGTTTATTCAGGGCAGCACAGATGTTGTTTAACAACGCCGCTCGGTCTTGGTCATAGCGAATCAGAGGAATATCATGTAGTGATGAGCGGGATTCAGAATCTCTTGGTATCAGGGCACCTTCATCAGGTCTCGATCGACGTAAAAGAAAGGCAGGAAAGGGTTGCAGAGGTTCTGCCACAATAACTGCAGCGCAGTCGAGTCTCTGTAAAATATCTTCTGCAAGCAAGGAAAGCACCTGGTTGCCACGACTGCAAATGCTATCATTCTGAGCACTGATGGCAATTTGGCCGGTCTTGACACACTGCTCATCAAGCAGCAGTTGTATATAGTGTGCAAGTTGGTACTGCATTAAGGAATTGAAGAGGGGATATTGGTAATTAACAGCGAACCATCATTCAGGACCTCTTTTCTGAAATGGGACCGTTGTCGCGACGAGTTTGATACTGAAGCTATTCTCATGTTGCTGCCAGGCATAAAAGCAGCAGTAATATTGTTCCCGGACTGCCATGCCTCAAAGTGGACATGCGAGCCGGTAGAACGTCCGGTGCTGCCGGCAAGGGCTATGGTCTCGCCTTTCTTAACCGCCTGCCCCTGTGTTACCATGAGTTTGCTGTTGTGTCCGCAGAGGGTAATCATGCCATTGTCATGTTCAACCAGCACTGCCCAGCCATAACCAGAGCGCAACCCCGCATACACGACAACGCCTGCTGCAACGGAATGGACCGGAGTACCTTCGGGAACTGCAATGTCAATACCATTATGATGACGTAACTGACCATCAATAGGGTCAATCCGTACACCAACTCCTGATGTAATAGTACCGTTTACTGGTAACATCGTCTCAACTGCTTCAGATTTGTTTTGCTCTGGATTAATTTGGGCTTGAACAGTTTTTTCAATAATCTCTTTTAGGGATGGCGCAGGAGTGTGGTTCGTCTCTTTAGAAAAAGATCGGGCAGTTTTTTTTCGTGGACTTTTGGTGGTGTCCTTCACCATAACCTGTGCACCTTTTTGCAGTGGGCTGTCAGTGAAGCTTTCAACACCATCAATGGTGACAAAACGATAGATATCTGCCAGAGCCATTCTTGATGGCAGTAGCATCCAAGTTCCCAGCAGCAGGCAAATTTGGATAGTAAGAGTAGTGTTCTGTCGTTTCATAGGCGTCCATGTTACAGCTACTATTCGTGCTTGTGGTAGCTGCACTTTTCTGTTAATAAAAACTGTTCTTCATTATTTATACTGCTTTCCAGAATACAAAGCAATTCCAACGTTCTCGCCGGTCAAACTTCATTTTCAAGGATGTATGAGTGTTTTTTACCTATTATGACAAGGTAATTCGTGGCACCGAACATGAGGATGGCCTCGTTATTATTCAGTTCCTGAAGGGAATGGTGGGGCAGACTTTTTCTTTTTTAAACTATTACAAAGAAATTCCAGTTTCGTACGATGCTCGCCTGATTTCCGTAGAAAACGAAATGGCGGAATTTGAAGTGCATGAGTATCAGGCAAAAGTAATTACCCTTGAAAAAAAGGCCCTAATCAGGGCTCATGCAAAAAGCCCTGTTCCAGATGATCTTGTCGGCGACGTTTTTTATGTAAATACTGCCCGGAAAAAAGTTATTCTCACCCGTTTTCATTACGCAAAAATCCGTTCTGATCTGCGTCGATTTGTACGGGTCTGCCTTGATGGGCGTCGTGCTGATGTTGATATGTATCTGGATAACGATATTGTACCTGCGTCAGTAATAGACATCTCTCTTGGTGGTGTTGCCCTCCGGGTGGCTGACCCTACTGGTATTGAGCCGGGCAAAGAGGTAAACCTTATTTTGAAGTTAGAGGCTCCAGATGATGCCGCCTTACGTGAGATTGGTGCTGCTTGCACAATTACTCGACTACTGGGGACAGCTCCTGACTATACCTGTATTCTTGAATTTCACCCAGATCGCCACTCTCAACAAGCGCTTGCCTATTATATAAATCAAAGACAGGTTGAGATTATTAGAGAGCTTAAAGAGTTGGCAGCCTGACTTTCTGTAAATAGGTGGTGATTATTTTTTAGGCATACTTTGGTGGGTATGCCTAATTATTGTGCTTTAACTGTTTTTGTTTTAGTTGGGATCTGAATATAAAATTATTAATTTTATATAGTTATGATGTTGGCTGGGTTTGGCAATGTGCTTGCATATTCTTAGAAGTTACCTGAAAATTTGCTGCTGAGAAGGGAGGATGACTGTGAAAAAAGTAGAAGCAATCATCAAGCCGTTCAAGCTGGATGAAGTAAAAGAAGCTCTGAACGAGATAGGTATTCAGGGGATTACCATCAGCGAGGTTAAAGGATTTGGCCGTCAAAAAGGCCATACCGAACTCTATCGGGGGGCTGAATACGTTGTTGATTTTATCCCAAAGATTAAACTTGAGATAATTGTCAGTGATGTGATCCTCCCAAAAGTTGTTGAAGCTATTGAAAAAGCAGCAAAAACTGGCAGGATTGGCGATGGTAAGATATTTGTGACACCGGTTGAAGCTGTTGTAAGGATAAGAACCGGTGAAACTGGTGAAGATGCGCTGTAGTTTCATTATTCAAGTGAAAGGAGAAGTTTGATGACACCGAAGCAGGTAGTTGAATTTGCCAAAGAAAATGGCGCATTAATGGTTGATTACAAGTTTATGGATTTTGTAGGTACCTGGCAGCATGTCTCTGTGCCTATTACTGAGTTTGATGAGGATACCTTTGAAGAAGGTCAAGGTTTTGATGGTTCCTCCATCCGTGGCTGGCAGCCAATTCATGCCTCTGACATGATTCTGTTGCCGGACCCTACCTCAGCTAAAATGGATCCCTTTATCGCTGTACCAACTCTTTCTTTGATCTGTAATATTTTTGATCCAATTACCAAGGAAGACTACAGCCGTGATCCGCGTAACATCGCCCGTAAGGCAGAGGCTTACCTGAAGTCTACCGGTATTGGTGATACTGCTTTTTTTGGCCCTGAAGCTGAATTTTTTATCTTTGATGAAGTTCGTTACGATTCAACTTCCAACCAGGCTTTCTATATGGTTGACTCCGTTGAAGGCGCTTGGAACACTGGCCGTGAAGAGTTTCCTAACCTGGGTTACAAGCCACGTCACAAGGAAGGTTACTTCCCTTGTTCCCCGGTTGACTCCCAGAACGACCTGCGTAACGAGATGGTTCAGGAGCTGCAGAGGGTTGGCATCCGCGTTGAGTGTCAACACCACGAAGTCGCAACCGGTGGCCAGGCAGAGATCGATATGCGTTTCTCTTCATTGGTTGATATGGCTGATCAGCTTCAGTGGTTCAAGTATGTTATAAAGAACGTTGCTTACCGTAACGGTAAGACCGTAACCTTTATGCCAAAGCCACTGTATGGTGATAACGGTTCCGGTATGCACTGCCACCAATCCATCTGGAAAGATGGCCAGAACCTGTTTGCCGGTGACAAATACGGCGGGTTGTCCCAGATGGCTCTCTGGTACATTGGTGGTATCATTAAGCACGCCAAGGCTCTCTGCGCCATCACCAACCCGACCACCAACTCCTACAAGCGTCTGGTGCCGGGCTTTGAAGCTCCTGTGAACATGGCGTATTCCAGCCGTAACCGTTCAGCTTCACTGCGTATTCCTATGATGTCCACCAACCCCAAGGCAAAGCGGGTTGAATATCGTACTCCAGATCCATCCTGCAACGGCTATCTTGCCTTTGCTGCCATGTTGATGGCGGGTCTTGATGGTATTGAGAACAAGATTGATCCAGGTCAGCCACTTGATAAAGATATCTACGGTCTGTCTCCTGAAGAACTGAAAGATATCCCTTCAGCTCCAGGCAGCCTTGATGAAGCCCTCAAGTGTCTTGAAGCTGACCATGAGTTCCTGCTGAAAGGTGACGTATTTACTCCTGACGTTATTGAGAAGTGGATTGAGTACAAGATGGAAGCTGAAGTTAACCCGGTTCGTATGCGTCCGGTTCCACTTGAGTTTGCTCTGTACTACGACATCTAATCGACGTTGTGTATCTGATGTCCAGAAGGGCGGGAGCAATCCCGCCCTTTTTTTATCATACCGGGGCTTGATTGACTTAGGCTGTAGCATCTGTTAGAAGTTATGCTTTACTAATGACAGGAAAAAACAATGATTGAAAATATTCTGTTCAAGCTTTCAATAATGCTGGTTCCCGGTTTACTGGCCATTACCTGCCATGAGGTTGCCCACGGCTATGTTGCCTGGCGTTATGGTGACCCGACTGCTCGCATGTTGGGACGGCTTACCCTTAACCCACTAAAACATATTGATATATTTGGTACCCTGATGCTGGTGATCGTTGGCATCGGTTGGGCCAAACCGGTGCCGGTGGTGATTGAGAATCTGCGCAATCCCAAGAAAGATATGGTTTGGGTCTCAATTGCCGGACCGGTAACCAACATTCTCTTGGCCATAGTTTCAGCAGGACTACTACGGCTCATTCTTGCAATGCCCTCCAGCGGTGCTGAAGTAAACTTCATGCTGCAACCGCTTAGTTATATGGCGGCCTTTTCAGTTTATATCAATCTACTGCTCGCTTTTTTTAACATGATCCCCATTCCTCCACTTGATGGTGGGCGTGTTTTGATGGGGCTTTTGCCATATCGTCAGGCAATTGCACTGGGTCGGATAGAGCCTTACGGTATGATTCTTATTATTGTGCTGGTTTTCTTTACCCCAGTGTTTTCTTACTTGTTGCTGCCGTTGCTGATGGCTGGCATCAAGCTGCTGGCAGGTCCGTACAGTTTATTGGTGTTTAAGGTCGCAAGTTTCAAGATCATGTAATTAACGAAAAGGTGCTACAGATGCAAAAACAACGTGTTGTCAGTGGTATGCGTCCTACCGGACGTCTTCATATCGGCCATTATCATGGTGTGCTGGAAAACTGGATCAAAATTCAGGAACAGTTTGACTGTTTTTTCTTTGTTGCTGACTGGCACTCGCTTACTACAGAGTATGCTGAGACCTCTGGAATTAAAGGCTCTGCCCGTGAGATGGTGCTGGACTGGATCGCTTTTGGCCTTGATCCAAACAAATGCATAATTTTTGAGCAGAGTCAGGTTGCACAACATGCTGAGTTGAACCTGATTCTGGGTATGATTACCCCGGTTTCCTGGCTTGAGCGTAATCCTACCTACAAAGAGATGCTTGATAACATTGAGCAGCGTGATCTTTCCACCTTTGGTTTCCTGGGGTATCCGGTTTTAATGGCTGCTGATATCATCCTCTATAAATCTACCAGGGTACCGGTTGGACATGACCAACTGCCGCACCTGGAAATAACCCGTGAGATCGCCCGGCGCTTTAATCATCTGTATGACTGTCAGGTCTTTCCTGAGCCAGAGGCGCTGCTGACTGAAACCCCTAAGCTGCTTGGTCTTGATGGTCGCAAGATGAGCAAGTCGTACAATAACTCAATCTACCTGTCTGAGACTGCTGAAGAGACGGCTGCCAAGATCAAAGGGATGGTTACTGACACACAGCGGATCCGCCGTGCTGATCCAGGTGACCCGGAGCAGTGCGTGGCGTTTAACCTGCACCGGATCTATGTCCCGCAAGACAAGCTGGATGAGATCATTCCTGCCTGTAAAAATGCAGAAATTGGCTGCGTTGATTGCAAGAAAATTCTGACCCAGTGTCTTAACGATCGCCTGGCACCCTGCAGGGCACGTCGTGAAGAGATAGCCCAGGACGCCTCTTTTGTGGATGATCTACTGGCAGAAGGCAGCCGTAAGGCAGCCCAGGTTGCCAGCGAGACCATGCTTGATGTGCGGGCTGCATTACGGGTATAACCATGCCGCAAGCGGCTGAGACAGTACCAACATCACTCTTTGAGGGGGCTGATCAGGGCTACAGCATCAAGCTGGATGCTTTTGAGGGCCCCCTTGATCTATTGCTCCACCTGATTCGTAAGAACGAGGTGGATATTTATGACATCCCGATCTCCCTGATTACCCGCCAGTATCTTGATTATCTCAAATTGATGAAAGAGCTGAACCTTGACCTGGCTGGTGATTTTCTGGTCATGGCCTCAACCCTGCTCCAGATCAAGTCCCGTATGCTTTTGCCGTTGCCTGAACCTGAAGAAGGAGAGGGCGAAGAGCAGGAAGACCCACGGGCAGAGCTGGTGCGTCGCCTGATTGAATATCAGCGATATCGTGATGCTGGGTTGGAGCTGGGAGCGCGGGAACTGCTTGGACGTGAGGTTTTTGCCCGGCCCTGTGCTGATGGTTGCTGTCTGGAAGGTTTTGTAACAGCTGATGATGGTCCGCTTGAATTGGATCTGTTTGAGCTATCAGAGGCCTTTAACCAGCTGCTAGCCAGAATCCCCTCAGCCCGCGCCCATGAAGTGGCCGGTCAGGATACCTTAAGCATTGTTGATGCCATAAATGAGATACTTTCCAGGTTGGACGGCCGTGAATCAATGGAGTTTGAGTCCCTGTTTCTTGATGATATAAGCAGGGAACGGATGATTGTTACTTTTCTGGCGTTGCTTGAATTATGCAGAATTAAGTTACTGAAAGTTATACAAAATAGTCGTTACGGAACCATACATATTTTCCCGTCAGTAGCAGCAACTGACAATGACGGAGTTTCAGATGCACTTCCCTTCGCTTAATGCCATTATTGAGGGGCTGCTGTTCGTTTCCGACGGTCCGATGACGTTAGACCGCTTAACCGAGCTACTACCTGATTACGAGCGTGCCTCGGTTCGACTGGCAGTGCAGGAGCTTCGGGATGATTATGAACAGCGCGGTGCAGGTGTGCATCTGGTGGAGGTGGCTGGAGGCTGGCAACTGCGTACCGTACCGGAGCTAATGCCCTATCTTTCCCGGATGGTCAAAGGCAGACCAGCCCGTTTTTCTCAATCTGCCCTTGAAACACTGGCCATTGTAGCCTACCGCCAGCCGATAACCCGACAGGAGATTGAATATCTGCGCGGGGTTGATACCGGTGCTGTACTTAAGACATTACTTGAAAAAAAGCTGGTTAAGATACTGGGAAAAAAGGACATTCCTGGCAGACCTATCATCTATGGTACCACCCGCGAATTTCTTGAGGTCTTTAATCTGAAGGATCTGAAAGGTTTGCCAACCCTGCGTGAGATCCAGTCTCTGGATGAAGTACCAATCTTTGAGGTTCAGGAAGAGTTGCCTCTGGGGGGAGAGCAGAGAGGAGAGCCATGATCCGTCAACCGGCAGTAGCAGGTCAGTTTTATCCTGGCACTGAACAGGCGTTACGCAGGGAACTGCAACACGTCATTCCTGAGAACAGCCTCAAACAACGGGTCATTGGTGTGATCTCGCCCCATGCCGGGTATATCTATTCCGGTAGCACAGCAGGAAAACTGCTTGCGGGCATTGCCATACCACGCACCGTCATCATTCTTGGCCCTAACCATCACGGTAATGGCAGTCTGGCTGCTCTTTCACCAGAAGATGGTTGGCAGACCCCTTTAGGAACAGTACCGATTGAAAAACGATTGGCACGCTTGATACAACAGCAGGTGCCTGCTGTTCAGGAAGATGCTGTTGCCCACCTTCAAGAACATTCACTTGAAGTACAGGTACCGTTTCTGCAGTATCTGCGTCCTGATGTCACTATTGTGCCGATCTGCCTGGCTTTTGGCGATTATGCCGGCTGTGAAATTGTAGGAAATGGCATTGCAGCCGCAATCAAAGAATTTGATGAACCGGTACTGATTCTGGCCAGCTCTGACATGACCCACTATGAATCAGCAGAGCATGCAAAACAAAAGGACAGCCAGGCACTCGAACGTGCTTTGGCTCTTGATCCTCAAGGCCTTGTACAGGTCTGTCGCAGTAACCGGATTACCATGTGCGGGGTGATTCCAGCCGCAGTCATGTTGGTGGCAGCCAAGGCGTTGGGGGCCACCAGTGCAGAATTGGTGGGTTACACAACCAGTGGTGAGGTGTCAGGCGATTATAACCAGGTAGTGGCCTATGCAGCAGTGACGGTTAGCTAGCGGAACCATTGACATTCATAAATAGAAATTGTATACACTATACACTTTATTCTGACCCATATGTACGCTAAGTACCTATCAAAACAAGGAGGATGTACGAATGATTGAAGCATATCTGGCCCATGAAGCCGAGCGTGCAGCACAAGGGATTCCTGCGCTGCCCCTGAGCCCCGAGCAAACCGCTGGTCTGTGTGAACTGCTGGTAAACCCACCTGCCGGTAAAGAGGCATTCCTGCTTAACCTGCTGAAAGAGCGTGTTTCCCCAGGCGTTGACCCTGCTGCCAAAGTAAAGGCAGAGTTCCTGGCTGGTATCCTGAATGGCAGCAAAAAGTCTCCTCTGGTTTCCAAGGTTGATGCAGTCCGTATCCTTGGTACCATGATGGGTGGCTATAATGTTAATCCGCTGGTTGATGCCCTGAAAGATGCCGAGCTGGCTGATGAAGCTGCCTGCGCACTGTCCGGCATGACCCTGGTATATGATGGCTTTGATCAGGTTGTTGAGCTGTCTAAGTCCAATGCTGCTGCTAAAAAAGTTCTGACCTCCTGGGCAAATGCCGAGTGGTTCACCAACAAGCCGGGCGTACCTGAGACCATCAAGGTCAAGGTGTTCAAGGTTGAGGGCGAGATCAACACCGACGACTTCTCACCTGCTGGTGACGCATGGAGCCGCCCTGATATCCCACTGCATGCCCTGGCAATGGGCAAGACCCGTTTCCCTAACCGTCTGAAGGACATTGCTGACTGGCGTGCTGCCGGTAATCAGGTTGCCTTTGTTGGTGATGTTGTTGGTACCGGTTCTTCCCGTAAGTCTGCCTGTAACTCCGTGCTGTGGCACATGGGCCAGGATATCCCCTGCGTACCCAACAAGAAGACTGCCGGTGTGATCATTGGTGGCGTTATCGCCCCGATCTTCTTCAACACTGCCCAGGATTCCGGCGCACTGCCAATCAAGGCTGACGTAACCAAGATGAACGATGGCGACGTGATCACCATCAATACCGTTAAAGGCGAGATCAGCAACGCTGCCGGCGAAGTTATCTCCACCTTCAAACTTGCCCCTAACACCATTGCTGATGAATTCCGCGCTGGTGGCCGTATTCCGCTGATCATTGGCCGTGCTGTAACCGAAAATGCACGCAAGGCACTGGGCATGGGCGATACCGATGTATTCACCCTGCCGGTTAACCCTGTTGCAAAGGCTGATCAAGGCTACTCACTGGCTCAAAAAATGGTTGGTAAAGCCTGCGGCGTTACCGGTATCCTGCCTGGTACTGCTTGTGAACCAAAGATGACCACTGTTGGTTCACAGGACACCACTGGTCCGATGACCGCTGACGAACTGAAGGAACTGGCCTGCCTCAAGTTCCTGTCCCCAATGTTCATGCAGTCCTTCTGCCACACTGCTGCCTATCCAAAGCCAGCTGACGTGAAGATGCACAAGACCCTGCCTGCATTCATTGCAGAGCGTGGTGGTGTTGCTCTGAAGCCGGGCGATGGTGTTATACACTCCTGGTTGAACCGTCTGCTGCTGCCTGACACCGTTGGTACTGGTGGTGACTCCCACACCCGTTTCCCGATCGGTATCTCCTTCCCGGCCGGTTCCGGTCTGGTTGCCTTTGCCGGCGCCATGGGCTTCATGCCGCTGGATATGCCTGAGTCTGTTCTGGTTCGTTTCAAGGGCAAGTTCAACCCCGGCATCACCCTGCGTGACGCAGTAAACGCTATCCCTTACTGGGCAATCAAGCAAGGTCTGCTGACCGTTCCCAAGAAGAACAAGATCAACATCTTCAATGGTCGTATCCTTGAGATGGAAGGTCTGCCTGAGCTGACTGTTGAGCAAGGCTTTGAGCTGACCGATGCTGCTGCTGAGCGTTCTGCTGCTGCAGGCTGCATCCAGCTTTCCAAAGAATCAGTTGCCACCTATCTGCGTTCCAACGTGGCTCTGATGAAGAAGATGATTGCTGAAGGGTATCAGGATCCTCAGACCCTGCAGAACCGGATCGATGCCGTTAACGAGTGGCTGAAGAATCCGCAACTGCTTGAGGCTGACAAGAATGCTGAGTACGCTGCTGTGATCGAGATCGACCTGGCTGAAATCACTGAGCCGATCCTGGCCTGCCCCAACGACCCGGATGATGTCAAGCTGCTGTCCGACGTTGCCGGCACCCCGATCAACGATGTCTTCATCGGTTCCTGCATGACCAACATCGGCCATTTCCGCGCTGCTGCCGAGATCTGGAAGGGTGAGAAGTTCAACCCGAATGTCCGCACCTGGATCACCCCGCCAACCCGCATGGATAGCGACCTGCTTAAGGATGAAGCGGTGTTCTCTATTTACAGTGCATTTGGCGCACGGATTGAGATTGCTGGCTGCTCACTCTGCATGGGTAACCAGGCACGGGTACCGGATGGCGTGAACATGTTCTCCACTTCAACCCGTAACTTCGACGACCGGATCGGTAATGGCGCCAAGGTATTCCTCGGCTCTGCTGAACTGGGCGCCGTGGCTGCCAAGATGGGCAAGCTGCCTACACCGGCAGAGTTCCTGGCCATCTACAATGAGAAGGTTGCTCCTAACAAGGAGAAGATCTATCGTTACCTGCAGTTTGATCAGATGGACGGCTTCAAGTAAGCTGCTGCAACATGCGGTAAAAACAACGGCCCGCCGGAATCTCCGACGGGCCGTTGTACGTAGAATAGGGAAAGTGAAACAGCCTTATTCAAAACGCAGGTCATCAAAATTGATATGTCCCCAGCCGCCACTAGAGATGTCTACCAGCCTGATCTGGGCTGACCTGCCGATATAGGGAGCTAGATTAAGGCGGACCCGCTCCATGGTCTCGGTGCATTTACCGGTGGCTTTTTGCACAACTCTGCCGTCAACCAGAATTTCTACACGCTCAGTATTGATATCGCAGCCACCTCCAACCAGGAAACTGATAGATGAGGTCCTGATGGTAAAGGGTTGTGAGGTCAACGTTCCTTGTGGGCCATCACCCTGAACCGCTCCAGCCAGATCATTCGGGGTTGGTCGCTTTTCATACCCGCCAATCCAGTAGTTGCCTTCATGGTGTGAAGGTTGGCCGCGATGGCGTGCCGTCGGGTTATCACCGTAGGTTGGCTGATACGCAAACGCATTACCGGTAGCTTCCCAACCGCGTAAATCACCAGTTTCAAAATTCCATGTGGTTCCATTGTTGTCGCCAGTTGATTGAGGAACTGACTGATCAAAGCTGATGGATACAATCTCTTCAGTGTTTACCGGGACATCAATCGTTCTGCCATCCCTCAGGTTTATCTTCATCGCTGCCATTGCTGTTGATATGCTGCCTGCAATACAGGCTGTGATTACGAGGGTCCTCCAGATTCCTTTGTGCATGACAACCTCCTTCTTAAATAGTGTATAGAACTTTGTAGCATATAATTAGGGAAATGAAAGTCAGCCTCAAACTGACTGTTAGTTGCGTATACGGCATACAAGCACCAATTATCAGTATTGACGGGCTAAAAAAGAGTTGCAGCCGCCTTTGTCCCTGTGGTATAAACTTTCCCTTGCCAACGCACCTGTTAATTAGCTTAACTGTCCTATATAAGAGGGGTTTTTTATGACGAAAGCAGACATTGTTGAACGTATTCACCAAAAAATCGGCCTGTCAAAAAAAGAGTCAGCCGAAATGGTTGAGCAGGTCTTCGGTATCATGAAAAGTACCCTGGAGGCTGGTGAGAAGATCAAAATTGCCGGTTTTGGCAACTTTGTTGTCAAGCAGAAGGCTGACCGTCGTGGACGTAATCCGCAAACAGGTGATGCCATCACCATCTCTGCCCGCCGTATCCTTACCTTTAAGCCCAGCCAGGTTTTGAAATGTGGCATTAACGACGAAGAATAAGCCGGTCAGTAGAGTAGGGCATGCATCCAGTAATTCTTGATAAGACCTACTTTAAGATTGGCGAAGTTGCTCGTCTTGCTGATATCAAGACATCGGTACTCAGGTACTGGGAAACAGAATTCACGTTTCTTAATCCTGAAAAAAGTTCAACTGGTCAGCGCCTCTACACCAAAAAAGATATAGAAATGGTGCAGCAGATTAAACAGCTGCTGTACCATGAAAAGTATACCATCGAAGGTGTTCGCAAGCAGTTTTCCCCGCGCAAAACCACATCTGTCAAACAATTATCATCTCCTGCTGATAGCTCCCCTGCGCTACAGGCAATACTCCGGATGGTGCGACAGGAATTACTCGCTATTCGCGCCATGCTCTAATCCTCCTCCAACTTTATGAGCCTTGAATAACTGTTTTGAGGTTCTATATGTACCCACGTGTGTCTGCTCTCCTTTTCCTTCTTGCCGACCGTCCCTGAAATACTTTAAACTGTTAATGAGATTCAGAACTATTTTAACAATATAGGAGCATATTAGATAGTGAACGAAATGAATCAAGAACCTGCTACCTGGTTTGCACCTGCAGGCAGAGCCTCAGTACATGACCTGCAGCATGAAAAAGAGACCGTTGCCAAAAGCGAACTGCTGCAAACGCTCTTGGATGCAATGCCGGATCTTTTGCTGATATTGAACGAATACCGTCAGGTTGTGGCGGTTAATCAGCGTTTGCTGAAAACATTTGATGTTGTTGATCCAGAATTGTTGCTGGGTTTGCGTCCAGGTGAGGCCGTTGGTTGTGTGCATGCAGGTGAAGGAACTGATGGTTGCGGTACTGCCCAACATTGTAAAGTTTGCGGCGCTGTGCTGGCAATATTGGCCAGTCAGGAGAACGGTGCGCCGCAGCATGGCGAGTGTCGTCTGATGCTGGACAAGCACGGATGTACTGCCCTTGATCTGGATGTTCTGGCGACACCGGTGACGATAGGTACAGAACACTTTACCGTGCTTGCGCTTAAAGACATCAGTTCTGAAAAGAGGCGACAAGTTATGGAGCGGGTCTTTTTTCACGATATTCTCAACAGTGCCGGCGGCATTCGCGGATTGGCGGCACTGCTACAGGACGGCACCACACCAACTGCAGAGCAGGAGTATAAGGGCTGGATGGTCGATCTGGCCGATAACCTGATAGAAGAGATCAACCACCAGCGCCGCCTGCTGGATGCAGAGCGCGGCTGTTATGTGCCAACCTTTGAAAAGGTCGATATCCGGGAGTTGTTGCATCATGTTCGTCAACTGTATGAGAATCACTATCGAGCACCCGGCAGGAATCTTGTGCTTATAGAAGGTACTCCCTGTACACTGTCCACTGACCGGACACTGCTACGACGTATTATCGGCAACATGGTGCTGAACGCCCTGGAGGCGTCTGTGCCGGGTGATACGGTGATGATCAGAGTGGAATCAACGGTTGACAAAGTTTACATTTATGTGTCAAATCCCGGCGAAATTAAACCTGACGTGCAGTTAAGCCTGTTCAAACGTTCTTTTAGTACCAAGGAAAAACAGGGCAGGGGGCTGGGCACCTACAGTATGAAGTTGTTTGGTGAACGCTATCTGCAGGGAAAAGTGGATTTCAAGTCATCTGATGGCCTGACAGTGTTTTCAATTGAGCTGCCGTTGCACGCAACGGGGCAATCAACGACGATTGTCGATGCAGGTACACAACCAGATCTACCTACGGGAGGCAACCATGAGCACACTGTTTAGAAATCTTACCATGCGTTGGAAGTTCACCATTTTTGGTATCCTGGCAACGCTGCTGCTGCTGATTGCCGTTCTTCAGTCCTACAATGGTATGCGGGCGACCGAAGACCGGGTTGACACTTTTGTTGAAAAGTATCAGACCTTGGCCTTTATTGTCAGTGAGATGCACACCCAAGGGATTCAGGCCGAGCAGGCCATACGTAACGTTATTCTGAATCCTTCCGATGATAAGGCTATGGCCAACTTTAAAAAGGCCAATGAAGAGTTCCTGGAATCCCACAAGAACGCCTCTGCCCTTGCCAAGACAATCGGTAAATATGAATCAGCCCTGGATAAACTGGCGCCGCTCTGGCAGGAAAACGGCAAGATCAAGGATGAGATCATTAATTTGGCCCGTTCAGGCAGCCAACCAGCCTCCATAGAGATGCTGGCCAAGCAGGAAACACCGAAATGGCGTGAAATCAAGGCACAGATCATTGATCTGCAAAAGAGCATGAAAAAGGATATGGCAACGCTCCGCAAAGAGATGGATCGCAAGAATGAAAACAACCTGAAGATTACGGTTGCCATCCTTGGCGCAGCGGTGGTCATGATCAACATCTTCCTGCTGGTTTTCTGGCGCCTGCTGCAATCATCGCTGGACTCCATGGTGCATCGCCTGAAGGATATTGCGGCAGGTGAAGGAGATCTGACCCAGCGGCTGGAAGTGCAGGGCAAGGATGAACTGGCCCAGGCAGCCCACTGGTTGAACCAGTTCATAGAAAAGCTGAACCGCACCCTGCTCAGTGTATCCGGCACCACCGAAACCCTTGCATCCGCCACCTATGAACTGAACAGCACCGCAGACCAGATGGCCACAAGTTCTGAAGAGGTGGCTGCTCAGGCCATGACCGTGGCAACTGCCAGTGAAGAGATGGCTGCCACCAGTAATGATATTGCCAACAACTGTTATGCAGCAGCTGAAAGTGCCCAACATGCTGCTGATACTACGGAAAAGGGTTTTCAGGTGGTCAAGCATACGGTTGAGGGCATTATCCAGCGCGGAGAGCGGACCAAAGAAAATGCCCAGGCCATATCTTCTCTGGGGGAACGTTCAGACCAGATCGGTGCCATTGTCTCCACCATTGAGGATATTGCCGACCAGACCAACCTGCTGGCCCTGAATGCTGCCATTGAGGCGGCACGGGCCGGTGAAATGGGGCGTGGATTTGCTGTGGTTGCTGATGAAGTGCGTGCCCTGGCAGAGCGGACCACCCGCGCCACCAAGGAAATTGGTGGCATGATCCGCGCCATTCAGCAGGAAACACGGCAGGCGATTGTTTCCATGGAAGAAGGGGTGCGTGGCACTGAAAAAGGGGCTGCAGAGGCTGCCCAATTGGAATCAGCCCTGCAGGAAATCCTGAATCAGGTCAACGCAGTGACCATGCAGGTCAGCCAGATTGCAACCGCTGCAGAAGAACAGACCGCCACCACCAGCGAAATAACCAACAATATTCACAAAATCTCAGAGGTAATTGAGGGGACTTCCAAAGGTGCCTGTGACACGGCTGCAGCAGCCGACAGCCTGTCTCAGCTTGGTGATGAGTTGAAGCGGCTGATGGGGCAATTCAAGCTGAACTAAGTCGAAATTGCACTCAATTTGACACCTTACCACCCCTGGCCCCTCCTAAAATAGGAGGGGGAATTGAATGATGAGCTCCCCTCCTTACTAAGGAGGGGGTGGGGGTGGTTGGGCTTCGTGCCATCTTGATTGCTAAAGTGATTATGTCTTTCTCCAACAAACTGATCTGTTGTTTAACTCTCACGCTGTCGGTCACTAAATTGCGACCGGCAGCGTTTTTTTGTTTTCATGCAGAACATGTGCGGAAAAGTAACCTTGAGCCATTGCGAAACTGCCATTCCCTGCTAGACTAAAGGGCATCTTCTCTGGAAGGACTGCCCAGATGGTAAACCGGTTCAGAAACCTCTCAATTACCATTAAAGCAACAATCCTGTTCTCCCTGACGGCCATGTTTTTTTTACTGGCGCTTTCAGGGGCTACCTACCTTTTTGCCCGCCAAGAACTGCAGCAGACCATTGCCACCAATCAGACGGCAACGGTCACCGGTCTGGCAGGCCAGATGGATGAAAATCTTGCCGGAACCCGCGCCTATCTGCAGTATCTTGCTGCCCATCTGCAGCAGCACACAAAGACCAACAGCCAGATTCAGGCGATGCTGCTCCATCACGATGAAGCGCGGCTGTTTTTTGATGCCGGTATACTCCTGCTTTCACCTGACGGTAAAATTCTGGCTGAAGTTCCGTACCAACCCGCCAGAATCGGGCTTGACCGCAGCCACCGGGAATATTTCCGGCAGGTAATAACAACAGGCAAAGCAGCCATCAGTCCACCGTATCGTGTCTCCATTCCCCCACATCTGCCGGTAATCGCGTTTGCCATGCCGTACAGAGATCAGCAGCATCACCTGCGTGGTGTGCTGGTTGGACGGCAAAGCCTGCAAAAAAGCAGTTTCCTGCAAAAGCTGATCGATGCGCCCCTTGGCAAAAGCGGGTATTTTTATCTTTTCAATCAGCAGCGCACCCTCTTGATTCATCCGGACGCCTCCCGCGTACTATCGGTTGTACCGGAAGGTAAAAACAAGGCGATCGAAGCAGCCTTGCAGGGACGGGAAGGAACATGGGAAAACCTTAATTCACAGGGAATAAACGGTCTCACCAGTATAAAAAGATTAAAAGAAGCGCCATGGTATCTGGCGGCACATTATCCGCTGACAGAAGCCTATGCGCCGCTACAAAGGGCAAAATATGCCTTTGTTGCCGTGCTGCTAACCTCCATGTCTCTGGTGGTGGTGGCAGTATGGTTTAGCATGCGACCGGTCGTTGCCCCCTTGCAGCGTCTGACCGCCCATTTGCAGCATTTAGGCAGTAAACAGGGTGAGCAGCGTTTTCTTAGCGTTGAGACGTCTGACGAAATAGGACGTTTGACCACGGTATTTAATGAGCTGCTGCAAGAACTTGATGACGACGTGGCAGCCCAGGAGGAGGCTGCCGAGATCTATCGCGTGGTTGCCGAGTTCACCAACGAAGTTGCCATCTGGCAGCTTGAAAATGGGGATATCCGCTATATTTCTCCCAACTGTTTCAAAATTCTGGGGTATCAGGATGCTGAATTCTATGCTGACCCAGCCCTGCTTGCCACATTGATTTACCCTGATGACCAGCAGGCCTGGCAGGATCATTGTCCCGGCAGCTGCTCAATGGAGAGTAACGGGCTTGAAATCAGGCTTGTGGTCAAGGATGGATCAACCCGTACGTTCAGACATTTTTGCCGCCAGGTGGTTGACCGGCAGGGACAGCCTGATGGCATTCGCAGCAGCTGGCTTGATATTACCGGGGTGCAGCATATTGAGGCAATGGCGCGCAAACTGGCCCGCGCTGTGGAACAAAGTGCCAGCACCATTGTCATCACCAACACGGATGGTGCCATTGAATATGTAAATCCACGATTCACTATTACCACCGGCTACACCATGGAAGAGGTTGTTGGTTTGAACCCACGGGTGCTGAAATCCGGTGAGATGCCACCAGAGGAATATGCTGAACTGTGGCGCACCATTACCAGCGGCAAAGAGTGGCGGGGTGAGTTCCATAACAAACGGAAGGACGGTATCCTTTATTGGGAGGCAGCCTCAATATTGCCGTTAACAGACAAAAACGGAACTATTTCCGGTTATCTGGCCGTTAAAGAGGATATTACCGAGAAAAAGGCTTCAGAATATTTGATGCTGGAACTGTTCCGACAGGTTGAACAGGCAAAACTTGAGTGGGAACAGACCCTTGATAACCTCCATGACTTCATTATCCTTACCGACCCGGATCACCGGATCAGGCGTTATAACCGGATACTGGCAGATATGACCGGGGTGGATGTAACAGAACTGGTTGGTAAGGATTGGCGCGACCTGCTGCAGGAAACAGGGTTTAAATTTGTTCACTTTAACGCCAGTAGTGGTGAGCTGATCCATATTCTTTCAGGCCGTAGTTATGACATAAATATTTACCCTCTGACTGCAGATTCCAGTGAGATTCAGGGCTTTGTAATTTCACTGAATGACACCACCAAACTTCGTAGTACTACCAATGAACTGGAAAAGGCATTGGCAGGACTTGAAGAGGCCCAGTTGCAGATCTATCAACAGGAAAAAATGGCCTCCATCGGTCAGCTGGCAGCCGGTGTTGCCCATGAAATCAATAACCCCATGGGTTTTATTACCAGCAACCTCAGCAGTCTGGAAAAATATGTCAGTCGTTTGAACGAGTACATCAGTGTGGTTGATGATGCCGTGCAGGGGTGTGGTGACCCTGTTGTTTCAGCGCCAGTACAGGATACCCGCAAACGGTTGAAGATTGATCGTATCCTTGATGATGCCCATCAGCTGATAGCAGAAAGCCTGGACGGTGCCGGACGAGTACGCAGGATCGTGCAGGATCTGAAGAATTTTTCGCGGGTGGACCAGGCAGAAACGGCTCTGATTGACCTGAATGAGGCACTTGAAACCACCATTAACATCGCCTGGAATGAACTGAAATACATCGCTGACCTGCACCGAGAATTTGGCGATATTCCCAGGATAAGCTGCTTTCCCCAGCAGCTGAATCAGGTCTTTCTGAATCTGCTGGTAAATGCTGCCCATGCCCTGGGAGAAACCCATGGTGACATTACCGTGCGTACTGAACTGCAGGATGATCAGGTTCTGGTCAGGGTCAGCGACACCGGTTGCGGTATGCCTGAAGAGGTACAACGCCGGATCTTTGAACCGTTTTTCACCACTAAGGAAGTTGGCAAAGGGACTGGTCTCGGGCTTTCCATCAGCTATGACATCATCAAGAAACATGGCGGATCAATTGAGGTCCAGAGCGAAGTGGGGCGAGGCACAACCTTTACGGTCCGGCTGCCGGTAAGCGGTCCTGGCAGCAAGGAGGAGTAGTCGGCATGCTGCGAATACCGATGGAACATACACCTTCCGGTGGTTTCCTGAACCGGATGGCACTGGGGCTTATCCTGCTGTTGGTGGTGGTCAGTCTGCCGGCCATCTATAGCTTGTCACACAGCCGGGTCAAAATAGAACAGGAAATGGCACATGATTCACAGGCAACGGTGCTCATTTTGGGTCAATCAGTCAGCAATACTTTTGATAAAATTGACTACGCACTTCAGATTACAGTTGAAGCAATGCTGCATCAGCACCTTGATGGGGTAAATAACCGGATACTGCTCCAGTCCATCGATAAACAGTTCAAGCGTCTTCCTGAACTTGAAAACCTGATGATTGCTGATGCCAAGGGCAGTGTATTAACAGGAAGTGGTTACAAACCATCCGGGCCGGTTAACATTTCTGATCGAAACTATTTTATTTATCTACGTGATCATCCTGATGCAGGAATGGTTTTATCAAGACCGATCGTCAGCAAGATCAGTGGTAAATGGGGCGTTCTCTGCGCACGCAGGATCACGTATCCGGGCAAGCTGTTTGGTGGAGTGGCCTTTGCTGTTTTACCTCTACAGTATTTTACTGATCTGTTCAGTAAGGCCTCTTTAAATCAAAGCGGTAGTATCAGTCTGCGATCTGCAGATCTTGCTCTGATTGTCTATTACTCCCCCTTGCAACAGAAGTCGGGTTCCACATATGCCAGTGGCAGTAAGGAGGTCTCGCTGGAATGGCAGCGGAGGCTGGCCAAAGGTGAAATTGCTCACGGAGACTATCGCGCCGTAAGCGCTGTTGACAGTGTCAAACGCAGCTATTCCTATCGCCTGCTGCAGCCGCACCAGCTCTATCTGAATGTCGGACTGGCAGAGGATGACTACCTTGCTGGCTGGCGGAAGGAACTGCTGCTGACAGCGCTTTCCCTTGTCTTCTGCTGGGCCGGTGCGCTGCTGCTGATCCGTCAGATGTACTATTACAAGCGTCAGGCAGAACTTGAACAGTTGGTGCAGGAGCGTACCAGAACATTGACTGATACCAGTCATGAACTGGCACAAAATGAAGAACGGCTCCAGGCACTTTTGGATATCAGCGAGTATCAGGCATCGGATATCCAGGGCCTGCTGGATTACGCCCTTGAAAAGGTCATAACCATTACCCGCAGCAAAATTGGGTACATCTACCACTACCATGAAGCGACCCAGGAGTTTGTCCTGAATACCTGGTCAAAGGAGGTTATGCCTGCCTGTACCGTGGCAAATCCTTCAACCATCTACAAGCTGGAGAAAACCGGTATCTGGGGTGAGGCGGTGCGCCAGCGCAGGCCGATCATGGTCAATGACTTTGACGCCCCTGAACCGCTGAAAAAAGGGTATCCCGAAGGGCATGTCCATCTGACCCGTTTTCTGACCGTGCCGGTGTTTGACCTGCATCAGGCCATTGTGGCGGTGGTGGGGGTTGCCAATAAGGAACAGCCCTATACAGAGCAGGATAGCCAGCAATTAAGCCTTTTGATGGCAGAGGTCTGGCGGATTTCCCAGCGGATTGAGCTTGAAAAAAAGCTGGTTAAGGCTGGTCATGAATGGCAGTCCACCTTTGATGCCATCAGTGACAGTGTCAGTCTGATTGACCGGGATATGCGGATTCTGCGCTGTAACCAGGCCTGCAGACAGCTCTTTAAGCGTGAATTCAAGGACATTATCGGTCATCACTGCTGGGAGGTCATCCATAATGCAGATGGCCCGATAGAAGACTGCCCCATGCTGCGGTGCCTGCAAACCCGCAAAACCGAAAGCCAGCTCATTTTCCAGGGAAACCGCTGGCTGCATTTGACGGTTGACCCGCTTCTGGATGAACAGCATGAGGTGACCGGGGCGGTGCTTATTATCCATGATGATACTGACCGGGTTGTTTCCGATCAGTCCCAGCGTGAACTGCTTTCCATGCTGGAAGCGGTCCAGAATGAGCTGTATGTCTTCAGTCCAGATACCCTGCTGTTTGAATATGTTAATCAGAGCGCACTGAACAACCTTGGTTACAGCCTGACGCAACTGCAAACCATGACGCCGCTGGATATCAAACCATTGATGCACAGGCGGGAGTTCGTTGCTTTAATCGCCTCGCTGGCCACCGGCAATGTGCCTTTGCTGCGTTTTGAAACCATGCATCAACGTGCCGATGGCACAAGCTATCCGGTGGATGTTAACCTGCAGATGGTGGCTACCCATTCCGGTCGTCGCTGTCTCGCGGTTATTCATGACATCACCGAGCAGCAGCAGCATCGTGAGGCGTTGCGCGCCAGTCAGTCGCTGGTGGAATCGATTATGAATTCACTCAAAAGCACCATTGCTGTGCTTGATGAAAATGGATTGATCATTCGGGTGAATCTGGAGTGGAGCGCCTTTGCAGCAGAAAATGGCGGATCTGCTGAACTTATTGCTGGTGTTGGCCTTAATTATCTGGAGGTCTGCCAGCGGGCTGCTGTTGACGACACAGAAGTTGAAGAGCTGCTGGCAGGTATCATATCCGTGCAACAACGTGTACTTCCTGTTTATTCAGCTGAATATTCCTGTCACAGCCCCACAGAACAGCGTTGGTTTATCGTGTATGTGGTCCCTCTGGAAAATTCAACAGGCGGGATCGTATTGACCCACCTGAATATCACCAGCAGAAAGCTGGCTGAAATTGCACTGGCAATTGAACGGGACCGGCTGGAAATGGCCTCTGATGCAGGCAATATTGCCCTCTGGGATTGGGATATGCTCAGCGGTGCCTTGATCTGGTCAGATTCAGTTGACCGGATGATGGGGGTAGAACCGGGCGTTTTCCCCCGAACAATTACTGCGTGGGAAGCAGTGATTCATCCAGAAGATCTTGCACGGGTCAATCAGGCCCTGTCCAGTCATATAGAGCACAATATACCCTATGTTATTGATTACCGGGTTCGCAACAGTGCTGGCAGCTACATGGATTGGCATGATACCGGTCAGGTCTACTTTGATCCTTCAGGAACACCGATCAGAATGTCCGGCGCCTGTATTGACATAACCGATCGGAAAAAAGATGAAATGCAGATCCGTGAACTGTATGCCCAGCTGTTGCAGAATGAAAAAATGGCCTCCATTGGCCAGCTTTCTGCCGGTATTGCCCATGAGATCAATAACCCGATGGGGTTTATTAACAGCAACCTGGGTACCCTTGAAAAATATGTGGATAAATTTGATCGTTATATTGCCACCCTGGAACCGTTGGTGCAGAACTGCTGTACTGAACAGCAGCAACAGGCTGTGCAGGCCCTGCGTAAAGAATTAAAGCTGGAGTATGTGTTGCGGGATATCCGACAACTGCTTGAAGAATCCAGCGATGGCGCCGGCAGGGTGATGCGGATTGTGCAGGACCTGAAGACCTTCTCCCGCAGTGACACGGCCCAGATTGCCAGGGCAGAGCTGCATCAGTGTATTGACAGTACCATCAATATTATCTGGAACCAGATCAAGTATGTCGCCGAGCTGAAAAAGGAATACGGCGATCTGCCCAAGGTGCCCTGTAATGTTCAGCAGGTTAATCAGGTGTTTATGAACCTGCTGGTAAATGCCTGTCACGCGATTCAGGAAAAACAGGCCGATGAACTTGGGACCATCACGGTGCGGACCTGGGCTGACAGTGACAATGCCTATATTGCAATAGCTGACACCGGGTGCGGTGTACCTGATGAGGTGCGCCACAGAATCTTTGAGCCGTTTTACACCACCAAAGAGGTGGGCAAGGGAACCGGTCTGGGGCTTTCCATCAGCCATGAAATCATCAAGAAACATGGTGGGGAACTGACGGTGGAAAGTGAAGTGGGCAAGGGTACCACCTTTACCATCAGTCTGCCTTTAGTGCAGCCAGCATCAGCTAGTACAGCGACTTAGCCAGGAGCTTTTGATGAGTCCAACCGCTTATATCTACCGTATTGTGGCAGATTACTCCTCTGATCTGGTTTACCTGATCTTGCCGGACAATACCCTTGGCTATATTTCGCCTAATTGTGAGTCTGTTTCAGGTTTCAGTGTTGAAGAGTTATCTCCTGATCTTGCAGCTCTGCAAAAGATTATTTCACCGGATAATTTGCAGATCTGGCAGGATCATCTGAAGATGCACCGGACAAAGCTGCAAACGCCAAACAGCATTAACATCAAACTGGTTGATAAACTTGGTGATGAACATTGGGTTTCCCATACCTGCCAGCAAATCAGTGATGATGATGGTCTGTTTCTGGGGATTCGAGGCAGTTTTGCCGATATTTCAGACATGATGCACCTGCATGAAATGCTGGACAAACAGAAGACCTTTCTTGAACAGATGATCGGCAATGCTGCTGTTCCGATCTTTGTGCTGGATGAAAGTCATCGCATCGTGATCTGGAATAATGCCCTGCAGGATCTGACCGGGTTCAGCAAAGAAGAACTGATTGGCACAAAACGCCAATGGACGCCGTTTTACAACCACGAGCGCCCGGTGCTGGCTGACTTTATTCTGTCTGATCACCAGTCAGACGACAACCTCTATGCCTATATACACCCTTCACTGCATATCCCCGGTGCCCTGCAGGCTGAAGGCTGGTATGAAAACCTGGGGGGAAAACGGCGCTATATTCTGTTTGAGGCCTCACCGATCCATGATCAGCAGGGTAACAGGATTGCCGCCATTGAGACTGTGCTGGATATGACTGAGCGGAAGCTGCTTGAAGAAGAGCTGGAGCGGAACAGGGCAGAGATCGCGCAGCAGCACACCAGGCTGGATAAGTTGTTTGCCCAGGTGGAGGTTGCCAAGCGGGAGTGGGAAGACACTCTGGACTGCATCACCGATATTGTGCTGATGTGCGACACCCAAGGCAATATCCAGCGCTGCAATAGCCCTTTTAGCCAGCTAACCGGGCTTCCGCTCAATGAGATTCTGGGTAAAAGCTGGGCCTCTACGCTGTATGGCCTGGGCTTTGCCATTGATAATTACAAAAACGGGAGTGGCACGCTCCACGACAAGGAAAATCAACGCTTCTTTGACCTGCGCACCTTTCCGCTGCGCAACAAAAACGGTTTTCAGGTGGGTAACGTGGTTAATATCCGTGACATTACGGAGATCAGGGCGATCCATCAGGAACTGGAATCTGCCTACAACCACCTGAAGCTGGTGCAGATGCAGGCGGTTCAACAGGAAAAAATGGCCTCAGTGGGGCAACTGGCAGCAGGGGTCGCCCATGAGATCAATAACCCGATGGGGTTTATTTCAAGCAACCTCTCATCCCTTGCAAAATATATCAACAAGCTTAAGACCTTTGAAGCAACCCTGGTTGAGCTGACCGGAAACAGCGGCAATGCTGCGCTGGTGGATGAGATTGCCAAGACCAAAAAGAATATGAAGATAGATTTTATTATGGAGGATATGGAAAGCCTGCTGGCGGAATCCCTTGATGGTGCAGAGCGGGTACGTCGTATTGTCCAGGATCTTAAGAGTTTTTCCCATGTTGATGAAGCAGAGCTCAAGCCGGTCAGTCTCAATGAAAGTCTGGATACCACCCTGAATATGGTCCGCAACGAAATTAAGTATGTTGCCGAAGTGGTCAAGGAGTACGGTGACCTGCCTCTGGTTACCTGCCGTCCCCAACAGCTGAACCAGGTCTTTATGAATCTGCTGGTAAATGCCGCCCATGCCATTGAGGGACATGGAACCATTACCGTGCGGACCTGGCAGGAGGGGGAAACAGTGCTGATTGCCATTTCCGATACCGGTAAAGGGATTGACCCTGATCATCTGAACAGGATCTTTGAACCGTTTTTTACCACCAAGGAGGTGGGGAAAGGCACCGGTTTGGGGCTTTCAATCTGCTACGACATCATCCACAAACATGAAGGAGAGATTCTGGTGGATAGCACGGTTGGTAGTGGCACCACCTTTACGGTCCGGCTGCCGCTGGTGTCAAAAAATCTTAACGCAGAGTAAGAAGAGAGAAGCAAAGACGCAGAGCGTTAAGGTTTTAAAGGAGAAGTTAATGGCAAAAATTCTGATAGTTGATGACGACATATTCAGCCGCAGCCTGCTTGAAGTAACGCTGCAGAAGGCCGGTCATGAGGTACAGACTTCAGATGACGGTGCAGACGCCCTGCAGCAGGCCCGTATCAAGCCTCCTGACCTGATCATAACCGATGTTATGATGCCGGCTATGGATGGCTTTGAACTTTGTCGTCAATGCAAAGCAGATCAGTCACTTAAACAGGTACCTGTCATCCTTTACTCAAGTGATTATGTTGACAAGCAGGAACAACAACTGGGGTTGGAGCTGGGGGCCTGCCGCTATCTGCTGAAACCAACGCCGCCTGAAGTTCTTACCAAGGTACTTGATGACGTGCTGGCTGAGAGCAGAAAAGCGGGCGTGGCCAGTGCTGAACAACCGTTGGACGATGAAATGAAATTGCTGCGCAGCTACAATGAAGTGCTGTTTAACAAGCTGGAAGCGAAGATGCAGGAGTTGCAACAGACCATTGATGAACAAAAAAAATATGAAGAGACCATGAAGGCGATGCAGGCACAGATTATCCAGCAGGAAAAAATGGCCTCCATTGGTCAGTTGGCTGCCGGAGTGGCCCATGAAATCAACAACCCGATGGGATTTATCACCAGCAACCTGACCTCATTGGGTAAGTATGCTGAACGACTGGATACCTATATAGCTGCGCTGCAAGGTTCCTTGTATGCGTGTCCCCGCCATCCCGGCATGGATGAGCTGGATCAACTGCGTCAGAAGCTGAAGGTGGATTATATCATCAGTGATGTAAACGAGCTGATTAAAGAAAGTCTGGATGGTGCCAACCGGGTTCGCAGAATTGTGCAGGATCTGAAGAGTTTTTCGCGGCTGGATCAGGCAGAACTGACCCATGCCAATCTGAATGAATGCCTTGAAACAACCATTAACATCGCCTGGAACGAACTGAAATATATTGCCACCCTTGAGCGGGAGTTTGGGGATATTCCCCCCATTTCCTGTAACCCCCAACAGTTGAATCAGGTTTTTTTGAATCTACTGGTAAATGCTGCCCAGGCAATGGAACAACAGGGGGTTATCACGGTCAGGACCTGGGCAGAAGCTGATCATGTCTGTGTTTCCGTTGCCGATACCGGCAAAGGGATGCCTAAAGAGGTAAAAGACAGAGTTTTTGAACCATTTTATACGACCAAATCAGCAGGCAAGGGAACCGGGTTGGGGTTATCCATCTCTGCTGATATCATCCGTAATAAACACCATGGTGAAATATCTGTTGCAAGCGAGCCCGGCAAGGGGACGACCTTTACGGTGCGGTTGCCGGTTGAGAATGAATAATTATATTTCACAACCACCACCCCCAGCCCCTCCTTGACAAGGAGGGGAGCTTCAAAGATTCCCCTCCTGTTTCAGGAGCGGGTAGGGGGGGGCAGGTGTAAGTTTTGATGCTTTTAGATTGTAAGGTCGTTGAACAAGGAGCCAGTCATGGAAAACTTTAAAATGCCGGTAAAAATTCTCTGTGTTGATGATGAACGCAATGTGCTGCGTTCGCTGGAGCGAATTTTTCTGGATGATGACTACGAGATTGTGACTGCCGGTTCAGGTGATGAAGGACTTGAGATTATGTCTGAAGCCGGTGACAGTTTTCAGGTGGTGGTGTCGGACTACCGCATGCCGGTCATGAACGGGGTTGAGTTTCTCAAGGCGGTTTATGAGCGCTGGCCGGACACTGTTCGGATTGTGCTTTCCGGTTATGCCGATGCCGGTGCCATAGTTGCTGCCATCAATGAAGGGCATATCTATAAATTCATCCCCAAACCGTGGAATGACGAAGAGCTGCGGGTAACCATCCAGAACTGCCTGGAACGGTATTTCCTGCTCAAGAAGAACCGGGAACTGTTTGATGAACTTGCCGTTACCAATCAGGCATTGGAACAAAAGGTTCTGGAACGGACCGAGGCCCTGGAGCTGCGCAATAAGGCGCTTGAGTTTTCACAGACCATGCTGGGCAATCTGCCGGTAGGAGTAGTGGGGATTGATGAAAGTGGCTTGATTGCCCATTGCAACACGGTTGCAGCCGGTATCCTGAAACAACTGTGTGATGAGTTTCTTGGTATAGATATCCAACATTTTTGCGATGCTCGTCTTAAACTGATGGTGGAGCAGGTTAGAAAAGAGAAGACATTGAACATGGTTGATAGATTTGGTGACCGTTCCTGGCGGGTACTGGGGCGCACGGTCTCCTTTGCCGGCAGTGATGTGGTTGTGTTGGTATTTCTGGAGGTCTGATTAATGCGTACTGTATTGTTTGTGGATGATGAACAGCCGATCCGTAATGCCCTGGAGCGGATGTATCTTGAACGGGATGATCTGCGTTGTCTGTTTGCATCATCCGGTCAGGAAGGGCTTGAGATCATGGAAAGGGAGCAGGTTTGGGTAGTGGTATCTGACTACCTGATGCCCGGCATGCGGGGGATAGAATTTCTATCCAAGGTCAAGGCTCGTTGGCCCCATACGATCCGAATCATGATGACCGCCTATGCCGATCTTACCATCGCCATTGATGCCATTAACAAAAGCGAAGCATTTCGTTTTGTCACCAAACCCTGGAACAACCAGGAACTGATGGAGGTGGTTGATGAGGCCTTGATGCGCTATGAGCTGATACATTCCCTTAAATCCACCGAGGATGAGACCGTCTACCTTTCGCTGGCACAGACCGTTGAACTGAAAGATCCCTATACCAAGGGGCATTGTGACCGGGTTGCCCGCTATGCAGTTAGCCTTGGCAAGGCGATGGGGCTTCCTGAACAGCAGCTGGAAGAGATCAAACATGGCAGCTGGTTACATGATTGCGGCAAGATCGGGGTGCCTGAACGTGTGCTGAACCACCCCGGCAAACTGAATGAAGACGATATGGAATCAGTCATGCAACATCCCCGCTGGGGCTCGGATGTTGCCCGTCAGGCCCACATGTCAGAAGTGGTGGTGAATGTCATCCTGTATCACCATGAACGGTTTGACGGAGCCGGCTATCCTTCCGGTCTGAAGGGTGATGAAATTCCGATTGAGGCCCGCATTGTGGCCATTGCCGATGTCTTTGACGCGCTCTATTCTGATCGTCCCTACCGTAAAGCCTATTCACTTGAACGGGCACTTGAAATTATGCAGGAAATGACTGCTACCCATTTTGACCCTGAACTGGTTAAGACCTTCCTGCCGTTGGCAGAACAGGAGGCATGTTCCCATGAGTGATGAATTGATTCGGCCTGTTGTGCTGTTTGTAGATGACGAGGAGAATATCCTGAAGGCGTTGCAGCGCCTGGTCATGGATGAGGAATTTGATACGGAAATCGCCAACTCAGGTGATGCCGGTCTGCAGAAGCTGGCGACCCTTTCCCAGGTGGCACTGATCGTATCGGACCAGCGGATGCCCGGTATGAACGGAGCTGATTTTCTGCATCAATCCCAACAGCTGGCCCCTGATGCGATCAGGATGCTTTTGACCGGCTATTCTGATATCTCTGCTGCGGCGGATGCCATTAACAAGGGAGGGGCCAGTCGTTACCTGAACAAACCCTGGAATGATGATGATCTGCTGCAGACGCTGAAAGCAGCGGTCGAAACGTGGAAACTGTCAAATGAGAACAAACGTTTGCAGGCCATTGTACAAGCACAGAATGAAGAAATGAAGCAATGGAATGAAAACCTGAAAAACCGGGTGCTGCAACAGACCACTGCCATTCGCAAAAAGGCTGATGACCTGAATGAGGCGCTGATTCAGTTAAAGCAGAACTACAGCGGCATCATTAATGCCTTTTCAGGCCTGGTGGAACTGCGTGGTCAGAAGGCTCAGCAGCATGCCCGCAATGTGACGGAACTGGCTGTTGCTGCGGCCCGGGAATACGGTCTGATGCCGGAGGAGCTTGAGATTATCCGTACTGCAGCCTTGCTGCATGACATCGGAGAAATCGGCTTACCGGAGAATATATTCGACAAGTCACAGGATTATATGACCCAGGATGAGCTGAAGATTTTTAGTCAACATCCGGTGCGGGGTCAGATGGCCATTGACAGTATTGCAGATCTTCGACCAGCCGGTGTTTTAATCCGGCATCACCATGAATATTTTAACGGCTCCGGTTTTCCTGATCATCTGAAAGGTGATCAGATCCCAATTGGGGCCAGGATTCTGGCCTATGCGGATCAGCTGGATAAGGCTGTCACCAGTGGAGGAGATACGGCTGAACAGGCCCTGGCCAGGGTGGAACTGGGGCTTGAAATAAAACTTGATCCGGGCCTGCAACGGGTTTTCAGAAAGGTTGCCCGCTATGCCTACTTCACCATGCCGGAGATCGATCCCAATGCCACGGTTGAATTGGAACTGAAACCTGAAGAGTTGCGGGCCGGCATGATTCTGACCAAAGATCTTATCTCCGGCACCGGTATGATGCTGCTGAACAAAGGGGTGACGCTGGATAACGTCAAGGTTGAGGCTATCCAGCGCTACTACCAGTTGGACCCGCCGCTACATGGCGTGTTTGCCCTGGTCCATGGCAAAGGCTAAGCAGTGATTGAATTTGATGAAGTACAAAAACGGCTGATCCTGAAGCTGGTCTATTACGGTCCGGCCCTGTCCGGCAAGACCACCAACCTGCTCTGTCTGCATGACAAGCTGCTGCAGGATGGTCGTGGTGAGCTGATGATGCTTGATACCACCGAAGACCGTACCATCTACTTTGACCTGCTGCCGTTCTTTTATGAGGCACCTTCAGGCCTGAAGATCAAGCTTAAGGTCTACACCGTGCCGGGTCAGGTACGCCATGACGCTACCCGTAAGGCAGTACTGCAGCGGACTGATGGCGTGGTCTTTGTGGCTGATTCACAAATCAGCCAGCAGGCAGTGAATGCCGAAAGTTTTGCCAACCTGGAGCAGAATCTGGCCCTGGTGGGGCTGGACATTGAAAAACTGCCGTTAGTCATTCAGTTTAACAAGCGCGATCTTACGGATCTGGTCTCAGAGGAAGAGTTGCGAGCCACCTGGGAACCTACCGGCCTACCGCTGGTCATGGCATCATCCTTACTGGGACAGGGGGTGTTGGAGACCTTTCAGGCGGCGGTTGAAGGGCTGTTTGACAGCCTGGATCAGAAGCTGCAGTTGCGGGAGCGGTTTCAGGTAGATAAAGGGACCTTTGTGCAGGCTTTGGTGAGGAAGCTATGACCGAAACCGCTACCCATGTTGAGTTTGTAATCGGCGAAGAAAAGCGTCTGGCCGACATTGTCAGTAAAGTGGAAATTGAACCACTGCTGCGCAGTGCCATCAGGTTGGGGATTAACCGTATTGCCCTGCTTGATGAGGATGATCGGGCCATGGTTGTGGTGGGGGAGGAGCCTGTTGGTGATCTGCCTGCACAACTGCAGAAGCGCTTGTCGGTGCTGGTTGAGGGAGAACCTAAAGGAACCCTGTTGTTTGAAGCCAGAGATCAGATTCCCGGCTTTGAAGCAATAGCTCGCTTGCTGCAGGATGCCCTGCATTTGACGGTTACCAATAACCTGAAGCGGATGCTGACCACAGAGGTACATACCAGCATTGTGCAGGAATCCTATGAACAACTGGTGGCTACCAACCATCGTCTGATGGAGTCGGAACGGCGTTACCGGGAACTGGCCCGAAATCTTGAAATCAAGGTCAAGGAGCGCACTGCAGAGCTGGAAAAGGCCTATCAGCGGATGCTGCAACAGGAAAAACTGGCAGCTGTAGGCCAGTTGGCAGCCGGCATGGCCCATGAGATCAACACACCGCTAGGGTTTATAAAGAGTAACCTGAACAGTTTTGCCAAGTACCAGAACCGGATGGCAGAGATGCTGGGACTGTACCGTCTGATGCTGGACAAAGAGGCCTCACCGGAGGTCGTCAAGCGCCAGACCGAACAACGTTGGAAAGAGCTGAAACTGGATTTTCTGCTGGAAGACAGTGGGGTGCTGCTTGGACAGTCCCTTGACGGCGCTGACAAGATTGCTTCTATCGTCTCGGAACTAAAAAGTTTTGCCCATCTGGACGGCATGGAACAACAACCAATGGACCTCCAGCAGGAACTGAAACAGCTGCTGGCCAGCCTTGCCCCGCAGTTCCCACCCGATACCCGTCTGACTGCGGATCTGCAGCCGCTTCCCGCACTTGTCTGTCGGGTGCCATTGGTACTGCATGCCTTTGCCAATATTCTGGATAATGCCATCAAATCACGCAGCGACGGGCTTGATCTAACGGTCTCTGCAACCCAGGATGCTGGTCAGATTCTGGTTACCATTACGGATAATGGTTGCGGTATTCCGCAGGAGCAGCTCTCCCGCGTCTTTGAACCGTTTTTTACCACCCGTCCGGTTGGTAAAGGCAGTGGTATGGGGTTGACCGTGGCCCGGGAGGCGATTCTTGGCGCAGGGGGCAGCATTGAGCTTGAATCGGTGGCAGGACAGGGCACCACCTGCAGGGTGCAGCTGCCATGCGGCTCACCAGCTTGTACAGCTGCTTGATCATTACTTTTTAAGAAAGCAGGTGTGTCATGAAGAACTGCTTGATCTTTTTGGTAACAGCCCCTGCTACTTCGATGCGGAAGCTGTCTGTATGCCTTTTTCTGGCTTGTATGCTGCTGTTTTCTATGGTTGTTTGTGCACCTGCAGAATCCCCAAAAGAGATTAAAATAGCGGTTCTTGCCCTGCGTGGTGATGCTGTTGCTCTTAAAACATGGAGCGCAACCGCTGACTATCTTGCCAAAAAAATTCCCGGTACCACGTTCCGTATCATCCCCTACGATTTCAAGACCATCGGTCCTGCAGCCCAGCGCGGTGACTTTGACTTTGTGATCGCCAATTCCTCCATGTATGTCGAACTTGAGGCGTTGTACGGTGTAACCCGAATCGCCACGCTGCAGGGTCTTAGCCCGGGACGTACCTCCACACTGTTTGGCGGTGCGATTTTCTGCCGAAGTGATCGCAATGATATTACGACCCTATCCGACATCAAGGGCAAAGCTTTTGGTGCAGTTGAACAGAATTCCTTTGGGGGCTGGCGTATGGCCTGGCGGGAGCTTCATGGCGCCGGGATCGACCCTTACCATGATTTCAGCCAACTGGAGTTTGTCGGTACCCACGATGGTGTCGTGCAAGCGGTGCAGGAGCGCAGAATTGATGTCGGCACCGCCCGTTCCGGCATTCTTGAGGAGATGGCCAAGGAGGGCAAGATCAAGCTGGCTGACTTCAAGATCATCCATCAGCAGTATAATGATCAGTTCAACCTGTTACACAGTACACGCCTGTACCCGGAATGGCCCTTTGCCCGCTTGCGGCAGACCAATGACAAACTGGCGCAGCAGGTTTCTATTGCCCTGTTAAGTATGCAGCCACAAGATGAAGCAGCCCGAAAGGCCGGGATTTATGGCTGGACCACCCCCCACGACTACAATGACGTCCATGAACTGTTCAAAGAGCTGAAGATCGGGCCGTACAAGGATTACGGCATGATCACCCTGGCAATGGTGTTGCAGAAATACCTCTATCCGATTGTCGGCGGTCTGGTGTTTGTGCTGCTGCTGGTGTTATTTGCCGTGTTCATGCTGCGGCTGAATGATCGCCTGAACCGCACGAATCAGGAGCTGGAACAGGCTCACCGTGACCTGAAGGAGGTCCAGTCCAGGATACTGCAGAATGAGAAAATGGCATCCATTGGACAGCTGGCAGCCGGGGTTGCCCATGAGATCAATAATCCAAACGGTTTTATCCTGAGCAACCTGCATGCTATGCACAAATATCTGGTTAAAATAAAAGAGTTTATCTCCTTTCAGGATGCAACTCTTTCCTCTGTTACAACGGATATACATGACCAGATCCAGCAAAAAAAACGTAGCCTTAAAATAGATTTTGCCCTTGAAGATATGGAGGCTCTTGTTCAGGAATCCCGTGAAGGTGCAGAGCGGATCAGAAATATCGTTAAGGATCTGAAGGATTTTTCACATCTTGACCAGGCTGCATTGGTGCAGGCTGATATCAACGCCTGCATTGAAAATACCCTGGCTATGGTCTGGAACGAGCTTAATTTTAAGGGGAAACTGGTAAAAGAGCTGGGCGCACTTCCCAAAGTGGACTGTAATCCTGGCCAGATCAATCAAGTGCTGACGAATCTGTTACTTAATGCCGCCCAGGCTGTTGAAGATGGGGGAGCGGTCAGCATTAAAACCTGGGCAGAACAGAACTCAGTCTGTGTTGCCATCAGCGATACCGGCCCCGGCATTCCTATTGAGATCCGGGGGCGCCTGTTTGAACCGTTTTTTACCACCAAGGATGTGGGTAAGGGGGCTGGCCTGGGACTGAGCATCGCCTACGACATTGTCAAAAAGCACAATGGCGAGATTACAGTTGTCAGCGAAATGGGCAAGGGAAGCTGTTTTACGGTACGGTTGCCGGTGAGTGAATCCTGACGTTGTTTGAGGGATAAAGCCATGAAGGATCGAACTCAGGAAATACTGCGTGTTGCGGTGGTGTTGCTGCTGTTTGTTATAGTGATGCCGACACTGGCCCTGGCTCAGTACGACCTGAAGCTGACCCCGGAGGAGCAACAATGGCTGAAGGCCCATCCCAGGATCAGGATCGGTATGATGGAGGCCTGGCCGCCGCTTAACTTTGTGGATAAGACCGGTAGGCCGCAGGGGATCGGGGTGGATTATGTGGCTGCCCTGAACAAACGCCTGAATAATGCTATCGAGCTGGTACCGGGGCCGTTCAAGCAAAATCTGGAGCTGACGCTGCAGGGGCAGTTGGACGGGATCATGGATATCACCCAACGTCCTGAACGGGAGGCCCGGTTTTTCTTTACCCGGCCCTACATCGTGATTCCCCATGTGCTGGTGGGGCGCAAGGGTGGCAGCTATTACACCCGTGAGGCAGAGCTGGGAGGTAAGATTGTCGCACTTGAGCGTGGTTTTCGTAATGTGATCTATTTTAAGGAGCAGTACCCGTCTGTAGTGCTGCGGGAGTACGACTCCACCGCCGCTGCCCTGGATGCGGTCAGTCGCGGAGAGGCCGATGCCTATGCCGGTAACCGGGCTGTGGCGGTCTATCTGATCGAAAACGAACTGCTCAACAACCTGCAGCTAATGGGCAGTCTGGCAGAGCCCCGTTCGATCCTGCAGTTCGGTGTTCCCCACGCCAACCGGCCATTGGCGGGTATCCTGGACAAGGCCCTGGCAACGCTGACAGTTGATGAAGAGCGCAAGATTGCCGGTAAGTGGATTGAGCAGAAACATGACTATTCCCTGATCTGGAAGATTGTAGCTGGTGCGCTGGCCGTGATTGCCCTGTTTGCCTTCTGGAACCATCGCCTCAAGCAGGAGGTGCAGACCCGGATTGAGGCAGAGGCACGACTGCAGCAAGAACGTCTGCGAGTGGAGCAGATGCTGCTGGAACAGGTGGCGCAGGCTGCTGAACTGCAGGAGGCCAAAGAGCGGGCCGAGGCGGCAGATCGGCTGAAATCAGCCTTTCTGGCCACCATGTCCCATGAACTGCGTACCCCGCTCAACTCCATCATCGGCTTCACCGGCATCCTGCTGCAGGGGCTGGGCGGGCCGGTCAATGCTGAACAGACCAAGCAGCTGAACATGGTCAAAAACAGCGCCAACCACCTGCTGTCACTGATCTCTGATGTTCTGGATATCTCCAAGATTGAGGCTGGTCAGTTAACGGTGGCCTGTGAGCCGTTTGATCTGTCAGCGTCGCTGGTGAAGACGGTCCAGATTATTCGCCCCCTGACTGAGCGAAAAGGGCTGGAGCTGGCGCTGCAGATTGACCCGGAGGTGGGGCAGATCAGTAGTGATGAACGCCGGGTGGAACAGGTGCTCTTGAACCTGCTTTCCAATGCGGTCAAATTTACTGAAACCGGCAGTATCACCGTACAGGCGACACGGGAAGACAACAGCTACGTTGTTATGGTTACCGATACCGGCATCGGCATAGCACCGCAACAGGCCGAATGTCTGTTCAAGCCGTTCTACCAGGTGGATAGCGGCCTGACCCGTAAGTACGAAGGAACGGGCTTAGGGCTCTCCATCTGCAAGAGACTGGTGGAACTGATGGGGGGCAACATCTGTCTAACGAGCGAGCCGGGACAGGGAAGTACGTTCAGTTTCAGATTGCCGGTTGCACGGGAACTGCGGCATACCCCTCCGGATAGTGGCACACAAAGGGGTGATGCTGTCACGGGAGAGCAAGGATGAGTACTGGTCAGCCTGATACAAAGCATCTGATGCCCTATGGTTTTCATTGGAGTGTGCCGGTTGTGGTGCTGTCAGGCCTGGTGTTGACGGTTGTGCTGTTCTGGTTGGTCAGACAGTCAGAGCTGGCTTCCTTCAAGATCCGCCTGGAAAGCGATGTTGCGTTACGTACCGACACCATTGTGAACAAAATTGATGACACACAGCTGGTAGTGATCGCATTGCGCAATTTTATTGTGGCATCAGATAAGGTCACACGCACTGATTTTGCCGATTTTACGCTTCCGTTTTTGCAAATTGGCAATGAGATCAAGGCACTTTCCTGGAACCCCCGTGTTGCCAATGATCAACGGCGACGTTTTGAAGAACAGGGACGCAGTGAGCAGATTGCACAGCGTGGTATTACAGAACGGAACAGCACGGGTGGCCTTATTTCTGCCGCCACCCGTGGTACCTATTATCCGGTCTGGTATATTGAGCCGATGGCTGATAACCGCAAGGCGATCGGCTTTGATGTGGGATCAGACCCGGTCAGGCTGGCAGCCTTGGAACAGGCGCGGGATACAGGCAGGCCAACGGCAACAGAACGGATCATGCTGGTGCAGGATGGTCAGCCCAAATACAGCGTACTGGTCTTTAATCCACTTTATGCCAGAGGGATGCCGGTTGCAACGGTTGCAGAGCGGCGTAAGGCTTTGCAGGGCTTTACCGTGGTGGTGCTGAACATGGAAAAACTGCTTGCCGCTTCACTCACAAAAACCGCGCCTATCGGTCTTCCCTTTGATCTGCTTGACCTGTCTGCACCAAAGGAACGTCAGTTACTGCATCATTGGCCTGCACGACTGAATGGAGACGGTTCATGGTATTCCCTCCTGTTTCCTGATCTGCCTGCCACCACAAGGAAATTCTCTTTTTGCGGACGGGAATGGGCATTGGTTATGACCCCCAGCCAAGCCTATATGACGAACAACTACCCGCTGGGCTACTGGCTGCTACTGCCGTCAGGCCTGTTGTTAAGTATTCTGTTGGGATCATATTTTCGTACCTTGACCACACAGCACCAAAGACTTGAGAAAGTTGTCGTAGAACGCACTGCAGAACTTGTCTTGAGTGAAACCAGCCTGAAGGAGTTAAACAGCCATCTTGAAGAGCGCGTGAATGAACGCACCCGGCAGCTTGAAACTGCCATGCTGTCCCTTTCGCAAGCCAAAGAACGGGCAGAAATGGCTGATCAGATCAAATCGGCTTTTCTGGCCACCATGTCCCATGAACTGCGCACCCCGCTCAACTCCATCATCGGCTTCACCGGTATCCTGCTGCAGGAACTGGGCGGGCCGCTTAATGCGGAGCAGAGCAAGCAGCTGACCATGGTCAAGAACAGCGCCAGCCACTTGCTCTCGTTAATAAGTGATGTGCTGGATATTTCAAAGATTGAGGCCGGGCAGCTTACCGTGTCTGCTGCGCCGTTTGATCTTGCAGAATCAATCCGCAAGGTAACCCAGACGATTCAGCCGTTGGCAGAAAAGAAGGGGCTGCAACTGGAGGTTCTCATTGCTGATGATCTGGACGGCATTATTAGTGACGAACGGAGGGTTGAACAGGTACTCCTGAACCTGCTGTCCAATGCGCTGAAATTTACCGAGCAGGGCAGCATCACCGTGCAGGCGGCCAGGGAGGCCGATGCGTATATCGTGACGGTAACTGATACCGGCATCGGTATTGAGCTGGATCAGGCAGAGCGGTTATTTAAACCGTTCTATCAGGTTGATAACGGCTTAAGCCGCAAGTACGAAGGCACCGGTCTGGGGCTTTCCATCTGCAAGAAGCTGGTGGAACTGATGGGGGGCAGTATCTGGCTGGAGAGCGAACCCGGCAAAGGGAGCACGCTTGGTTTCAGATTGCCGATAACACAGGAAGTGACGTCATGAGATCACGGCAAAGAGATATCCCGCTCTGTGGCTGGTATGGCGTGTGGCCTGCATTGCTCTGGCTGCTGCTGATAGGCTGCTGCATAGCACCGTGTCAGGCTGTTGCAGAAGAGGTCACGGTACGGGTTGGGGTCTATGAAAACGAGCCAAAGATTTTTACCTCATCCACAGGCAGGCCCACTGGCATTTTCATTGAAATCCTGGAACATATTGCAGGGCTTGAGGGCTGGAAACTGCAGTATGCACCTGGCAGCTGGGCAGAAGGGATAAAACGGCTTGAAAAGGGCGAGCTTGATCTGATGCCTGATGTAGCCTACACGGCTGAGCGGGAAAAACGGTTTCTGTTTCACAAGACCCCGGTGCTGACCGGCTGGTCGCAGGTCTATGCCCGTAAAGGCAGCGGTATTCAGTCGATCCTTGATTTGAACGGCAAACGGGTTGCCGCCCTTGAAAAAACAATCCAGCTTGAGACCTTCACCCGTATGGCACACAGCTTTGGGTTAAAAATAGACCTTGTACCGGTTCCGGACTACAAAACCGAATTTGAGATGATCGCTGCAGGCACGGTTGATGCCGGACTTACCAACCGTTTTTACGGGTTGCGAAATGCACGTAAGGCAGGTCTTGAGGACACGCCGATCATGTTTGACCCGGCCCCGTTCTTTTTTGCAGCTCCCCACGACAGATCCGCATACCTGTTGGAGGTCATCGACCGACACCTTGCAGACCTGAAGAAAGACCCTCAATCCGTCTATTATACCGTCATGAAGCGCTGGACTTCTGAAGAGGTGCAGTTCAGGCTGCCGGTATGGCTGCAACTCAGCCTCGCCATGGCCGGTGTTGTGCTGATAATGAGTCTGGCCGGAAGCCTTGTCTACAAACAGCAGCTCCGTGCGCGTACCAGAGATTTAGTGCAGCGTGAGACTGAGTTGAAGGAGCTGAACGCCCACCTTGAAGAACGGGTGTCTGACCGCACCCGGCAGCTTGAACAGGCTATGCGGGAACTGGCCCTGTCAAAGGAACGGGCTGAACAGGCAGATCACAGTAAATCCGCCTTTCTGGCCACCATGTCCCATGAACTGCGTACTCCGCTTAATTCCATCATCGGCTTCACCGGTATCCTGCTGCAACGGCTGTGCGGCCCCCTGAACGATGAGCAGGACAAGCAACTGAATATGGTTAAGAACAGTGCCCAGCATCTGCTGTCGCTGATTTCTGATGTGCTGGATATCTCCAAGATTGAGGCCGGTCAACTGACCGTTGCAGCAGAGCCGTTCAACCTGAAGGAGTCGCTGCAGAAGGTGGTGCAGACCATACGCCCCCTGGCCGAAAAGAAGGGGCTTGAGCTGTCGCTGGATATTGCACCGGAGGTGGGGGAGCTGGTCAGCGACCTGCGGAGGGTGGAGCAGATCCTGCTGAACCTGCTTTCCAATGCAGTCAAGTTTACGGATCAGGGCGGGGTGCATGTCACCTGTCTGCTGGAACAGGGTAGTTATCTGACCACGGTCAGTGACACCGGCATCGGCATCCGTGAAGAGGATCTGGCAGGGCTGTTCAGACCGTTCCGGCAGGTTGACGCCGGTCTGAACCGCAAATACGAGGGAAGCGGCCTGGGGTTGTCGATCTGCAAGCGGTTGGCAGAGCTGCTGGGGGGCGACGTGGGGGCCCGCAGCAGCTATGGCTCCGGCAGTACCTTCTGGGTCACCTTACCGGTTCCGTGTGATGAATTGGACCTGCAACCGCAGGCTCTCCCCTCTAAGGCTGTTCCGGCAACGCCTGTACCTGCTGCTGCCCATCCGACTGCGCCCTCTGCAGCAGGGCAGCCGATTGCCTGTGTTGCCCAATTGCTGGTCTGGCTGAAACAGCACGACCTGCGGGGGCTGGAGCTGTTTGAACAACAGTTCGACGCCATTGCAACCGTTCTTGGCGAACAGTTTAATGCAGTTGAAGGGGCGATCCGGCGTTTTGATTTAGATACGGCATGGGCGCTGCTGGAGCAGCGGATGAACAACAGTCACAACACCGGTTCCAATGACGTTGAAGCGGTTTCAGCCGACGCTCAAACCGTGCTGGTGGTGGATGATGTTCCCCATAATGTTGCGCTGTTGGGCACCATGTTAAAGGAACGCTATCGGGTCAAGGTGGCGGTCAATGGCGAACAGGCCCTACGGGTTGCCCGTATGACGCCTCAACCGGATCTGATGCTGCTGGATATCATGATGCCCGGCATGGATGGTTATGAGGTCTGCCGACAGCTGAAGGCCGAAACCGTCACCCGCGACATACCGGTGATCTTTCTGACCGCCCGTAACGATGCCGAGGATGAACAACAAGGGCTGGAACTGGGGGCGGCTGACTACATTGTCAAGCCGTTCAGCCCGGCCATTGTCATGGCACGGGTTGCCAATCAGCTTGCCATGAAAGGGGTGGCTGACTTCCTGCGTGACCAGAACCAGTACCTTGAACAGGAGGTGTTCAGGCGCACCGAAGAGGTGCGGGCGATCCAGGAGGTGACGATCCTGGCCCTGGCCTCACTGGCTGAGACCCGTGACAGCGCCACCGGTAATCACCTGCGCAGAACCCAGCAGTATGTCAGGCTGTTGGCCCGTCAGCTGAAAGAACATCCGAGGTTTGCCGGGCAGCTTACTGATCAGACCAGTGCCATACTCTACAGGTCGACGCCGCTGCATGATATCGGCAAGGTGGGGGTGCCTGACCGTATTCTGCTGAAGCCGGGTGCTTTGACCCCTGAAGAGTTTGAGATCATGAAGAGCCATACCGTTATCGGGGTAGAAGCGATTGAACATGCCGAGCATTCGTTGGGCACCTCGGTGGAATGCCTGCGGATTGCCAAGGATATTATCCGGCATCATCAGGAAAAATGGGACGGCAGCGGCTATCCCGACGGTCTGGCCGGTGAGGCGATATCGGTCTATGCACGCCTGATGGCAGTGGCTGATGTCTATGATGCCTTGATCAGTCGGCGGGTCTACCGGCAGGGGATGGGCCATGACCAGGTGGTGAAGATTATACGGGACGGCAGCAACAGCCATTTTGATCCTGATGTGGTGACGGCATTTCTGGAACTGCAGGATGAGTTCAGGGCGGTTGCCCAGCAGTTTGCTGATACGGAGAGCGACTAATCGAAAGGATGGAGACGATGGGAAAGAGGATCTTGTATATCGAAGACAATGAGCAGAACATGTATCTGGTGACCTTTCTGCTGGAAAAGCATGGCTACACCGTGCTGCCGGCCACTGACGGCCAGGAGGGAATCGACAAGGCGGCAGCTGAAAAGCCGGACCTGATCCTGCTGGATATTCAGTTGCCCAAGATGGATGGTCACACCGTGGCCCGCAATCTGCGCAGTAATCCTGATCTGGTTGCCATTCCGATTGTGGCAGTCACCTCCTATGCCATGGCAGGCGACCGGGAAAAGGCCCTGGCCTCCGGTTGTAACGGTTACATTGAAAAACCGATCAACCCTGACACCTTTATACAACAGGTAGAACAGCACCTACCCAAGGAGTAGTCCCATGAGACGAGCCGTAATTGCCGATGACCATGGTGAAAACCTCTATTTTCTTGAGGTGCTGCTGAAGGCACACGATTTTACCGTTGCTTCAGCAGAGAACGGCGCACAGGCTCTGGAGCTGATTCGCGCTGAACCAACAGATCTGGTGATCAGTGATATCCTGATGCCGGTGATGGACGGCTATGCCCTTTGCAAGACGATGAAGGCCGATCCGCTGCTGAAGGATATTCCGTTTATCTTCTACACCGCCACCTTTACCACAGCCCAGGATGAGGAGCTGGCCCTGAATCTGGGGGCAGACCGTTTTCTGGTCAAGCCGATGGAGCCGGATGCACTGACGCAGGTTATCAAGCAGGTTCTGGCTGCTCCCCGACCTGAGGCGCGATTGCAGACTCCGAACGGTGAGCGGCAGGTGCTGCAGGAGTACAGTGAGGTACTGTTCCGCAAGCTGGAAAAGAAGATGATGGAGCTGGAGCAGGCCAACCGGGATCTGATCAAAAAAAATGAGGAGCTGCAGAAGACCCGCGAGGAAGCTGATTGTGCCAACCGTGCCAAGCTGCGCTTTCTGAATACGGTCAGTCATGAACTGCGTACACCGCTGAACATCATACTTGGCGCCCTGCAGTTGAGCGAAATTGATCAGGCCTATGATCCAAATATGACCATGGAGGCTAAAAAAGCCCTGTTTTCGATGTTGGAGATGATTGACAATATCCTGGAAACATCCCGCCTTGAGGCCGGAGCACCGATCTTTCGTCAGGGAACGGTGGATCTTGAGCTGTTAGTGACCACGCTGAACAGACTCTTTGCCGTGGCTGTTCAGAACAAGGGCCTTTCTTTACGGTTTTCCCTTGCAGATGATCTGCCACGGCAGTTTCTAGCTGATAGCCAGCATCTGCAGCAGGTATTGGCGCATCTGATGAACAATGCTATTAAATTTACCAAACAGGGTGAGGTCGAGGTTCGCTTCCGCCGTGAGGAAGCCCCTGTCCCCGGCCACACCTGGCTCGTGATTGAGGTGCAGGATAGCGGTGTTGGTATTGACCCGGAAAAACAGCGTCAGGTCTTTGAGCTGTTTACCCAGGCCGATGATTCCAGTACCCGGGCCTTTGGCGGGGTTGGTTTGGGGCTGCACCTGACCAAGCGTCTGGTTGAGCTGATGGGGGGAACCATCAGCCTGCAGAGTAAGCTGTTGGCGGGCTCTATTTTTACAGTGCGCCTGCCGCTGCCAGCAGCTTCTTGATCGGAATCATTCATGGCTTATTCCCATCTCTTCAAAAATACAGCAGCTGACCCGCAGGGACAGCATGATGCCGTTGATCTCGGTGAGCAACCGCAACGTCAGGAACCGTTTACTCTCCTCTTTGTTGATGATGAAGAAGGTGTGCTGAATGCCCTGCGTCGGATCTTCATGGATGAAAACTATACCATCCTGACCGCAAGCTCGGCTGAAAAGGCGTTACACCTGCTGGAGGAACGACAGGTGCATCTGGTGATATCTGATCACCGGATGCCGGGCATGACCGGCGCGGAACTACTGAAGGCGGTACGTGAACGCTGGCCGGAAACGATCAGGATCATGCTGACCGGCTATGCTGATGTCAATTCCATCATGGGGGCGGTCAAGGAAGGGGCGGTCTACAAGTTTATTACCAAACCCTGGAACGATGAAGACCTGCGGCTGACCGTTGCCCTGGCGTTACAGCAGTATCTCTTGATGCATGAAAACCGCCATCTAAAGGATCTGGCACGCCAGCAGCAGGCTAAAATTAAGAACTATGCCGGTCTGTTTGAAGAGAACCGGGGCATGCTGGGTGATATCCTAGTCAAGGCTGGTCTGATTGGTCAGGAGGAGTTGGCTCTGGTCCGCAGACAGCAGGAACAGGGTGAATTTCTTGGCGATACCTTGATCCGGCTTAAGCTGGTGACTGAAAACCATCTGATTGCTGCCATGCAAAAAGAGCTGGGGGTTGAATACCTGGATCTGCGCGAGCTGACCATACCGATCAACGTTGCTCGCGCATTACCACGGGATCTCTGCGAACAAAGCCGTCTGATGCCGATCAAGCTTGATGGCAACCAGTTGACCATTGCCATGGCAGATCCATCCGACATTCTGAAGTGTGACAACATTGCCATGGTGACCGGCCTGCGGGTGGCCAGCGTGCTGGCATCCTCCAGCCAGATCGGTGAACGGCTGAAACAGGTCTGGGAATCCGGCGATCTGGTGGTTGATGACTATAGCGAGCTTGAACCGCTGGACGAGATTGATATTGTTCTGGAAGAGGAAGAAAAAGAGGCATCGGTTGAAGAACTGATCGGTTCATCCAAAGTGCCGCCGGTGATCAGGATTGTAAATGCAATCATCTCCGAGGCGATCCGCTATGGTGCCAGTGACATCCATATTGAGGCAAAAACCAAATATTCCGTCATCCGTTACCGGATTGACGGCATGCTGCATGCCAAGATCAAGATACCGTCAGATCTACATGCAGCAGTGATTTCCCGCATTAAAATCCTTGCCAGAATGGATATTTCTGAGCGTCGCAGGCCCCAGGATGGCAGGATTACCGTCAAGGCCGGCACCCGGATTGTGGATCTGCGGGTTTCATCACTGCCCACCATTAACGGCGAAAAGATTGTGATGCGGATACTGGATAAAAGCTCTGCCATCAAACGGCTGGAAGAGCTGGGGGTGCTGCCGGATGATCTGAAGAAGGTCAGTATCATCAGTAAAAAACCGCAAGGGGTGATCATTGCCACCGGCCCCACCGGCAGCGGCAAGACCACCATGTTATACTCACTGCTGGCAGCCATGATGAACCCCAGTAAAAACTTTGAAACCATTGAGGAACCGGTCGAGTATTTTCTTGAAGAGGCCAATCAGGTTGCTATCCATGACAAGATCGGGCTTTCTTTTGCACAGGTACTGCGGGCCACCATGCGTCAGGACCCTGATGTAATTCTGGTGGGAGAGGTGCGGGACTTTGAAACCGCTGATACCGCTTTCAAGGCCGCTTTAACCGGTCACATGGTGTTGACATCACTGCACACCAACAGCGCCATCGCCTCTATTACCCGACTGATCGATATGGGAATTAAACCCTATATCCTGGCCTCGGCACTTGAGGGGATCATCGCCCAGCGACTGGTGCGGCATATCTGCGAAAATTGCCGTGAAGAGGTTGTCCCAGACCCGGAACAGTTGGTACTGTTAAGAATTCCAGACGGGTTCTTTGGTGGCAAGGTCTGGCAGGGAGGCGGATGCGCCCGCTGCAATAATACCGGTTATAAAGGCAGGTTGGGGATCTATGAAATCTTCCTGATGACTGATGAATACCGGCAACTGATTGGTACCAGTTACAAGGAGTCGGAAATCTTGACCATAGCCCGTGCTAATGGTATGCGCAGTCTGCTGGAAGATGGGCTGGAGAAAGTACGCCAGGGCTTGACTACTATGGAAGAGGTATTACGGGTGGTCGGTCCTGCGGTACGACTTGAACGGCACTGTGACCACTGTGGCAAAATGATGGAATCACGCCATCTATTCTGTCCACATTGTGGTACATTCAGACAGAATTGCTGCAGGTCCTGTCATCAGCCTCTTGAGGTTGAGTGGGCAGTCTGTCCTGCCTGCGGCACAACACGTTGATGGATTATGATAAGGAGTTGCAATGAGTAATCATATTTTGTTAGTCGATGACGAGGTTAATGTCCTTTCTGCTCTTACCCGGGCTCTTTTTGACGAGCCGTATCAGGTTACCTGCGCCCAAAGTGGCGAAGAAGCACTGGAGCTGATTGCAAAAACTCCGTTTAAACTGGTGGTCTCTGATGAACGGATGATCGGCATGCAAGGCAGTGAACTGCTGGCAATTCTGAAGGATAAACACCCGGATACCCTGCGGATTCTGCTGACCGGTCATGCCACCCTTGAGGCAGCCATGAAGGCGGTTAACCAGGGAGAAATTTACCGTTTCTTTACCAAACCCTGGAACGATACTGAACTGAAGTTTGCCATCCGCTCTGCCATTGAACGCTATGATCTTGAAGCGGAAAACCGACGTTTACTGGCAACCGTAAAAAATCAGGCCATGGAAATCAAGGTGCTTGAAAAGCGTTATCCCGGCATCAGCCGGGTGGAAAAAGACGCATTGGGCAGCTTTGTACTACCTGATCTCTCCGAGGCAGAGATCAGAATGATGATGGCTGAATGTGAAAAGGAAGTTGTATAAGCAGAAAACAGCTTGACCTTCAGTCCGGTTTGATTTATATAGTCAAGACTTTTCGCGGAACGATCTGGCAGTCGCGAAAATAAAACAGTTTCTGTTTGTTTGTGTGGGGCTGTAGCTCAGCTGGGAGAGCGCTTGACTGGCAGTCAAGAGGTCGACAGTTCGATCCTGTTCAGCTCCACCATAATTGTTAAAGCCGGCTCCTGCCGGCTTTTGACATAACGATGTGGTGGCCATGGTGAAGCGGTTAACACTTACGACTGTGACTCGTACATACGAGGGTTCGATCCCCTCTGGCCACCCCAAAAAATCAAGGAGTTACGTTAATGCGTAGCTCCTTTTGTTTTATCAGCCCAATTCAGCAGCTGATTGTACCTATCCTGTTTATCTCTCCTTGGATTCTCCTCTTATTTATCCTCTGTGTGAATATGCCAAACTCAGATACCCGGCGTCTGTTTTGCTCTGCTTAAACATTTTTCTATTTTGGCCGCTTGACAGCCAAAAAACTTGTAGTATCGTATTAAAGTTTAGTGCTTTGCTGTCCGTGAGGAGCAATAATGGCAGTTCCACACATATCTGAAGATACTCCTTCACTTGTTGAACTACGTGAGATTTCAGTTCTCTTTGCGGAGGACGATATCAGCGTGCGCACCCATATTTCCAGAATGTTATCTCCGGTTTGTGGTGAACTGTATACTGCAGAAAATGGTCGGGTTGCCCTTGATCTGTTCAGAAAAAAGATGCCTGATCTGGTTCTGACGGATATTTCCATGCCTGCCATGACCGGCCTGGATCTGGCACGACAAATCAAACTTGAACGCCCTTCAGTACCGGTCATTATTATCTCTTCCCATGACAATTCAGAACACCTGCTGCAAGCCATAAATCTTCAGCTTGAGGGGTATCTGACCAAGCCGCTTAATATCCAGAAGCTCTTTCATAATTTGCAACAGCAAGCGCTTCTGTTGCGGTCCCGTCGTCTGGCCAATCAGCAATCCCGCCTGCTGTCGGGTGTTAATATGGCAATCCAGTACCTTTTGTCAGCGGATGCCAACCAGGATGCGGTGGATTTTGCCCTGCAGGAAATGGCAAAGGCGGCGCGGGCGGATAAAATTTTTCTCTACCGTTATCAGGAATCACTGCCAAACGAGCGGGATCTGCTGCTGATCAGCGGCTTTGCTGGCGGCGAAATGGTGTTACGTTTTCTGGATGGTGCTGAACCGGATATGCCTGAACTGCCCTGTCTTGATCGCTGGTACGCTATTCTTTCCCAGGGCAAGTCGATCTCTGGTCCCCGTTCAGCATTTCCTGCTGAAGAACGCTATATTCTTGATGCCATGCATGTGCGTTCCTTGTTGCTGACTCCCATTTTTGAGGAGGGCAATCTGTGGGGGTTTGCCTGCCTCTGTGATATGAAACGTGAACGTCCCTGGTCTGATGCGGAAACGTCAATGGTTATGACTGCAGCAAGGGGATTGGGCAGTTTTATGGGCCGCCTCAAACTGGAAGAAGAACGCCGTGATGCTCGGAAATCGCTGGAGTTGGCAAATGTCCAGTGGCAGGAGACCTTTGACACTATTCCCGACATGGTGACCGTGCTTGATACCTCCCATCAGATGGTGCATGCCAATAAGGCGGCTAAAGAACGAATGAGTATCGGTGAATCAGGACCAGGCAGTCTCGTCGGCCCCTGTTTTCAACACCTGCACGGTGTCAGCCATCCGCCTGAAGGCTGTCCTCACAGTCTCTTGTTAAAAGATTGCAAACCCCATGAAGCAGAAGTCTTTATCCCTAAATTAAACAGTTATTTTCATGTCACGGTCAACCCAACCTTTGATGTAGATGGCAATCTGGCTGGTGCAGTCCATGTGGCCAGGGATGTTACCAAACGGCGAGAGATGGAAGATCGTCTGCGCTATCTGAGCACCCACGATGAAATGACCAAGCTGTATAACCGGGCATTTTTTGAGGCAGAAATTGAACAGCTTGAAAAGGGCAGGTCTGCTCCATTGTCTGTGGTTATTGCTGATCTGGACGGTTTAAAAGAGGTAAATGACAGCTTTGGTCATGATGCTGGTGATGGTTTGATTCGAGCTGCTGCAGATCTGCTACGGGAAATTTTCAGGGCAGGTGATGTTATTGCCAGAATTGGCGGGGATGAATTTGCTGTTATCCTGAAAGGGGTTGGGGAAGAACTGCTTAAAACCATTATGGATCGTGCCCGCCAGATCATTAATGAAGGCAATCATCTATCAGAGCACGACCTGAAGGTCAGGTTCTCGCTGGGCAGTGCAACAACAGTCTTTCCTTCACGTTTGCAGGATGCAATCAAGGCGGCAGACATGGCAATGTATCAAGACAAGCGATCCCGTAAACAGATAAACGAAGCTAACCGTTCAAGTGATTCTTAACAGACTTGAATTATATGTTGTTTTCCTGCCTGATGATAATTATACCGTAGACGTTCTTGACTTCACTGCGTCGCTGTACTAACGTCGGTAAAATTTATCACCGCGAGGTAGCGAAGCCATGCCACTCGAAAACCTTCCAGAAGGATTAACGTTTGATGATGTGCTGCTTGTCCCGGCCCATTCCCTTGTTCTTCCCCGAGATGTAAATCTGTCAACACGACTTTCACGCAACATTCCACTTAATATACCGCTGGTCAGTGCTGCCATGGATACGGTTACCGAATCCCGCGCAGCCATTGCCATGGCCCGTGAAGGCGGTATCGGTATTATCCACAAGAATTTTTCCATTGAAGCCCAGGCTCAAGAGGTTGATAAGGTCAAGAAAAGCGAATCCGGCATGATCGTTGACCCGATCACCATGCGTCCAACCCAGAAGATTCGGGAGGCGCTTGAGATGATGTCCAGATATCGTATCTCCGGTGTGCCGATCACCAAAGCCAATGGCAAATTGGTGGGGATCCTGACCAACCGTGACCTGCGCTTTGAAACCGATTATGACCTGCCAATTTCTGCCCGTATGACCAAGCGCAACCTGGTAACGGTTCCGGTGGGTACCACACTGGAACAGGCCAAGGAACACCTGAAACATACCAGGGTTGAAAAGCTGTTGGTTGTCGATGATGCCCGCTTCCTGAAGGGGTTGATCACCATTAAGGATATTGAAAAGGTAAAAAAATATCCAAATTCCTGTAAAGACAGCCTGGGACGTCTACGGGTTGGTGCTGCGGTTGGCCCCACTGCCGAGATGGAGGCCCGTATGGAGGCCCTGATCAAGGCAGGCGTTGACGTGGTGGTCATTGATACCGCCCACGGCCATTCCCAAGGGGTGATTGATGCGGTTATTCGCGCCAAGTCCACCTTCCCGGGGGTTGAGATCATTGCTGGTAATATTGCCACTGCCGAGGCTGCAGCTGCCTTGATCAAGGCCGGTGCTGACGGTATCAAGGTGGGAATCGGACCCGGCTCCATCTGTACCACCCGGGTTGTTGCCGGGGTAGGGGTACCACAGATTACTGCCATCATGGAGTGCGCCCGGGTTGCCCATCAACATGGGGTGCCGGTTATTGCCGATGGCGGGATCAAGTTTTCAGGCGACCTCCCCAAAGCAGTTACCGCCGGGGCTGACGTGATCATGATCGGCTCTTTGTTTGCCGGCACCGAAGAATCTCCTGGTGACACGGTTCTGTATCAGGGCCGCACCTACAAGAGCTACCGTGGCATGGGTTCTATTGGTGCCATGAAGGAAGGCAGCAAGGATCGCTACTTCCAGTCTGATGTGGGAGATGATGTCAAGCTGGTGCCTGAGGGTATTGAAGGGATGGTGCCGCTGCGTGGACCGCTGTCAGCCAATATCCATCAGCTGATCGGTGGCCTGCGGTCCGGTATGGGCTACACCGGTAGTGCAACGATTAAGGAATTACAGGACAATGGCCGCTTTATCCGTATTACCGGTGCTGGCCTGAAGGAATCCCACGTACACGATGTAACGATTACCAAAGAAGCCCCGAACTACCGGGCAAGCTAAGGATAGATACTGTATGAGTTCAACTGATATTCACAGCCAGAAGATTCTGATTCTCGACTTCGGTTCCCAGGTTACCCAGCTGATTGCCCGCCGTATTCGTGAGCAGTCAGTCTACTGCGAGATCCACCCTTACAATATGGGGCTTGAAAAGATCAAAGCCTTTGCCCCGCAGGGGATTATCCTTTCCGGTGGGCCAAGTAGTGTCTATGATGCTGAAGCCCCCCATTCCGATGCAGGCGTCTATGAACTGGGCGTACCGGTACTGGGTATCTGCTACGGTATGCAACTGATGACCAGCCAACTGGGCGGCAAGGTAGAGCGTTCTGATAAACGTGAGTTTGGGCGTGCCGCCATGAACATAGATGACACAACAGATCTCTTTTCCGGCCTGGCTGGTAAGGAAGAGGTCTGGATGTCCCATGGTGACAAGATTGAGCAGATGCCTAAAGGGTTCTGTGCCATCGCCCATACTGATAACACCCCGGCAGCAGCCATGAAGGATGAAAAGCGCCGTTTCTATGCTGTACAGTTTCACCCGGAAGTGGTTCATACTCCCAAGGGTGCAGAGATTCTGGGCAACTTTGTCTTTACGGTCTGCGGTTGTCAACCGATCTGGACCATGGCCAACTTTATTGAAACCGAGATCGCTTCCATCCGGGAAAGAGTCGGCAAAGGCAAGGTTATTTGCGCCCTGTCAGGTGGCGTGGATTCATCAGTAGTCGCGGTATTGCTCCATAAGGCGATTGGCGATCAACTGCAGTGTATCTTTGTTAATAACGGTCTGCTACGCAAGGGTGAGGCAGAAAAGGTTGTTAATCTCTTTACCCGTCATTTCAAGATAAACCTTGATTATGTTGAAGCATCTGATCGATTTCTTGATAAACTCAAGGGGGTCACTGACCCGGAGCAGAAACGGAAGATCATCGGCAATGAATTCATCTACCTCTTTGAAGATGAAGCAAAGAAGATCGGGACAGTAGATTGGTTGGCACAAGGAACGCTGTATCCTGACGTCATTGAATCAGTCTCAACCAAAGGTCCGTCAGCAGTAATCAAAAGCCACCATAACGTAGGCGGCCTGCCTGACCGGATGAATATGAAGCTGATTGAGCCGGTACGGGAGCTGTTCAAGGACGAGGTCCGTTTGCTGGGCAAAGAGCTGGGGCTGCCGGATGAAGTGATCCACCGTCAGCCATTCCCGGGTCCTGGTCTGGCAATCCGTTGTATTGGCGAGATTTCGGCAGACCGGCTTGAGATCCTGCGGGAGTCGGACGCGATTGTGTTGGATGAAATCCGCAAGGCCGGGCTCTATCGTGAGATCTGGCAGTCCTTTGCCGTGCTGCTTCCGGTTCGTTCGGTCGGTGTCATGGGCGATGCTCGTACCTATGACTACACCATCGCCCTGCGTGCGGTAAATTCTCTGGATGGCATGACTGCTGACTGGGTTAAGCTACCCTATGAGGTAATGGGAAGCATCTCTTCCCGGATCATCAATGAGGTTAAAGGGGTCAACCGGGTGGTCTATGATATCAGCCAGAAGCCACCGGCAACCATTGAGTGGGAATAGGGACTCTGAATAAAACAGGGGGGGCTATGCGAAAATCGTTACTGACAACCTGTATTGTGGTCTGCAGTGTCTTTATGATCTCCTTGGCAGCTTCAGCCAAGACCCTGGTTCTTGAAGGCAACCTTGATGGCGCAATCGCCATGCGCCAGTCAATGGAGTTTTCGGTTAATAAAGGAACGGTTTCCAGCTTCTCATTCAAGTTTGCCCTGCCTGCCACATTTGCAACCAGGACCGTCAGCCAAAGGGTTGATGGTCTTGATATTGCCCTGTCTCCTGAGCCCACTAGTTCAACGGTTGAAACCGACCGTTTTGGCAACAAATTTCAGCGGGTCAGCTGGAACAATGTCAGTCAGGACATCCGAGTTAACCTGAATTATACCGCCAATGTCCATACCCAGCTGACAGATATGGCAAGTAAGACAGCATTTCCGCTGGGCAGTCTTGCTTCAAAAGAGTCCCTGTATCTACAGCATACTGATATGGTTCAGGGAAACTCTGAAATTAAAGCTCTTGCCCGTCAACTGACCAGTGGCGCTAAAAATGAGTATGAGGCCGTATCAGCCATTATTAACTGGGTCACTGACAATATTAAATATACCTTTAACCCACCCCAGTATGATGCCGCCTATACCCTCTCAACCAAAAGCGGTAACTGCCAGAACTTTGCCCATCTTTCCATTGCCCTGCTGCGTAGTGCAGGTATTCCGGCCCGGATTGTAGGGGGGATAACCCTGAAAGAGGCCTGGAAAGTGCCCATTGATGCAAAAAACTCCATTGTGCAGAGTATGGGGCAAGGGGGGCATGCCTGGCTGGAGGTCTATTTTCCTGACCTGGGCTGGTTGCCTTATGATCCACAACAATCCCGCCAGTTTACCTCATCGCGCCATATCAAACAGACCCATGGACTGGATTCTCGTGATATCAATGACACCTGGAAGGGCGGCCCGTACCTGCCAGCCTACAATGAGCTGATTGAAGGGCGTTACACCTCTGATGATATCAAGCTAAAGATGAAGCGCTATGCGAGCGCACCCCGTCCCTACATTTTGAGCAATGCCGTAACCACGGGTGGAGCTGCTGTTGCAGACACGTCAGATACAGGGCGGGTCATACCTCCTCCCTCAAAGCAACCCCGGACAGATGTAGCATCAGCCAAGCCGACACCCCCTCCGCAAGGCTCAGGTGCAGGTCCGGCAGAGACTCGTTTTGTCAGCGATGATGACTCATCTGATGAGGATCAACCCAAACCAACCAAGCCGGTAAAACCTAAAAAACCACCCAAGGTGGAACCTAAGCCAACAAAAGCAGAACCAAAGCAGCCTAAGATTATTGTTTCCAAGCCGCCCAGGATTGAACCTAAGCCTCCGGTTATTATTGAGCCAGCTCACAAGAAGCCACGCTCCGGTTCGGTCTTGGCCTTTGGCAATATGGATTTCCCTGCCCTAGTTAACCTGTATAATGTTAAGGGAGATACCGGCACCCGTGTCTTTGAACGTGAGACCTCTGAGTACGTTACGTCAAAACATATCTTTGCCCAGGCGATCCAGGTTAAGGACCGGATGAGCCTTGAGAAAATTTCTTTGGCCATGCGTAAGTTTGGCGGTGACGGTTCAGTCTATATTGATCTGGTCAAAGACAAAGGCGGGAAGCCTGATATTATGCAGGGAACCCGCTCTAACCTTTTGGATCTGGAAAAAATCCCGAGGAAGCCGGGCTACTATTGGGTTGACTTCTCCTTTCCGCCTGATGGCAATAAACCGCAGCAGCTTGCACCTGGTAAGTACTGGATTGTCTTCCGTGCCTCAGGTGAGGCGATCATGAACTGGTTCTTTACACCGGGCAAGCCTTACGGGGAAGGGGATGATACCCGCTCAACCGCCAAAGGATTCCAGTGGGAAGATATTCTTAACTATGATTTTGTTTTCAAGGTCAGTGGCAAGGCTATTTAGGAAAACATCTGCCTGTCTGTTGATGGGGGGGATGCTGATAACCTTGGCATGTTCACAACAGGAGAACAGTACGGTTGGTAACAAACAAGCACGTTCAGAACATGTGAAAGCTCAAAAATTATATGCAGAGCTGTGCGCAGGTTGCCATGGTATACAGGCCAGGGGCGGAGTAGGACCTGATTTAACGGTATCCCGTTTCAAGTATGGCAAAAGCAGACCGGCAATTGAAAAAAGTATACTGGATGGACGCATTGGCGGAATGCCTGCCTTTGGTAGTCATCTGAAACCGGAAGAAGCGGTTGTATTGGCAGAGTATCTACTTTCATTATAGAAATTTTTACCAGAGGAGGCACTACTGTGGCGGGAATCAGCTTTGAAGAGGTAATGTTTACGGTCATGACGGCCACCCAGGACACCTTTAAATGCTACATGAATATTGATCTGTTTGCTGGTCATGTGGATCGCAAGGTGGCTCCAGTTGATTCTGATATTACCGGTATTATCGGCGTTGCCGGAGATCGGGTCGGTTACATCATTGTTGCTGCAGACCGGGCAACCGCACAACTGGTGGCACGTGAGATGCTAATGGATGATGAACCTGACGAAGATTCAATCCGCGATGCCATTGGTGAGCTGATCAACAACATTGCCGGAGCCTTCAAGACCAAGTATCACGACCAGTATGGTAACGTGGCCATGGGACTTCCGCTGGTGGTGTCAGGGCAATTACGTACCGTAACTGAGCCTGCAGAAGAAGGGGCCAGTATGAATGTTCAGTGCAAAGGGGTTACCATTCCCTTTACCAACAAGGACGGCAGCGCCAACCTGAAAGTCATGATCTACATGTAATGACAGACGTAGTAACGATACTTAACCGTTATCAGGAACTGCTGTCGGAAGTAGATACCTGGTTTGCACATTGCAGCCTCGTGGCAGGTGAACAGATCGCCTGCCAACGGGGCTGTTCTGCATGTTGTCGTGGCCTGTTTGATATCACTCTGCTGGATGCCCGACTAGTACGGGAAGGTTTTGAGCAGCTCCCACAAGATATACAACAGACGGTAACAGCTGCTGCACAGCAAAGTATTACTGGCATCAGAAACAGGTGGCCTGATTTTGATCAGCCGTATCTGTTTAATAACTACCCGGAAGAGGAGTGGGATCTGGTCATGCCGGAAGAGGATGAGACCCCCTGTCCTCTACTGGGACAAGATGGTCTCTGTCTGGTTTATAAGTACCGTCCCATGACCTGCAGGCTGAACGGCATTCCGATGGTGGATACCAGTGGCGAAGTTCTGTTTGATGAATGGTGTACACTAAATTTTACTGCTGCAGATCCTTTATTGATGCAGGAATTGCGTTGTCATTTTAACGAGATCTTCACCCAGGAACAGCTGCTGTTTAGGGAATTTACCCAACGTTTGTTTGGCAAGCCGTTTAATGAGCTGGATACGGTAATTCCAGCTGCCGTGTTGATCAATTTTAACGCCATCAGTCTGCCGGAGCAGGTATGGATGCAAAGAACTACCTGACACCCACTGAAACCATCAATGCCATTGTGCAGAGTGGTAAGCGGGTTACGACCCAGTGTCGGCGTCGCACATTTTTGCTGTCACTACTGGCCGGATTCTATATCGCCTTTGGGGCCCAGCTCTCCACGGTGGTACTACATGATGCTGCAGGTTTTGTTGGTGTGGGTATAGCCCGACTTTTGGCAGGCATGGTTTTCTCCTTTGGTCTGATGCTGGTGGTGGTTTGTGGTGCTGAACTCTTTACCGGTAACAGCCTGCTGGTTTCTTCAGCCCTGGATGGTGAAATTTCCTGGGTAAAGCTGATCGAAAACTGGTCTATTGTCCTGTTTGGCAATCTGCTGGGTGCACTTTTTATGGCCTGGCTTCTGTATGAATCCCAACTCTGGCAGGGTAGCACCATTGCAAAGCAGGTACTTGCTACGGCTACTGCCAAAAGCCAACTCTCTTTTTGGGTCGCATTTGTGCGGGGAATCCTTTGTAACTGGCTGGTCTGCCTAGCTGTTTTTATGGCAACCGCTGCGCGGGATGTGAGTGGCAAACTGCTTTCCTGCCTGGTCCCGATTACCGCATTTGTGGCCAGTGGGTTTGAACACTCCATTGCCAATATGTATTTTATTCCTGCGGGGTTGCTGCTTAAGTCCGGCTTGGGTATTACAGAGCCTGGATTAACCTGGAACGCTTTCCTGTTTGGTAATATTCTGCCGGTAACCCTGGGTAACATTGTAGGGGGTGTTCTGTTTGTGGCCTGTGCTTTCTCATATGTGCACCTACCTCTAAACCGGCGCTAGGCTCTCCTTGCAATTCCTTTGCTGTTCCGCTAGTATTCCACGGCTATGAAATCACTTACCAGACAACTACATGTAGGCTCGGTGGCTGTGGGAGGAGGCGCTCCCTGCGCTGTCCAGTCCATGTGTTCCACCGATACCCGTGATGTCAATGCCACCCTGGCGCAGATTCGAGCCTTGGATGAGGTGGGGTGTGAGATTGTCCGCTGTGCAGTTCCTGATGCTGATGCTGCGGATGCCCTGGCCACCATAAAGGCTCAGAGTCCAATTGCGGTTATTGCTGACATTCACTTTGATTACAAACTGGCTCTGCGGGTTCTGGAAGGGGGCATTGATGGCCTCCGCCTTAATCCCGGCAACATCGGTGAGCACTGGAAAGTTGCAGAGGTCGTTAAATCTGCAGCCGAGCGTAAGGTGCCGATCCGCATCGGGGTCAATGCCGGTTCTCTGGAAAAACATCTGCTTGAGAAGTATGGGCACCCAACAGCTGAGGCAATGGTTGAATCTGCTCTGGGCCATATCCGTATCCTTGAAGAGCTGAACTATCAGGAGATCAAGGTCTCGCTTAAAGCCTCTGATGTACCCAAGACCGTTGAAGCCTATCGTCTGCTGTCCAAGCAGGTCAATTATCCTCTACATATCGGCATTACCGAGGCAGGCACCATTTTTTCCGGCACCATCAAGTCATCAGTAGGACTTGGTATCCTGCTCTATGACGGCATTGGCGATACCCTGCGGGTTTCCTTAACCGGTGATCCGGTGGATGAGGTGCGGGTAGGGTATGAAATACTTAAATCGCTCGGCTTGCGTCAGCGTGGCGTTAATTTTGTTTCCTGCCCCACCTGTGGTCGTTGCCAGATCAATCTGATTAAAGTTGCTGAAGAGGTTGAGAAACGACTTCAGTCAGTTGATAAAAGGATTACCGTGGCAGTGATGGGTTGTGCGGTGAATGGCCCGGGTGAAGCACGTGAAGCTGATGTTGGTGTGGCCGGAGGCAAAGGAGAAGGACTGATTTTCCGTAAAGGAGAGGTCGTCCGAAAGGTAGCTGAAGCTGAACTGGCAGATGCGCTACTGGAAGAAATTGAACGTCTATAAGTTTATCAGGAGGTCTGCATGCGTAGCTTAATTGTAGATGATGATGCTATGGGGCGTCTTATGCTGGCCAGTTTTCTGGAAGAATTTGGTCCCTGCGATCAGGCTGAAAACGGACAGCAGGCCCTTGAACTGATTGCTGCTGCGACTATTGCAGAATCTCCCTATAACCTGATCTGTCTTGATATTGTCATGCCGATCATGGATGGTACAGCGACCCTGCACAGCATTAGAGAACGGGATCAGCAACAGGGCAAACGGACCAAGGTGTTTATGATCTCTGCCTGCAGTTCGCCACAGGATATTGAAGATGCTTTTTTTGAAGGTGACTGTGACGATTATGTGGTTAAACCGTTCCAGCGTGAAGCAGTAGCTCAGATGTTGCAGCGCCATAAATTGATATAAGGTGGTCTAATTGTAATGCGTTATACACAATTCTTTATTCCTACACTTAAAGAAACCCCGTCCGATGCCGAGGTTATTTCACACCAGCTGATGATGCGCTCCGGCATGATTCGCAAGATTGCTGCCGGTATCTATACCTATATGCCGCTGGGATTGCGCTCTATCCGTAAGTTTGAACAGATTGTACGGGAAGAGATGAACAGGGCAGGGGCTATTGAGTTGCTCATGCCTGGTGTTCAGCCGGCAGAACTCTGGATCGAATCCAAACGGTGGGCTCAGTATGGCAAGGAATTGCTGCGTTTTAAAGATCGCAAGGACAATGAATTCTGCATGGGGCCAACCCATGAAGAGATTATTACTGACATTGCACGGCGTGAAGTCAAGAGCTACCGCCAGATGCCGATTAACTTCTATCAGATTCAGACCAAATTTCGTGACGAAATCCGTCCCCGCTTTGGCCTGATGCGTGGCCGCGAGTTCATCATGAAGGATGCCTATTCCTTTGATGTTGATTCCTCTGCAGCGGATCTTTCCTATGACAAGATGTATCAGGCTTACAACCGGATCTTTGAGCGTTGCGGTCTTAACTTCAGAGCGGTTGAGGCGGATACCGGCTCCATTGGTGGCTCTGCATCCCATGAATTCATGGTGCTTGCTTCTTCCGGTGAGGATGCCATTGTATCCTGTGATGCCTGCCGTTACGCTGCCAATGTGGAAAAGGCAGAGGGGATCAAGCAACAGCAGGGTGGGGCAGGGCAACAGGCGCTGACAAAAGTCCATACCCCGGACAAAAAGACCATAGCAGAGGTGGCTGAGTTTCTGGGGCTACCGCAGTCAGGCACTGTCAAGGCTCTGGTGCTGTCCAACGGAGAAGACAAGTTTGTGATGGCCCTGGTGCGGGGTGATCATGAACTGAATGAGCTTAAACTGAAAAATCGCCTTGGCTGGGACGAGATTCAGATGGCCACTGACGATGAAATCCTGCGTTTTACCGGTTCACCTCCTGGTTTCCTTGGTCCGCTGGGGCTGAAAGAAGAACTGCTGGTGGTGGCAGATTATACTGTTGAAGCCATGTCTGATTTTGTCATCGGTGCCAATCAGACCGATCAACACTATACCGGTGCTAATGCAGGCCGGGATTTCTCAATCAGCCAGATTGCCGACATCCGTCTGATCGGTGCCGGTGATTCCTGCCCACGCTGTTCTGGTGGTACTCTGGAGGTCTGGCGCGGGATTGAGGTAGGGCACGTATTCAAACTGGGTACCAAATATTCAAGCAGTATGAATGCCACCTATCTGGATAAAGATGGCAAGGAACAGATTATCTTTATGGGCTGCTACGGTATCGGTATCGGACGGACTGTGGCTGCATCCATTGAACAGAACCATGATGATAACGGCGTAATCTGGCCATTGCCTTTGGCACCGTTCCATTGTTCGGTTGTGGCGATCAATGCCCAGAAAGATGAGGCCGTTATGGCTGCTGCCCAGGATATCCATGATCGTCTTGAGGCAGCCGGTGTTGAGGTGTTGCTGGATGATCGTGATGAACGACCTGGAGTCAAGTTCAAGGATCACGACCTGATCGGTATTCCATTACGGATCGTAGTAGGGGGCAAGAACCTGGCAGAAGGCAAGGTTGAGTTCAAGCAGCGGGCAGGCGGCGAGATGCAACTTTTGGTGCCGGATCAGGCAATTGAAATTGTTATTGCACAGGTTAAGGCGGCCTGCGGAGGTAACCGATGAGTAATCCTGCAATCTGGGATACCCAGCATGAATGCATGCCTCGAGAAGAGCTTGAGCAACTTCAACTGGAACGGCTGCAGGCTACACTTAACCGTGTCTACAAGAATGTCCGCTGCTATCAAAACAAATTCAATGAATTAGGAATTGTACCGGAAGATATAACCTCACTGGCGGATCTTTCCCGTCTGCCGTTTACGACAAAAGAAGATCTGCGCCTCAACTACCCCTACGGTATGTTTGCAGTTCCTTTACGCGAAGTAGTACGGATTCATTCATCATCAGGTACTACCGGCAAACCAACGGTGGTTGGCTACACCAAGCATGATCTTAAAACCTGGTCAAATTTGGTGGCTCGCTTTATGACTGCTGCTGGTGTGACCCCGGATGACGTTGTACAGATAGCCTTTGGATATGGCCTGTTCACCGGTGCTTTTGGCCTGCACTATGGTTCTGAGGCCATTGGTGCTGCCGTTATACCCATGGGTGGTGGCAACACTGAAAAGCAGATTATGATCATGCAGGATTACCGTACTACCGCCCTGGTTGGTACTCCCAGCTACGCCTTAACCCTGGCTGACCGGCTGGAAAAGATGGGGATTGATCCTAAATCCCTTTCTTTAAAGGTTGGGCTGTTTGGTGGGGAACCCTGGTCAGAGGCTATGCGGCTGGAAATTGAGCAGCGTCTACAGATAAGCGCCACTGACAACTACGGCTTGTCTGAAGTAATCGGTCCGGGCGTTGCTGGCGAATGTCAGCACAAGTGCGGTATGCACCTTGCTGAAGATGCCTTTATTGCTGAAATTATTGATCCTGAAACAGGTGAAGTGCTGCCTCCAGGCAGTGTCGGAGAACTGGTATTAACCAGTTTGACCAAAGAAGCCTTTCCCATGATCCGTTACCGAACCCGAGATATCACCAGCCTGATCTATGAACCTTGTGCCTGTGGCAGAACCCTGGCCAGGATGAAAAAGACCATGGGCCGCAGCGATGATATGCTGATTATCAAGGGAGTGAATGTATTCCCGTCCCAGATTGAAGAAATTCTGTTCACCATTGAAGGCTGCGAACCACACTATCAGTTGATTGTGCAGCGGACCGGCACCACTGATATCCTGGAAATTGATATTGAAGTAACGGAACATATCTTCTTTGATGAGATGAAAAAACAACGGGCTTTCCTTGAATCCATTGAACGCAAGATACATTCAGCGCTTGGGGTTGGTGCCACCGTTAAACTGGTAGAACCCAATAGTATTCCCCGTCACGAAGGCAAGGCACAACGGGTTATTGATAAACGGAGTCTGTAACTCTTCTTATATTGCCTTTTTTTAACGTTTTATGTTACTTTATAACTATCTCAGGTCAGCCGCAACGCTTCCGGTGTTGCGGCTTTTCTGTGTAAATTCATTATCTTGGAGTTGTCTGCGGTGTTGTGTACTAAACTATTATTGTCCCCGAAACTGAAACTCTCGTTTTTAGCCCTATCTTTATTGATTCCAGTTACACTTACTGCCTGTCAGGATCACAACAAAGCTGCTGCTATTCCTGCTCAAAAAGTTGTGCAGACTGCATCCTCAAGTAGCAGCGCTGCTGGTAAAATACTGCAACCTAAGGGATTTGACCAACGTAGCAGTTGCATCGGGTCTGAACTACCTACCCAGTCACAGATAAGTTCTGCCAGGGCTGCAAAGATAAAATATAACGCCGGTGAAGATCCTGAATTTGCACGCCGTAAAGGCTGGCCTAAAAAATATCCGACCCCTCTGGTAGGCTCCATATTGCCACAAAAACGGATAGTGGCCTATTACGGTAATCCACTTTCAAAACGTATGGGCGCCTTGGGAGAATTCCCCAAGGATGAAATGATCAAACGTCTTAAAGCAGAGACAGCAAAATGGGAAAAAGCTGATCCAAGCATGCCAGTCCAACCTGCGTTGCATTTGATTGCTGTTGTTGCTCAAGGGGCACCAGGCAAGGCAGGTAAATACCGTTTGTTTATGAGTAATGACCTGATTAATCAGGTGTATGGTTGGGCAAAAGAAGCAGGAGCAGTCCTGTTCATTGATATTCAGACCGGCCATGATGATATTCGTACTATTTTGCCTCAATTTGAATGGATACTAAAGAATCCTGATGTTCACTTGGGAATCGATCCAGAATTCAACCTAATTTCAAGTAAAGTAAAACCTGGTAAAAAGATCGGCACCTATGATGCTGCAGATATCAACTTTGCTAGCAGCTACTTAAAAGACCTGGTACAAAAATACAAACTGCCGCCCAAGGTTTTTACCGTGCATCGCTTTACCCGTAATGGCGTTACGAATGCAGACAAGATAGTGCTGCGTCGGGAAGTGCAGATTGTCATGCATATGGATGGCTGGGGAGCCCCCTGGTTAAAGCGCGATTCGTACAAGGATTATATTGTTGCTGAACCGGTCCAGTTTACCGGGTTCAAATTGTTCTATCATAACGACACAAAGAAGGGCGATCCTCTCATGGTTCCCCAAGACATACTAAAACTGAATCCTAAGCCTATTTATATTCAGTACCAGTAATTACAGTATATTAACAGAAATCTATCGTACTTCACATAATATAGCTTATGGGCGATTTATAGTAGAGCCACTTTCCAAGGAGGTGGCCCTTTATGTTTCAACCTGTCCGCTCAGTATCCCCCGTAGAAAAACCCCGTTGTCCTCAGTGTCATTGTTTTGTACGTCTCGACGCTGGCACCTGTACCGCCTGTGGTCTGGTCTTTGCGTTAGTGGCCGGAACCCGAAGGGCTGAGACTCGGCCTTTTGAGGCTCAGGTCGTAGACTTCCAGAACGGCCCGAAGGGTAACGCCCAAGCATTCACGAACCTTCAACCAGATGGAAAAATCAAACGTAAAAAAATCGTAGAACAGCTTGAGCAGATGAACCTCTTCCAAGGGGGTCTTTGATGATCTCGGATTTTCTACCCCTTTTCTTTTTGGGCTATATCTCTGCCATTGTCACTTTTCTGCTTTGGAGGTCTTATTAGATGACTTCCCCAGTAAAGCCCCCGTCTAGTAACACGGGGGCACAAATTACAGCCCCCACCGAAAACCGTTGTATTATTGACTGGTTTGCTTTTACGGTTTCGCATTTAGACCCCTATAGGGTCGTTGAGATGTTAGGCTTTAAAGGAGGTCTTTTTTCCGAACTCGAACGCGGGGGCATGGGTTACAAAAAACGCCTCCAGTATGGTCATATAACCATCTTTTACGATGGCTCTGAAAACATGGGTTGTCATGTTGAAATGTCCGGTCAAGGTTGCCGTGAATACGAAACTTCAAGTCATAGCTGGCTTGACCTCATAGCCATTATAGAATTGGACAAAGGCAAGCTGACACGCCTTGATATAGCCATTGACACCGTTGACGATTCCCTCCGCCTTACCCAGATAAACTACGCTCTACGTTCTGGCAACATCAGAACCCAGTTTACCAAAACCCGAACAACAGAATCAGCCGACATCACAGCCGATGGCCTCAAAAATAAAGCCCGGACCCGCTATTTCGGCTCTGGCACCTCCCGCGTAATGTTTCGCGTTTACGATAAAGCCACACAACTCGGCCTTTCGGAAAAATGGCTGCGTTTTGAACTTCAACTCCGTGATGATCGCGCCACCGTCGCAGCTGGTGAAATCCTTCGCCGCCTTGATCTTGGCTTCGTTGCTGCCGGTATTATCAATCAATACATAGCCTTTATAAAAAAAGACGACTCCAACAAAAGCCGCTGCACCCTGCAGGATTGGTGGTTTAACTGGCTTCACCATACCGAAAAACTCAAAATAACAACCGCCAAAGCAATCAAGCTCGTTTCTCAAGTCCAGGAATATATCAAAAAGCAATACGCCCCTACCCTCGCAATGATTAAAAAAGCCGTTGGTGTAGCTGACTTCGCAGACTTCCTAAAAGATGTTGTCACAGACGGTTACAGCCGCCTTTCACAGAAACATGAAAACATCATTCAAAACAGCCGCCTTTGCTGTGACCTCCCATTCTAAAAGGATTAAACCATGTACTCACTTCAAACCCACTTCCCGTTCAACGTAGAACCGGCCAGCAATGGCAAGGTTTCCCTGACTATCGAAATAGAAGCTATTCACGTCCGCGCATTTCTTCAAATGCTGGATTCCCTTGGCGATTGGTTCCGAATCATCAACAACAAAGCCAAAGTTGCAATTGCCTACACTAGACTTCCAGCCAATCAAGCAAAAGCTGCTCAATATTATGATGAGTATTGCTCCCATGTCGTTGACACCTTCAAACAACTGCGCCACGAAAAAGACCAGCCACCACGTGAACTATTGAGCGCAACCGCCCGTATTGTAAAGGATTCTTACCCGAACTCTAGCTACAACGCTGTTAAGCAAATCCTCACAAAATCAGGTGATTTAAAAAAAAGTGGTTTCTATGGAAAAAACTTCTAGCTGCGTTTTTACGTTTTTTTTACTGTCACAAAAAACAGGGCAACAGGCCCACTAGAAAGGACCATAACCGATGAAAGTAAAAGTTAAATGTGAGGGCTTGGGAACAGTGCAAAATACCGCTAAGGGCTTCCTGCGGCAGTTCCTTACAGTCGATCATGCAGGGGAAAAATGCGTTATCAAGGTGTTCAGCAAGAACAGTAATGACCTGAATCAAGATGGCCCTCACGAACGGGTCGTTGAGACAGACAATTTCTGTTTCGCTCCGAAGGCTTGATTGTGACACCTGAACAGCTCGCACAGATTATTGACTGCATCCAAACATGCACTTGGTCAGTCGTAGGCACCCTCTGGGCTCTTATTTTTTCAACCACTTGGAAAGGTTAGAAATGTTAACTGGTGTTCAGTTTTTGGGTATTGGTGCCGCTGTTTGGGTCGTTACATATACCACAAACCGGCTTTGGCTCGGTTTTAAATCTATCACGGGCGGCTTTTAGCTCAGAAAGGAGAAAACATGACTGTTGATTATGCCGGTATCGTAACCGCCATTACCACCCAACTGACACCTGCTCTGACTGCTGCACTTGGCGTTGCCGGTATCATACTTGGTGTCAAGTATGGCTATCGCTTTTTCAAATCTTTTTCCCGCGGTTAACCAATCCGGGGGGCTACGGCCCCCCAGATTTTCGGAATCTTATGAGAAAATATAATTTAATCATATTAACGGTTTTCTTGACCATTTTCATATATTCAACCTCGGCTTTTGCGTTATCTAATGCTTTTATTCTTGATAGCGCTGAATTATCTAGTCCTGCTTTCACACGTTCTGGTTTTAGCTTTTTGCTTCCTCCTTCTGCTACTTCTCACGTTCCTAGTGCTGGTACTGGATCATCTGCCGGATTTAGTCGCAATATGATTGCCCGTGTAAGATCTGGTGCAGGCATTGCAACAGTAGGGCTCCTCGGCGTTGCTGCATACGCTGCTTGGGTCGAGTCCCATCCTACTGATTATCCTCTCAGTTATGCCCTCCTTCATCCCGGCTCTACTCCTGTCTGTACTGTCCCTGCTGTTGGATGCGTTGTCAGTTCTCCCTATGGCATGAGGAAAATTACGTCAATCAGTAAAACTAGTACACAATCGACAACTTTGCTTTACGATTCTTACTCCTCTGCTCAGTGGCTTCATTATATTGCAAAAGACCCCCCGTATGTAAATCCATATTATTATTATGAATACTGGCTTATAACTTATACTTTTTATTCTCTCCCACCCCCTGTCACTTTGGAAGATTTTGCAGAGGCACTCGCCCCTGATGGTTTTCTTTCCCCAACTACTTTGCCCGAATTAGACAGATACATTGTGTCTAATCCTGATTCTATTGTTTTGCCTTCAGATTTGTCTGATCTGATTTCATCCGCATCAACTGATTTGGATAATGATGAAGATTTGGACGGTATTCCAAATGCCGATGACCCTGACTATGAAGACCCAGAAGAACCTGAAGATCCTGATGATCCTGAAGATCCTGATATTGTCGATCCCGATGACCCCGGAGAAATTCCACCTCCTGAACCCCCAGGTTATGACAGTGTGAGTTTTCAACCGCTTTTTGATATAGGTGATAATTTATCAGCAAAGTTTCCTTTTTCACTTCTTTCTACTCTTAAGAGCTTTGCTAGTGGTCTAATTGCTACACCTCGCGCCCCACATTTCATTATAGATTTTCCTGCACCTTTGAGTGTTCATTGGGATGTTTCGCTTGATCGTTTCGATCCCATTGCACAAATGGTTCGAACACTTATAATGATGATTTTCCTTGCATACGTTACAATGGCTCTTATCAGGAGGTTCCATTAATGGGTGTTGCTATATTGCGACTTGCTGACTGGCTATGGCTTGCTTTCCGTTCTTTCACTATTTTGATCCACAATGCCGCTGTGCATTTACTCAACAAAATGATTGAGGGGATAGCCACTACTGCTCAAACTGCTATCGACGCTCTCCCTGATTATACAATACCGACTCCTTCCCAGCTGGTTGACAATATTGGTTTCGTTCAAACCTTAAATTGGCTTATTCCTGTTGGTTTTATCGTTGATTGTTTAACTATGCTTGTTTTCGGCTATATAGCTTTTCAAACCTCTGCACCTGTCCTTCGTTGGACTAAGTTAATAAGGTGATAAAATGATTACAATTCTTCAAGGTACTATGGGTTCCGGTAAGTCTGCCACCTGCACTGCAATGGCTTTCGATCATCTAAAAAAAGGCGGTGTCGTTGCAACAAACTTTAAGCTTGTTGATGGCTGGTCTTATGAACTGGCAAAGCATTCTTTTTCCGGCATGCTGTCTGATCGTTTACGGTGTTGCAATGCTCAAAGCCACTATGAACGCCATTTTTATGTTGATTCCCTTGACTCCATAAACGCGATTGATCCCAAGTCTCTTGCTGATCGATCTTTGAAAAGTGTTGATGGTAAATATCAGGAAGGCCAGGGCTTGTTGATTCTTGATGAGTGTCAACTGATTTTCAATAGTAGGAAGTGGCAAGGCAACATGCCTTGGATTGAGTTCTTTACTCAGTCTCGAAAAAAAGGATGGGACATTCTTCTCGTTGCTCACAGCATCGATATGGTTGATTCTCAGATCCGCCCTCTTATTGAATTTGAAGCACGTTTCAGAAACCTTCAGAAAGTCAGGATTCCGATCCTTGGACTTCCTCTGTCTCCCATCCCTGCTTTTGCTATCGTCTATCGATACGCCGGACTTGGTCCCGGCGCGTCTAATGTTGTCAAAAAAGATATTGCACCGCTTCCCATCTGGGCGGCTCGGCTTTATGACTCTCTGCAAGTCTTCACTGCTGAACAATGGGGGAGTTCTTCGCTCCCTTCTAAGTGTGGAAATCCCCCCCCAGCGTTCGACGCTGGGGGGGGTAGTATAACGCCAATGCCTGACAGGTTCCCCCTGTCCTGCACGTCATTGGATTGTAGGTGGTCGCGTTGGGAACACTTTCAACAAAACTGTTAATGTTTACTTTGTATCATATGCGTGATGGGTCGAAGACAGAGCGCAGCGTTGCGAAGTTGACCCTTGATTGTCTCTATGCAATAACACCCTCATGGTGCCTAAGTCTTTCAACGAAGAAATTAGCCGAACACCCCTAAGAGAGCAAAAAAACTATCTTTTGACAAACAAACGCCCTACCAGTTCCCACGGCCCAAGTGGTTTACCCTGCTCAGCAAACATGCGTTTATATTTGCAACTCGGAAACGTACTGCAAATCCAATATCTGTTCCCCTCTTTTTCTCCCGACCACCGCATTGTTAGTTTTAATTTTGCTCCGCAGTTAGGGCAACGTTCAGTACGTTTGAAGAGTCCCATTATCTTTTTTAGCATTGGCTCGCTCCTGTTCTCTACATCCTCTTTTTTCACCTCGAAATCAACAATTTTCGACTTAACATAAAAACGTCTTGAATATAGCTTATGGACGATTATGGTGTGGTCAAGAACAGGCAGTTTTTATATAAGACTTGCAAATCACACGGAATACCGGTAGTGTAACGCCGCACTTCAGATAGAGCAAACAAAGGAGCAACCAGCTGCATGAGCAAAGAAGAAGCAATTGAAGTTGAAGGTACGGTTATTGAACCGTTGCCGAATGCGATGTTTCGGGTCAAGCTGGAAAACGACCATATTGTACTGGCTCATATTTCCGGTAAAATGCGCAAGTATTTCATCAAAATATTGCCTGGCGACAAGGTAACGGTAGAGCTTTCTCCTTATGACCTTACCCGTGGCCGGATCACCTACCGAGCCAAATAACAACCTTTTACGCGCACACAACGACACTGAACTCATGCTTGCTGCCTTACGCAGTGCATGGGTTTTATGTTGTTATATCTATTAGATATAAAAGGAGATTCTATTTTATGTTGTCTGTTGCCGATTTAAAAAAAGGTACCAAGCTTATTCTTGATGGTGATCCCTATGTAGTAACCTCTTTTGATTTTGTTAAGCCTGGTAAGGGGCAAGCACTTTATAAGTGCAAAATGAAAAATATGATTAGCGGTTCTACTCTGGACCGTACCTACCGTTCCGGTGAGAGTTTTGAACCTGCAGGTATGGATGAGCGTGATATGGAGTATCTGTACAAAGAAGGCACGCACTATACCTTTATGGATCAACAAAGTTATGAGCAGGTTGTGATGGAAGAAGACGCTGTTGGTGATGCCAAAAACTTTTTGCTTGAAAACACAAAGGTTTCTGTACTTTTGTTCGGTGAAAAGCCAATCGGTGTAACCTTGCCTAACTTTATCAACCTGCGCGTTACCCAGACTGACCCCTGGTTAAAAGGTGATACGTCTGGTAGTGACTCAAAGCCTGCCACCGTTGAAACCGGCTATGTACTGCGTGTACCACCATTTATTGAAGAGAATGAACTGATTGTGATTGATACCCGTACCGGTGAATACTCCACCCGCGTTAAGGGGTAAAGCCTTTGTTGCAGTGTAGTGTTCTTCATAGGCGGGCGCAGGTACTGCAGGCTATACGAATCTATTTTTCAGAGCGGGGGTTTCTCGAAGTAGAGACCCCCTTTCGTATTCCTGCCAATGCACCGGAAGAGTATATCGATCCTGTCCCTACCCTGTCCTGGCAACTTCAGACATCTCCAGAAATCTGCATGAAGCGTCTGCTGTGCCGCGGCTATGATAAAATATTTCAGATCTGTCGTTGTTGGCGATCTGATGAACGCGGTTCACGCCACCTCTCAGAATTTACCATGCTGGAATGGTATCGCAGTGATGCAGACTACCATGATTTAATGCAAGATTGTCTTGGCTTGCTTCAGTATGTGGCAGATTCCTGTACTACAGACTCCTGCTTTACTCGAAACAGCTTAAAAATCAATCCCCACCAAACCTGGCAGTTTTTTAGCGTACAGGAGGCGTTTTTGCAGTTTACCAAGGCCGAGGCCTTGGGTAGCGTCAAAAACGGGCTCTTTGATGAGCTTTTAACAGCGGAAATTGAACCTGCTTTTGAAAAATTTGAGGTGCCGGTTATTTTACAGGATTATCCTGCACAGCTGGCTGCATTGGCCAGGCTTAAAAGTGATACACCGGATTTTGCAGAACGGTTTGAGTTGTATGTTGGCGGATTGGAACTGGCAAACGGCTTCAGTGAATTAACAGATCCCCTGGAACAACGAACCCGCTTTGAAGAAGCCAATCTGATGAGACAACAACTGGGCAAAACAAAATTACCATTGCCAGAACCGTTTTTAACTGAACTCTCAGCAATGCCGTCTTCTGCTGGCATTGCGTTAGGGATTGATCGTCTGGTGATGCTGACCACAGGTGCAGAGCGTATTGATCAGGTTGTTGCCTTTACACCTGAGTCACTGTAGGTTTCTTCAACCTGGCAGAGTGCGCTCCCTTGCTGCAATCGTAACCGCACTTCCTGACCTATCCGCAATTCCGCGGCATTCCTTACAATAGCTCCGCCATGAAGTTGTTCAACCACAGAATATCCTCGAGATAACGTATGGAGTGGCGAGAGGGTATCGAGTCGGGCAGTTGCCTCACCCTGGCTTCGGCCAAGTGATTCAAGATGATGAGATACCCGTCGCTCAGCACGCTCAGATAACAGCAGTATTTCCTGTCTCAGCTTGCTGATTCTCACTGCTGGATGCAATCCAACCAGGTACTGCTCCATGCGGGCGAGCTGTTCACTACGTCGCCCCAACAAATTCCTTAGAGCCATATCAAGCCGTTCAGACAGATCATCAACCCGCTGCACCTGATGTCCGAGCATCCGGGAAGGATCATGTAGGGCACGGTGCAACCCTGTAAGGTGTTGTGAGCGAAGGCGCAGTTGGCCTGACATAGCTTGCTGCAGCCGGTGAAAAAGTGCATCTAGCTGATGAACCAATTCTTCTTTGGCAGTGCAGACCAGTTCTGCAGCAGCAGAGGGGGTTGGTGCCCGTAGATCAGCCACAAAATCACAGATAGTCCAATCAATTTCATGGCCAACAGCAGAAATAACAGGGATCTTAGATCGATAGACCGCTCTGGCTACTAATTCTTCGTTAAAGGCCCAGAGATCTTCCAAAGAACCACCACCACGTCCCACAATCAAAACATCAGCAGCCTGAAGTCGATTCAGGTTGTCAATGGCAGTCGTAATCTCTGCTGCTGCTCCCTCTCCCTGCACCCGCACTGGATATATCAGAAGATCTAAACCAGCATTACGTCGCCCTAACACATTCAAAATATCGTGAATAGCAGCACCACTGGCTGAGGTAACAATGCCGACCCGTTGGGGCATGGCAGGTAATGGCTGTTTGTGGACGTCATTGAAAAGCCCCTCCCCTGCCAACCGTTCCTTTAACTGCATAAAAGCAGCCTGCAAGGCACCAATCCCTTTAGGTTCGGCATATTCAGCTATTAACTGGTAATCACCTCGTTGGTCATAGACAGATAGTCTACCCCGTACAATTACTGACATTCCTTCCTCAAGCTTGAACTTGAGCACTTTAACACAACTGCGAAACATGACACCACGCAGCATGGCACCGCTGTCTTTAAGGGTAAAATAAGCGTGACCTGAGGCAGGCAAGGCCAGATTGGACAACTCGCCTTCAACCCAGACCTGGTTGAAGTTGTCTTCAATCAGGTCCTTTAAGAGCGAGGTAAGTCGGCTGACCGTCAGGATGGTTTGTTCTGAAAAAAGGTTCATGACAGAAAGGTATCACAGTGACTTCAGTTGGTCAAACCGGGGTTGACCACAGAGCTCTCTTTCCGTATGATGCGCACCATGAATAATTTCCCCTATATCCTGACTATTTCGTCTGAAAAGGGTGGTGTTGGTAAAACCACCTTGGCAACCAACCTGGCAATTTTTTTAAAAGCAATGCAAGAAGATCTGCCAGTTACCATCATTTCCTTCGATAATCACTTTACTGTTGACCGGATGTTTGAATTAAAGGGCCAAGAACCCCATGGGACGGTTGAAGACTTTTTAACCGGCACCCGGGGGATAGACTTGCTCCATCAAGGGCAGTATGGCGTTAACTACATCCCCTCATCAAATAACCTTACTGAACTGTATCAAGGTTTTAAAGGGCCCATGGCACTTTGCCGTATGGTGGCAGAATCAGGCATTTCCGGCATTATTGTGCTGGATACCCGGCCTGATCTGAACATTCTGACTCAAAATGCCTTGTATGCCGCTGATCGGGTGCTGATCCCTGTCAAGGATATGCCCAGTCTTGAAAACTGTAAGCATATCTTTGCCCTGTTTGATCAACGGGGTATTGATAAAAAGTCTCTGGCCCTGATTCCCTGCCTGATTGATAACCGGATCAAATATGACGGTCTGTTCAAGGATCAACGTACACTGCTGCGAGCCTTTGCCATCAACCGTGGTTACCGCTGCATGGACACCTACATTTCAAAAAGTCCCAAGGTTGAAAGCCTGAACACAAACCCAGATGGGAAAATCTATCCGATCCTCAGCCATGCCCGGGAGACTGAGGTACATAGCCAGTTTACTGAACTGTCTCGGGATATCCTTGCCAGCTACCACCAGACCAGTGAACCACGGTCTTACCTCTATCATCAATGGCAAACCGAGCAGGAGGGGCTTAAGAAAGAGGCCTTTCTTGCCCGGCTTGAAGGGGTTTTACCCCACTGTGTTATCTGCGGTGCACTTCATGAAGGTGAAGGCTCAAAGGGTTTTTATTTTGAAACAGCTGACCGTACATCCAGGGGATTTCTGCATAGTGATTGCTTTACCGGCATGCTCTGTTCAATCCTCTATGATCTACACCCCCGTTCAGACCTGTATCAACTTTCTTTGCAAGTTATCCGTGAAAGTGCCGGTGCCACAATAGCGGTATTCCGTCCACTGCTGGATGAGTCTGGTCAGCCCCGACTGTATTTTCAACAGCTTGATCCAAGTGGCTCACCACTACTTGAACGTGAGCTTTCCCTGGATGGTTTTCTTGAAGGGGTCTTTGACGGTATCCGTGATCAACTCTTTTTACTCCTGAATGAATCAATGACCGGCTATGATGGTAAATTACGTTCAAGCTGGCTGGTGGTCCATCCGGTTGATCAAGAAAAGCCGGAGCAGGTACTGCAGGATGTTGCATATCGTAGAATCCAGGATATGCACCGATTAGTGTCTGAAATGGCTCCTAACTGATTTTTTTGACACTGACAGAAAGCACACAGTATCCATGACAAATCTTATAACGGCTCAAGGCCTTAAACGCCTTCAGGATGAGTTTGAATATCTCTGGCGGGTAGAACGCCCCAAGGTAGTTCAAGGGGTTTCTGACGCTGCGGCAGAAGGTGATCGTTCTGAAAACGCTGAATACATCTATGGCAAAAAGCGTTTGCGGGAGATTGATCGCAGTCTTAAACAACTGGGAGGACGGCTGAAGGTATTGGAAATAGCACCTGCCCCACCACTTAACCCCACAAGGGTAAGTTTTGGGTGCTGGGTTTCCTATGAAGATATGGAGGGAAACCAGTATTGCTACCAGCTGGGTGGGCCGGATGAATTTGATGTGAAGCAGGGGGTGATCAGTATTGACTCACCGGTTGGACAAGCCCTGCTGCAAAAACAGGTAGATGATGAGGTCACCATCCGGCGTCCCGGTGGTGACCTCACGGTGTATATAACAGAGATCCGTTCTATTCGCGGTTGATTCCCTCTTTAAGGATTGCACTGGGCTTAAACGTCAGGACACGTCTAGGTTCAATGGTAATGGACTCACCGGTCTGGGGATTGCGACCGCGACGGGCATTCTTGTCCCTTACTTCAAAGATGCCAAAACCTGATATCTTGACATTTTCACCCTTTGCCAATGTTTCCTTGATCAGGTCCAACAACGCTTCAACATGATCTGCAGCCTCTTTTTGTTTAATACCCAGTTCTTGATGCAGTTGTTTGGCCAGTTCTATCTTGGTCATGAAACTCCTCCTTGAAACAGGTCTGCTGTCAGCAGCCCGAGTTTAGTGTTTCTTTATGGTGCAATAACCAATCTGGTTATCTTTACAAGCTTCACGCCTTTTGACTGCAGCTCAGGTAATGCCTTAGTCAACGTGGCAATTGTTGCTGGATGAGGATGGCAAATGGCAATGGCACGTCCATTTTTACGGGCACGGGTTACCGCTTGTTCAAGTTGTCCTCTGATATAACCCTCATTTTGTTCATTATCCAGAAAAACATCACGTCGGGCTGAAGATAGCTTTAACTCGGCAGCCACCTTGAGCCCCATTGTTTTAGGGGTCGTAATGCTGTCTATATAGAACAGACCTTTCTCTTTAAGCAATTTCAACACAACACGCATCTTATCAGAATGCTCCGTGAAGCCTGATCCCATATGATTATTGGCACCCACAGCCTGAGGCAGAACCTGCAGGTAGCCAAGCATCCTGTTACGTAGCTCTTCATCAGACTGTTCAAGTAGCAGCCCATTGGACTCCAGACGACGCTGGGGGTATTCCTTTGGCTGCATCGGCATATGTACCAGAATCTCAATTCCCTGTTCAGTTGCATAGGCAGCGACTGAACGGTCGTGCTTTAACCCGGGAATAATTGCAAAATTGATCGGCACCCCAATACCGGCAAGAGACCTTGCTTCAGCTAAAGAGCTACCCATGTCGTCAACAATAATTGCAAGCTCGGCCTTACCAACTGGAGGACGATGAACAGGCGGGGGAACCAACTGATTGGGATGAATATCACCGGTATAGTAGTCTGATTGCGCCGGTTTTGGTTTCTCCGCAGGTTTAACTACTGCTTCTGTTGGAGCTATTGCCGTTGCCGATGAATGCACTGGTTGCGGAACAGCCTGCTGTGGAATTGGTGTAGGCTTCTGAACTTTAGCTGTGTGCTTTTGCTGGTAGTGATGCAGCCAATACCCCCCAATCATCAGAAGGCAGATAGCAACAAGGAAAACGGCAAGGACGAAACCGCCCTTGCCGTTCTTTTTAAACCTGTTTGCACGTGGGGATGATTGCTTCAGGGACACTTAACGCTTCTCCGGCCCCATTTTCTTTAAAATATCCCATCCCTTGAGTAGATCAAGGGCACGTACCAATTGGTAATCAACCTTAAGTGGATCCACTGTTTTCTTTGCATCTGCCGGATCTTTGGCAGCATCTTTTGTTTCTTTCTTATCCTCAGACTTCTTATCACCATCAGTATTTTCAAAGTGATTTTCAAGATCTTTTTCACGAATAAACATGGATTCGCGACGTGTGGTTTCCTTAGGCATTTCCATCTGCTCTACCACAATGTCAGGTGTGATCCCTTTAGCCTGAATAGAACGCCCTTTAGGGGTGTAATAACGGGCAGTGGTCAGACGAAGACCGGACTCATCAGAAAGTGGAATAATGGTCTGCACAGAGCCTTTGCCAAAGCTTTGCGTACCCATAATAATGGCTCGCTGATGATCCTGCAGAGCGCCGGCAACGATCTCGGAAGCACTGGCACTACCACCATTAATCAGAACCACAATCGGGTAACCAGGCTCTTTGCCTCGAGAACTGGCAGTAAACTGCATCCGCGATTCCTTTTCCCGACCTTCCGTATAGACTATCAGTTTACCATTTTCAATAAAGTGATCCGAGATGCGAACAGCCTGGTCAAGTAAACCGCCTGGATCATTGCGAAGATCAAGCACCAGACCTGAAAGTTGTTTGCCCTTATTTTCTTCAACCAGCGCTTTAAGTGCCTTGGCAACATCCTCATCAGAACGTTCCTGGAATTGAGCTACCCTGACATAACCATAGCCATTATCAAGCATACGGGATTTGACACTCTTGACCTGAATGATGTCGCGAATCAGGGTGAACTCTTTGGGACGTTCAAATCCATCCCGCATAATAGTTAAAATCACCTTGGAGCCTTTTGGGCCGCGCATCCGTTTAACCGAATCTGTGATCGTAAGATCTTTGGTAAAACGTTCGTCAATTCTCAGGATTTGGTCACCCGACTTGATACCTGCCCGCTGGGCCGGAGTATCTTCAATTGGAGAGATAACGGTCAGGACGCCATCCTTCATACTGATTTCAATACCCAGACCTCCAAAAGCCCCCTTTGTTTCAACTTTCATTTCCTTGAATGTCTCAGGGGACATAAATGAACTATGGGGATCCAGGGCGGAAAGCATCCCATTGATTGCGCCGTAAATCAATTTCTTGGAGTCAACTTCCTCAACATAACTCTTTTTAACAATGGTCATTACATCGGTAAACAGACCGATGTATTCGTATTCCTTGCCCCCCTGCGCATCACAACGCCGTTGGGTGCTAATACCGATAAAGGCAACCAGTGCAACGACAACAACCACAAACCCCAATGCAATTTTCTTCGTTTTGCCGGACTTCAGCATGGTGATTCATCCTCCAGAGTGGATCAAACAAGATGTTTGTATATACATCGAACCTATCAGAAAAACGAGTGTTTTTTATAGTAACAACAGGATTAGCGTACCCACCCCGATGGGTCCACCGGTTTACCCTGGTGTCTGATCTCAAAATAGAGTGCTGGACCTTTGGCAGAATCAACATCACCAACAGCTGCCACCACATCTCCCTTGGCTACTTCTGCACCAACCTTGCGGGAAATACGTGAGGCATAGGCATAAAGACTGAAATAACCACCACCATGGTCAATGATGATCATATTGCCATACCCTTTAAAATAGTCAGCAAAAATAACCGTGCCTTCATAAACAGTGCGGATATCAGAGCCAACAGGGGATGCAATCACAATTCCCTTACTGAAAGTATAGGAATTAAATTCAGGGTGTTTGTGTTTGCCAAAGGTTTCAATTACCTCGCCTTTGACCGGCATCCGCATACGTCCTTTTTGAGAGGCAAAGCCACGGTCAGGCACCGGAGGGAGCTCAGGCAACTGTTTGTTCTTTGCTGCTGGATCATGCTTTACTGCTGCCTTTCGGCGACTCTGTGCTTCAAGTCGATTAAGCATGGTCTGTAGTTTAGCGGCATTTGCCTGCAGTTCTTTAAGCGAGCTTTCGTATCCCTGACGATCCTGACGCACTTTGCTTAAATAGACAGATTTCTTCTGTTTATCCTGTTCAATCTCATTTTTCTTTGAGGCAATATTCCCCTTGAGACGCTCCTTACGGGTAGCATCTTGTTCAAGACGAAGTTTTAGCTGGCGCAACTCTTCAATTTTTTGATTATATTCGGCAAAAATCCGTTTATCCTGTGTCAGCACAGAGCGCATATAACGCATGTTTTCAGCCATTTGCGGAAAACTTTCGGCAGAAAAAAACATCCGTATAGCTCCCAGTTCTCCAGCTTTATAAAGTGAAGTCAGGCGCCGTTCAATCTGCAACTGCTTTTGTTGTGCCTCCACAGTTACACGTGCTATCTCTGAACCTGTTCTACCGATGCTACCCTCTACGGTCAGAAGGTCACGATCAAGCTGTTTTAGTTCAGACTCTTTCCTGTCCAACGAACGGATAATCTCCTGCAGTTCACTTGAAACCGCTGCTTCAACCTTGCGTGTTTTTTTGATCAGATGCTGCTTTTCACGAATTTCCTTCTTAACACCACGCAGTTCATCCTGAGGGCTGGCGCCAACGGGTGAAGAGTCAACGCAGAACAGTAATAACGGTGCCAAAGCAAGTATGATAGGTGTTAGAAATTTCACAATGGTGTTTAACCGGTAATCTCATTGATAAAACGTCGCAAGGCAGCAAGACTGCCAAGAAAACCAAGCATGGCTCCGGCTCCTAGTAGTCCGGCAATATACTCAGGTGGCAAAAATGCAAGCCCGGCAGTAGCAGGATTAAAGGTCAAAAAATTACCTGCATTATGTAAAAACAGAAGATGTACCGCCAGCAAAAGGAGCAGTGCTAAAACGCCCCCTGCAAGACCTTGGAGCAGCCCCTCTAGCAGATAAGGCATCTTGATGAACAATCGTGTGGCACCTACCAGTGACATTACTTCAAGTTCATCACGACGGGCATAGATGGTAAGCTGAATGGTATTAGAGACAATAAAGATCACTGCCAGAATAAGAAAGCCTCCCACCAAGCCACCTACAATCCTCATAAAGGTCAAAAAGGTATTAAAACGACGTACCCATTCTTCTCCATATTGGACTTCACCAATACCTTGAATACTCTTGAGCTTGGTGACATAGGCAGCAACATCTTCTGAACTGCGACTGGACTTTTTCAGGCTGATTTCAAAGGATGTAGGCAGCACCTCAGGCCTGATTCCCTCAAGCAGTGTTTCCTGCCCTTTCAAGCGCCCTTTGAAACGCCTTAATGCCTCGTCACGACCGACCCATGTTGTTTTAGAGGTAGCAGGAATTGCCTGAATTCTGTTTTTAAGATTACTCTGTTCTTGCGGCGTTAGTTCTTTATCAAAATAAACAGTAACCTGTACCTTTTCGCTCCAGTTATCAGCCGCATTTTCAAGGTTTACAAATAATAGTAAAAACAAAGAAACAATCAACAATGCCAAGGTGATGGTTCCTACGGTTACCACGTTTACAAAAACATTTTGTCGAATATTGGTTAATGAGCGGCCCATAAAATAACGTAAACGCCCCTGAGCACCCGGCGTAGTCATGGCAGGACGCTTATTAGTGAATTTCTTCATTGCGTACCTCCCCGTTATCTGCAAGTTCACCATTTTGTAACCGTATAATCCGGTAATGGGCATGCTCTATCAGACGTCGATCATGGGTTGCAACAACCACAGTCGTACCTCTGACGTTAGCCTCTTTAAAGATATTCATAATTTGCATCTTGTTTGCATCATCGAGATTTCCGGTGGGCTCATCAGCCAGCAGGATTTTAGGCTCATTAACAAGCGCCCTGGCCAGAGCAACCCGCTGCTGTTCGCCACCGGAGAGACGCTGTGGAGTCAGGCTGATTTTACTTTCCATCCCCATCTGACGCAAAATATGCATGACCCGCTTGCTGATATCAGCCTTACTCCCCCCTCCCTGCACCTCAAGGGTAATGGAAACATTCTCAAAAACAGTTCTGTTTTGAAGCAGCTTAAAATCTTGAAAAACAACGCCTATGCTTCGCCGTAAAAAGGGGAGTTGAGATGATGTTAAGCGGCTGACATTCTGACCATCAATTAACACCTGTCCACGGGATGGTGTAAGAGCACCATATATAAGCCTTAAAAGAGAGGTTTTACCAGCACCTGATGGGCCAGTTAAAAAAACAAACTCGCCCTTTGCAACGCTGAAACTGACATTTTGCAGTGCAGTTGCATCTTTTTGATAGGCCAGAAAAACATTATGGAACTGAATCATCATTGTCACCAGTGAGTAAAGGGATGTTCAGATTGTAATACCACAGATGGGTGTTAATGGGAAAACTGAAAAAAGATGGTGAGAAGTAATGATGTGGATCATGCCAGGCGTAGGGCTATCATCCATAAACTTGCGCACAAAACAGATACAGTTCCCCAGATTAAAGCAGGACGGGATTGAAAAACTCCAAGCCGTGGAAAGGCCTTAAAGATAAACAACAGAGTTGAAGCTACCCAGCCCCAAAACATAATAATCGCAATAACTGGCCATGCTCCGGAAGTCACTGGTTACCCCCTGCGCCCAAACAGACTGCCCAGCTTTAGTTTCCAGACCATCAATACCGCTTCTCGCACAATCCGTTTTGACATCTTTGATTGACCTACCCGGCGATCAATAAAGATAATCGGCACTTCAGTTATCCTTGCGCCAAGTTGCGCTGATCTGAAATGCATCTCAATCTGAAATGAATAGCCATCGGACTGAACACGATCAAGATCAATTAACTCAATCAGGCTACGACGAAAACATTTAAAACCACTGGTACAATCCATAATAGTCAGACCAGTGACCAAGCGGGTATACCAATTTGCACCATAACTGAGCATAAGCCTTCGCAAAGGCCAGTTAACCACACTGATACCGTTCAGGTAACGTGATCCAATTACCAGATCATGGTCTTTAATCTGCTCAAGAAAAATCGGCAAATTTGAAGGATCATGGGAAAAATCAGCATCCATCTCAATTAACAGATCAGCTCCCAGCTGCATAGCGCGTCGAAACCCATCACGGTAGGCGGACCCAAGTCCCAATTTACCTGGGCGGTGCAGTACGTTGATACGATCATTTGTACTGGCAAGCTCATCAGCAAGTTGCCCCGTACCATCGGGAGAGTTGTCATCAACAACCAGGACCTGCAGGGATGCATCCTGTTGCAACACCTGTTCTATCAGGCGCTGCAGATTATCCTGTTCGTTGTAGGTCGGTATGACAACAAAGGCCTTGCTCATGTTGAATAAATTACCTCGTATCATTACAAAAAGAAAGAGGGTGCCTGGAGAGCACCCTCTTAAAACTAATGGCGGGGTTGACGGGGCTCGAACCCGCGACCTCCGGCGTGACAGGCCGGCACTCTAACCAACTGAGCTACAACCCCAAATTATTTAACTACAATTATCAATTTGATAAAAAAAGGAAAAGTTGCCTTTTCCTTTTGATAGTTATGGTGGGTGAAGAGGGGATCGAACCCCCGACATCCAGCTTGTAAGGCTGGCGCTCTCCCAGCTGAGCTATTCACCCAAATCTACGTATTAAAATGGCGGGGTTGACGGGGCTCGAACCCGCGACCTCCGGCGTGACAGGCCGGCACTCTAACCAACTGAGCTACAACCCCAAGTTGTATCTGATATAACGTGAAACAGGTTCTGCTTACTTACCGTTAACAGCTTCCTTCAAGGTTTTGCCAGGCTTGAACTTGGGCACAGTCGCAGCAGCAATGTTAATCTTTTTGCCGGTCTGTGGGTTCTGACCTTTACGAGCAGCGCGCTTGCTGGTGCTGAAGGTACCAAAGCCAACCAGGCTGAGCTTATCGCCCTGCTTGAGGCAACCGGTCACAGCGGAGACAAATGCAGCAACAGCTTTTTCAGCCTCAACTTTTTTCAGACCAGCTTTTTCAGCAACGGCGGTAATCAGTTCAGCTTTTGTCACGTTACACCTCCATAAGAGATTGGTTAGGGAAGAATCAAAGAGAAGAAGTTTTTATCAATGCTATTCAAAACTGTCAAGCACTTTTTTCAGTATTTATGCGACTGCAGAGCTTGTTGACTGATCGTAGACCAGTAAAGGCCGCTCTTTATGGTAGATAACATCTTCACTGATAACAACTTCTCGCACCGTATTTTGTGAAGGAATCTCGTACATTACGTCCAGCATGGACCCTTCAAGTATGGCACGCAGGCCACGTGCGCCGGTATTACGTTTTAATGCTTCCTTGGCTATGCTTACCAGTGCCCCATCAGTGAAACGTAGCCGGACACCTTCCATATCGAACAGTTTCTGGTACTGCTTGGTAAGGGCATTTTTAGGTTCAGTCAGGATCTGCACCAAGGCTTCTTCATCCAATTCGGTCAAGCTGGCAAGCATTGGCAATCTGCCGATAAATTCAGGGATATACCCGTACTTAAGCAGATCTTCGGGTGTTACCTGCAACAGTAGTTCGCCGGCCTTCTTCTCCAGCTTTTTCTTGACATCTGCACCAAAACCCAGTGTCTTTTTACCAATCCGTTGCTGGATAACTCCATCAAGGCCGGCAAAAGCACCACCGCAGATAAAGAGTATGTTGCTGGTATCAACTTTAAGGAATTCCTGTTGAGGATGCTTGCGGCCACCCTTGGGGGGAATACTGGCGACAGTACCTTCAATAATCTTCAGCAGCGCCTGCTGCACCCCTTCACCAGACACATCACGGGTCAGTGAGGGGGATTCAGCCTTGCGGGCGATCTTGTCAATTTCGTCAATATAGACAATACCCTTTTGAGCGCGTTCAACATCATAGTCTGCAGCTTGTAGCAGGCTCAGGATGATATTTTCAACATCTTCGCCAACATAGCCAGCCTCTGTTAGGTTGGTTGCGTCAGCAATGGCAAATGGCACCTTCAGCATCCGGGCCAGAGTCTGAGCCAACAGGGTCTTACCTGAACCGGTCGGCCCCAGGATCAGGATATTGCTCTTCTGCATTTCTACATCGCCCGGCTTGGCTGGACGTTCGATCCGCTTGTAATGATTGTAAACAGCAACCGACAAGACCTTTTTGGCGGTTTCCTGACCAATTACATACTCGTCAAGAAACTCCTTGATCTCCCGTGGCTTGGGAAGCTTGGTGACATCCGGGCCCAGGGCATCTTCCATACGGATTTCTTCGGCAATGATGTCATTACACAGCTCAATACATTCATCACAGATATAAACTGCCGGACCGGCAATAAGTTTTTTAACTTCATCCTGACTTTTGCCACAAAAAGAGCAGGTCAGGTGATGTTGGGATGTGTCTCTTCGACTCACGTTAGTCACCTCCCTCTGGACGACGGGACATAACGGCATCAATCAGGCCGTAATTCTGGGCCTCTTCAGCCGACATGAAAAAGTCACGCTCAGTGTCCCGTTCCAGACGCTCCACCGGTTGTCCTGAAAGGTCAGCCAGCAACTGGTTCAACTCCCGCTTCATCCGCAGAATTTCTTCAGCCTGGATCATGATATCAGTAGCCTGCCCACGTGATCCCCCTGAAGGCTGGTGGATCATAATACGGGCATGGGGCAGTGCAAAACGCTTACCCTTTTCTCCAGCAGTCAGCAGTACCGCCCCCATGGAAGCAGCCTGACCGATACAGATGGTTGAAACCGGCGCCTTGATATAGTTCATGGTGTCAAGGATAGCCATGCCAGCGGTAACAACACCACCGGGTGAGTTGATATACAGATGGATATCCTTGTCCGGATCTTCTGCCTCAAGAAACAGCAGCTGAGCAATGATCAGATCCGCGACCGGATCATTAATTTCACCCCCCAGAAAGACAATCCGCTCTTTCAGAAGTCGTGAATAGATATCATAGGCCCGTTCACCGCGGCCACTCTGCTCAACCACCATAGGTACATACATGGACATAAATCCTTTATTCTGCAGCAGCAGGAGCGTTCAACTCTGCGGCATCTACTTCGGTAACTACTGCATTTTCAAGCAGGAAGGCGATGGCCTTGTCTTCCTTGATCTCTGCTACCATTGAGTTGCGTGCATTTGCCTGGGAAGCGTAGAACTCCTTGATGCGACCGAGCATATCTTCGTTACCTGCGGCAATTTGCAAGTAACGGGCCTCAAGGTCAGCATCTTCAACAGCAATGTTTTCTTTTTCAACCAGCGACATAACCAGCAGACCGCCTTTTACCTTCTGCGCAGCCTCACCCCAGAACCGTTGTCTGAAACCATTTTCATCAAGCCCCATCATTTCAATGGTCATATTCTGACCCTTCAAGCGGTTCTTTAAGTTTTCAAGCATAAAATCAGTCTGACGACGAACCATTGAATCAGGAACTTCAAGGGGGTTTTTCTCAATCAGTGCATCAATAACACGGGTCTTGAGATCAGTCTTGATCCGCTCAAGCTCCTGTTGTTCACGCATCTCAGCAAGCTTGACCCGCATATCAGCGATGGTCTCAAAATCGCCAAACTGTTGAGCAAACTCATCATCCAGTGCAGGTAGTTCCTTTTTCTTGATTTCTTTCAGGGTAACGGTAAACACACCGGGCTTACCGGCAAGTTCTTTGTTTGGGTTATCATCCGGCATGGTCACGGTGATGTCCTTGGTTTCACCCAGTGACATACCCAGCAGGCCTTCTTCCAGCCCAGGCAGCAGGCGACCGTTACCAACTTCAACCGAGGCATCCTTGCCGTTGGTCTCTTCTTCCGGGTAACCAGGCACAGCAAAAGAGAAATCAACCGTCAGAACCATTCCTTTTTCAACGGTTCCCTCTTCAATCGGTGCCAGTTGCGCCATGTTCTCGCGCATCCGCTCGATTTCACCTTCAACCGCTTTTTCATCAGCGATGTAACGTTCTTTTTTGACCTGCAGCCCCTTGTACTCACCAAGCAGAATCTGCGGCATAATCTCAATCAGGGCAGAATATTTGAAGGGAGTCCCCTCCTCTACCATGGCGATATCATCGATCATCGGAGCATCAACCGGCTCAAGCTTGTGCTCTTCAAGTGCCGGGAAAAGGGTCTGCTCGTACAGGCGACGCATAACTTCATCCTGCATGGCGTTACGATAATGCTTTTTGACCATCTGCATCGGGGCCTTGCCTTTACGGAAACCGGAAAGGGTGGCTTTTTTCTGAATGCCTGCAAACGTCTTTTCAATTTCAGCATTTACCCGCTCAACAGGAACTTCAACACTTATCTTGCGCTTAACCGAGTTGATCTCTTCTATCTGAACCTGCATCACTGTTCCTCGCTTGCGTGGGATGTAATTTAAATGGTGCGAGAGAGGAGACTTGAACTCCTATACCTTGCGGTGCCAGATCCTAAGTCTGGTGCGTCTGCCAATTCCGCCACTCTCGCAGTATTTGAATTGGTTAAATTAGGCGAATTACCTTATTTCGTCAAGGTAATTTCTAAAACAATTCCATTTGTGCCTCAGATTCAGCGGTATTCCTGCGTCTCTGCCTGCCTGCTTCAGGCTTGTCAACCAATTCAGCAGGTAGTTCAGAAACAAATCGGGAAAGTTCGCGCAGCCCCTGACCGATCCAGCCTCTATACCCTGATGCAGTCAGAATTACCCGCTGTTTTGCACGGGTCAAACCAACATAAAAGAGACGACGCTCTTCTTCTACGTTGGGAGTACCCATCAGGGTGCAGGGGAAAATCCCTTCTTCAAGCCCCGCCATGAAGACAACCGGAAATTCCAGGCCTTTTGAACTATGGCAGGACATCAATGCAACGGATTCAGCCCGCTGATCATAGACCGTTGCAGTGGCATACTGCTGTAGATGACGACTAAAGGCAGCCAGGTCGGTTCCAAACCCCTCTGCCTGATGTAACAACCGATCAACAGTGTCATCAGATTCCAGGGCAAACGCCGGCAGGGCCAGACGCAAGGCTGCTGCAACTCCCTGAGCAGCAGCAGCCTGCTTAAATCGTTCAAGCGTGGTTGTCAGTAGTTTGAGAGCTTTGCCTGTTGCTGGCGCATGATCATGTTCTGCAGCAAGCCCAAGAAAATCTCCTTTAAGCGGCAGCTCAGCTTCAAGCCGGTCAAGCGTAGTTGTGCCAACACCTTTAAGGGCACCAAACAAACCCAACCAAAGGGCTATTTCATCACTGCCATGTGCTGCCTGCAGTAATTGATACAGGGGACGCAGCTTTGTCTCCATATAGAAAGGAGTTGCTCCAACCAACTGATATGGTATGCCGCGTCTGCTAAGCGCTTCTGCCAGCTCTTCTGCCTGTCGCCCCAGCCGAAACAGAATGGCAAAATCAGCAAAGCTTAAACCATCTGTCTGGGTAGCATTGCCACTGCGACCAGTGCTGCGGGAAAAGCTGTCAACTCCACCAATCAGCTCTTCAATCCGTCTGACAATTAACTCAGCTTCAGAACCTGGTGAGAGCGTACGGTGAAACTCAATCGCACCTTCTGGGCAGTGATCAGCAGCAGAGAGTGGCAGACCACTGCAGATCAGGTTACGGCAAATCAGACTGCCCGCTGCCTGCACAATCTTTCTGGGTAGCCGATACGTGGTCTTTAACGGCAACAAAACCGTACCCGGCACTTCGGCAAAGCGGAAGAAATAACGTAAATCGCCCCCTCTGAAGCCATAAATGGCCTGGTCAGGATCGCCGATGGCAAAGACGGTTGCCTGCTCTGCCAGTAACTGCACCAGATCATACTGGGATCGATTCAAGTCCTGAAACTCATCCACAAACAGGTGCTGAACATTGTGCTGCACCCGCTGCTTGAATGATTGATCGGCATTCATAAGCTGCACACAGACAGGAATAATGGCATCCAGATCAAGGGCATTCAGGCGCACCAGTTCATCCACGTAGAGCTTGGTTTCTTCTGTTAATGTCAACTGGATACCGGAGCAGTGGGCTGCAATAGCATTGGTGATTCTGCTGCGCTCAGCAACACCACGATCAGCATACAGTCTTTTTAACAGACGTTGACGACTTTCTGGCCCAACCACGGTCAGCCCTGGATTATCCTGACGTAACTGCTCCAGGCAGAAACGATGAAAAGTGCCGATAAACAGGTTTTCTGCCAGCAAACCACAGCTCTTTCTCAGGCGTTCCTGCATCTCTTCAGCAGTACGGGTCGTAAAGGTAATGGCAACAATACGGTTGGGATCAGCTCCCTGATCAAGCAGGCGCTGCAGGCGAGACACTAGGGTAAAGGTCTTGCCGGTACCGGGTCCGGCAGCTACAAGCACACGTCGGCCATCAGCCTGAATGGCTGTCTGCTGCTCAGGGTTGGGGCCGGTTGCCGTAAGTACAGCAGGTTCTGTTATTTTCCGGGGCAGATCACTCTGCTTTGGTAACGGCTCTGATACTGCTTTCTTGCGGCTTTTGGGGGCACGTTGCTCACCGAATAGCCCCCCCTGCCCTGCCAGTTGAACCAGTTCTCCTTCTTCAAACAGATGGATCACGCCAAATTCACCATCATAGCCTGGCTGCCGGATCACCGTACCTGCACGCATCCGCTTGATCGCTTCAGCCAAGAGCGGTTCATGATCGTTGATCTGCTCCAGCTCTGCATGTAACAGCAGGTTGAATTCTGATCCAAACTGAGACAGCGCCCGGCCGTACTGATGGATAACCTGCTTGGAGGAAGGGCCAACCTGAAGCAGCTCTCCAAGAATTTCAGGAAGCGGGATCAGGGAATAAAAACCAGGTGCATCGTCGCGATATTCAGGTTTCTCACGGTCTGCCAGCTCCAGTACCCGGTGGTGGACCCCAATGGTAACCGGTTTGCCACAGGCAGGACAAAGATTGTTCAAACGACGGGTTTCATGGGGATCCAGACAGACCTTGCAGTCACGGTGGCCGTCAAAATGATATTTACCTTCTTCAGGGAAAAACTCAATGGTACCGCAAAAGGTATCGCGCTTATTCTGCTTCAGGGCATCACGCAAGGAAAAGAAATCAAAACCGGTATTGAATAGATTAGCCTCACGCCCCAGCTTTGACGGTGAATGACAATCAGAGTTGGAGATCAGGGCACAATGATCCAGTCCTGAAATCAGGCGGTTCATATCAGGATCCGAGGAAAGTCCGGTTTCAAGGGCAAAGATATGGTTGGTCAGGTCACCAAAACATTCTTCAATGCTGTCAAAGCCTGATTTTGAGCCAAACAGGGAAAACCAGGGAGTCCAGATGTGAGCCGGAACCATAAAGGCATCGGTTGAACATTCCAGCAAGATTTCCAGCAGATTACGGCTATCCAGCCCCAGGATGGGACGACCATCTGAAACAATGTTACCGATACTGGACAGTCTTGCATTCAGACGCTCAACCGAGGCAAAATCCGGCAGATACAGCAGATTATGCACCTTGCGGGTTGCTCCGCCCCGCTTATAAATAGAACTGATCTCTGCAGACAACAGAAAACGTACCGGTGTGTCAGGTTGTATAACCCCAGGCAGAATATCAGGAATGGCCTTTTCATCTTTCAGGCGATAAAAACCTGGTTCTGCTGGTTCTAACTGTTCTTTCAACAGCTTGAACCAACCGGGGTGAGTACAGTCACCGGTGCCGATGACTTGAATCCCTTTCAAGCGTGCCCAGGCAGCCAGACCCGCCGGGCTGCTGTCCGGGCTGGTGGCCCGTGAAAAGGGAGAATGAATATGCAGATCAGCACAATACTTCATGGTTGGTGCGCCAGAAGCGTAATAATCGGCAGGTCAGCCTCAGCCCAATCAAGGGTTGGCAGTTCATGGGGGCTAAGCCAGCAGACTGCACTGTGTTCATGCAGGATCATGTCACCTTGAAGATTGTCACATGCAAAGGGATAGAGTGTTACCACAAACGTGGGATACCTGTGGGTGACCGGTTCCAACCCCTGCCCTACCCTGACAGTAATCGCCAGTTCTTCCTGTAGCTCCCGCTGCAGACACTGCTCCGGAGACTCCCCAGCTTCCAGTTTGCCACCGGGGAATTCCCACTTACGTGGTAATGACATGGTTGCAGAGCGTTGGGTGGCCAGTATCAGACCATCCTTTTTGATGATGGCACAGGCTACATGAATATGTGGAAGCAAGTCAGACATGGCACTACCTGTATCATACTGCATCAATAGGGACAATCAGGGAAAAGCAAAAGCCCGGTAACAAAGGTCACCAGGCTTTTGCTGAGGATGTAGATTTTAGACTATTTCAGGCGGTTGGCATAAAGAGGAAACCCCTTCATCATCTCATTAACCCGCTTCTGGATACCAGCCAAGGCCTCGTCATTACCGATATTGGCTACAGCGTCAGCGATAAATCCGGCAACCTGCTCCATGTCGTTCTCTTTCAGGCCATGGGAGGTACAGGCTGGCGTACCAACCCGGATACCGGAGGTAACAAAAGGAGAACGAGTTTCAAACGGCACGGTATTTTTATTCACCGTAATGCCAGCCTTGTCCAGTGCCTCTTCAGCAGCTTTGCCGGTAATTTCGGTGCCCGTAAAGTTGATCAGCATCAGGTGGTTGTCAGTACCGCCGGAAGTCAGTTTAAACCCTTTTGTCATCAGGCATTCTGCCAGCTTTGCAGCGTTCTTGACAATCTGCTGCTGATAGGTCTTGAACTCAGGTTGCAGAGCTTCTTTAAAGGCAACCGCCTTGGCGGCAATCACATGCATTAACGGCCCACCCTGAATACCGGGGAAGATCTGAGAGTTAATGGTTTTAGCAAACTCTTCTCTGCAGAGAATCATGCCGCCACGGGGGCCGCGCAGGGTCTTGTGGGTGGTGGTGGTAACAAACTCAGCATAGGGAACCGGGTTGGGGTGTACACCTGCAGCAACTAGACCGGCAATATGTGCCATATCCACCATTACCTTGGCGCCAACCTTGTCAGCAATGGTACGGAAGGCCGGGAAGTCAATGATGCGGGGATAGGCGCTGGCGCCAACCACGATCATCTTTGGTTTATGCTCCAGAGCCAGACGCTCAACTTCATTATAATCAATGGTTTCAGTGTCAGGAGAAACGCCGTAAGGCACCACTTTGTAGAAACGTCCCGAAAAGTTAACCGGGCTGCCGTGGGTCAGGTGACCACCGTGGGAAAGGTTCATCCCCAGGATGGTATCGCCTGGTTGGCAAACTGCATTGTAGACGGCCATATTAGCCTGTGAACCGGCATGGGGCTGTACATTGGCGTGATCTGCACCAAACAGCTCCTTGGCCCGCTCAATGGCCAGATTTTCAACCACATCCACATGGTGACAGCCGCCATAGTAGCGCTTGCCTGGATATCCCTCGGCGTATTTGTTGGTCATCACGCTGCCCTGAGCTTCCAGGACGGCTTCAGAGACAAAGTTTTCAGAGGCGATCAGCTCCAGGTTGTATTCCTGACGCTCGGTCTCATGCTGAATGGCTTCAGCAACTGCTGGGTCAAACTGGGAGAGAATTGACATCGTTCAAGCTCCTTATCTAGGTGTATACGGTTAGTACAAAAACGAAACGGGACTTTTGCAAGTCCCGCTTGATGGTATAGTTGCTAACAGACGCTACTGACAGCTCTTTTTCTCAATATCAGCAATCTTGTCAAGACGACGTTGGTGCCGATCGCCTTCATAGGATGCATCCAGCCAGGCTGCCACACAGGCTTCTGCGGTTTCTACCGACAGAATACGGCCCCCCAATGCAAGGATGTTGGCATTGTTATGTTGCTTGGCCAGTTCAGCCATCTGGGGTGTAGTTACCAGGGCAGCCCTGATACCAGGCACCTTGTTGGCTGCAATGGAAATGCCGATGCCGGTGCCGCAGATCACAATACCTGCATCAGCCTCACCATGCACCACCAGCAGGGCCACTGCTTCAGCAAACTCAGGATAATCAACCGAATCTGTTGTATAGGTGCCTGCATCAGCCACGTCAATGTCTCTACCCTGCAGAAACGGGATCAGGGCCTGTTTTAATTCAAATCCGCCGTGGTCAGAACCGATGGCAATCTTCATTGCTAGACCCTCTTGAACAGCAAGGTGGCGTTGGTGCCGCCAAAACCCAGTGAGTTGCTCATTACATAATCCACCTTGGCTTCACGGGCAGTGTTGGGTACATAGTCAAGATCACAGGCAGGATCAGGCTCTTCGTAGTTGATGGTTGGCGGAACAATATTCTTATCCAGCACCATACAACTGATGACCGCCTCAAGACCACCGGCAGCACCCAGCAGGTGACCGGTCATGGACTTGGTGGAAGAAACCATCAGTTTGTAGGCATGATCACCAAAGACTGATTTAATGGCCAGGGTTTCATTCAGGTCATTAAAGTAGGTTGAAGTACCGTGGGCATTGATATAGCCGACCTGGTCAGCGGAAACGCCTGCATTTTTGAGGGCCATCTTCATGCAGCGGGCAGCACCTTCGCCCCCTTCAGCCGGAGTGGTCATATGGTAGGCGTCAGCAGTCAGGCCGTACCCAACAACTTCAGCATAGATTTTGGCACCACGAGCTTTGGCAGCTTCGTACTCCTCCAAAATAACAATACCTGCCCCCTCACCCATGATAAAACCGTCACGTCCCTTATCAAAGGGGCGTGAAGCCCTTTGCGGTTCATCATTGCGATCTGACAATGCCTTCATCACCGCAAAACCACCAATTCCCAGCGGCGTAACCGTTGCTTCAGTACCACCGGCAATCATAGCATCGGCATCACCACGGGCAATAATATGATAGGCATCGCCAATGGAGTGGGTACCGGTTGCGCAGGCTGAAACCGATGAAATATTAGGACCTTTAGCGCCATACTTGATTGAGATATGACCAGGTGCGAGGTTGATGATCAGCATTGGAATGAAGAAGGGGGAGATTTTCTTGTAACCGCCCTCCTGCAAAGCAATATGATACTTTTCAATGGCAGGCAAGCCCCCCAAACCAGCACCAACAAGCACGCCAACCCGCTCGGCATTCTCTTCGGTTATCTGCAGGCCGGAGTCTTCCATGGCAAACTGGGCTGCAGCCATGGAGTATTGAATGAAGAGATCCATCTTCTTGATCTCTTTTTTATCAATAAACTGCTCGGCATCAAAATCCTTCACCTCACCGGCGATTCTAACCGGCAAAGAACTGGCATCAAAGCGGGTGATATGGTCAATGCCGGAGCGACCATTAATCAGGCCATCCCAGTTTTTCTGATTGCCGGTCCCTAACGGGGAAACGGCACCCACACCGGTAACGACGACTCTTCTCATCTCTAAACTCCCATTCATAGTGGGTCTGGTAAAAAAGGAAAAGAGGGGACCAGTCCCCCCTTTTCAATCCTGCCGGTCTTCAATCAAATCCTAGGTGTGCTCAGTGATGTAATCAATGGCATCCTGGACGGTCTGAATCTTCTCAGCATCTTCATCGGGGATTTCAATGTCGAATTCCTCTTCAAGAGCCATAACCAGCTCAACGGTGTCAAGGGAGTCTGCACCCAGATCATCCATGAAGGATGCCTCGGAAACAGCCTGTGCCTCATCAACTCCCAGCTGCTCGGCAATAATTTCTTTTACTCTTTTCGCTACATCAGACATCTTACACCTCCGTGTGATATAAACCGTTGCTGGTTTTGTTTTTGAAAACGTCTCTGCTTCTTAGCAAACAGAAACGACAAATGTCAAAGCAATTTTTCAGGAGATTGGATCAACATCCAACCACCTGAAATCATGCTACATATACATGCCGCCATTAACCGCCAGAACATGGCCGGTGATGTAGGCAGAGGCCTCTGAGGCCAAAAAGACAACTGCATTGGCAATATCATCGGCTGAACCAAGCCGCTCCAGAGGGATCTGGGCTGCCAGTTCTCCACGTACTTTATCGGACAACGCATCGGTCATGGCGGTGGCAATAAAGCCGGGTGCAACAGCGTTAACCGTCACATTCCGCTTGGCCATTTCACGGGCATTGGATTTGGTCAGACCGATCAGACCTGCCTTGCTGGCGCAGTAGTTGGCCTGTCCGGCATTGCCCATCTGCCCTACAATTGAAGCAATATTGATAATCCGTCCATAGCGTTGCTTGCTCATCACCTTAAAGGCGGTACGGGTACAGACAAAGGCACCTTTCAGGTTGACGCTCAGAACAGCATCCCAGTCTTCGTCCTTCATCCGCATGATCAGGCCGTCACGGGTGATGCCTGCGTTATTAACCAAGATATCAACACTGCCAAAGGCCTCAACAGCGGCATCAATCATCCGCTCAACATCAGCGGTAACGGTTACGTTGCCAACCACAGCAAGAGCCTTGGCACCACTTGCCTGCAGTTCTGCAACCGTTGCATCAGTGGCAGCCTGATCCATATCCATGGCTACAATGGTGGCACCCTGCGCTGCCAGCGCAAAGGCGATACTTTTCCCAATTCCCCGTGATGCGCCGGTAATAACGGCTACTTTTCCTTGTGGCATAGTCTGTCTCCTCTTAAATAACTATCAGGATTGCTTATCTGCAAAGGTTGCCTTCAGTTCTGCTTCGGTTACGACCTTGCCATCAACCAGGGCCTTGGCATTGAAGAACCAGATACCACGTTTGCAACCGGTGGCCTCAACCTCAAAACGAAGCTGATCACCCGGCATAACCGGCTTGCGGAATCGCGCATTATCAATACCGGTAAAGTAGGTGACCTTGTCACGAATAGACTCGTCAGACTGATAGGCCAGAATACCTGCTACCTGTGCCATTGCCTCAATAATAAGAACCCCTGGCATGACCGGATGCCCAGGAAAATGACCCGGGAAAAACGGTTCATTGATGGTGACATTCTTGAGGCCGACAATCTTTTTTCCTACCTCAATCTCAAGAATGCGGTCAACCATCAGAAACGGATGGCGATGGGGCAATATTTTCATAATCTGATTGATATCAAGCATAGGTAACACCCTCCTTTTATAACAGGAATCAGGCAGCTGCTTTTACGCCGGCAGTGTCTTCAATAGTAACCAGAGTCATCTCTTTATTGATCCGCTTTACCAACCCGGTCAGCACCTTGCCCGGCCCGATCTCAACAAAACGGGTTACCCCTTGATTGATCATGGCGTGTACAGACTGTTCCCACTTAACCGGCGCACAGACCTGGGCCACCAGCAGTTCACGCACCCGGCCAGCATCCTGGTTAGCCACAGCTTCAACGTTGGTAATTACCGGCAGGAAAAGCGGATGCACCAGTACGCAGTCAAGCACTTCTTTCAGGCGATCAGCTGCCGGCTGCATCAAAGCGCAATGGAATGGTGCGCTTACCGGCAACAACATAGCCTTGCGAAAGCCTTTGGCCTTGGCAAGCTCAATGGTCCGGTTCACTGCAGTTGCATGACCGGCAATCACAATCTGTCCGGGTGAGTTGAAGTTTGCCGGAGTAACCACTTCGCCCTGGGCTGCCTCTGCACAGATGGCAGCAAGTTCATCAGCCTCAATCGAGAGCATGGCTGCCATGGCCCCGACACCAACCGGTACTGCCTCCTGCATGAAGGTACCGCGGGAGCGAACGGTCTTAACAGCGTCAGCAAGAGACAAGGCACCGCTACAGACCAGAGCGGAATATTCACCCAATGAGTGACCGGCAACACAATCAGCCTTTAATCCGGTCTCCTGCTGAACCACCCGCAGGGCTGCAATACTTGCCGTTAAGATAGCAGGCTGGGTATTGAAGGTCAGCTTGAGATCCTCTTCAGGACCATCAAAACAGAGCTTGGAAAGCTTGAATCCAAGCGCATCATCCGCCTCTTCAAAGGTGTGGCGTGCCAAGGGGAAATTTTCTGCCAGATCCTTACCCATACCGGCATACTGTGAACCTTGTCCTGGAAACAGGAAAGCTGTTTTACTCATAATAATAACCCTTTATTGTAACGTTATACTGCTACCACTTTAACAATACCGAGCCATAGGTGAAACCACCACCAAAGGCATCAAGCAACACCAGATCTCCAGATGTAAGGCGTCCCTCACGGTTAGCCTCATCCAGAGCCAAGGGGATGGAGGCAGAAGAGGTATTGCCATATTTATGCAGATTTACAAAAATTCGTTCTTCAGGAATACCGACCCGCTTACCGGTCGCCTCAATAATGCGGCGATTAGCTTGATGAGGAATCAGCAGTGAGACATCATCCGCTGTGACAGCGTTGTGTTCAAGTGCTGCAACCGCAGCGTCACCCATGGCGCGTACCGCATGTTTGAAAACTTCATTGCCTTCCATTCTCAGGTAATGAAGCTTGTCGGTAAAGGTGTTTGGAGCGGTAGCAGGATTTCTGCCTCCGCAACCGGGCTGGTACAGCAAGCCCCAGTGAGTGCCATTGGTGAAGATATGGCTGGAAAGAATCCCCTGTTCGCCAGTATCGGCTTCCACAACAACAGCGCCTGCTCCGTCACCAAACAGGATACAGGTATTACGGTCAGTGAAGTCAACAATGCGGGTTAATACTTCTGCCCCCATCACCAGCACCTTACGCGCCATGCCACTCTTGATGTACGCCTCAGCCATATTCAGGCCATAAATAAAACCTGAACAGGCGGCTGACAGATCAAATGCGGCAGCATTGTGTGCACCGAGTTCTTTTTGGATAATGCAGGAGGTGGCAGGAAACGGGAAATCAGGAGTAACTGTACCCAGGATAATCAGGTCAAGTTCTTCAGGCGAGACACCGGCCATTTCAAGGGCCCGGCGTGCTGCCAGTGTGGCAAAGGTGGAAGTGTATTCGTTCTCGGCAGCAATACGACGTTGTTTGATGCCGGTTCTGGTGGTGATCCACTCATCATTGGTATCAACCAGTTTTTCAAGGTCGTGATTGGTAAGAACCTTATCGGGAACAGCAGAACCGGTTCCCGTGATGCGGGCGCGCAGCATGTGACCCCCAACCGGAACTGAGGGAGATCTGGTTCCGGCACTTAAATAACAGATGGAAGGAAATCTACGGTCAGGACACTGGTGATACAGATTGATTGGTGCGTGGAAACAGTGCCCCGTAATTTTCAGACAGTTTCTCGGCAATACGTTCTGTTACACCGCTGGTTGCATAATCATGGGCAAAGCGGATGGCATTCTTGATCGCCTTGGCATTTGAGCCACCATGACAGATCATGCCAACACCGTTAATGCCGATCAGAGGTGCGCCGCCATATTCAGCATAGTCAACAGTCTTTTTAAAGCGATTAAAGGCGCCGCGCATGAACAGATAGCCCATCTTGGCTATCATATCGCCCATAATTTCACGCTTTAACATGGTGCCGGTAGCCTCAGCCAGACCTTCAGACAGCTTAAGCACGACATTTCCCACAAAGCCATCGCACACCACTACTTCAACCGTACCTTTGAAAATATCCCGACCTTCAACATAGCCGGCATAGTTTAGTGAAGTTTGACGCAAAATTGCATTGGTTTCGCGGGTCAATTCATTGCCCTTGGAATCTTCTTCACCATTGGAGAGCAGGCCAATACGGGGATTAGGGATACCCAGCGCATGCTTGGCATAGACCTGACCCATAATGGCAAACTGGACCAGATGGGAAGCCTTGCAATCAACATTGCCCCCCACATCCAGCACCAGCGTTTTGCCTTCAAGGGTAGGAAACACCTGGGCTATGGCTGGCCGTTCAATTCCACTGATCCGCTTCAGAACGAACATACCGGCAGCCATGGTGGCACCGGAGTTACCGGCACTGACCGCAGCACAGGCCTGACCATCTTTAACCAATTCAAAGGCTAAACGAACCGATGAGTTGCGTTTTTTCCGTACCGCATCAGAGGCAGAATCATGCATCCCCACCACCTCACTTGCGTGGTGAATGGTGATATCAAGCCCTGATGCAGCATGGTGGTCAAGTTCCTGGCGGAGACGTTCTTCATCCCCGACCAGAACAATCGGAATACCGTACTGACGGGATGCAGCAACAGCACCCTCAACCTCAATGGCCGGGGCGTTGTCGCCTCCCATGGCATCAACAGCAACTCTCATAGTATGCAAGTCAGACCCGATCAGGCCTGCTTCGCAACCCCGGCAACTTCCTTACCTTTGTAGGTTCCGCAGGAAGGACAGACGCGGTGGGGCATTTTAGGGGATTTGCACTCTGGGCAGACCGACAGGCTGGGGGCGGTCAGGAAATCGTGGGCCCGACGCATATTCTTACGTGATTTGGATGTTTTCTTCTTGGGTACTGCCATGGCTGATACTCCTTTGTTGGTGGCCCAGGGCCACTGTTTATGGGTGGACTTTGAAGTCCTTTAAAACAGCAAATTTAGATTGCTTCTGTTCAATAACACAACTGCAGGAACCGGTGTTGCGATCAATGCCGCAGACCGGGCATAACCCTTTACAGTTTTCTGAACAAAGTGGCTTAAGCGGAATCTCCAGAGCAACCTGCTCGGCTATCTCTGGCATCAGATCAATTTCATCACCACTGAAGCAGGTGGAAATTAGATCATGTTCGCCAAGCTCAACCTCGTCTTCTTCTTCGTGGTTTGCAGCAATACCTTCCCGGAAGAAGATAGTGAATCGTGAAAACACGGTTCGGTCAAAGCTGCATAGACAACGGGAGCAGTCCAGTTGAACCGGTACTGACACGGTTCCTTCAACGCGATAGTGATCAAGCTCCCGCTCAGCTGTTAACGCAACCTGCACAGAACCGGTAAAACGACACTCGCCAGCAGCCATCATCTCGGCAAGAACCGGAAAATATTCTGGCGGTTCATTGAAGGAATACTCCCGAACGGCTTCCTTGATATGTTCGGTTCTGACCTTCATGCACGTACCTCTAGCTGTGGAGGGTTAAGAAATGAGGTAATATAGTGAAAGCTGGTAGTTTGTCAAGAATAAAGAGCTTTTTAACTTTATTGTGGCACAAACGTTCCGCGGTCAGTAATCCGCTTAAGGGTTGCCACAATCAGCTTGGCTGACTGTTCAAGATCTCCCAGCGACACCACCTCCACAGGTGTGTGCATATAGCGCAACGGCAGTTTCACCAGGGCAGTAGCCACCCCTCCTCGGGAAATCTGCATTACATTTGCATCTGTGCCGGTTGCGCGGGGATTAGCAGTCAGCTGCACTGCAATCTTATCCTTTTGGGCTGTGGCGTACAGCAGCTCAAACAGGGCATGGTTGATATTGGCGCCACGGGTCAGGATCGGCCCTTTGCCCAGGGCCACCTCACCATTGTGTTTGCGCTCAACATCTGGCTGGTCAGTGGCAAAATCCACCTCAACACAGATGCCTATATCAGGATTAACCGTGTAGCAGCTGGTGGTACCACCGCGCAGACCGATCTCCTCCTGCACTGATGAGACACCATACAGATCAACCGGCAGTTTTTTCTTTTCTGCTGCCACCAGACGCAACACCTCTGCCACCACAAAGGAGCCGGCCTTGTCATCAAAACCACGGGATGCGACCCGGTCCCCCTGCAGGCGGGTAAACTCGCTGGTAAAGGTGATACAGTCCCCTACCCGCACCAGCTTCTGGGCCTCTTTTTTGTCCTTTGCCCCAATATCAATATACTGGGCCTCCAGCTTGACCACGGTTTCACGGTCCTTGGCATCCATCAGGTGGATTGGCCGCTTACCGACAACGCCTGAAAGCGGGCCGTCTGCCGTATAGATATGCACCACCTTGCCTGGTGTTAAATGGGCATCTACCCCGCCAATGGCGGCAAAATAAAGAAACCCTTTATCATCTATATATTTAACCTGCAGACCAATCTCGTCGGAATGTCCTACCAGCATTACTTTAGGACGATCCTTGCCCTGACCCGCAATAAAGCCATAGACATTGCCCAGCACATCACTGCTGACCTGGCAGTAAGGGGCAACATAGTCACGAAACAGTCGCTGGGCAGGTTGTTCATAGCCAGAAGGGCTGGGAGCAGCCAACAGTTTTTCCAAAAATGCCAGAGATTCTTTACGCATCATACGTCTCCTTATAAATGCAAGTAGTTATAATAGAACCTGTATTCTTTTGCTGTAAGTTTGACAGCCAGACTTGATCAGGTTGCAAGCTGGCATCTATCTGAACTTTTTTGATCAATATACCGGATTTCTGCCAGTGGATCAGGTTGTTCCGCGCATGTCCCTGCACTTCTGAAAGCCGGTCAGGATGACAAGTAAGCTGCAATCCTTCAGTTGATATGAACTGCTCTGCAAGTGTGACAACCAGATCATAAAACAACTGAGCTTTTACCAGTTGCCCCAAGGCAGGATGCCAGCAACCAGCCAGAATAGCACCTTCTACAGACAGTCCTTCTTCAGCCTGTAGGCCGATTCGTACAACCGGTATACCTGCCTGCAGACAGAGATGCAACATTCGCGCACAGATTTTCACCCCCTGCTCAAGATCAGGCGGTTGATACTGGCCAGCCTTAAACTGATCAGCCAATGCAGTGCCTGAGAGCACCACTGCCGGGTAGATCCGTACAAACTGTGCTCCTGCTGCAACAACCCCCTTAACGCTGGCCAGTGCCTTTGCCTGGGAATCTCCTGGCAGGCCAGGTAACAGTTGTGCTCCAACCTGAAACCCGGCAGCCTTGACACGCTGAAGAGCAGCCAGACTGTCAGCTGCAGTATGACCTCGCCTACTCTGTAGCAGTACCTGGTCATCAAGGGATTGTACCCCGATTTCAATCGTGGTGACCTTGTGGTCTGCAAGAAATGCCAGTACTGCTTGATTAAGTGCATCAGGTCTTGTTGATATTCTTATGCTTTTAACCATCTGCTGTTCTATCAGAGGTTGAACAGCATCAAGCAATTGTTCCTGTTGTTTCCGGGGCAACAGGGTAAAGCTGCCACCATAAAAGGCAACTTCAGCAGCTCTACCAGGAGAACGCTCCAGCCACTGCTGCACAGTTTTTTGTATCTGCTGTGCTGATGGCAGATGTTGTTCGACACCGGAAATCAGATGCTGATTACAGAAGAGACAGGTATGTGGACAGCCTGCATGGGGGATAAAAAACGGAATAATCAAAGGACGCATAATGCCTGGATTAACTCCGCAGCCTGTTCAAAGCAGCCTCTGCTGCTGACTGCTGGGCTGTTTTTTTACTGCGCCCCTGCCCTTGCCCCAGCACCATGCCATCAACAACCACCTCTACACTGAAGAGACGATCATGATCCGGCCCCTGTTGATCTACCAGATTATAGACCGGGGTCGGTTGCTTCCTGGCTGCCAGCAGCTCCTGCAGTTCACTCTTGGCATCATGTTGTGCAGAAGTATCAGCCCCTATGGCAACAACCAGCGGTGTGTAGATCTGCTTAACCAGATTTTGCACGGCCACAAATCCGGCATCGCAATAGATGGCACCGATCAATGCCTCAAACACATCGGCCAGAATTGAGGGGTTTGTGCGCCCCCCTTCCCGCTCAGCACCTTTACCCATCAGAATCAGTGGGGCTATCCCGGCATCAGCTGCCAGTCCAGCCAGTCGGGGCTGGTCAACTAAAGAAGAGCGAAGACGGGACAGATCTCCCTCTGGAAGGTTTGGAAACTGCTGATAGAGCAGGTCTGCCAGTAAAAGTCCCAGTACTGCATCCCCCAGAAACTCAAGCCGCTGGTAATCAGCAGCCCCTTCCTGGCGTGTTTCATTCAGGTAGGAAGGATGTGTCAGGGCCTGTTGCAGCAGGGTTTGATTAGCAAAGCAGTGGTTAAGTAGTGGTTCTGGATAGTAGGACATGTGCTGGAGTATACGGGATGCACTGGTTGGCTGCAAGTAGCTTTGATCGTTGATTTGCGTTGCCAAGTATAGCCTAGATGCCTATAATGATCTACTTTCATGGAGACCGTATGTTTATTACCTTTGAAGGCATAGAAGGCTGTGGCAAAAGCACCCAGATTGCGCTACTTGCAACTGCCCTGCAACAGACTGGTCAACGGGTACTGCTCACCCGTGAACCGGGCGGTTGCCCCATAGCCAACCAGATCCGTAGCGTTTTACTGGATGCTGCCAACAGCGCCCTTGTGCCGATGGCTGAACTGATGCTGTACGCAGCCAGCCGGGCACAGCATCTGGCCGAGGTGATCAATCCAGCACTGGCAGATAATACAATAGTACTCTGTGACCGATTCAGTGATGCCACCCGCGCCTACCAGTCCTTTGGCCGTGGCCTGGATCGCCAGACCATTGAAACCCTGAATAGCCTTGCTTGCAATGGCATCAGCCCTGACCTGACTGTGCTACTTGACTGTCCGGTTGAGGTTGGTCTGGGGCGTGCCAGACAGCGGATTGAGACCACCAGCGGTCCACGGGAAGAACGGTTCGAACTTGAGTCTCTGGCCTTCCATCAACGGGTACGGGATGGCTATTTGCAGCTTGCTACAGAAGAACCGAACCGTTTTGTTATTGTTGATGCTGCTGCTCAGCCGGATCAGGTTGCTTTGGCTATATCTGACGCACTATTGCCACGCCTGATGGTACCTGCCTAGATGCCTCTTTGTGAAATAAAGGGCCAGGATCGCGTCATTGATGCCTTACAGCGTTCTATTGCTGCTAACCGGGTGGCCCATGCCTACCTGTTTGAAGGACCAGATGGCTGCGGACGTCGCACAACCGCACTTGCCCTGATGCAGGCACTTTTTTGCAAGGAACCGATAGACGGCGATGCCTGTGGCAGCTGTTCATCCTGCCGTAAACTGGCTTCCGGTAATCATCCTGACCTGCATATGCTGTCACCGTTGCCGGATAAACGGGATATCAGCATTGAACAGATCAGGGAATTGCAGCAACAGCTCTCTCTGCGTCCCTTTGAGGCAAAACGCAAGGCTTGCCTGATTGAACCGGCAGAGCGGATGAACGAAAAATCAGCCAATGCGCTGCTAAAGACCCTAGAAGAACCACCAGGGCATGCGATCATCATTTTGCTGTCAACCCAGGCTGATCTGCTGCTTTCAACCATCCGTTCCCGCTGCCAGCACCTGCGCTTCAGCCCGCTGGATGACAGTTCGGTGATAGAGTTGCTTGTACAACAGGGGATGGCGTCTTCAAAGGCGCTGGAACTGGCTCCGCTGGCAGAAGGAAGTATGGAACGGGCCACTGCGTTGGAAGAAGAATCAGATGCTGTGCGACGTCAAGAGCTGTTGGCACTGTTGTCAAAGGTATCATCAAAACATATTGCCACTGTTTTTGATGTTGCAGAGTCAGTAGCCGGTGGACGGGAAGAAACCGTTCTGACCTTCAATCTGCTGATATCATTATTGCGTGACCTGCTACTGATCCGTTCCTGCGGACAGGTTGGCATAGCAAATCGTTTTTTGAATAATGAACTTACTGCAGAGGCCTCGCGCTTTACCCCGGCTGGTAGTATGGAAGCCCTTGAGCGCGCTCTTGAAATCAGACGGGCGGTTCAGGGCAATGCCAACCCTAAATTGGCATTGGAACGCTTCCTGTTGTCCTATGATCGTTTACGAAAAGGAGTCTGATACGTGATACGTGTTGTTTCCATACAGTTTAATCCGGCAGGCAAAATGTATGATTTTAATGCCGGTGCCCTTGATTTAAAACCGGGCGATCGGGTGGTGGTTGAAACCGAACGGGGCATCAGTCTGGGCGCTGTCGTAACCGGCCCGGAAGAAAAAGATGAAACCAGCTTCAGTCATCCCTTGGCGCCGGTGCAGCGCCTGCTGGGGCCAGAGGATGAAAAGACCCTGGCCCATCACCAACGAAGAGAAAAAGAGGCCTATGACTTCTGCCTGCGCCGGATCAAGGAGCGGAGCATGGATATGAAGCTGGTGCGGGTAGAGCATCTCTTTGATGGCAGCAAGGCGATCTTTTATTTTACCGCTGATGGCAGGGTCGATTTCCGTGAACTGGTCAAGGATCTGGCCCATACCTTCCACACCCGAATCGAGATGCGCCAGATCGGGGTGCGGGATGAGGCCAAGATGGTTGGCGGTCTTGGAATCTGCGGACGTGAACTGTGCTGTGCCTCGTTTCTGCGGGATTTTCAGCCGGTATCGGTCAAGATGGCCAAGGAACAAAACCTGGCCCTGAATCCATCCAAGATATCCGGACAGTGCGGCAGACTGCTCTGCTGTCTTGATTATGAATATGAGACCTACTGCGACCTGCGGAAAAACTTCCCCAAGTGCGGCAAACGGGTGCGCACGGTCCAGTACAGCGGCACCGTAGAAAAGATGAACCTCTTGACTGGTGAGCTGATCCTGCGTCAGGAAGACGGGAAACAGATATCAGTAAAGGTCAAGGAACTGCTTGATGAAAACAGCCCGCTTGCTGCCCAGCCAGAACCGGCAAAAGAGCAGGAACAGGTCCAGCAACAGCAGACTCCGCGCCGACCACGTGAACAGCAGCCCCAGCAGAGACGTCAACGCCCTGCACCTTCAGCTGCTGTTGTAGCGGCTCCTGCTCCAGAAACAGTTGCTGCTGTAGCAACAAAGACACCAGCAGTTGAAAAAGCTGAAGCTACGACACAACAGCCCAAAACCGATGACAAGCAGAAGCGTAAAAAGCGTAACCGGCGTCATGGACACCGTAAACCATCTGATCAGAAAACAGAGAGACCACCCCAGGAGTAGTCAGCAATGAAACCAACTTTTTACGTTACCACACCGATCTACTACGTTAATGACGTGCCCCATATCGGCCATGCCTATACCACTGTTGCGGCTGATGTGCTGGCCCGTTACAAGCGGATGAAAGGATTTGATGTCTTTTTTCTGACCGGCAGCGATGAGCATGGCCAGAAGGTTGAAAAGGCTGCCCTGACCAACGGTGAAACCCCGCTTGAACTTGCGGACCGGGTGGTAAAACGCTTTCAGGCCCTGTGGGAAAAGCTGGGCATCTCCCACAATGACTTTATCCGTACCACCCAGGAGCGCCACAAGCAGGGTGTCACCCATATTTTTAAACAGTTGATGGAACAGGGTGATATCTATCTGGGCGAGTACGAGGACTGGTACTGCACCCCCTGCGAGACTTTCTGGACCGAGACCCAGGTTGAAGATGGCAAATGCCCAGACTGTAACCGTCCAGTGGAGAAATTGAAGGAAGAGTCCTACTTCTTTAAAATGAGTGCCTATGGTGAAAAGCTGTTGGCACATATTGAGGCAAATCCTGATTTTATCCAGCCCAAGACCAGACGTAATGAGATTATCTCCTTTGTTAAAGAAGGGTTGCGTGACCTGTCAGTATCCCGCACCTCTTTTTCCTGGGGTATTCCAGTGCCTGGTAATGAACGCCACGTCATCTATGTTTGGTTTGATGCCCTGACCAACTACATCAGCGCACTTGGGTATCCAAATGCAGATGGCAACTATGGCCGTTACTGGCCTGCAGATGCCCACCTGATCGGCAAGGATATCCTGCGTTTTCATACGGTCTACTGGCCAACCTTCCTGATGGCAGCCGGTCTGCCGATTCCCCAGAAGGTCTTTGCTCATGGCTGGTGGACAGTGGAAGGCCAGAAGATGTCAAAGTCTCTGCAGAATGTTGTTGAACCCAACATGCTGATCGACAAGTATGGCGTGGATGTCGTGCGCTACTTCCTGATGCGGGAAGTGCCCTTTGGCCTGGATGGTGATTTCTCACACGGATCATTGATCAACCGGATCAACTCTGACCTGGCCAACGACCTGGGCAACCTGCTGTCCCGCTCAACAGCCATGCTGGTAAAATACTTTGATGGCATCCTGCCTGCACCAAGTACTTTTTCAGAGCTTGATGCCACCTTGAAGGCCAAGGCTGAAGGGATGATTACTGCGGTTGACAGCTGCATGGATGAACTGGCTTTTAGTAAGGCCCTGCAGGCAATCTGGGATGTTATTTCAGCTGGCAATAAATACATTGATGAAACCGCTCCCTGGGGCCTTGCCAAAGATCCTGCCAAGCGTGAACAACTTGCAACCGTCATGTATTGCCTGCTTGAGGCCCAGAGATTGGTACATTCGCTGGTAGCACCCTTTATGCCTGACACTGCACGAAAGGCACTTGCCTCTCTTGGCTGGCAAAAGGAAGCAGCTGAAGAGGATCTGGTCTGGGGCAAACTTACTCCAGGTACCATCATTGAAAAAGCAGCAGCATTGTTCCCGCGGATTGAAACAAAGGAATGATAAAAACACAAGAGGGGGAAGCCAAATTGGCCTCCCCCTCTTGTTTTATACCCGTTGCATCTATTGATTATGAGCAGGAAGAACCAAACTCCGGAGAAATCACAAAACCTTCCCCCATTCCAGAATTAACAAAATCAATCACCTGACCATCCAGAAAAGAGTTCAGACTTTTTTCAGCAAGCAGTTCAATCCCGTTCAATGTCAACTTGTTATCATTTTCACCCGGCTCATCCAGAGCCAGCCCCAAACGGGGTCCACCTCAACCAAAACCTTCAAACACCACCCGTAGCAGCTTGCCGGGGTTCTGGGCCAGAATAGGCTCCAGAGCTGTCTTTGCCGCATCCGTAATTTTCATAACGATGCTCCTTTAGAAGTATTCATATATCTGAATATACCAAGTAGGGCCAACAAAATCCAGATAATTTTTAAAAAATACTAAGGCAGAAAAGAGCAACAGTAGTCAGAAACAGTCTGGACCTTCATGGTAAAGGAAGAGTTTGCAGCAACTTCAAACGACTGTCCGCCGCCAATCCGTCTCCAACCGGTTTCACCAGCCAGTTGCAGGTCCAGTTCACCGGTCAGTATCTCCATCAGTTCAGCAGCACCGGTATTAAAGGTATATTCACCCGGTTGCATAATCCCCAATGTCTTCTTGGAGCCATCAGGAAACAGCACGGTGTGGCTGGCAACAGCACCATTAAAATAGATATTTGCTTCACGAACAACGGTTACACCGGCGAACTCCGACATGCGTACACTCCTTTGAATAGTAGATATGTCTTAAAAAAGGTGAGGCCCACCTTTAAACAGCTACAGCAAAACAGAGAAAACCACATTTGCAAAATAAAGTTAAACAATTTCGTGATATTACAAAACATGGCACGCCTAATGCTCTTTTATGAGTACCACATCACACAAGGAGGAGTACCATGAAACGGCTCATTTTCGCAATTACCGCATCACTGATTACCCTGGCATCAGTATCATTTGCAGAAGAGGTTAAAATTGTCGGACCAATTGCCAAAATCAAAGTTGAAGCGGGCAAGGCATCAGTCGTGATCAAGGACAATACCAGCGGTAAAGATATTACTGTCACCGTAACCGATCAACTGACCGTAGATAAACTTAACGACAAACGGATCACCACCGGCGATGAAGTACGGGTTAAATACGATACCAAAGATAATATTTCCAAGCTTTTCAGAAAAACAGCCGGTTGTTAAATGTTTTCCAGGGCTTTAAAAAACGTGATGAGGAAGACCGGATACAAGGCGCACGGCGCACAGCGACCAAGACATAACAGCTAGTTAGGCGATGGAGCGAGCACCGAACAACGCCGTAGACGGCCTCCGGAATAGTTTTTTAAAGCTCTGATACAGGGTCAGGCCGTATGGTCTGACCCTTTCTTATTACTTTGATTCGGCTGGTGGTGCCTGAGAACCTGGGCCAATCCTTAGATTCGCCGTAGCTATATAGATCTCTCGTAAAAACCAGACCAATCCAAGTACCATGGAGAGCATGGCACAGATAAACAGGATCGCCACCGGAATGGAAGGATCAATCCCAAGAAAGGCACCAATAAACATCAATGCAATAACGGTACAGACCAGGAAGGCGGTTGTTGTACAGAGGTTAATAGCTCTACCGATCAACTTGGCCCTTATAGCCAGTGTGTTAAGGTCACTACGAATAAGTTCCCTATGTTCATCAAGTGTGGCGATTTCAAAACGTGATTCAAGCAGGCGGGCACGATCAATCACACGCCCCAGCCGGTTGGTCAACACCGAGAGTATCGCACCGATACCGGTTAGAAGAAAAACCGGGGCCACAGAAAGCTGAATGGCATGGGAAACCGTATTAACGTCTGACAGGGTACCTAACATTGCTTAACACTCCTGACCTAACGTCGTCCGTTCCAGTCAAATTTTTCCGGTTGACCATTAGTCTGCCAGGAACCGTAGAACGATTTAAAACCTTCCTCAAACTGGATATCCAACCTGCCGGTACCATACTTGTCTACCCAGACACAACTGACACGGGGAGGCATGGACTTGGCTGTACAGGGAAACAGAATACCTTCCACCAAGGTATCTTTTTCTTCAAAGGTATAATTACCAGCAAGATCACCGTGTTGATTAATCTCAAAGGTCGTAGTTCCCTTCAATAACTCACCAGCACTGTGAATATCGCTTTGGTAGCTGCCTATGGCCCAGTGAAACCATTCCAGCGGCTCTCCTTGTCCAGCCTGTACCACAGCAGCAGTAGCGACAATCAACAAAGAGAAAATGAACGTTCTTTGCAGCATCCTGATAATCATACGGCCCTCCCTGGAGATTTATGCAATGCCAGCTAACTCCAAACGGGTTCCCCAACGGCGCAACAGTTCTTCTTTTATCCTTTGTCCATCCGGCATGGTCAACCCAGGATCATGCTCCAACAGTTCCAGAGCTGTTGTGCGAGCCTGCTCCAATATAACTCCATCCCGCAGGATGCTTGCCACCCTGAAATCAGGCATACCGGATTGCCGTGTACCCAGAAAATCGCCAGGGCCGCGGATTTCAAGATCTGCCTCGGCAATCCTGAAACCATCGGTGGTGGACTCCATTACCCTGAGCCGCTTTTCACCATCTTCAGACAGCTTGCCCGCTGTTAACAGTATACAGTGCGATTGATGACTACCGCGTCCTACCCTGCCCCGCAACTGGTGTAGTTGAGATAATCCGAAACGCTCAGCATGCTCAATTACCATCAGGGTGGCATTGGGTACATCAATCCCCACCTCAATCACGGTCGTGGACACCAGAATATCCAACTCACGGTTTTTAAAGGAAGCCATCACCGCCTCCTTTTCCTCTGGCTTCATCCGGCCATGCAACAGCCCCAACCTGAGTCCGGGGAAAATGTCAGCCTGTAGATGTTCAGCCATCTGGGTTGCGGCCTTTAGATCAGACTTTTCAGACTCTTCAACCAGAGGATAGATAACGTATGCCTGACGTCCCTGTTCAATCTCCCTTTGGATCATCTCGTAAACCTGTTTACGGCGTGATTCAAAGTATATCTTTGTATTGATTGGAGTTCTACCCGGTGGCAGTTCATCAATGACTGACAGAGAAAGATCGCCAAATAACGTCATGGCCAGGGTACGGGGGATCGGGGTGGCGGTCATCACCAGAATATCAGGATTAGACCCTTTTTTCTTCAGAATGCCACGCTGCAGCACTCCAAAGCGGTGCTGTTCATCCACAATCCCTAAACCCAGACGACTAAACTCAACCTTGTCCTGGATCACGGCATGGGTACCGATCACAATAGCTGCCCGGCCATCAGCCACCTGCTGCATCGCCTCTTTCTTGGCCTTGCCCCGCATACCAGAGGTAAGCAACACAACAGTGATACCCAACTGCTCACACCAGTGGTGAATATTGTGCCAATGTTGTTCAGCCAGAATCTCGGTAGGGGCCATGATTGCCACCTGATAATCGTTTTCAACCGCCACCAGGGCAGCCATCAACGCCACCAAAGTTTTACCGCTACCAACATCACCCTGCACCAGACGGTGCATCGGGTGGGGAGCCATCATATCAGCCTTGATCTCAGACAGTACCCGACGTTGGGCAGCCGTCATCTGAAACGGCAACAGCTTGACCAGCTCTTTGGTATAACGATGGGTAACCTGAAACGATATCCCTGCTTCAAGGGCTACACCTCGCTTTTTCAGGGCCAGCCCCAGTTCCCAGAAGAAAAACTCATCAAATGCCAAAGAGCGGTGGGCCAGAGTACGACCTTCATTAAGATCAACCAGGGGCGCTTCTGAAGGTGGTAGATGCACCTGACCAAGCGCTTCCTGCAATGGAAGATACTGGTAGATATCCAACAGAGATTGAGGCAGGATGTTTTCAAGATTAGGAAGAAAAGTATCAACCACCTGACGCATCACCCGCCGCATCCCCTTCTGATGCAAACCTTCAGTTAAGGGATAAACCGGCACAATCCGCCCAAAATTAACCGGATCAGCAGCCATCACAGCATTAACATCGGCACCTTTCTCCAACCACTCAACATCCGGATGATGCACCTCTGGTTTCCATCCAAAATTGGTCACCTCACCAGTAAAAACCCCCTGTTTACCAATCTGCCAGGTCCGCTTCATCCAGACACCATTGGCATGAAACCACTTCAGCACAATACTGCCACTCTCATCCTGTACAACAGCTTCAAAGACCTTGCGCCCCCCTTTGGTTGTAGCACTTTCAGCAGAAACAACCGTGCCTTGAAAAACCTGTGTCAGCCCAGGTTTTAACTGCCTGATGGGGATAAGTTGACGACGGTCTTCATAACGGTGCGGCAGGCAAAACAGGGCATCTTCAACCGTATGAATGCTACGCTTGGCAAGCAGTTCAGACAGCTTAGGCCCTACACCTTTGATAAACTGAATACCGGTCTGAAGGTTTTTGCGGGCAATTGCCTGTTGTACTGAAATTACAGGCGGGGCTACTGTAAGCAGTTTACGCAGCAGTAAGCCTGTAGCATTGGCTTCAATGCCCACATGATCACCAGGCTGAAGGCCGAGCTGTATCAGCTCCTCTGCAGGAATGAACAATGAACCGGTATGATCAACCAGAAGTTTTGACATGATAGTAGGAGATATACCTGAAAAAGACAGAGAAGTCAGCCAGCAGGATGTTCAAGCTGTTTTAAACAGTGTGTTACCACCTCATCAACAGTTATATCCTGCATACAGCGAGCATTGTATGGGCATGGCGGCGTGGTTCCAAAGGTAGTACAGGGTGAGCAGGGAAAATTTTTATTGATAACAGCATGCAGGTTACCTCGTGGTGCCCATTTTAAAGCGCGGCCTGGGCCAAATAAAGAAACAGTTGGTACTTCAAGCCCTACTGCAATATGCAAGACCCCAGAGTCACCGCTGACAAGCAAGGCAGAACGGGCAAGCAGAGCAGCAGTCTCTGCAAGAGATGTTTGTCCTGCCAGATTAAGACCTGATTCACCAGCAATGGTTTGAGCATCAACCTGATCAACAGCCCCACCAACCACAACAATCCTATATCCTTTTTGCGCAAGTTCAGCAGCCACAGTCCTAAACCGATCAGCCCCCCAACGACGCTCCGGGATAGAGGCACCGGGAAAGATTGTTACAAAACGCTTATCACCAAGCGCTGCAAGCAACTTTTCAGCAGATGCTGTTGCTGTTGCTGGAATGGTCAGGAATGGAATAGTGGTTTCAGTCTGTCCAGATAAGCCTGTGAGTGGTTCAAGCAAGCGATCAAAACTAGAGACTTCATACTCATCATGGGAATAGGACTGTGAATGAGTAAACATCCGACGCCGATCATTGGTAGCAAAACCGATCTTCATCGAAGACCTTATCAGCCGGGCCACAACAGCCGAAAGGCGATGCCACTGTTCAGTATCAATCACTACATCATATTTCTTTGTTACTGCCTGCCAGAACTCAGCAGGCTTGTCGTAGCAATACAGTTGATCCACGTCAGGAATTAAAGAGAAAATACCAGCATTACGGCATTCAGCAAGAATGGTGATTTGAAGATTGGAGTATATATTTTTGAGATGATGAAGTACAGGAGCTAGAAGAACCGCATCGCCAATACCACCGGGACGGATGAGGAGGATTGAGTTAACAGACACAGGAAGCATAGGTTGAGACAGAGAAGGTAGCAGATTTGTTATCAAACGCCCCAGCAGTGCATCAGCAGCCTTCATAAGATAGATGTTCACGAAGTAGTACCATTAAGCGTCTGTTCAGAACCTTGGCGCAGTATCTGGTCTACCACCTCTACTCCCTGCATAAAGCTATGGTCCATATTACCCACTTCGTACTTCCAGGCACCAAAGCGCCCACGGGAATAGACCCCTTGCCCCTGCAGATATGGTTGGATAGTCTGCAGAGCCCTATCACGGGACAGGGTCGGTATCGGATATGAATAGGGAATATCAATCAGATAGCGGCTGATGATCTGATGACGTTCATACTCACTAATAATACCACTATTAATCAGCCCCTGAATCGTCTCCTCAATAATTGTAGCCTTGTCCTGGGGTTTGAACGATGAATAGGTAGTTTCGCACATCAGGGAAAAATGGCGATCTATGGCACCATTCGGCACATTGTAACGTGAGTAGTTATGGAAATTAGTAACCCGATAAAACGGGCTGTTTGATTCAGGGAAATACATCCAGCACTTTGTATCGTCCCGATGCCCGTCAAACCCAAGCCCGACAATCAGACCACCATTATGGACCAGCCCCTCAGTTGCAGAAACGACTGTTTCCGGTACAGAGACGCATGACTTAACAAATAGGTCCAGCGGAAGCGTCGTAATCAACAGGTCATACGACTCCACCCTGCCGTTGGTAAACCTGACCTGTTTTGCCTCAAGATCTATGGTCTGCACCCCATGGTTGAGGTTGATTTTATCCCTGAATCGATCTGCAATGCCTTCATAGATTGCACCGGTACCGCCATGTTTGGGAAATTTGAAGGTATTGTTCGGCCCCCAGCTCAGATCATCAAGCCCAACGGCAATATTCCTTTCAATGCGGGCCAAATCCACCATGCTGACCCGTTCGGCAATCCAATCCTTGCTCATCTGTTCAAGCGGCGTGCCCCATACCTTGCGATTATAGGGCTCCATAAAATATTTAATAATGCCGTCACCAAAGACCGTATTCATCCATTCACGAAAGTTGACCGTCAACGATGGTTTCCCTCTAAGATTACGTAGACCCTCCACACACGCCTGCAAGGCTTCATTCGGGAGATGACGGACGTTGTTCTGAAACGGGTATGGCACCCAGGTTTGCAGGATACGCACCCAGCTTTCCCGTTGATGTTCGTAGTAGGCATCGCCGATGGCATCAGCTACCGCCTTGTCAAAATAATCGTAGTGGGAAAAGAGGACATGACCACCGATATCCCAGGTAAAACCTTTGTTATCAGCAAATGATGCAGACAGGCCGCCAACGTAAGAATTACGCTCGTAGAGTTGCCAGTTGGTATTGTCAAGTTTATTCAAGTGATAAGCGGCACCAAGACCGCATGGGCCAGCACCGAGGATGAGGATTTTCATGTAGGAAAGCCGAATGATCTTATTTTTGAGAGCATATCCAGAATTCTCTGGGCAATATGTTTTGTAAAACACTGAAAATAGGCAAGTACAGGATTAAATCCATGCGTTTTCAATGCACGCAGGTTTTCACTAAATCCCTCATAGATATGCCGCCCACTCGCTCCCCCGGTATGCATCCTCACTAGGGTTTCCGGAATATAGACGATATTTACCCCAGCTTTGATCCATCTCAGGAATAACTCAAAATCCATATGAGAATAGCAGTAACTGATATCAAACAAGCCGTATTTATCATAAAGATGGCGTCTGACAAATGTTGTTGGATGATTGAAAAGGATCATACGCCAAGGTATCCACCAGTAACGCGGCGGTTTCAGGATTTTAAGAAAACGATCTCCATCATACAGTTCAAGATCAGCATGTATAACTTCTACTTCTGGATGTTCTTTAAAATAGTTAATCACCTTTACAAACGTACCAGGAAGATAGAAATCATCTGAGTTAATTATGCCGATCAGATCACCGGTGGCAAGGTTAATCCCTTTATTGAATGCGTCAGAAATCCCTTTATCAGGTTCGCTAATCATTTTGCTGATCCGATTTCCATAAGAACGAACAAGCTCTACTGTTGCATCAGTAGAGCCACCATCAACAATAATATACTGAAGTTCTCCATCAAACTGTTGAGACAGAACACTTTCAACGGTTTTGGGGATTGTAGCAGCACTGTTTTTACAGATGGTTATTATTGATAACATAATGGTATCATTTTATTTTATTAGAAAGAGTAGTCAAAATTTCTTCAAACCGGTTTATAAAATCTTCTTTTGTCCATTGACCGACAACCCTAAGCCCCTTTTCAGAAAGTTGTTTGCAAAGCTCATCATCCACCCACAGCCTATATATTACCTCTGCAATTTCTGAAACAGATTCAGGGTCAAACAATAGTGCGGCTCCATCTGTTTGTTCAGCCATCCCATAAATATTTGAAACAGCAACAGGGCAGCCAAGAGTCATTGCTTCCAATGGCGGGATATTTGTCGGCCCAAAAAAAGTAGGCATTACCAGCGCCCTGGCATATCTGTAGAGAGTCGGCATAGCATGGTCTGTAACATAACCGAGTACAACAATCTGATCCTCCAGATGGAGCTCATGTAATAGTTGCATGATAGTGTTATACGCATTTTTGGGAGCGCCAGCCAGAACCAGCTTGATGTCAGGAGTACGATACTTGAGATCAGCAACAGCACGTAACAGTCTTTTGTGATTCTTATGTTCCCAAAACTGGGCAGGATAAAAAATATACTTTTTCGGAATGTTCAAACGAGCCAGCGTTATTTCATCATCGGAAGCGGATGTATGCAGGTAAGGCGGAACACTAAAGGGCAATACACCTACTTTCGATGGATCACTATGGTATGACTCAACTACCTGATCTCTTCCTACATTTGAATCAACCAAAATACCTGAAGAGTATTGACAAATGTTACTGTAATGCCATTCACGCCATGCATACTCTCTGGGATTTCCCACTTCAGGAAATCGTTTTTCATAACGATGCATCAAGTCATGTATGGAAACAAGATTAGGAATCGGTACAAGATAACTCCACGGGTCTTGGGAGGGGAAAATCCAGATATCGCACCTTGCGGCTATAAAAGCCTTAACTGATGGATGTAAATAAACAGACAAACGTCGCCACAGGACAAGACTACATTTTGTATAACGAAGCAGTTGCGCCCAAATGCGTCCCCAGAAGCCAAATGGAATATAGATTGTTGAACAGTGGAGATCTTTCAGATAAGGCTTCCAGGCTGTATGGGAATAGCCAACAACAATCTCGTATGAATGGTTTGGAAGAGCACATAATGCTTCCAGCATCATCTGATTATACTGAAAACTGCCACCTGCTGTCGGCTCAATTGCGAGTAACAGGCCAACTTTTTTCATCGTTTTACCACAAAACAGGCTCCCCAGCTTCCAATATCAGGGGTTTTATCCGTCATCCATTCGGCAACGCTTACAATGTTAAGTCCGACATCTTTAAGTAAAAACTCAAGCTCCGGCACAAAGAGATATCGCATCCGATGTGTTTCCTGTAGTTGCTCCACTGAACCGGTCAATTTATCGGTAATAAGTATCTGATAATTTACATCCACAACATTTTCATTTGGATGAATTACTGGCTCTGCAATCCGCACAAATCGGATCTGCTCATCTTCAAGACGTTTTACTCTTACAGCAGGTAGGTCAGTCAACACTCCGGGGCCATACCAGCAATCAAAAACCAATAAACCGTCTAAAGACAAATGTTCTTTTGCCGTAGAAATGGCAGCCATAAGATCATCATTTGTTATCTGATAACTCATCACATGAAAAAGAGAGATAACAACATCGAAAGTTTTTCCAAGGCGGACATTCCTGATATCGCCTTTACAAAAGGATGGTTGAATGTTCATAGAATTTGCAGAAGTAAGGCGGCTATTGGCTACATCAAGCATTTTTTGAGACATATCAACGCCAGTAATATCGTACCCCAAGCACGCAAGCTCAAAATCGTGGTTCCCTGTACCACAGCCAAGATTCAAAATTGTCTTTGCCCCAAGGCAATGTTTCTGTATCAAATCGTGAATATACTGTGCCTCACCGGCATAATCTTTATCTTTGTATAAAAGGTTATAATAATCTGCGTATCGCCCAAAGACCTTATTGTTCATTGGAGCACCTCTATCAGTGAATCAGCTACTCTTGCAATCTGTTCATCAGTCAACGCAAGCCCGCTTGGGATATAAAAACCTCTGCGGGCAAGCCGCTCTGCAACAGGATGCTTATCAATACCCCAAAGTCCCATCTTTCTGAACACCGGCTGCTCATGCATAGGCCAGAAAAATGGGCGGGTTCCAATCCCCCTCTCCCCAAGTCTCCGCATCGCCTCTGAAGCATCAAAATCAAGGGCATCATCCAGAACCAAGCCATAGACCCAATAGATATTCTCAGCGTAACCAGTAGCTAAAAGAGGTAGTTGAATACAAGGCACACCTGACAAAAGTTCTGTATACTGTCTGCCCATCCGGCGTTTCAGTTTCACAAACTCATCCAGCCGTTCAAGCTGGGCAAGACCAAGGGCTGCCTGCAGGTTGGTCATGCGATAATTCCAGCCAAGTTCCTCATGCACAAACCGCTTGGTTGCCTGAAAACAGAGGTTTCTCAAAGAACGGCACCGTTCAGCTAGCTGAGGGTCATTACAGACAAGCATCCCTCCCTCTCCGGTGGTAATATGCTTGTTGGGATAAAAGCTGAATGTACTGATATCGCCAAAGCTGCCGCAAGGTCTGCCGTTATAGGTCTGGCCATGCATCTCTGCTGCATCTTCAATAACCTTCGCGCCATACCTTGCCGCAAGATTCAGAATCGGCTCCATTTCAACCGGCAGACCGTAGATGTGGACCACAAGTATAGCTTTGGTTCTGGAGGTTATCTTATCAGCAACTTGGTTAATATCCATGTTCCAGGTGGCTGGGTCGGAATCAACTAGCACCGGTGTAGCGCCAGCACGAACTATGGCTGCAGCGCAGGAAATTATGGTGAATGAGGGGAGAATTACCTCATCGCCAGGCCCCAGACAGAGGGCCTGAACAGCAATATCTAAAGCGCCGGAACCGTTGGCAACCGCTATTCCGTACTGACGATCAACCCGCTTTGCAAACTGTTCTTCAAACTGCTTAACGAAAGGACCTTCTGAAGATATCCAGCCGGTATCAATGCACTCATGGAGATATTTTTTCTCATTGCCATTTAAAAGCGGCTCATTGACAGAAATAAAGTCATGCATCATTTTTCACCACAACTTTTGACAACTCAACACCGGCAAACCTTGTCTTATCGGCATCACCGGCATACGGCCCCTGCTTCACCTCTATCATCTCTATCTCTTTCAGTGCCTCAAATCCATGTCCGCCAGACGCAAGCAGAATGGTATCTCCCGCCTCAAGTATTCTACTTTCCAGGTAAGATCGATCATCTTGGTAAAAATCTACCCGCAGACGTCCACGCTTAAGAAAAAGAACTTCCTGGGTATAAAAGACCTCCCGCTGAACCGGGTTGTGGACATGGGGTTCAATTATCTTACCTACAGGATGCTGCATGTAGGCAAGTTGTTGTGAAAACTCATTGGGGGTTAGGAAATGGATGCCGGGCTTACAAAAGTTATGGCGGATGATCATGGCCAGGAGGATGCCGTTATTGAGAATCTCTTCAATCATATTGGCTCCGATTCAAAAGTTTAATAGGCGTGGTAAAAACCTATGGAGACAATCATACATCAACAATAGTACGCCAGGATATGACCGTGCCCGGACTCGTCCCTGCAACAAACGAATTTCAGTAGTTGATCCAAGTGTTTTAGCTAAAATTTCTTCTGCCATGTGAAAGGAACCATGGATCATTGCCTTACGGATATTACTTACCAGATGGGCATTAAGAACCGATTGGCCACATTGCCGAAGTATATCTTCTCGGAACTTGTCCACGATGTACTGATAGCCAGCCACATCACGTTGCATGTTTTTCGAGATGGTCTCTCCACTGTGGAGGTGATAGACAAACAGCGGGTCGCGTAGATGAATGAAGCGGCAGATACGTGACAAACGAATAACAGTGTCCCACTCCTGGTAGGAGGGTACTTGTTCATCCAAATAGCCGATGGCTTCAAGGGCTTTTTTTGAGGTGAGGATCGAAGGGAAAACAGGGGCTGGAGTTCTAAGTAACTGAGGAAAAACATCATCGCCCTGTACATAAGGAAGTTGCCAAAGTGTTCGCATTCCAGTCTTATGGTCTTCTCGAAAGCAGTCCGTATGGACAACAGTCATCGGGTCAAAATTGACCTTCGCAAGAGCCGCAATCTGTTTTTCAAGTTTGTCTGGAAGCCATTCGTCGTCGGAATCCTGGAATGCTATCCATTCGCCCCGTGCCTCACAGATACCGCGGTTGCGCGCCGCCTGGGCTCCAACGTTTTTAGACATAACGATACAACGGATGCGAGAATCTCTAAATGAATCAACTAGTTCTACCGTATTATCAATAGATCCGTCGTCTACAATCACAATTTCTATAGCTTGTGTTGTTTGAATAAGAACTGATTTCAAACAGTAGCCAATAGTTTGTGAACGATTAAACGTAGGTATGATTACGGATATTATCATATAATAGCATTATTTGGTGTCATGACTAGAACTTGGCGTTTTTATAACTTACATCAGTTATTCATTTATAAAAACTACCGCAAGCCAAACCTTTACCAACTGCATAGATACCAGAGACACAGACACCACGTATTTTTGACCAAGACTTTAATGCTTCAAGCTCTCCATCACGTAAAGCATCGTCTAAGAACCATGTTGCATGATGTTTACAATAGTACTGTAGTGAAGGCAAAGTTGTTATTCTACATCCAGCCTCTCCAAAAGGTCCGTCAATTACAAGCCAATCAGCAAGTTTCCCCTTAAGGCTGTCTTGTAGTTCCGAATTTTTCACCTGATAGTTGCCATCATGTACCGGAACATGCAGTATACATACATACTGAAATAAATCATGTTCTTTAAGTCTCTTCTCAACAGATGCTTTAACATCTCCACTCTGTTCAATAGTGATCACATGTGGATATCCACCTCCTGATAATGGTGAAAGGGATGCATATCTAGCAAACGTCAATGTACTTACACCTGCGCCACATTCCAAAATTAGGGCTGGTTTTTGCCTAAAAAGTTTATCCCACAAAATGCAGATTGTTTTTTCGTCCAAGCTCCAAACGCCCAGTGTGTCATTATTAAGGACTTTTCTAAGCTCTGGAATTACCAAGGAATCAGCATTGCTTACTTTAATATTATATTGTTGAAACAACGAGTCAGATTCTGGGTGTACAGTATTCAAAATATCCCGTAATATAAGCCAGAATTTTAAACTAAACCGTGTATTAATTGGCAACAATGCAAATATTAAAATATATAATATATCAAATATCCTGCGTATTATTTTTCTCATTAAATTCGCTAAGCCCTCAAACTAGACGCCATGAATGTTCAACAATATAGGGTCCTTGATCCGAAGGAGGAAGTTTACCCGTACCAAAAAAGTCAGTTTCTTCGACATTTATTGATCCGGCATTTTGAATCCAATCAGCAATATCTCCTCCAACGGTAGAAAAGATATTTAAACTATAATGCCCCGGTTGTAGAAGCAACTTAGAAATTGTGCAAACAACTTCACCACAAGGCGGGATACAGTCAAAATCTGTGCTTTGCACATTTGTCGACAAATGAAAAAGGTTCTCATCATATCGACCATGCACACCAATTGCAAAATGTACGTTACGTAAGTCTAAGCTATTTGATGAAATATAACTCAACGCGAGATCAACAGCTTCTCCAACACCAACGCTATGAATAGACGCGCCTTCACAGTTTCTAAGTTCAAAATGCGTGAATAATAAGTGCTGAGATCCCTTACGATCTGAACGTTCCAAAAGAGGCATCCTACCAAAACCGAAAGCTGTATCCAAATAGTTCGAAACAACTTCCTTAACGCTTCCATTTAAAACAATATCACCGTTTTTCAGTAGTAGTCCACGAGTACAAAGTGATTGTACCGCCGCCATATTATGACTCACAAAAAGCACCGTCCGCCCCTCTTTAGCCGACACATCCTCCATCTTCCCCAGGCACTTTTTCTGAAACAGTGCATCCCCTACAGCCAGTACCTCATCAACTACCAGTATCTCAGGTTCAAGGTGGGCAGCTACAGCAAAGGCCAACCGAACGTACATACCCGATGAGTATCGTTTTACCGGTGTATCAAGAAACTTCTCTATCTCAGCGAAATCAACTATCTCATCAAATTTCTTCTTTATCTCAGCCCGCTGCATACCAAGTATAGCGCCATTTAAGTAGATATTTTCTCTACCTGTAAGCTCTGGATGAAAGCCGGTTCCCACCTCCAGCAAACTGGCAACACGCCCTTTTATCCGAACTCTGCCAGTGGTTGGCTCGGTAATGCGGCTTAATATCTTGAGAAGGGTTGATTTACCGGCGCCATTCCGGCCAATGATGCCAATGCGATCACCTTGCTTAACTTCAAAAGAGACATCATTCAAGGCCCAGAAATCTTCGTGTGAGGCGGTGAAGGGTGAAGAGTGATGGGTGAAGGGTGAAAGAAGCTTTTTCCCAAAGGATGCTACGCCGTTGGTGATTACATCTCTCAGGGCGGTGTACGGCTCCCGCTGCTGATGTCGCAGGGTGTACTTCTTACCAAGTTTTTCCACGCTAATTATGGTAGACATCTGCTAAACCACGTCTGCAAAACTGCGTTCCATCCGGCGAAACCACCAGAAGCCGGAAATAAGTATGCCAAAAATAATCATCACTGAAAGCAGGTAACCGGACAAATACAACATGCTCGTTTTACCGGTTACAGCCCATCTAAAACCTTCTATCACACCAGTCATAGGATTGAGAGAGTATAGTAAACGCCACTGTTCCGGTACGATACTGCTGCTAAAACCGACCGGGGATACATAAAGTCCGAGCTGCACCAGAAATGGCACGACATAGCGGAAATCACGATACTGTACATTCAGAGCCGACACCCATAAACCAGCACCAAAAGCAAACAAGAGAGCCTGTAGTAGGAACAGGGGTAGCAGAATGATACGCCAGTCCGGCATAAAACCGTACCAGAGCATCAGCCCTGCAAGTATTACCAACGAGATAGCAAAATCGACCAAGGCAACAATAACAGAGCTTGCCGGCACAATGATGCGAGGAAAATAGACTTTGGTCAACAGGTTTTGGTTATCTATCAGAGAATTTGAGCTGTCAGTAAACGTATTGGCAAAGAACTGCCACGGCAGCATGGCAGCGTATACCAATACCGGATAAGGAACCCCTTCTGAGGGAAGTTTGGCCAACTTGCTAAAGACTACCGTAAATACAATCATAGTAAGGAAGGGACGTAAGACGCTCCAAGCGACCCCAATGACGGTCTGTTTGTAACGAACCAATAGGTCACGCCAGGCCAGAAAATAGAACAGCTCTCGATACTTCCAAAGGTCACGCCAGTAATGGCTTATCCCTTTGCCCGGTTCTATGATCAGATCATACTGACAGTCATTCATCCATACACCTGTTCCTTACTTCCACGGATGCCATCAATTATACCGCCAAGAAAACCGACACCAAATCGCCCCTGTTCTTTGTGCCGCCGTGTTGAAAAAAACAGTAACGGTGCATGGCGGGCGCAGTTGGCAAGCAGTAACAGCCAAACAATGAAAGAGTAACGCCCCTTTAATCCGAAAAAAGAAAAACCTACTGCACGTGGTTTACGGGTGTTAGGCACCAATAACGGTGGATGATAGTAGTTGAGCTCCGGACAGTTGATTGCTGTTTTTCCGGCAATAGTAAAACGGGTTACAAACTCAACATCTTCCTGACCCACAAAATGCCCCATAAAGCCAAAGAGTTCCTGAAGCGTCTCACGACGGTAAGCCGTGCAGCGACTGGTCATAAAATATGATTCGTGAAAATCATAATGATCTTCAAGGCACGCATAGGCAGCATGGCCATGAGGCACCACAGCATCAACTGCAGGATTATTTGTACAAACAGAATCTAGGATAGACAGAAAATCATGCTGCAACAGCACAGTATCATCATCCAGAAACAGTATGATTTTCCCTCTACTACGTGCAAGTCCAAAGTTACGCGAGTAGCCCATTTTACCGTGTTGCGCATCCAGTGGCAGATAGACAATCGGTAACAAACCGGAGAAGTCTGCTGCCATCTGACGACCGGCCTCTGTTCCTCCCTTGTCTTCAACCAATATCACTTCAAACAGGTCTTTGGGATATTGCTGTTCAGCCAAAGAGCAGAGTATCCCCTGCAACAGGTCTAGACGGCCAAAAAAATTAATAATACAAGAAATACGAACTCCATCTGTAGCAGGCGGAACAGCACAGTCTCCCCTAAGATCAAAAGGAAACAGCCGGTAAAGTGTTTGAAGAATGGCTTTTCTCATGATCCGTAAATCCCCCAGCCCACCATGACACTCCATCCTGCTCCAACAACCAGCAACCAGGGGTCACGCAACAATGATTCTGTAGGATCACCACTTAGCCCAGTTTTCACCCGTAATATGTAGCGTAGCAGCCCAAAACAGCAAAGAGGCACTGTGTATAGTAGTGTTTGATGTGACAAGGTATACATGGTGTAGGTGACCAGTACAGCGCTACCCGTCATAAACAATACACCATCCAGAAACCCTTCAGGATAGTGTGCCAACACCTTACGATGACCGCCTGCAGTATCAGCAAGTAATTGTTTTTCTGAAAGTCTCTTACCGGCACTTAAGAATAGGGCCAGCAGGAGTACTGATAGAAAAAGCCATTCTGATACGCGTACATCAAAGGCCTCACCACCAGCCATGAGGCGAAGCAGGAAGCCGGTTGCAATGCAAAACAGGTCAACAACAGGAATATTTTTAAGGCAACACGAATAGGCAACCGATACAGCCAGATAGGCTAGTACAAGTAGTAAAAAAATTTTACTGACAGATATGCCGATGATAACAGCACTTACCGTGAGCATAGCTGCCAGTATTTTAGCCGTTTTAACCGATAGCTTGCCAGACGTCAGCGGCCTGGATGATTTGCGAGGATGGTTGAAGTCTGTCTCACGATCCATCAGATCGTTAATCAAATACCCGGCACTTGATGCCAGAGAAAACACAACAAAAGGGATGGCCCCCTTAAGAACCATCCCTTGAGTTAGCAAAGCTCCACCAAGAAACGGAGGAAAGAACAACATCAGATTCTTTAACCATTGGTGAGGGCGAAGCAGTTGAATTATGGCAACAAAAATTTGCATCAGGTATTAATATAGCCTTTACAGACAAAAGAGAAAAAAACTACCATTCATCATCCTGCCCAGAGACGCCTTCATCACCAAAGGCATCTGACTCATCATCATCATCATCAAATTCTTCTGAGGCAAATAACTCGTCTTCGTCTTGATCTTCATCTTTGCCCAAATGCCAGGCAGGACGATCTTCAGGGTCTGCAGCTGCCTCAAATCGGGCCAGCATCTCAGGATCAGTGCAAAAACGGTCATCTTTGAAGTGGCATTTTTCAAGTTCGCAGAGATCAAACAGTTGAATCTCGCTACAGAGCCTGCGAGGCAGTTCCTGAGGCACTTCGTCCTTGTCAATCAGTTCTTCTACGCTACTCACGCACAAACTCCATTCAAAAATTCTGTGGCCTTTGCCACATCTTCCTTGCAGCCGATATAGATTGGTGCCCGTTGATCCAGCCCTTCGGGAACCATGTCAAGGATAGGCATGCAGCCATTGGTTGCAGCACCACCGGCCTGTTCAATCAGGTATGCCATGGGATTCAACTCAAACAGAAGTCGCAGTTTGCCATTAGGGGAATCAGTAAGGGCCGGGTACATGAAGATACCTTTACCCTTCATCAAAATCTGGTTGATGTCCGGCACAAACCCGCCTGAATATCGCAGTTTTGAGCCCTTATCTTCCAGATAGCGGATATAGGCTTCATTCTCTGGCGTATATTTTTTACGCAGACCACCTGGTGAGTAGATATCGCCGGATGGTTTCATCTGAACTTTTTCACGGGTCAGGGTAAACTCCATCAGATGGTTCATGGTAAACTCATAAACCCCTTTACCCACTGAATAGACCATTGATACCCGTGGTCCGTACAGAATATACATGGCTCCAACCATATTACGTCCCGGTTGCAGCAGGTTGTCTCCCTGATAAATACCGACAATGGTGCCCACTGCCAGGTTCACATCCACCAGTGAAGAACCATCCAACGGATCATAGGCAACGGAGAACATCCCTAAAGGATTACTGGTTACCTGAAAAATTTCATCCATCTCTTCAGAGGCGATATTACAGACAACACCGGAGTACATCAGACGTTTGCGCAGAATCCGGTCAGACAGAACATCCAGGGCCAGCTGTTCTTCGCCATACAGGTTAGAGGTACCGGCAACACCCAAATCACCTGTGCGAACGGCGTTAATCACATACTTGCTGGCCTCGGCAATTTCACACAGCAGGTGTACCAGGTTACCACTGATATTCTGCTCACGCAGATGGCGACGAAAGTCGGTTTGAAATTTGGTGCTTCCGGGCTCCTTGCCCATAAGACAGTCCTCCTGAACAGGTAGTGTGCTAGATTAACAATAGATAGTACAGGACCTGCCTGATTTCAAGGGGAATCAGGCAATTGCCATTAGTGATGCAAGATACGTTATTAGGCCATCCAGTGCAAAAACCGAAAAGAGGCTGGAGATTACAGCCCTGGTTGCCGCCTGGGGGATTTCGGTGGCACTGGTCCCCACCGACATACCGGCATTGCAGCAAATAAGCGGAATGATAAAACCAAAAGCCACCGCTTTTGCCGTCAGCACCGCTACTTCACGCAGCCCAAGCGAAGCAACAATTCCCTGAATAAACTGGTCATAGGGGATATGATGACCAAAAGAAACAATTAAAAAACCGCCAACAAATGAGGTTAAAACAAAATAGATAGTAAGTAACACTACCGCTGCTGTAACGCCGACAACACGGGGCAGCAACAGATAACGCTCAGGATGAATCCCCAGACGTTCCAGCGCTGTTATTTCGCCATTGATTTTCATGGAACCCAGCTCTGCGGCAATGGCAGTGCCGCTACGGGCAATCACAATCATGGCAGTCAGTAGTGGACCAAGCTCTAAAAAAACTACCCAGACCAGTACTTTACCGGTTAACGAGCCGTTTCCCCCACCAACCAGACCAATAACCTGACTGACAATAACCGTTCCTAGAATAACAGCCACCAGCACAATGATTTTTGCCGCCTCAAGTCCGGTAAAATAAAGCTGTTTAAGCAAGACCGCACGGATAGCTGGGTTGCCCAAAGAAGGTGAGCTGACCAGCGACACCAATGTCTGCAGGATTAGTCGGGTAATAATAACAAAAAACTGTCCCCTACGGAGCATAAATGCCCCTACACGTTCAGGGAAAGAGATGCCCAACTCAGATGTCATAAATAGTGCCGTCCCGTAGTAACTCAACCTGCCGGATTCCCATCTGTGCTATTTCACTCTTGATCTGCTCATAATACTGTGGCTTGGGATGGGTGATAAGGATTCTTTTGGGCAGAACAGCAATCTTGGTCAACTCTTTCTCAAGTAATGAGCAACAAAGGTGCTGGGTCAAGAGAGCCAATGGTTCCTGATTATTGGGAAACGACACTTCAACAATCAAGGCATCAGCACCAGAGGCATAGCTCCAGATTTCTTCGGTAGGGCCGGTGTCGCCGGTATAGACCAGACGGCGTCCGGCATGTTCCACACAATAACCAACTGCAGGAACAGTATGATGCACATCTATTGCCGTCAGGGTATAACCATTAACACATTTGGATTCTTCAGGTTTATCACAAAGCACCACCGGCACCAGCGGTTCTATGGTGTTGAAGCGGAGTACTGGTTCTTCAGGAGTTGGCAGGCAGGTAAAATCAGGCCAAATCAGCCCGTTAAACAGGTGATTTCGGAGCGCATCAATTACTGATTGTGGTGCATAGACATTAACCAGATGGCGCAGGTTTTTAACAATAATATTGTCAGCCAGGGCTGGAATGCTACGGATGTGATCCAGATGGGCATGGGTAATAAAAATATTTTTGATAGCCCACTGTTCTTCTTCGGTCAACACAGAACCGATCGTGCCGGCATCAAGTAGCAGTGAATCATCAATCAGAAAGGCTGGAGGCCTAAAATCAGGAAATTCTGCTCCGGCACTTCCAAGGATACGCAGCTTCATTGCTCAACCTCCCTGTTCATACGCTGATTCTGCATTACAGAAACTGCTCTTTTAATTGCCGGATTATTTCAACCTGACGACTGTAAATAAACTGTGAAATAACCTTATCTGCATTTTTATCCGGTTCAAAACGGAAGGTATGGACAAACCCACCATCATTTTCAGCCGATTTTATCAACGTTGCTGGCAACAGCAATTCAGTCCCCTGAACAGAAAGCTGCAAGATACCACTGTCTGAAATACCTGCTGGAACAGCCTGTTGACTATAAATTGCAACCCCGGAAACCGAAATATCATCAGCACGACCGGACAAAGACTGGGTTTCAGTAGTGTAGGTGGCTGACAAGAAACCTTCAATGCTAACCCGTACAGCACCACGTCGTTCTGCTCGGATAGAGGCATAGGCAAAACGTCCCAATACGGCAAAACAGTTTTTAACATTTACATATTCAACAAAACAGTGAACGCCCAACCCCTGGGGAAACAGGGCACTGGTAAGTAACACCTGTTTTTGTAAACCGAGTACAACTGCTTGTGCCTGATGGGCGGTTACCTCTATACAATCAGCATCAATCGTTTCGATCTTTGCTGCATAGCTGATTGGTACTTCGTTATAATAATTCAGTAATTTAAGATCATTTTTAAGACGTCCCATCTTTATTTCACGCAGGATATGCAGGATCGCCTCCAGATCCTGTTTACCATCTTGCATGCTTACGATCTGGAACGTCTCTCGCACAGCCCCTCCATACAAAACACACTGTCAAAGCGATTGGCAGACAGGACAAAAATGAGTTCCCCGCTGACCAAGTCGTTCCTTTACCACCAAAGCCCCGCAAGCGATGCACGGTTTGCCTCCGCGCCCATAGACAGCTACCGGGAACGAGCCTGCCTCAAAAACACCATCTATATTGGCCCCTTTTGCCCTGACTGCCTGAGTTATCACACCATGCAAGGCATCATATAGGCGATTCATCTCTTCATTATTCAATTCAGATGAGATCTTCAAAGGATGTAGCCTAGCCCGAAATAATGTCTCGTCAGCATAGATGTTTCCGATACCTGCCACAAATGACTGATCCAACAACAATGGCTTTAACTGCCTTCGCATACCAGACAAGCGGTCCAGAAACGTCTCCCGCTGGATCAGTAATGCGTCAGGTCCCAGTTTTTCAGTCACCTCACGGGGATCTTCTACCAGCCAGACCCGGCCAAAGGCACGGGGATCATCAAATCGAAGGGCAAGACCTTGATCCAGTAATAATACTAATCTTGTATGGCGATCTTCAGCCAGCTGCTCCGGCACCAGAAACAGACGGCCAGTCATACGCAGATGCAAGGCTATCCAGCTCTGCTTTGTGGAATGAGGATCTTGAAATCTAAAGAACAAATACTTGCCATGGCGCAAAACATCGCTACAGACAGTGCCAGTAAGAGCTTCGATAATAGAACGTGCATCTCCGTCAACAACTGAATTGCGTAGAATACGAACCGAGCTGACCCTCCTGCCAATCAATGAGGGGGTGCTGGTAGTCAGACATTGTAAAACAGACTCAACCTCTGGCAGTTCAGGCATTATTTGCTCTTGGCCGTGTAGACACCATCCCAGTCAGCTGGTGGAGGTGTTTCAAGATAGTCTGCACAACGACTGCTGTAGAGCCTGGAAGGGCCATCGGAATAATCAGACACCAACTGATCAAAAATCAGTTGTGCTTCTACAAACTGTTGCGAACGGTATTTTTCCAGCCCTTCTTCAAACCGTGGCAGCAGTTCAAGGTTGGTAATCATCAGCTCATACATAACAATCGGTAAATGTTTGCCCTTCACCCGAACCCGATCCACTTCACGGAAGGTAAAACGACCGCTACTTACCTGCTTGTGGGTGTCTTCGCTAACCAGAATGTGAGAACCATAATACTTGTTTAATCCTTCCAGGCGGGAGGCCAGATTAACCGAATCTCCGATAGCGGTATAATCAAACCTGATATCTGCCCCCATATTTCCGACAACTGCAGGCCCTGTGTTGATGCCGACCCCGATATCAAGCGTATGCATACCCCGTTCTGCAAAGCCAACATTCAAGCGTGTAAGCTCTTCCATCATTTTTACTGCAGCAACACAGGCATGCTCTGCATGGCCAGGAACATCCAGAGGTGCATTAAAAATGGCCATAACAGCATCGCCAATGAATTTATCCAGGGTCCCCTTTTCTTCCAGTACAATTCTTGTCATGGGAGACAGATACTCATTCAAAAGCGTTACCAGTTCTGGAGGAGTCAGACTTTCTGAGACCGTGGTAAATCCACGGATGTCAGAAAACAAGATAGATATCTCGCGTTGTTCCCCACCTAAAACCAGCTTATCAGGATTTTTTTCAATCTCACGCACCAGATCCGGTGAAACATAGTTAGAAAACGCCTTTTTCAGCTGACGCCCTTTTTTCTCAACCACCAGATTACGCCATGACTCGCTCCCCAGGTAGGTCAGACCAAGCCCCAGCAGCGGGTAGATGATGGTCATATCCCGTAATCCCAGGGTAAAACCGAAATAGTTTATGGTCAGAAACAGCCCTGTTGTTCCAGCAAATGCCGCAAGGCCGGCAAAGGTGCCGGGCATAAAGGCCAATATAAGTCCAAGGAATATCGGTAATAGCAGGATGCAGAGCATCTCATACATCTGGGTAATACCATCATATTTGAGGAAACGGCGTTCAAGTGCATTGGCAGCCACCGTAGCATGAAGCTCAACACCTGGCTGGAGTGCATCAAACGGCGTGGGGCGGATGTCGTAGATTCCGATCTCGGTTGCCCCTACAAAAGCCATTGCACCTTTCAACTCATCCTTTTTCAATCTTTTTTTGATCACATCCACTGCAGAAACGGTCCTGAAAGAACGGGCCGGACCATAGTAGTTCAGCGCCATAGTCCCGTCCTCTTGTGAGGGCACCCGCAACGATCCGATCTGCAGGCTGTCAATACCGTAGGACTTTACCTCCAGCATGATATCACTGCCCAGGTAATGTCGCAGTGCATTCATGGCAAGTGAGGGATAAATATCGCCATTATACAGCAACAACAGGATTGAGCGCCGGTAGAGGCCATCACCATCAGATTTAGCGTTAAAAAAGCCAAAATCCAGTGCCTTGGAGCCTAGTTGTGGAAGATTTACATCAAGATTTGAGTATTGAATTAACGGTAGTGATTGAACCCCTTCAGCAACCTTCATCAACTTAACCGTGGCCCGCTCCATCTGGGCGATGGCAGCCGGATCAACCGCCTGCTCTTCTTCACGAAAGAAGTAACCCATGACTACATTGCCTGACCTGGCAATTGAGCTGGCTAAGGCAGCATCTGCTGCCGAAGATTGAGGCTCTGAAAAAACAATATCCAAGGCAGTGACCTTGGTGCCGTAGTAAGCCAGGTTTTCAATCAGTCTGCCGGTTACTTCACGGGACCAGGGCCAGCGACCAAGCTCCTTAATGCTGGCATGGTCAATGGCCACCACTACCACATCCTTATGCGGCGCAATCGGTCCCCGTACACGAAAACGGGCATCCTTCATCCGATAATCAAGCTGCTGTAATGCCTGAGGAGCCTGACGATATCCCATTAAGGCAAGAATCGCGGCAATTAAACCAAAGGCAACGAAAGCAATACGTTTTTTCATGTAGTATTTGCCTTATTTACCAATGCCGTTCAGCAAGGTCTCGGCATTGCTACGATGGGTCCCCTGGGGGTACATCCTTAGATACTGTTCAAAGCGAAGCTTGGCCTGCTCATTAAAGCCCATCTCCGTGAGAGTCTGGGCAGCATTGAACAGGGCAAATTCAGCCTGTGGCAGCTTGGGGTATTCCTCCAGTACCAGCAGGTACTCTGCCAGTGCAAGCTCCGGATTTGAAAGGAAACGGGCATAGACCGCACCCCGCTCCATATGGGCATCAGCCCGTACTGTTTCCACCTTGGTCAGGTCCAGTGCGATCTGGAACACATTCAAGGCATCCTGATATTTGCCGCTGTCAGCCAGATAGTGGCCATGATTGATGTTCCAGCGGGCACAGATATCAACAATCCTGCCTGAGTCGGTCCACTCTTTGGGAGGCTCCGCAGCAGTCACCCCATCAAAGATTCCTTTTGCCTCAGCCAGCGGTGTGCCCTGATCAACTTTTACCGGTTCACCTGGAGGCAGCCCTCGGGTATTCTGGACATAGGTTGCTGAGGTCAGTGGCTGTTGGGCTGTTTTACCATCTCCAGAAACGGCAACGGTTCCTTCATTACCAAAGAATACGTTGGCCTGACCTTGTGAAAGCATCAGAAACTCGGTTCCTTTAATTCCGGCTACTGCAGTACCGCTCTTAACGGTCATGCCGCTTTGCCTGCCACCAAACTTTACGACCGAGGCGCGCAGTTTACCTCCAGCCAGATTAAAGCTGCCCTCCCGCTTGTTTTTGGTCAGCAGAAAACTGGTCACCTCAAACTCGGTGTTGTTTGCCAGGGTAAAGGTACTTTTATCATTCAGGGTTAGTTCAACCCAACCTTTGGGGCCGGTCTTGATCCAGGTACCCGTGGCAATGGCAGTGCCTTTAGCCACAGGGGTATAGGGCACCCCGGCTTTTATCCGCATATAGGCTTGACCAGTAAGCCCGGTAATTTTTCCAACTGGAGCTGCAAGAGCCAGAACCGGCATGAACACAAGGGTAACAAGCAGAATTAACAACAGTTTTTTCATGGGAGACCTCCTGAAAAGTATCAGTTCTATGTAGATAAAGAAGCGATGAAATTCGTTATTTCCTGGCGATTGTAGCAGCATTTCAGCATGAGTCAAACATTGGCAATCAAAATATCCCGTATCAATCCACTTGAGTATCAGCCGGTATCTGCTATTCTTGCTTCATTAAGCTGCAGTAAAGATAATCTAACCTAAGTTTGGAGTACTAACCATGGACCCATCTCCAGCGCCTGATATGAGCCTGCTTAAGCAGCAGCTTGAGTACCGTAAGCGGCTGATGGACAAAATCAATGAGATCCATTCTGCTGACAACCTCAATACTATTCTGCTTCATATAAAAGACAGTATTGCAGCACTGTTTACTGCCCAGCGGATTACCATTTATCTGGCCGATGCCAAGCGTAACCTGCTTATTTCAAAGGTTCTGTCCGGTTCGGAGGTTAAACAGATCGTTGTCCCGATCTCTGACACCAGTCTGGCTGGCTACTGCGCTCTTTCAGGAACAGTGCTGAATATCAAGAACGCCTATGATGAACATGAGCTGAAGATGATCAGCTCAAACCTTAAATTTGACAACACCTGGGACCAGAAAACCGGCTTCATCACCAAGCAGGTACTCTGTGTACCGATGAAGTTCCAACGTACCCTGATCGGGGTGATCCAGATCATTAACAAACAGAACGGCACCCCCTTCGATGATACTGATATCACCTACGCACTGGAACTGGGCACATCACTTTCAATCGCCATTCACAACATCTACCGGTTGCAGGTAACCACCAAAATTATCCGTCAACGCAGCCGCTACAATTACCTGCTGGACCGCAACCTGCTGGATGAAAAATCAATTGAAAAGGCATCTGTCCACCCTGACGTTGTTAGATTTGGGCTTGATGCTGTTCTGATGCGTGAATACAAGGTTCCCAGAGAAGAGATGGCCAAGGCCTTGTCGCTCTTTTTTGGTACAGAATTTATCAAATATGAACCTGCCGCCCCCCCCATGGATGAAGAGCTGTTAAAGCGGATCAAACCTGACCGTTTGATGAAGGAGTGGTGGGTTCCGTATAAAATTGAAAACAGCGTACTGTATATCATTATGGATGACCCGACTGATCTTGGTCGTCAGGACATGATCAAGTTTATCTATCCAGAATACAAACGGATCAGCTATGTCGGTGCCTTCCGCGATGATATCCAGAGTTATATCGGTCTGTTCTACAACCGGGGTGCTTCAATGGCCTCAGGTGGCAGCATTGATGAACTGATCAATAAGCTGGACTCTACTGATGAGCCTGAGATTGAGCAGGAATCATCAAAGGTTTCGGAACAGGACAGCGTGATTGTCCAACTGGTTAACAAGATTATCATTGATGCTGTTCAGGGCAAAGTCTCTGACATCCATATTGAACCCTACCCAGGCAAAGAGGATGTGATTGTCCGCACCCGGATTGATGGACGCTGCAAAGTATACCAGCGGATTCCCTACAAGTACAAATATGCCATCCCTTCGCGGATCAAGATTATGTGTGGTCTGGACATCTCTGAGCGTCGCAAACCCCAGGATGGCAAGATTGATTTCAAAAAGTTTGGTCCGTTAAATGTTGAACTACGGGTAGCAACGGTCCCTACAGCAGGCCAGCTTGAAGATGTGGTCATGCGGGTACTGGCCTCAGGCGAGGCTGCCCTGCCCTATGACAAACTTGGCCTGACGGAACGTAACAATAAAGTCCTGCTTGAATGCATCAACCAACCCTATGGTCTGGTGCTGGTTGTTGGCCCTACCGGTTCCGGTAAAACCACTACCCTGCATTCAGCCATTTCAGTCATTAACACACCTGAAACAAAGATCTGGACAGCAGAAGATCCGGTGGAAATCACCCAACGGGGTCTGCGTCAGGTTCAAGTACACCCCAAAATCGGATTTACCTTTGCGGCTGCCCTGCGTTCCTTCCTGCGGGCAGACCCGGATGTGATCATGGTGGGTGAAATGCGGGATCAGGAAACCGCCGAGATTGGCATTGAATCATCGCTGACCGGACACCTGGTCTTCTCCACCCTGCACACCAACTCAGCGCCTGAAACTGTAACCCGGCTGCTTGATATGGAGCTTGACCCGTTCTCCTTCTCTGATGCCATTCTCTGTATCCTGGCCCAGCGTCTCTGCCGCCGTCTCTGTGACTGTAAACAGGAATATCAACCAGACCGCAAAGAGCTGGAAGAAATAATTTTGGAATACGGCGTGGAAGAATTCAAAAAAAACGGTATCAATCCTGCCACCATCAAGCTCCACAAAGCTGTTGGCTGTGCAAAGTGTGGAGATTCCGGCTATAAAGGGCGTTTGGGTATCCATGAACTGCTCAAAGGTACCGATGAAATGAAGACCTTGATCAAGCGCAAATCAGAAATTGAAGCGATACGTAAACAGGCTATCAATGACGGCATGACCACCCTGAAGCAGGATGGTATTTTAAAATGCTTTCAGGGGCTTACAGACCTGAAAGAGGTTCGCAAGGTCTGCATAAAATAACAACAAGGAGGTGATACACCAATGGCAACCTGGAAATGTGCCTGCGGCTTCAGTAAAGAAGGCCGCTGCAAACCCCAAAAATGTGAGAAATGTGGTGAAAAAGGTAAGTTTGCAAAAGTGGAATAAATCCTTCAATCACTATTTCAGGTGGTTTCAGTTATAACCACCTGAAATAGTATCAAATAGTACATCCTTACTGCCTGTCCGGCTACCGGCGGTATCTACGCTTAACTGCTCTGTTTTTAATCACCCTTTGTTATAAATTAAACACAACTAATCCAGCAACTTATAGTATTAATCAAACTATTTTTCCTGTTTGACTCTTGGTCAGTAATGTGTAAACTCACGCCGATAAAGACTTTAGCGGATTACCGCCTTACGTATAACGAGGAACAGGACCAGGCAATGCACAACAACGACAAACTACTTGAAATCAGTAAGCTTGTCTTTGAGCTGACCATGGTTGGCAGCACAGACAATGATCTGGATGTTCTTTTGGAACAACTCTTCAGTGTGCTTCAGAAACTGCCCACACTACAAATCCAGTCCAAAGGCGCCATCCTGATGTTTAGCCCACGCAGCAAACCGGTGCGTGTGGCCCAGTATGGCCTTAAGCCTTTCTGGGCAACCGATGAAAAGCATGATGAGCTGAATGGCTTTGCTCATCCCTTCAATGAACAGGCTACACTGGCAACCATTTCCATACATACACCCTCCTATGGCCAACAGCAGTCAAGCGTTCAGCAGGTCTGTATATTGCCACTTTATGCAAACCAGCAGCCCCTTGGACAAGTACTGCTTTTTACAGCCCAGGATTGGGTACCTTCAGGCAATGAACTTGAATTTCTGACTGACCTTTCCCACGCATTATCAAGCATCATCAGCAGGTTTTTGCTTAACGCCACCCTGCGGTTACGTGAAATTGAGCTTGAAGATGCACGAACCGAGGCGATCAGACGGCTAGGCACGGCATCAGAATACCGTGACAACGAAACCGGCATGCATGTCATGCGCATGACTAATATTGCCGGTGCTATTGCCAAGGCCATGGGGCTTTCTGAAGACCAGCGCGAAATTTTGCTTATTACCGCTCCGATGCATGACGTGGGCAAAATTGGTATAGCAGACGCGATCCTTCTTAAACCGGATCGTCTGACGACTGATGAATTTGATATCATGAAAACCCACACAGAGATTGGTGGCCGACTACTCAAAGGTTCAGACACTTTGATTGCAACGGCACGGGATATTGCACTGTGCCACCATGAGAACTGGGATGGCAGCGGCTATCCAAAGGGAATCAGCGGAGAAGATATTCCTGTTTTGGCACGGGTCTGCTCAATTGCCGATGTATTTGACGCACTGATGTCCAACCGTCCCTACAAAGACGCCTGGGCACTGGAGAGAACCGTTGCGTACATCAAAACCGAATCCGGAAAGAAATTTGATCCTGCTGCAGTCAATGCCTTTGATAAAGCCCTGCCTGAAATTCTCAGGATTCGTGAATTATATCGTGAAGATGTTATTGATCCCACAGAAGTTGTAAATCTGCCGGAGCTCCCCGTGCGCGAGACCCGCTGGATCTGCTGGGACGAGTCTTTAAGCGTGGGGATAGCAGTAATTGATGAGCATCATCGCTATCTTTTTGATCTGGTTAATGATCTGATTGATGTGGTGGCCAACAAAATGGGTGCCCGTGAGCTGGGACGGGTTCTCAAGGCGTTGGGGCAGTATGCCCAAATACATTTTCAGGCTGAAGAACGTATGATGCAGCAGTACAACTACCCTCGGCTGGATATCCAGGTCACACAACACCAGCATTTTCTCACACGGATGAAAGAGTTTAACGAAGAACTACACCAAAACCCGCTGATTGCTCAATTTGAAATTCTGGTTTATCTGCGTGATTGGTTGGTCGCCCATATCAGAGATGAAGACACACAACTCTCTGCCTTGGTATGGCAAGCAACGACACCCTACCGTGGTTAACAGAACCCCCATCACATTCTGTTGTTTTTTGTAACACAAACGTTGGTTGCAATAACGTGCTATTCAATCGAAACTGATCGTTACAAACCAATAACGAGGTGCTGCAAATGGCAATCAGCTGGCGAACTGAGCTTGAAATTGGCGTCCCCGAAATAGATGAACAGCACAAGCATCTGGTGGAATCATTCAATGTCTTCCTGCGTGCCTGCCGTGACGGCAAAGGCAGCTCAGAGCTGCTGAGACTGATGGAATTCCTTGATGAATATGTCATCAACCATTTCCGGGCGGAAGAAACGCTGCAAAAGAAACTATCCTATCCAGACCACGAATCCCATCGTTTGCAACATCTCGGCTTTGTAAAAAGGGTACAGGAACTTAAAAAACAGCTTACCCCGGAAGTCCCACCTGAAATTGATCAGGTGATTTCAACCAACAGCATGATGCTTGACTGGCTGGTAAAACATATTTCCGGTTCAGACAAACAGTTTGGCAGATACCTGACAGAATCAGGGTACGACACAGGCAACTAAACACATCAGCAACACTCACCAAATACACAGGGAGTCACTTTACATGGATAATCTTATCAACCTTGATCAGACCAGTGAACTTGCACCAGGGGTTTACTGGGTCGGTGCAGGTACAAAAACCTTTCTCAGTCGCAACAGTTTTCTGCGTATCTTCAAAGGCAACGGCATTACCGGAACACTGCTGATCGACCCTGGTCCAACCAATGACCTTGACAGCCTGTCTCAAAAAGTTTCTGCGGTATTGCCCGGCGGTCTGGCAAAGGTAAACCTGGCCTTTATCAACCACCAGGACCCTGACGTGCTGGGGGTGCTACCCACCCTGACCAAACTGAATCAAAACCTTACCGTTATTGCCACCGAAGACACCTGGCGGCTGGCAAATCTGAACGGTATGTCCCAGACCCCTTTCCGTGCGGTTGACAAGTTTCAGGGCCAGCGGGTGGTACTACCCACGGGCCACAAGCTGCAATTCATCCCCACCCCCTTCTGCCACTTCCGTGGGGCCTGCATGATCTATGACCTTGAATCCCGCATCCTGTTCACCGGCGATCTGTTTGGCGGCATTGCCGCTACCGGCCTGCACGCCGTTGAAACTAACTGGGCTGGTATCAAGGCTTTTCATCAGCTGTACATGCCCAGCAATGAAGCCATAAAAATTGCAATCAACAAAATCCGTGCCCTGGACCCTGCCCCGGTGGCATTGATGCCGCAACATGGCGGGTTGATCAAGGGAGAGCTGATTGAACTCTTTATGAATCGTATGGAAGAGTTGCAGGTGGGGCTTGATATCATTTCATCGCTCAGTGAAAAAATGCCAGCCCTGATTGCCGGGTTAAATGAGATTATGCGTGAAGTGAAAGAAGTCCTAGGAGTCGATGAAGTCCATAGAATCATGGGATTCTTCAAGCCTGATGGCACCTATCCTGCCATGTTTACCCTGGGAGATGATGAGCAGGTTAAAGATATCAAGGGTGAGCCGGTTGAGGCGGTTGAGGCGCTGCTCCGCATTTTCCTCAAATTTTCCACTGAAAAACAGAAGGAACTGCTTTGTCCAAAAATCCTGCAGATCCTGTTACAACGGGGGCTACCACCCTTTGACTTCCTGCTTACCAGGGATGATCAGCCAATGGATCTGAACATAGCATAGAGCATAGCATCATTTTTTTTCAGCGGCTGTACCACAGTACTTGCACTCGTGCAGCTTCCAGGGATACACGCCACCGCACGAAGGGCATTTGCGAAAGTAGCCGGAAATTTCAGCTGTCGGCTTTTGAAACCAGATAATTAAAACAAAAAACGGAAATGGCGCTGATAAGAGCCCCCATAGCAGGGGGTTCTTGCCTCTGGTGTGGGCCAACCAGCCCCCCAAAACCCCAGGCAGTCCAAAAAAAGCAATCACAAACAGATATTCTGAAAAACCCATAGCACGCCTCCTTCCTTAAAGTACGTCAAAAACTGTTTTGCAGGCAATAAAGAAAAAATCCGGCTCACCTTGCTAAAGTGTAAGTTTCTGGTATAGGGGGAACATTCAACATCTGTACAGCAGAGGTACAACAGATGCATGAGACTCCTTCAACAACTGCGTTCAAACCAACCCTCATTTGTGCCGTTCTCGGCTCTTTTCTCTGTACGCCCACTATTGGACATACTGCCAACGATTTAACGGAACTGTCCCTTGAAGCGCTGATGGACATTAATGTCACTTCCGTATCGAAAAAACCTCAAAAATTGTCCAACGCTGCAGCAGCAGCCTTTGTTATCTCCCAGGATGACATACGCCGGTCTGGCGCCACCAGTATCCCAGACCTGTTACGGATGGTACCGGGAGTACAGGTCGCACGGATAGACGCAAACAAATGGGCTGTTTCCATCCGTGGCTTCAATGGCCGTTTTGCCAATAAACTGCTGGTGTTAAAGGATGGCCGCAGCATCTATACCCCGCTTTTTTCAGGCGTGTACTGGGAACATCAGGCCACACCGCTTGAAGATATAGAACGGATTGAGGTTATTCGCGGGCCAGGAGCCGCACTATGGGGAGCCAATGCGGTCAACGGTGTAATTAATATTATTACCAAACATGCCTCTGACAGTAACGGAGGAATGGTTTCTTCCGGCATGGGTAGTACTGAAAAAGGTTCTGTTACACTGGATTACGGAAAAAACATCAATGACAGTACTGATATGAAGGTTTACGGAAGCTATGCAAACCATGCAGCTGGCCAGTATGCCTCTGGAAATGATGCCCATGACGCATGGCAGAACGGTTCAGGTGGATTCCGGCTCGACAGTCAGCTTGATGACAATAACAGTCTGACAATCCAGGGAGATGTCTTCTCTGGTTCCTACGACGAAACCTATACCCTCTACAACCTCTCCAATCCGGGAGTCCCCCAGATTCAACAGAGTTATGCAACTACAAGCGGTTTTAATCTACTTTCTCGCTGGCAGCGCACACTGTCTGATACGGATAGTGTTACGCTGCAATGGTATTACGATCACTACCGGCGCAGCATTCTTGAACTTGGTGAAACCCGTGACACGGTTGACCTCGATCTTCAGCACCGCTTTAAGCTGGGCAAACAACAGGACATTATCTGGGGGCTGGGCTATCGTTACAGCCACGACAACCTGTCAAACTCCCCCTATATCGCCTTTAACCAGCCCAGCAAAGGTGCAAGTCTGTTCAGTGCATTTATTCATGACGAGATAACCCTGGTACCTGACCGCCTGAGCCTGATTCTGGGAACGCGTCTGGAGCATAACGACTATACCGGTTTCGAGGTACAGCCCAATGCCCGGCTGCTGTGGAGTCCAAGCCAGAATCACAGCCTCTGGGCCTCAATTTCCAGGGCCGTACGCACCCCGTCTCGGGGGGATCGCGAGATTAACTACCGCTTTCAGACCATGCCTGGCCCGGTGCAACTTGAGATTAACGGCACCAACGGGTTCAAGTCGGAAACCGTTATCGCCTATGAACTTGGCTACCGCACCACACCAAGCTCACGCATATCACTGGATGTTGCGCTATTTGTAAACCAGTACGACAAGCTCCGGGTTCCGTTAAGCGGATCACCCTACCTTGGCTCCAGCGCCATTGTGCAACCTTTTAACCTGTCCAACACCATGCATGGTCATACCTATGGCGCAGAGCTGTCTGCCAACTGGAAACCACTGGACTGGTGGCGACTGCAGGCAACCTACAGTTATCTCTGCGCAATTATCCACCTTGACCAAGGCAGCGGCGACCCGCTTGCAGAGATCAACCGTAACGACCTTGCAGGCGGGGCCCCACGACATCAGGGTTCAATCCGTTCAGGCTTTGATCTGGGGAAACAGGTGGAGATGGATTTCTGGCTACGGGCTGTTGACCGGGTAGCCTACATCGACCAGACATCAATCCCCGGTTACATCACCATGGATGTTCGCCTGGCCTGGAAACCGGTAAAGCAGCTAGAGCTTGCACTGGTTGGCCAGAATCTTTTCCAGAAACGTCATCCTGAATATATCCCTGAATTCATCAATACCACCGCCTCTGAGGTACCCCGTTCAGTTTACGGCAAAGTAACCTGGAGGTTTTGAACCGCCATGCCCAGCACCTGCTTGACATATCCGCTGATCAGCCTGCTGCTGTTAATCTGTCTGCTGCTACAGACGCCATCCGTAGCAGCCCAGGAACCGGGTGAGCACCAGATTAAAGCTGCCATGACCTACAACATACTCCGGTTCATGGATTGGCCTGACGACAACCTCCCTGGGCAGGCGCCTCACATGACCATCTGTATTGCCGGCAAAGGACCGCTTGGCAGCGCTATGATCAGCCTGCAGGGAAAAACCGTTAAAAACAGACCGATCACGATTCAGCAGCTGTCAGCGACCCCTGTTATTGCAGGCTGCGAGGTACTGATACTAAGCGATCTGGAACGGTCATCGGTGAGCAGTTTGCTGGAAAAAACGCGTACTGCTCCAGTCCTGACCGTTTCCGATTCCAAAGGTTTTGCCCGCAGCGGCGGTGTGGTTGGGTTTGTCCTGCAGCAGGGCAAGGTCAGATTCGAGATCAATCAGGCTGCAGCCCAGCGGCACCGTTTGCGAATCAGCGCACAACTGCTGAAACTGGCGCAGATAGTGACTGAATCACCATGAATCGCACGATGCTGACATATCTGGCCAACATCTCCATCCGCCGTAAACTGTTGCTGCTGATCATGCTTACCTGCGGGCTTGTGCTCTTGGCAACCACCCTGATTTTTGTGGTCAAAGAGGCAAACGATATTATCAGCACACAACGTAAAGACCTTGCCTCTCTGGCAGATATTCTCAGTAAAAACGTTGCATCTTCCGTAACCTTTGACGACCCACAGTCAGCCATGGACACCATGTCGTCGCTAACGGTTAAAACCGATATTATTGCAGCCTACATTCTCAGGTCTGATGCCACCATCTTCAGCCGCTACATTACAGCAAAAGCGAAAACAAAGGCTTTGCCTTTTGAACAACTTGACCGCAACAGCCCACCTGCCGACTATCAGAAGGTTTTAAAACAGATTCAGCTCAGCAGCCACCGATTCCTGCAACTATCAGAACGGTTCAGCATGGTTGCGCCAATCCAGCTTGACGGCCAGACAATCGGCACCATTGTACTGTTTGCAGATATACATGAATTAAAGAGCCGCCTGCTCAGCACCCTGGTCTCTGCCATACTGGTGCTCAGCCTTGCGGCAGCTGCCGCCTACCTGCTCTCGGTCCGCCTGCAAACCATTATCTCACAACCGATTCTACATCTGGTAGATACCATGCGATCGGTTTCTGAAACCAAGGATTTTTCCCTGCGTGCCGATACACCGGGGAGTGATGAGATAGGTCAGCTGTATGACAGTTTCAACGAAATGCTGCAGGAGATAGAAGAACGCAACCTGGTACTGCGTCAGCGCCAGGAGCACCTGCAGGAACTGGCACACTTTGACACCCTGACCCGTCTGCCTAACCGGGTGCTGTTCCACGACCGTCTGCAACAGGCCATGAACCTTGCGTTACGTTCTAATCAGCTGATAGCCGTAATCTTCATTGACCTTGACCGATTTAAAGACATTAACGACACCCTGGGACACCGCACCGGTGACCTGCTTCTGCAGCAGGTTGCAGACCGGATGGAACTGGTGTTGCGGGACTGCGATACCGTTGCCCGCCTTGGCGGGGATGAGTTTACCATCTTTGTCCAGGATATCCGGTCACAGAAAAACGCCTGCAAAGTCGCCCAGAAACTGCTTGATCTGTTTGAAATACCTTACTGTCTGGATGGACAGCAGACATTTATAACCAGTAGTATCGGTATCACCATCTTCCCGGATGACGGTGACACCATTGATACCCTGTTGATGAATGCTGACATAGCCATGTACCATGCCAAGGCAGATGGTAAAAATGCCTACCGGCTGTTTAATGCAGAGATGAACCAGCAGGCCAGCGAACGGGTTGCACTGCAGACTGATTTACGCAAGGCGCTTGACCTGAATCAGTTACAGCTGATGTACCAGCCCAAGTTTGATGCGCAAACAGGCGTAATGATCGGCGTTGAAGCACTTATCCGCTGGCAGCACCCGGAGCGTGGCATGATTCCACCCAGCCGTTTTATTCCGTTGGCAGAGGAATCCGGCGCCATTCAGGCGATCACTGAGTGGGTTTTGAGTACAGCCTGTAAACAGGCAAAGATCTGGCATGAGACCAGCAACAGTGCAGTTACGGTTGCGGTAAACCTTTCAGCCTACAGCCTGAAAAGAAACAAAGCGCCCGTCATGGTGCAAGAGGCCCTGGAAGAGACAGGGCTGCCCCCCCATCTGCTGGAACTTGAACTGACAGAATCCATGTTGATTGAAAATGACCAGCACGCTGAAGAGACCTTGAATGATCTGAAAAAACTGGGCATTTCAATCGCCATTGATGATTTTGGAACCGGGTACTCATCACTGTCATACCTGCACCGTTTCCCGATTGATGCCTTAAAGATCGATCGATCCTTTGTCTGGAACATGAACCGCAGTGACAGTGATCTGGCCATTGTGGTGGCCATTATTGCCATGGCTCACAGCCTGAAACTTAAAGTAGTGGCTGAAGGGGTTGAAACTGATGCACAACTTGCCGCGCTTAAGAAAAACGGTTGTGAAATAATCCAGGGGTATTTGCTGGGGAAGCCGACAACGGCAGAAAATATTGCCATTAACCTGAAAAAGATAAAGAACCGCTAGCCATGGGACTGATCAGCTGCAATAAAATTCTAACTGTCGGCGTACAGCGATTTGATGATGACCATCTTCAGCTGGTTGCCATTATCAATCAGCTGCATAAAGCGTTTAAATCCGGTGAAGAACAGCATTCGATACACCAGGCTCTGCAGCAGCTTGATAGCTATATCTGCTACCACTTTCAGGCAGAAGAAGAGCTGCTGGCGCAACACAACTACCCACTGCTTGATGAGCATCAAAAGGCACATCAGGATATTTTGAGCAGGTTTGCTGAACTGCAGGCCGAGTTTCATGCCAGCCCTGCTGCCATGCAACAGAATCTGATGCAGTTTCTACTTGATTGGCTGATCTCCCACACCAAAACAGTTGATCAAAAATATGGCCTGTTTCTGAACAGCAGGGGCATCTACTAACCCCGCTTCATATTCTTAATAAACTCCAGTGCAGCCGGTGACAGGCTTTTGCCCTTGCGCCAGGCAAGGTTAAAGCTACGATTGATCTCCAGACCTGGTACCAGCAGCTCCACCAAGGTTCCGTTTGACAACTCGTGACCCACCGCAAGGGTTGAAACAAACGCAGCCCCTACCCCGCTCAACACAGCCCGACGAACCGCCTCGCTACTGCCAAGCTGGGCCACAATCCGCAACTGTCGAGGATCAATGCCGTTCTTTTGCAGCGCCACATCAACTGCAGTACGGGTGCCTGAGCCAGACTCGCGGATAACCAGCGGTATCTTCAGCAACTGCTCCAGCCCGATTGATGCTTCCGGGTACTGTCCTGCTCTGACAACCAGCACAATCCGTTCAGTCATCACCTCCTGGGTGCTGATGCTGTCATCATCGACCTGACCTCCCACCACCGCCAGTTCAACCAGTTCATCCTGTAACAGCCGCAATACCTCACGGGTGTCCCCCTGTTGCAGCTCAAGCCGCACACCAGGCCAGGCAGCACTGAAGTCCCCCAGCATATCCGGAATTAGAAAGGCAGCCGGAATAGTGCTGGCTCCAACCCGCAAGATCGCCTGCTCAAGTCCCTGAAAACGACGGATTGCCTCAGTTGCCTCACTGCATTGACGACTGATCCGGGCAGCATGATCGTAAAAAAGCCGTCCAACCTCGGTGAGGGCGACCTGACTTGCTGAGCGATCAAAAAGTCGCACATTCAGTTCATCTTCCAATGCCCTGATATGCTGGCTGGCAGTGGACTGAGCCAGACTAACCATCTCACCTCCCTTTGAGAAACTAAGGGTATCGGCAACGGCCAGAAAGACTTCCAACTGTTTCAATGTCATAGGACCTCCTATCGCTATAATCGATTTATAATAGCGCATTTCTACCAGATTATCTATTTGCCAGGCAAGCACACAAATTGGTATCAAAGACATTCACTTTTCTGAATACAAAAGGAGAATCACCCATGCTGAAAAAAATCGCCCTATCTTTCGCACTGACCATTGCTTCTGCAACTGTCGCCCTGGCAGCCAACTACATTGAGCCCCAGGAACTGAAGGAGCTGCTTGACAAGAAAAAGCCGGTGATTCTGGTGGATATCCAGCCTGCTGCTGATTTTGAAAAACAGCATCTGCCCGGTTCCATCGAAACCAATGCATTTCCTGCCAAGACCGATGAAGAAAAGGCCCGCCTGGACAAAGCGCTGACCGTTATCAAGACCTCAAAAGATCCGGTTGTAGTGGTCTGCCCACGTGGTAAATCAGGGGCAAAAAACAGCTACAACTACCTTGAATCAAAAGGCATATCTGAAGACCGTATGACCATCCTTGAAGGCGGCATCCATGAGTGGCCCTACAAAGAGCTATTTGTGAAAGGCCGCTAACAAAGACAATGACTACCCATGATTGTTCAGCGGTCATGACAGACATGGCCGCTGCCTGCACCTCCTGTGGGGAATGTGTCCGTCCCTGCATCTTTCTGCAACAGCAGGGCACACCCGCTGCCATTGCCGGACGTGGTGATGCCGGAAGCAACCTGCTTTCGGCATTTGGCTGTTCATTGTGCGGGCTGTGCGATGCGGTCTGCCCTGAAGTGTTATCTCCCTCTGCCATGTTTCTGGCCATGCGGCAACAGGCTGCTGCACGGCATCTGGTTGACTTGCAACCGTACAAAGCGTGGCTGAACTATGAAAAACTGGGGAGGAGCCCCCTGTTTCAGCGGGATCTGATCCCCAGCGGTTGTACAACCGTATTCTTTCCCGGTTGTTCCCTTCCCGGAACAAGACCTGATGCCGTACAGGGGCTTTACTGGTTACTGCACAAGCATGATCCGACCACTGGCCTGGTGCTGGACTGTTGCGGCAAGATTTCCCATGATTTAGGTCTGACCGGCCGCTTTACCACCATCTTTGATCGCCTGTCTGAACGATTAAGGCACAAAGGGATCACCCGTATCCTGACTGCCTGTCCCGGATGCAGCAAGATACTGAGTAAATACGGCGAAAGTTTTGAAGTGGTCAGTATCTACGAAGTTCTTGCCGCCTATAGCCAGCCATATAGCCCTGATCTAACAGCGCCGGTAGCCACTATCCATGACCCCTGCCCTGCCCGTTTTGATGCTGTCCAACAGTCAGCAGTCCGTCAACTGGTTCAATCCTGTGGCTACCGTATTGAAGAGCTTGCATCCCATGGAGAACTTACCCGCTGTTGCGGACAGGGGGGCATGGTGGAAGGCTGTGTCCCCGGCACCGTTAAAAAGGAGGCCACCCTGATCGGCGTTGAAGCTGCCGGACGCCCGTTGGTATCCTCCTGTGGCGCCTGTTGTGACACACTATCTGCCAGCACCCCGACCGCTCATGTTGCTGATCTGCTGACCGGTACCCCTGTTTTTCCAACCAAGCCGCTTTCATCGGCCAGACGCTGGTTTAATCGACTGAAATTACGATTTGCGAGACTATGATGCTATTCAATAAAGCCTTCTCCGTTGCTCTACTGCTCTGTGTTTCAATTTCCTCTGCCCATGCCGACGAGATTACCGTATCCCGTTTTGCAATCGATGGCATCAAAGGTTGGGAGTCCAAGAGTTTCAAGGGCACCACAGAGTACAAGATCGTACAGGAAGATGGACGTACCGTTCTCAAGGCACACGCCAAAGGTGCTGCTTCAGGTCTGACAAAAAAGCTGAAATTCAGCCCACAAACCTACAGATATCTCAAGTGGAACTGGAAGATTTCAGGAACCATTTCCCAAGGCAATGAAAAGACCAAGCAGGGTGATGACTATGCTGCCCGGGTCTATGTGGTCTTCCCCGGCAGGTTCTTCTGGCAGATGCGGGCACTAAACTATATCTGGGCCAACAAACTGCCCAAGGGAGAGTTTGTTCCCAACGCATTTACCTCAAACGCCATGTTGCTTGCCGTTGAATCAGGGCCATCAAAGGCTGGCCAGTGGGTAACGGAACAGCGGGACATCCTGGCTGACTTCCGTAAAGTCTTTGGCGAAGACCCGCCTGAAGCCGGTGCCATTGCCATTATGACTGATACCGACAATACCGGTGCCGAGGCCACTGCCTGGTACGGTGATATCACCCTCTCGACAAACCGCTGATATTCTGTGGTATAATGTCTACCTGTTTAATCAAATATACAGGAGGCCTGTCGTGTGGAAAACCATCTACCGTAGCATGCTTATCTTCCTGACCTTCATGAGCTGCTTCCATAGCACTGCTGCAACTGCTGCACCAACTGAAAAAGCGGTCTTCGCGGGCGGTTGCTTCTGGTGTATGGAACAACCGTTTGACAGCCTGACCGGTGTATTGTCTGTTATGCCGGGTTACACAGGTGGCACCAAACTAAACCCCACCTATCAGGAAGTCTCAGCCGGTGGCACAGGCCATACTGAAGCGGTTGAAGTTGTCTTTGATCCAACCAGAATCAGTTATGAAAAACTGCTGCAGGTATTCTGGCGCAATATCGATCCCACAAAATCAGATCGTCAGTTCTGCGATATTGGCAACCAGTACCGCGCTGCAATCTTCTATCTATCTGATCAACAACGCAAACAGGCCCTTGCTTCCAAGGAAGATATCAGCAAGACAAAACAGTTCAAGGAACCGGTAGTGACCGGAATCGTACCTGCCAGTACGTTTTATCCTGCAGAGGAGTACCATCGGCAGTATTACAAGAAAAACCCGCTCAGATACCGTTTTTACCGTTCAAACTGTGGCCGGGACAAACGGCTGAAAGAACTTTGGGGCACTGCTGCCGGACACTGACCAGAATAATGAGGTAACGCCATGAAAAGCATTGCACTGTTGATTGGATTGATACTTCTTAGCCTGTTGCCGGCTTGCAGCAACAGCACCACCTCTACAGCCACGACATCTGCTAAACCTGGCTCTGAACCAGTCAGATCCATCAAACTCTATTCAGTTGCCAGCAAGGGGTACATTATGAGCGAAAAAGTTATCAAGACCGAAGCAGAGTGGAAGAAACTGCTGACCCCTCAACAATACAATGTCACCCGTGAAAAAGGTACTGAAGCCCCCTTTAGCGGAGCAACCTGGAATACCCATGACAAGGGGATCTACCGCTGTATTGGCTGCGGTAATGACCTATTCAGCTCAGAACACAAGTTTGATTCCGGAACTGGCTGGCCCAGCTTCTGGCAACCGGTGGCACCTGAAAATGTAACTGAAAAGCCGGATAACAGCCTGTTTACGCGCAGGACCGAGGTAGTCTGCAGCCGCTGTGACGCCCATTTGGGCCATGTCTTTAATGATGGCCCCAAGCCGACCGGGTTGCGTTACTGCATGAACTCGGCATCCATGCAATTTATGAAGACCCCCTGATGCCGCTGATCCTGCCGGATACCGCTGAAAACCGACAGCTTTCAGAGAACGTACACCCTGCGAAATGGGTCAACCCCAAGCCTGCAGGACGCTACAATCTGGTGGTAATCGGCGCAGGCACTGCCGGACTGATTTGCGCTGCCGGGGCTGCAGGTCTGGGTGCAAAAGTGGCTTTGATCGAGCGACACCTGATGGGGGGCGATTGCCTGAATACAGGCTGTGTGCCATCAAAGGCGCTGATCCGTGCTGCCAGGGCAGTGCGTGATGCAGTTACTGCTGAAAAATTTGGTGTACTGGGTAGCGCCGCAATTGGTCTTGATTTTAAGGCAGCCATGCAACGGATGCGTTGCTTGCGAGCAGAAATAAGCCAACATGATTCTGCCACACGGTTTCGGGATGAACTTGGAGTTGATGTTTTTATAGGTGAAGGCAGATTCAGCGGACCAGACAGTATAGAGGTTGACGCTAAAACGCTGAGATTCAAAAAGGCTGCCATCTGCAGCGGAGACCGGGCTTCGGCTCCTCCAATTCCTGGCCTGTCTGAGGCAGGCTATCTGACCAATGAGACGGTCTTCTCCCTAACCAAGCTGCCGCTCCGTTTGGCGGTGATCGGTGCCGGACCGATCGGCTGCGAACTGGCTCAGACCTTTTCCCGCTTTGGCAGCAAGGTCACCCTGATTGAGCTATCCCCCACCATTCTGGGCCGGGAAGACCGTGATGCTGCCGAGATTCTGCAGACTACCTTTATCCGCGAAGGGATTGATCTGCAACTGGGAGTAAAGATTCTCAGGATTGAGAAACAGGACAACACCAAAGTAGTATATCTGGAACGCGATGGTCAGCAGATTGAGATTGCTACAGACGAGATCCTGGTTGGTGTTGGTCGCACTCCAAATACGGAAGGGCTTGGATTACAGGCAGCCGGAGTTGTGTTTGACAAAAACGGCATAAAGGCAAATGACCGGCTACAGACCAGTAATCCTGCTGTTTATGCAGCCGGAGATATCTGCTCTGCCCACAAGTTTACCCATACGGCAGATGCCCAGGCCAGGATTCTGCTGGCCAACGCTCTTTTTAAGGGCAGACAGAAAACTTCTAGCCTGACCATCCCCTGGTGTACCTATACTGACCCGGAAATCGCCCATGTGGGGATGTACGAACAGGATGCAACGGCCAAAGGCATACCAGTAACCACGCTGACCATCCCGCTTGCAGAGGTTGATCGAGCGGTGCTGGATGGTGAAACAGAAGGGTTTGCGCGGGTTCATCTGCAAAAAGGAACTGACAAGATTTTAGGAGCAACCATCGTGTCCCGTCATGCCGGTGAAATGATCAATGAGTTTTCTCTGGCCATCACCAATAAGCTTGGCTTGGGTGCCATTGCCAAGACCATTCATCCCTACCCGACCCAGGCAGAAGCCATCAAGAAACTGGCTGATGCCTATAACCGCACCCGTCTGACACCGTTTGTGAAGAGATTGATGTCAGGCTGGCTGAAATGGCAGAGAAGCTGATGTTACAACTGCCTACCTCTCCAGAATCCATCAGACTATCTTTTTTTGTTGGCCTGTTTGTACTGCTTGCGCTGGCAGAGCTGCTCTGGCCCCGTCGTCCGCTTACCGCCTCAAAAGGCAAACGCTGGTTGGCAAATGTCAGTATCATTGTGACAGATGCCCTGGTGGTGCGTCTGTTCTTTCCAATTGTACCAATCACCCTGGCTGCCACAGCACAGGCAGATAACTGGGGACTGTTCAATCTGCTTGGTATAACCGGATGGATCGAACTGATTTCAGGACTGCTGATTCTTGACCTGTTCATCTACCTGCAGCACCGCCTGTTCCATCGCGTGCCGCTGCTCTGGCGTCTGCACCGAATGCACCATACTGATCTTGATCTGGATGTTTCAAGTGGCACCCGCTTTCATCCAGTTGAAATTGCCCTTTCTTTGATCATTAAAATGGTCGTCGTGCTGCTGTTCGGCATAGCCCCGCTGACCGTGCTGCTGTTTGAGATACTGCTGAATGCCACCTCCATGTTCAACCACAGCAATCTGGCCATTCCTTTGGCGATTGACCGTTGGTTGCGCCTGATTGTGATTACCCCTGACCTGCACCGGGTACATCACTCAGTTATCCCAAAGGAAACTGACAGCAACTTTGGATTCAGCCAGCCATGGTGGGATCGCCTGCTGGGAACCTACAGGGATCAGCCCCGTGATGGGCAGATCGGCATGACCATTGGGCTGCATGAATATCGTGACCAAAACAAACTGGGGCTCTGGCACCTCTTGCGCATCCCCTTTGAATCCACTCCTGTTCGGAGAGCAATGTGAATAGCAAAAAAATCATCCTGATCCTGATCGGTCTGGCCACGGTGGCCTTGTTTTTTTATCTTGATCTGGGACGCTTTCTGACTCTGGAAAGCCTCAAGGCCAACCGGCAACTGCTTCTGGCTTTTTATGCAGATCATACCCTGCTGATGGTGGCTGCCTTCATAGCGATTTACATTATCCAGACTGCATTGGCACTGCCTGGTGCAGTGATCCTCTCCTTATCAGCAGGAGCGATATTTGGCCCGCTATTGGGTACCACCTACGCTGTTACTGCTGCCTCCATAGGCGCCACCCTCTCCTTTCTGATCACCCGTTATCTGCTGCGTGAAACCGTACTCAACCGGTTTGGCAACAGACTGGAGACCATTAACAAAGAACTTGAAAAACGCGGCATCAACTATCTGTTGTTCTTAAGATTAGTTCCGGTTTTTCCGTTCTTTCTGATCAATCTGGCCGCCGGACTCACCCGCCTGCCATTACGTACCTTTGTGCTGGGCACTTTTTTGGGTATCATTCCGGGCGGGTTTGTCTTTGTCAATGCCGGCGCCAGCCTAGCCTCCATTAGCCGTCTGTCTGATATCGCTTCAGCACGGGTGCTGGGTTCTTTCGCCTTGCTGGGACTGTTTGCCCTGATCCCTGCCTTGTATGGCAGATTCAAAGGAAATTGAGATTTGTGCGGTTCAAGCTTTCTACACATTCTGCAGGCAACAAGGAGTTGCGGACACTCGCCGCTCGTGGCGTAGAGATCTTCTCCTGCGGACTCTGCCTGGATTACTTCAATCGCACGGATCAACTTAAGGTAGGAACGGTGACTAATATGTTTGCCACCGTTGAGAGTCTTATGCAGACAGATTCGGTAATCAGGATTTAACCCTTAAATTGCAGGAACAACGCCCTCAATTATGGGTTTTACCGCAAAATACGATTGACAAAATCGATAAAATAAATAGTATACAAAAGCTGTGTTTACAGTAAACCCAAATGGACTAGTAGCTCAGCTGGTAGAGCAGGCGACTCTTAATCGTCAGGTCGTAGGTTCGAACCCTACCTGGTCCACCATACATCTTTTTATCATGGGCTTTTGATGGGGTATCGCCAAGTGGTAAGGCAACGGACTCTGACTCCGTCACCGCAGGTTCGAATCCTGCTACCCCTGCCATATACAGAGCAGGTAAAGTGTAGCGGGTTAGTCTATTCAAGCCGAAAGGAGGTTCCTGCCATGTGGACTGTGCATTTCAGAATTCGTCCGGTTTCCCACTGCAAGGAAGGTTGCCGAAGCTAGCCTGCCGAACTATCGGCGGGCGGACACTCATCTAACCCCGTGCCATCCGGTGCGGGGTTTTTTACATACAAGGCTCATTGAAAAATAAAGCGGGACGGATTGCTCCGGCCCGCCTGTTCAGCGGCAACTGGCTATGAGTCAGTTATTCTGTGATTTTGCAATTTCCGGCGTTAAACTTTACATTGGCGTTCAATACTTTGATATTGCTAAATCCCTTGGCCTTCAGAGTTTCGTAGGCGATACTGGAACGGATACCGGTTGCACAGTGTACGATAACCAGCTTGTCTTTAGGTATTTCCTTATAGCGAGTCGCAAGTTGTTCAAACTGAATATGCAGCGCCCCTTTGAATCCGCCGCCAACCCGTTCAGCCTCACCACGCACATCAAGGATAACTACATTGGGATCATTGACCAGTTTGTTGAAGTCGGCAATGCTTACATCTTGAGGATTGAGTTTCCGTACAAAGGTTAGCTTGGCAGGAGCCGGTTTAGGGCCTGACTCAACCGGATTACCCAGCTTTTGCCATCTTGCAAGACCGCCCGGGAAATAGGTTGCCTTTGAAAGAGCATAGTCGCGCATCAACTCCAGGGCCTTGTCAATATCAGCTTGATTGTCGCTGTAAAAAACGATTGGAGCACCCTTGAAAGAGGGCCAGTTATCTTCCTTGTACTTATCCAGATCAACAGCAGGCAGGTTCAGGGCACGTGGGATATGACCAGCGGTGAACTTGTCGGCAGAGCGCAGGTCAAGCAGCAGGATGTTGTCGTCTTTAACAAATTTAGGAGATGAAACAAACGGCAGCTCTGCCTTTGCCCAGGCCGGGTCACCGGCTGAATAAACCCGTACATTGGTGTACCCGTATTTAAGGGCCAGCTCAGCCCCTTTTAGGGAGAACGGACAGGTGGGGCCGCCGCAGAAAAAGATCAGTGTTTTGTTCTTATCCTGACCCAACAACGGATGTGCCTTGCCTTCCTTGTCCAGCTTCTCCTGTTCGCCAGAAGGCAGCATCAGCGAAGTGGGGATGGTTCCGGCATGGAAGCGGCTGGCCGGACGGCTGTCAAACAGCAGGTAGCCCCCTGCCTCCGGTCCTTTTTCCACCAGGGCTTTAAGTTGTTCCGTTGTGATGACCGTGCTGCCTTTGGGAAGCGGTGGCAGTTTGGGCTTGGCTGCCTGTTGGGGTGCGGCTGCCACTGTCTGCAATGCAGGGGTCTCGTTCTTGACCTGTGGCCCGGTTTCGCAGCCGGACAATAACGATAGTGCAAACAACGAGAGCATACCTGTAGTCAACCTGATACGGATGTTCATAACACCTCCTTAAGGAATATGATCACAATGCCAACAAGACAAATTGTGATTTGCGATTAATAAGAAAGTAATTTACGATACACCTGATGTCAAGGGATATACAACCCGCAGTCGTTAATCATAACCACATATATTTACTTATAAATATCTATATTATAGAATATTAGTTAACCGGACTCGTTGCAAATGAACCATACCGCAACCATGACCCGCACCAGTTTTTGCAAGATGCTCAACAGAAAGTAGATAGCACGCATGACCTTTGATCCATCCCGCTGGACCCGTTTTCAATGCGACGATACCGCCATCTGGCTCTGTCCTGACAGGCCATCCTGGTTTGTGCCGAACAGCGCCGGTGACCGGCTGCTGTGTGGTGGCAATCTAGTAACTGACAGCGCCTTTCTGCAACGCCTGCCTGATCCGTCACAAAGCAGCTATCCGGGGCGTCAGACACTGATAACGGAACCGCAACCGTTGCACGAACTCTGGCTGCATATCACCGACCGCTGCAATCTGGCCTGCAGTCACTGCCTGTTCTGCTCCGGCCCGGACCAGACTCGGGAACTGTCGCTTAAGCAAATTACGGACAACCTTGAGGAAGCAGTTTCGCTTGGCTGCCGCCTGTTTGCCCTGACCGGCGGAGAACCGCTGGTGCATCCTGACTTCAGGCAGATTGTTGAGCAGATGCTGGCAGTACCGGATAGCAGAATTGTGATCCTGACCAATGGTCTGCTTGCTGCGCAGCGGCTTGATCCTGCATGGCCAAAGAACAGGCTGCACCTGCAGATCAGCCTGGACGGCAGACCGGAGCACCATGACGCCCTGCGGGGCAGCGGAGCCTTTGCTGCGCTTGAACAACAACTGTTCTGGTTGCGTAACCAGGGTTGGCATTTTACCCTGAGCTGCTGTGTAACCACTGATAATGCCGCTGACCTGTCCTGGCTGGTGGGCTACGCTGCTGACCAGGGGGCAGCAGCCGTGCACCTGATGTGGCATTTTATCCGTGGTCGAGGTACCACAGAACAGCACCTCCAACCGCTGGAACTGCTGGAACCGCTGCTGGCTGCCCAGGCAGTTGCCGAACAGCGCAACATCACCATCGACAATATTGAAAGCCTGAAAGGCCAGATCTTCTCACCTCCGGGCACCATCCATGACGGCTCCAGCGCCGGTTGGGAGGCAGCAGCAGTGGGGCCGGACAATTGCCTATATCCATCAGCAGCAACCATCGGCTTTGCTGAACTGGTCACCCCGCTTGATCAAGGGCTTGTCCGGGCCTGGCAGACCAGCCCGGTGCTGGCCAGCATCCGTCAGCAAAGCGTTGTCCAGCTTGCTGACCCGTGGCGCTGCCTGCTGGGGGGCGGTGATTTTGACCACTGCTGGCACCATGACCAATACGTTATGGGAGGCGATCCGTATCAGCCCCTGTTTGAACAGCTGGCGCTGCGGCTGATTCAACAGGCAGCGGTCAGGCTACCGGAACAGCAACAGCCCGGTCTGCGCCTGAAGATGGGGGAGCTGCTGGTCAGCTGCGGCAGCCACGGCCCGATTGCGCTCTGCCACACCAACTGTCTGCTGTCGCTGGATACGGCGCCGGACAGCCGAGGCCAGGTTGGCAGCTATTACAGCACTGCTGCCGGTGACAAGCGGCTGGAGATCCTGAACCCGGTTTCCTATGACCAGCAGATGCTGGCCCATATCCCGCCAGCCTACCGCTTCCGCGGCTATGGGTGCGGCAGTCCGGTGCTGGATGCCGGTCTGCAGCCGGGTGAACGGATGGTTGACCTGGGTTGCGGCAGTGGTGTGGAGTGCTTTATCGCCGCCCGTCTGGTGGGTAAAAACGGCCTGGTAACCGGTGTTGACATGCTGGAGCCGATGCTGGCAGTGGCCGATCAAGGAGCTATAGAGGTTCGGCAGTCACTGGGCTATGACAACCTGCGTTTTGTGCAGGGCTATCTGGAGCAGTTGCCGCTGGAGGATGGCCAACAGGACCTGGTGGTCTCCAACTGCGTGCTTAACCTGTCGGCTGATAAACGGCAGACCTTTGCCGAGATCCTGCGGGTGCTCAAACCGGGCGGCAGGCTGGTGGCGGCTGATGTGGTCTGCGAGACCGAACCGGATGCCGCTATCCTGAACGATGAGACCCTACGGGGGGAGTGCATCAGCGGCGCCCTTACCCAGAAAGACCTGATGGGGATTCTGCAGGAGACCGGCTTTATTGGCTTTACGGTCCTGAAAAGGCTACCGTACCGGGTGGTGCAGGGACATCCGTTCTTTTCCCTGACCTTTATTGTCTACAGGCCTGAGCAGGATGAGGCGTCTGTCAGCATACTGTATCCCGGACCGGCAGCATCGTTGCGTACAGCGTCGGGCTGTCTGCTGCTGCCCGGTCAGACAGCACAGATTCCCCGCTCAGACGCAGAGTTGCTCGGAGATCAGGTTTGGCAGCTTGACGCAGACGGTTTGGTCACCAACCTGGCAATGGAGGCAGGGGCAAATTGCGCCCTGCCGCCTGAAGCGCGCGCCAGGACCACCGCACCGGCGGCAGAACGGCAGCAGTCCGGCTGTATGGTCTGCGGTGCGGACCTGGCCTATCATCCGGTTGAACAGCAGGCAGTCTGTCACTACTGCGGCAGACTACTATCCAGCAATGCCGCTTGCGAACAGGGCCACTTTGTCTGTGATACCTGCCATACCGGCGATGCCCTTGAACTGATCGAACATCTCTGTGCTACCTCCGTCACCATGGATGCGGTGCAGCTCTTCAGCAGCATCCGGCAGCATCCCTCCATGCCGCTGCATGGCCCCCAATATCATGCCCTGGTGCCGGGGGTACTGCTGGCCTGCCTGCGCAATGCCGGTCATCCGGTTACCGCAGAACAGCTCCATGCCGCCATCCAGCGCGGGGCTGAGGTCTGCGGCGGCAGTTGCGGATTCTGGGGGGTCTGCGGGGCAGCCACCGGTGTCGGGATCGGCTTCAGTGTGCTGTTGGAAGCGACACCGCTTAAGGCCGCTGCCCGCCAGACCGTACAGGAGATTGTCCAGCAGGTACTGGCTGAAATTGCCGGGTACCAGGCAGCCCGCTGCTGTCAGCGTGACTGCTGGATCGCCCTGCGTAGCGCTCTGCGGATTGCTGCCAAACACTGGCAACTGCCCCTGACAGAGCTGCAACCGTTTGCCTGCAGCCAGATGGCCCGCAACAAGGAGTGTCTGGGCCTGGACTGCCCACTGTGGCCGTGAGCATCAGTGTCATAATACCGGTGCTGCATGAGCAGGAACGGATCAACGGACTGATCTCGCAGTTGCGTAGTCAGGACAGCAACTGCGAGATTATTGTGGTGGATGGTGATGTTCAAGGTTTAACCATAGCCACTATCTCAGATCAGTCGGTTGTTACACTGACTGCAGCCAAAGGGCGTGGCACACAACTGTCTGCCGGAGCTGTTGCTGCAACCGGCGATATCATCCTGATGCTGCATGCTGACACGCTGTTGCCGGATAGCGGACTCAGGATGGTGGCTGATGCCGTTGCCGATGGTGCAGCATGGGGGGCGTTCCGACTGGGGATTGATGCGCCTGGCATCATGTACCGGGTCATTGAACGAATGGTTGATCTGCGTTGCAAACTTTTTTCTTTGCCCTATGGCGACCAAGCCATCTTTGTAACCCATCCCAGTCTCAATCAAATTGGTGGCATACCCGTCATACCACTTATGGAAGATGTTACCATTGTCCGTAGCCTGACGCAGGCTTGCGGGTCTTGCAGACTGCTGTTGCCGCGTGTTCACACCTCTGCCCGACGCTGGCAACAGGACGGGATTTTGCGACGCACCATGAAAAACTGGTGGCTGCTTGTGCGTTATCTGGCTGGGGCATCGCCGGATTCCTTGAGTCAGGAGTATCGATGAGTTGCCAGACTGTTATCTGTCTGTTTGTAAAACCTCCCGTGCCTGGTAAGGTCAAGACCAGACTTGCAAAAGAGTTGGGTGATGAAAAGGCCTGCATGGTGTATGTCAATCTGGTTGAACAGATCCTGCAACAGATTCAATACAGCGGCCTGGCGCTGGCCGTGTTCTTTGATGGTGACCAAGCGGACAGACTCCCGGTTGCCTGGTGTGCAACGGCAGACTGCTGTCATCAACAAGTCGGCCATGATCTGGGTGAGCGGATGGCCAATGCCTTCCGTCAGTTGTTTGCCACCGGACATCAGTCTGTTCTGTTGTGCGGCAGCGATATTGTCGGTATTGATGCCGGATATCTGCAGCAGGCGGCAGAAAAGCTGGAGCAGTCCGGCATGGTAATTGCCCCGGCCTACGACGGTGGTTACTGCCTGATCGGCTTTACAGCAGAGCGTTTTACTTCCCAGGTGTTTGAAAAAATCAGCTGGAGTACAGATCAGGTATTGCTGCAGACCCTTGAACAGTGTGAACGTGTCGGGATCAGTCCTGTATTGCTGGATATGCTGCGTGATATTGATACCCTTGATGACCTCAAAACCGTTTGCCCCTCTCCAAAACATCACACACGACTTGACACACAGATGACCTGAGGTACTCTTATAACGGTAACAAACACGGAGCAGACCTCATGACGACATCTGCCATACCCGATACCGTTGCACGAGTTCTCCGGCCTCAATCAGTTTTATGCTGGCTTACGGCATTTTTTATTGTCCTGTTGCTGTCAGGTTGCAACCGTCAACCAGAAGAAAAACCGCTTACCTACAGTAAAACGCCACCTGCAGCCACATTGCCGGTCTACCGCTTTGCCGTCCATCCTCTGCACAATCCGGCAAAACTTGCTGAGGCCTATCAACCGCTGATTGAGTACCTGAACCTCCATATTCCGGAAGCACATTTTGAACTTGAGGCCTCGCGGGATTACCAGGCCTATGAAGAAAAATTCCGCACCGGTGGACCTGAGTTCCTGTTACCCAACCCTTGGCATACGATTGAGGCAATGAAATCCGGTTATCAGGTAATTGCCATGGCTGGCGATGCAAAAGATTTCAAAGGGATCTTTATTGCACGCAAGGATAGCAAGATCAAGAAACCGGCAGACCTCAAGGGCAAGACCGTCAGCTACCCTTCCCACACAGCACTGGCAGCCTGCATTATGCCGCAGTTTTTCCTGCACCAGCACGGTATCAACGTAAACCGTGACATCTCCAACAACTATGTGGGTTCACAGGAATCCTCCATTATGAACGCCTACCTGGGCCAATCTGCCGTTGGCGTCACCTGGCCGGTTCCCTGGCGTCTGTTCCAGCAGGACCATCCCAAGGAGGCTGCCCAGCTTCACGTGCTTTGGGAGACCCCCTGCCTGTTGAACAACTCCGTCATGGTGGGTGCTCATGTGCCATTGGCCATCAGCCAGAAGGTAAAAAGATTGCTGCTTGAGCTGTCGCACTCAGCAGAAGGACGAAAAATTCTGAGTAACATGGCCACCGCGCAATTCCATGCCGCCGACAACAGCAGTTATCAAAAGATACGGGACTATGTGGACGCCTTTGAAAAACAGGTGCGCCCGGTGGAGAAAAAGTGATGCCTGAGAAGCCGACATGGCTGCCTTCAGGTACATTACGTCGCCGTATGATTATCGGTATGACTGTTATTATGGCCATTCTGATGTCACTGTTTGTGCTGGAGATGACCCGTCGTCAGGAAACAGCTGTCTTAAAGCAGCATACCTCGCAGGCAACGTCCCTTGCCCAGAGCATCACCGCAGCATCATCGGTCTGGGTTGCCTCCCGTGATTACAGTGGACTGCAGGAAATCATTAATGGGCTTGCCCGCTATCCTGATCTTGCCCATGCCATGATACTGGATTCACGGGGACAGGTACTGGCCCACAATGACCATGATCGGATCGGCCTTTATCTGACTGATCTCCCTAAAGATTCTAACTTTAAAATCCTGCAGCAGAGCCATCGGATGGTAGATGTTAGTAATCCCATTTTACTCGGCAAAAATACAATCGGGTGGGTACGGATCGGGTTAAGCGGTAAAAGACTTGAGTCTGATATTGCAGAGATTCGAGAAAACAGCTTGTACTTTGCGTTAGTTGCCATCCTGCTGGTTTCACTGTTTGCTACGGTTACAGCCAGTTATCTGACCCGTCGGCTTGGCCAGATTCAAGAGGTGGTTGATCAGGTTGAGACTGGGCATACAGATGTGCGTGTACAGCTTAGCGGCAATGATGAGGCAAGCAGGCTTGGCCTCGCTGTAAACACCATGCTTGATACGTTACAGCAGCGTGAAGAGTCGCTACGCCAGACCGAACAGCGTTTTCGCTCAATGATTGAAAATGCCGGTGATGCCATCTACATTCATGATCACTACGGCAAAATACTGAGTATTAACCAGGTTTGCTGTCTGCAGACAGGTTACTCACAGGAAGAGTTGCTTGCGGCATCAGTAACAGATTTTGACAGGTGCCTGGACCTTGAAACATTGCAAAAGATCTGGAGCCTTTCAAAAACAGATCCGAGTAAATTCCCCATGACTCTGGAGACCTGCCACCAGCGCAAAAACGGCAGCAGTTTTCCGGTAGAGGTTCGACTGAGCCTGCTTCCTACAGAAACTGGATTTCAGTTTTTCGGCATGGTACGTGACATCACCGAGCGTAAACGTGCAGAAGAAGAACTACTGACTGCCAAGACAGCTGCTGAAGTTGCCAATACCACCAAGAGTGAATTTCTGGCAAATATGAGCCATGAAATCCGTACCCCGATGAACGGAGTGATCGGCAACGCCCAACTGCTCCGTTTTACCAACCTGACCGAAGAGCAGTCCCGTTACCTTGAATATATCGAAGCGGATGCCAAGCATCTGGTTTCAGTGATCAATGACCTGCTTGACATCTCAAAGATTGAGGCAGCTAAAATGGAGCTTGAGCAGACCTCATTCAGCCTGCGTGACTGTATCAATGATCTGCTGAAGCCGATGACGCCGAGGATCGCCTCCAAAGGACTGCTCCTGAAGACCGAGATTGAAAACACGGTACCGGATGCCGTGACCGGCGATCAGCTCAGGTTGAAACAGATCCTGCGCAACCTGGTGGGCAATGCCATCAAATTCACTGAAAAGGGTGGTATCACACTAAGAGTTGAGCTTAATAAACGCACTGAACAGACCGCTTTCATACAGTTCAGCATCGCTGACACCGGCATCGGTATCCCCCCTGAAGCGCTACAAAAACTGTTTACCCCCTTTACCCAGGCAGACAACACAGTAACCCGAAAGTTTGGGGGAACCGGTCTGGGTCTGTCGATCTGCAACCGGCTTGCCGGTTTAATGGGGGGGAACATTTCCGTTAAAAGCGCAGAAGGTGCAGGAAGCTGCTTCCAGGTCATCCTACCCTTCCAGATCAATCCGTCGCTGGAACGCCCTAATGAAGCACAACAGGAAACCGGTTCCCTGCCCATGTGGGAGGGAACGCCGCTCGCGATTCTACTGGTGGACGATAGTCAGACCAGTCAGATAATGACCGCAAAATTGCTGCGTCATTTTGGCCACAGGGTACAAACCGCTGAAAATGGAGCTGAGGCATTGGAACAATGGCGTAAAGCCCAATTTGACCTTGTTCTGATGGATGTGCAGATGCCGGTGATGGATGGTCTTGAGGCCACACGTATCATCCGCGAAGAAGAACGTTTAACCTCACATCATACCTCAATCATAGCCCTTACCGCCCATGCTCTGGTTGAACAGCGTACTCACCTGCTGTCCTCCGGTTTTGATGGCTATGTCTCAAAACCATTGGATGTGACAGCACTGAATACTGAAATGAAACGGGTTCTGGAGTCCACCACTTGATCATCAACTCTTTTACCAAAGGGCAACCTCGCCACTGGATTTTTTTCAGCCTCACCATACTGATGCTGGGTCTGGTGCTATTTCTATATCTTTTAAGAGAGCATGAACGGGCAGGGATACGCGAGCAGGAACAGCTTCTAAGAAAAGCAGAGATCATCAGTAAAAACACGGTCTGCAACCTGGAGTCCTTAAACAAATTGCTGATCAGACTGCAAAAAGATCCTGCCATACTCTCAGGTGACCCAAACTACCATCAACGTTTTGAAGACCTGACAAACGCCATGCCCGGCATTCTCACCATGTTTACCCTGGATGCCCAAGGCACTGTCCGCATTTCCAGTAATCAGACCCTGTTGGGAAAAACCTTTCCAGAACGGGACTATTTCAAAGTCCCTCACTATACCGGCACAGACCAGCTGTATGTTTCCCCCCCTTTTAAATCAGCATTAAACACCTATGTTATCAATCTGAGCAGGATACTGCGCACCCCTGATGGTAGGTTCGCCGGAGTTATTGCAGCATCCCTTGACCCGGATTATTTCAGTACCCTGCTCATATCTGTGCTGTACGCACCGGACATGCGTTCTGCACTGGCCCACTGGGATGGTCTGCTGTTTCGGATGGAACCGGGACACACAGTTTTTGTCGGCAAGAACCTTGCCGTGCCGGGCAGCTTCTTCAGCAGGCACCGTGCCAGCGGCAACCGGCAGACAGTTTATACCGGGATTGTCTACGCCACCGGACGAAACCAGATGATGGCGCAAGTCACCATTAACCCGGAATCGCTCATGATGAACAAGCCACTGGTGGTGGCAGTCTCTCGGGATCGAGATGTCGTATATGCCGCTTGGCGGAGTGAAGCTGCCATACTGGGGGTGCTGTTTTCCCTGGGTACGTTGTTGTCAGGCCTTGGCCTCAACTTTTACGACAAACGTCGTAAAGAGTTTAAAGAACAGAAAGCCGCTTCAGATGAAAGCATCCGTAAACTGAGTGAAGAACTTGACCGTTTTTTCAGTATGGCCCTGGATATGCTTTGCATTGCTGACCAGGATGGGCATTTCAGGCGTCTCAACCGATCCTGGGAGGAAACACTCGGGTACACGCTTGAGGAGCTGACCAATCAGCGGTTTCTGGATTTTGTGCATCCAGATGATATTGAGTCAACCGTTGCAGCCATATCAGAACTGAGCGAAAATAAACAGGTTCTGAATTTTACCAACCGCTACCGCTGCAAGGACGGCTCCTACCGCTGGATCCAGTGGCGTTCAACACCCTACAAGGATCTGATCTACGCTGCAGCACGGGATATTACGGAACTGAAGCTGACCCAACTACAACTGGAACAGCGCACAACAGAGGCAGAGGCAGCAAATCAGGCAAAATCAGAGTTTCTGGCTAACATGAGCCATGAGATTCGCACCCCGATGAACGCCATCCTGGGGCTGTCCAGACTACTGCTTGAAACGGAACTTGATCCACGTCAGAAAGATTTTCTGCACAAAGTCTACAGCGCATCACAGGCCCTGTTGCAAATCCTTAATGACATTCTTGATTATTCAAAAATTGAGGCTGGGCGGCTTGAAATAGAACAATTACCGATCTCTGTTGAAGAAGTTATCAAGACTACCGCCGGACTGTTCAGGGCAAATATTGAAGAAAAAGGGCTTATTTTCACGGTAGAACTCCCCCCTGACCTCCCTCCGGTGCTTCAGGGCGATCCGAAGTGTCTTTCACAGGTACTCAACAACCTGGTGGGAAATGCCGTCAAGTTTACCGAAAAAGGAGAGATCCGCATCAAGGTTACACAGCTGCAGGAAAACAGCCAGATGCTCACGCTCGACTTTTCCATACAGGATACCGGCATCGGCCTTGACGAAGATGAAGCAGAACGGCTGTTTCAGGCCTTTACCCAGGCTGACAGTACCATTAGCCGCAAATACGGCGGCACCGGACTGGGGCTGACCATCTGCCAAAGGCTGGTGGGGCTGATGGGAGGCACCATCAGCGTCTCAAGCCAGAAGAATGTTGGCAGCACCTTCAGCTTTGTCATTCAGATGAACAAAGTACCGCCAGGCACTGTGGCAGAGAAGCTCCATCCCTTTTCCAAGGCTGACATGATGGGTACCCCGGATCCTTTGTCAGCACCTTCAGCACAACAGCGGTCACTTGAACTGAACAGGCTGCGCGTTCTGCTGGTGGAAGACAACCGGATCAACCAGGAAGTAGCCGCAGAAATACTGCGGCAGTACGGTGCAGAAGTCACCCTTGCCGACCACGGTGCTGATGCGCTTGAGCTGATTACCGGCCCCGGCTTTGATGTAGTACTGATGGATCTGCATATGCCGGTCATGGATGGACTTGAGGCCACCCGTAGAATCAGGGAACAATACGACAGTGCAACGCTGCCGGTCATTGCCATGACCGCTGCGATTATGCCTGATGACCGTGAACGCTGTACTGCTGCTGGCATGGTGGATTTTGTGGCTAAACCGGTTAATCCGGTGGAACTGCTCACGGTACTGAAACGTTTTCAAAAAGCAGACTCCCCATCATCAGCCCCCTGCAAGGCTGCTGCAATACCCTCTGAGCTGAGCGATGGAACGCCGGAACCGCCAAGACTGGATATCGACACTGCCCTGTCTCGCATGGGTGGTGATACAAACCTTTTTGCCAGCTTGTTAAAGACGTTTATCAATGATCACGCGCAGGCTTCTGATGAACTGACAGACTTCCTGACACAAGGACAAAATGAAGACGCACTGTATCTGATTCACAATATAAAGGGTGTTGCCGGAACCATTGGTGCAATGCAGCTAATGAAGACTGCTGCTGAACTGGAGCGACAGATACGCGCTGATGCACACCATGCAGATTGTGAACTTTTTGCAGATGAACTTGCCTTGACCGTGTCCACTATCACCAAATACCTGCGCACAAGCAGGAGCTTGACGGTCTAAACCGTACTCATTCATGCCGTGATTAATCAGGGGGCTGTTTTGTGGGTCCTTCAGGCTGAGTATTGACGCAACTCTCCGCGCCTATTGCCTGGTAAAAATTTGTACCAGACCGCTTTCGCAATTGGTTATTTTTATTTAGATACTTAATCGGCATTGATCCTTCAAAGCTGGCAAAACAGTACCGGTCTCCTTGACAATGACTCAAGCCCCGTTATAGTTATTTAATTATGTATACAGCGAGGAGATCATATCATGTTGTGGAATTACGTAAGGTTTTGGCCTTTGGCTGTTTTTCTGTTTCTACTGTCTTTATTCAGTAACGTTTTTCCTGTAGCTGCTAAAGAAATTACCTCCCCTCACACCTCCGCTGCTTCCCAACCAACCATTATCAAATACACTAAAAATCTAACTATTCAGCATCTTAATGTCAGACCAGATGACGATCAGATAGAACTGTCTAATGGCAAAAGAATCAGGCTGGGTGATGTCAGGAAATTTACAAAAACAGCACATAAAGCCCGGACTACACCACCAGGCTCACTAACCCCACAGGCATTTAAATTAAAACCATCACCTACTGGCGGTTTTACTGTCCGCTCAAAGGCGGATCTTGATAATGTGCTGAAACGACCGGACACAGATACCGTCGTACTGCCATCCGGTAAAAGAACAACCGTTGCAATGCTTAAACTGCTGCAACCCCAAGTTGACGAACAACGCAGACTGCGCCCACCATCAGCCCCCAAAACACTGCAACGACCAAATCTTTCCGGAAATGCCGAGAAAATAACAGCTCAAACAGACTGGTATTCTGTTCTTAAAAAACCAGACAATACTGTTCTTGAAAACAACAAGGGCAAACGAATAACGGTTGGAGAGCTTAAACAGACCATGTCAGCAGGCACACTTTCCAGAACACCATCAACCAAAACTGTCCGCTAACGACAAAGGAGCCAGATTATGAAATCAGATATCTTCCTGCGTCGTTCACTGTTTTTATTATTATTTATATGCAGCCTGTTTTTTTCAGCCACGCAGAATGCACATGCTGATTCAGATTTCTTTGAAAAAACCGTCTGGGTACTAGAAAAAACAAAAGTCTTTCCAACAGACAAAATCCAGGCATTTAACCAGTCCCGGACGCTGGTTGATTGCCTCGTAGGTGCAGATAATGATCTTCAGGTCATTGCTTGCGTTGATACCTACAAAGAAACTGATATTGGTAAGGAGGTAGCGAAAGAAGGCGGCTTGCCGTCCTGGTTATGGGATCTGGTTGATCTGTATGTTGATATCAGAACCGGCGACTTCTGGGGCGCTGTAGAACATCTGGGCAAGGCAGCCATCTGCATTATTGCACAGGTCATTACCGGTGGAGCTGATATATGCTCTTTAGTTGAAGAACTTATCAAAATGGGAGAAGCTTTACTTGATGCTGCAGTAGCTGTTGCAGAGTTTCTGGCAGACCTTGGCGGAGCAGTTGTTGGCGCAGTCAATAGCATCGGATGTTCACTTGGACTTGGTGGATGCGATGACACCCCTCCCCCGCCTCCGGAAGTACTGGCCTATCAATGGATATACCACCCCAAAATTATGGAAGGGGTGCAGGCATTAAAACAAACAAGCTCTGTTGCCTATTATAATTTTAAAAAACAGTTACGCGATAATGCACTGCACAGGCCATATGCCATCTATAGTGTTCCGATTCAGACAACAAGCATTATGGGGATGACCATTGAGATACCGCCTAAAATGGCCTTTAATGAACCACCGATAAACATTGCCGAGCAGCTCTATGCAAAGACTACTGATGCAAACTGGACTTCAGAGATCATAAATAATACCCTGCCTGACCTAAGCATAAAGCGGAATAGCTACACAAATACCACTCAAATGCATAATTTGGCCTATGTTGCATTAATGAAGTATAACTCTGAATTGCAGGGTTCAAACAAAGAGTACACAAAAAACCATATAGACACTCTTGTCAGGCAGTATGTTGCAGAACAGTGTGAAACTGAATTTAACCAGACCTATGGTTTTGCCCATTTTGATCGCTGGTTGTCCAGCCACACAAAAGAGGCTAAAGATCTTAAAAACCCTTTAAGCAGTAAAAACTGGTGTTCAAAGCTTATTGATAACAACAAACTGGATTTTATACCTAAGTTTCGCCAGTACCTGCAGACTAAAGGCTGTTCCGTCATAGGCCAGAAACTTGTCTGTGGCTCACTTGATTCATATTCATCATGCCTGAAACTAATGGGTACTGCCGCCAATGCGGATGAATGTAAGGCCAACACTGTTTCTGCAGGGCCTGAGGCAGCAAAACAGATTATCAATAAACTGATTGCTAATGGCTCCAATCTGCAGCTCTATCCCTGCACTATTACTGCACCACCAGCACCGGTAAGTCTTCTGCCGGCGCGGCTTACATGCGGTCGACCTGCGCAGACATTCCACTGCAACGAGATAAACAAGGAACTTTTCAGCTCGTACCCCCAAATTTTTGTTTCATGCCAACTTCAGGAATCAGCCCAATACAAAACGCTGCATGATGCTGTTGATAATGCGCGTAAACTTCTTACATCTGGCCCATACAGCTATGGATTACCTCAACTTCAATCAGATCCAATGATTTCAGATGCAGGATCACTTATGGCACTTGATTCCTTCAGAAGTAATCCGGCAAACCAGACCTTTAACTTTCCCCCACCAAGTAGCAATAAGGGGTTTGAATACAAACAGGTATGGGAAGGTCATAAATGGGCTTATGATGGAGAAAACAACCCTAAAGTTGTTTATTATATGCCAAAACAAGATCCTAAAGGAAATATTGCCGTTAATCCGGTAAAAGACAAACTTCTTAATCCGGGAAATCCACTGATAAATCCTGATCCTAATCAGAACATAAGCAAAGGCATGGCTGCAAACCCTGCAATGTCAGCCAATCTAGCCAACAAGGCAGCTTTAACCGGTTCTGCCCCTGCTCTAAGCAGCAGTCAGGCCCAGGGTAAACAACAGGTTATGAGCGGCAGCCTGCCAGGTGGTGGTCAGAATATTACACCTCCCACAGGCGGATCAACCTATCAGCCACTGGCTGTGAATAAACCAACAGTGAAACCGTCCATCAAACCTCTACCTGCACCTGCTAAATCTGATCTTACTCCGGTAGGACAACTGACCTTTGCAGGGATTTCGACACAGTGGGGCGGCACCGTAAATCTTAATGGGCAACAGACACAACCTGCTGCCAATGGCCTGTGCAGCGCATCAGTAACCTACAGCGTACAAAACACTGGTACTGCTCCAGCCACTGCATTTACCAGCATGTTACTGAGCAGTGCCATACCGAACCAATCAATAAAGCAATGGTCAAACCTTGCTCCAGGAAGATCACAGAGCCAGACTGATCAGGTACTGCTACGCCCTGGACAGAACAGCCTGACCCTCTACCTTGATCACACAAACCAAACAAATGAACTTAACGAGACTAACAATCAGGTGCGACTACAGGTTATCCTGAACGGCACCTGCCAGCCTCAGCCGCTACCGCTTATGCGTCAGACTCCACAACGCCAGGCCCCTATACAACCAGGCCTGTACCGTTAGCCGACAGCAACCTTATCAAACCCGTGTTGGAGGAGTCTGCATGAAACACGCTGTACCTGTTATTTGTATGATTTTATTTTTCACTGTTACATCTGTTTTGGGAGCTGGACCAGACAAGGTGGCTTTTGAAACATGGTGTCAGGAAATACATCTGGTTGGCTACAGTTATGGCGGCATTAAAGAAAATGATCCCGGTGTCTATACTGCTGCCTGGAAAAATACCACGGGAGATATAATCGGTGTTCAGTTACATCCGCTATCAAATTTCCCCGCTTTCTTGCAGCCCGTGAAATTTACTATGCCTGTTCTATTTACCTATAAAAAATTGTCCGCTATTTATACTGACGCCTTGCATGTTGGCCAGGTAGCCGTTAAATATGAAAAATCAGACAGGGTGCTTATGATTACCCAAATAGATCCGACAGGCCAGACAAAGCCGAAAACAAAAGAAGAACTGTCTATACTGCTTGATCAGATAAAACCAGAACTAATACTACAATAACAAGGAGAAATGACCATGAACCGCTTGTTTGTCTGCACCCTTGGGCTTTTGTTTGGTATGTACAGTTTACCAGCCTTGGCCCTGGAGCCACCGACAACACAGCCAGGCAGTCAGTATGCAACACCTGGCCACCTTCAGCCCACTATCATCAAATTTAACCGTAACCTTCCTCCCAATGCACTGCAAGGCAGGCCGGACACTGACCTGGTGGAGCTTTCCAGCGGCAAACGGATGAAAGTTGGCGATATCCGCCGCATAACCGCCATTGCCAATAGAAACAGATCAACTGCACCAAAATCACTGGAACCAAGGGCAGTTAAGCTGAGACCTGCAGCCACCGGCGGGATAGCCTTGCGCAGCAAAGCGGACTTGAACAATGCCATACAGCAACGTCAGGACTCAGAAACGGTTATTCTGCCTTCTGGTAGACGTACAACCGTTGCAATGCTGAAGCTACTGCAACCACAGGTTGAAGAACGCCGCAAACAGTTGCGTCCAGCAACTATGCAGCGCCCTAACCTTTCAGGCCCTGCAACGCGGGTTACTGCCGATAGCGACTGGGTAGCCATCCTGAAGCAACCGGACAGCACCATCCTTGAATCAGCCAGGGGCAAACGGATCACCGTGGGCGAGTTAAAGCAAAGCCTGGCCAGTTCCCTCAAACAACCTGCTGCTACACCGCAGATACGCTAGCGCGACCAAGGAGACACTACTATGAAAACTACCGTCATCCTGCGTCGCTGTATACTTGGACTGTTTTTTGTTCTTAATCTGATCATGGTTGCACCTCAGCAGGCTGCTGCTGATACTTTTGACCAGATGATCTCAATCCTTCAACAGGTTGAAGAAAAGTCCCCGGTTGCTATCTTTCAAGGCCTCAATATTCAAAGCATCATAGATTCCAAAGATTATATCAACTGCCTGGTACAGGCTGATGGTGATATTGATGTTGTTGCCTGTACTGAAAGATTCCATAACACCCCCCTGGGTAGCCAGGCTGCATCAGAAGCAGGTATTCCCTACGCATTCTGGGAACTGCTGGATCTTTATATTGATCTGCGTACCGGCGATTTCTGGGGAGCAGTGGAACATCTTGGTAAGGCAGCAATCTGTATTATTAGCCAGGTTCTTACTGGCGGTACTGATATCTGCGGCATTGTAGCCGAGCTGATTGAGCTTGGAGAGGATCTGCTGAATGCCGCCACTGCAGTAGGTGAATTCCTTGCCGATGTAGGAGGGGCACTAGCCAACGGAGCTGCAGCAGTGGGGTGTGCCGTAGGTATTGGTGACTGTGAAAAGTCTACCCCACCTGAAGTACGGGTCTATCAATGGGTATTTGCCCCCAGGGTCCACGATGCAGTTGCTGCTAAAAAGCTGGTTGATGCAACTGCCTATACCGTATTGTTTAATCAACTAAAAACAAATGCACTGCACAAACCAGCCATCTACAGTATTGCCAGCCAGACCGTTACCATAGGCGGTATGACGATGACGGTTCCCCCTGTTGTAAACTTTTCTGAAAAAGCGGTGAACATTGCTGCCGGAAGTTTTGACAAGGCAGTCGATGCCAACTGGACCTCCTATGTGGTTGATACCGCACTACCAGAACTCTCTACAATACGTAATACCTACAACAATCCGAACCAGCTTCGCGCCCTGGTATCAGCTGCCACAACAGACTTTGAGGCATTGCAACGTACTACTCCCAATCTTCGGATAGAACAGAAGCTGCCAGGCCTGATTATTGACCGCTGCACCAAAGAGTTTAGTGAAACCAGAAAATTTGCCCATGTTGACCGCTGGATTGCAAGCCACCAGACACAGGCCGCTCAACTGGGCAACCCCAAGAACAATCGAGACTGGTGTACGCAACTATGGGATCAGAACAAGCAGAGTTTTGCACCACAGCTGCGTCAGTATGCTGCTGATCATTTCTGCCGTGGCATGTCCTGTACAACCATTGCAACGTATCAATCCTGTATCGGGTTGATGGGTCTGGTCGGCCAGCAGACAACCTGCGTACCAACAAATCAGGTTGGCCGTGAAGCTGCCGGAAAAATCAGCGTTGATTTTACACAGCGTGGTTCACTCATCCCTTGCTCCATTCGCAATGACAGTAAAGGTGTTTCTCCGGCAACCGTGGATCTTGTCTGTACACGCCCTACCCAGGGCAACGCATGTACTGCTACCTATCAACGTCTGTTCCCGGCTTACCCGGTAAAACTGGTAAACTGCATTGTTGAAGAGCGTCCCGATTACACTGCCCAGAAAAACAGTTTCTATGGCACAGTCAAGACACTGCAGTTGAGCAAACGGTTCCCAATCAACCTCGACACGGTTGATCCACTGGTTGCCCAAATTGATGCTTCTAAAGAAGAGCTGTTGGCAGCCTTGCAACAAACTGCCGCAACCGGAGGTGCTGTTGGATCAAACCGGGGTGAAGCAGCCCAACAGGCACAGAACCTACGCTTTGAATACCAACAGCGTAGCACCGTTGATGGTGAAAACAGTCCCCTCTATATCCGTACCAGGGGTGGCGTTATCGCAGTTGGTTCCCAGTCTTCCGGTAATGCACAGAATGCCACCCATACACCGGTCGGCGGTTATCATTCCCCTGCTCAGACCGGCGGCCCAGCTATCGGCACCGGTTTTGATCGACAAGGTGGGTTTACAAATCCTGGCAATCCGTACATGCAACAGCAGCAATCTGGCATCGGAAACGTTGCCAACCAGGCAGCGCAACAGGGAGGAGCAGCATCACAGCAGGCTCAGACACGGACAATGGCCCCTCCAGTCTCTGGCAAGCCAGACTTGATGGCTGTTCCCCAGCTAAGTATTGGTGGTAGCACTGCCCAGTGGGGCGGCACAACCACCTTGACCAGTCAGCAGGTGCAGCCAGCAGGCAATGGACTGTGCAGTACAACTATCACCTACACGGTCAAGAACATTGGCACAGCCGCAGCACCTGCCTTTACCAGTATGCTGCTCAGTAGCAGTGCCACCAACCGGCCTTTACCTCAACAATGGAGTAGCGTTGCCCAAGGAACCAGTCAGAACAAGACTGAACAGATACTATTGCGTCCCGGCCAGAACAGCCTGACCTTGTACCTTGATCAATCAGGACAGTTGGACGAATTGAACAAAACCAACAACCAGGTCAGATTACAGGTAATCCTGAACAGTACCTGCCAGCAGCCCCGGTATCAGCAATACCCGCAGCAACAACCGGTACCACAACATCAGCTGCCAACGGTACCGGCACGGCAACCAGGCTTGTTGCGTTGACAACTGGAAATGCTATGATACATACAATAAACACTACATATGGATACATGGAGAAATCTACATGAAGCGAATAGCCCTTTTTACCTGTCTGATGCTGCTGTTAAACGTTGTTGTTGCCTTTGCCGCAGGTCCGGGCAAAGCGGAGTTTGACAAATGGGCCAAGGCCGTCAAGCTGTCAGGCTATACCTACGGTGGTGTAGAACAGACCGATCCCGGTGTCTTTATGGCTGGCTGGATGAGTGCCAAAGGGGATGCGTTGGGTGTTCATCTGCATCCTGTTGCCGGTTTTAAGGGTTTCCAGCAGGTAGTCAACAAGAAGAAGCCAGAGCAGTTTACGTATAAAGGTCTACCTGCTGTTTACAGTGATGCTCTTGGTTTTGGGCAGATCGCTGTCAAATATGAAAAATCAGCAAAAGCTATTTCCATCAGCCAGATGGATCAGACCGGAACAAAGGGTCTATCTAAAGTAGAGCTGATCAAACTGTTGGATGCCATGAAGCCGGAACTGTTTCTAAAATAACCCTATTAAACCGAGGAGAAAGAAAACATGACCAGTATCTGTCGCACTATTCTGACCGCAATTATTTCCGTAGGACTTGCCGGTACCGCCTTTGCCGGTTCTGTTGACAAGGTGATCATCACCATTGACAAGACCGTTGAGCATACCACCGACAGCCCCAGACCTTCAAAAAGGCCCGGCAAAGCTGTTCAGGCCCCCAGTGGTGATATGGACAGCCATTTTATCAGATCAGACGAGTACTTTGCCGCCCTCAGACCGGTCAAGGGTGGGGGCGCAAGTGATGTTCTGATTGCCAAGATGCTGCAGCCTGCCTCGGATGCAACCAAAGGAGAGGCACAGTTTATGGACAGCCATAAAGGCACGGAATTTTGGACCCGCACCTACTGGAAGACCCGTCCGGCCACACCGGAGGATCTTAAACTGGGTGCAACTGTTATCTACTGGGGCCGCTATGCCAAAGACCGTGTCTACTATGCCCCCAGAAACGAAAAAGAAGCCCGTAACGTTGCCTGGAAACTGAACAAGATCACCGATGTCAGTGACCTGTTCAAGGGGGAAGTAACGGTTGCCGGCAACAAAAAGATCAGCGTTGATTCAATCAGGGTTTTCGAGTAGGACAAAACATACACGTAGTTGTTATAAGCCGACCGCTTGGTCGGCTTATTTGTTTATACAAGAGAAGGTACTATGCTTGACAAACCATGCTAAAGCCGGAATGATGACCGCCTCAAACAAAAGCACCAAGGAGCCATCATACATGTCCCAAACCGACCTTACCTGGAACACTGCCCTGCTCTACCCTGCCCCGGATTCTCCAGAGCTTGAAAAAGATCTGTCATCATTTGAGCAATTGGCTAACGACTTCCGCGCTACCTACTTTGAAAAGATCGCCAGCCTTGATGCCACTGCCATACTGGCCAGTGTACAAGAGTATGAGGCGATGCAGACCCGGATGGCCAAGCCGTTTTGCTACAGCCACCTGCTGTTTGCCTCTGACTCTGGCAATGAAATCCATCGCGCCCTGTCACAGCGCTGTTCAGAACTGGGCAGCCGCTTGTCACAAACCCTTTTATTCTTTGATCTTGAGCTGATGAACCTGCCGGATGACCTGTTCGCTCAGGTCTGCAATCTGCCTGATGCCGCTCCTTTTATTCACTTCCTGGAAGGTATCCGCAAGTTCAAACCGTACACCCTGCAGGAAAATGAAGAACGACTGCTGACCCGCAAAGATCTGACCGGTAGCAGCGCCTTTACCAAACTGTTTGATGAGCTGTCTGCCTCATTAACGTATCAGATGGAGTTTGAGGGGGAACTAAAGGAATTTACCGGCGAAGAACTGCTCTCACTGCTGCATCATCCTGCAGCAGAGGTCCGCTATAATGCTCAGACCTGTTTTCTGGAAAAGCACGCTGAATCCGGCAATGCCCTGGTCTTTGGCACCGTCTTCAACAACATGGCATTGGATCATGGCCAGGAAATGGAACTGCGGGGCTACCAGTCTGCGATCCAGCCCACCAACATCGGCAATGAACTGACTGATGAGGCGGTAGAACATCTGATGCAGACCACTGAGGCCAACTACGGTCTGGCTCAGGAGTATTTCCGCCTCAAGGCAAAGATGCTGGGCATGGACAAGATCCGTAACTGTGATGTCTATGCGCCGGTGGCAGAGGCTCAGAAAAAGTATGAGTTTGACGAAGCCCGTAACCTGACCGTTGCTGCCTACCGCAACTACGATCCGCAGTTTGGTGACATTATCCAGGCCTTCTTTGATGAACGCAGGGTAGATGTGCTGCCCCGTCAGGGAAAGTCAGGCGGCGCCTTTGCCATGGGCATCTCTCCGGTTGATCCACCGTTTCTGCTCTTGAACTTCACCAACAACCTGCGTGACATCGCCACCATCGCCCATGAAGCCGGCCATGGCCTGCATTTTGTTCTGTCACAGAAGCAAAACAGCCTGAACTATCATGCACCGCTGCCACTGGCTGAAACCGCCTCGGTCTTTGGCGAGATGCTGCTGACCCGAATGCTGCTGGATACGGAAACTGATCCTGATGTTCGTAAATCGCTACTTTGCGCCAAGATTGAGGATATCATTGCCACCACCTTCCGCCAGACCGTGCTGACCCGTTTTGAAATGCGGCTGCATCAGGAACGGCTGAATGGACTACTCTCCAATGATCGGATCTCCCAGATCTGGCTGGAGGAAAACAGCAAATTGTTCGGTGATGCGGTGGAGATGATCCCGGCCTATAGCTGGGGTTGGTCCTATATCAGCCACTTCATCCACAGCCGCTTCTACTGCTACTCCTACACCTTTGCCGAGCTGCTGGTACTGGCCCTGTATCAACAGTTCCGCGAACAGGGTGAGAGTTTCAAACCTGGCTACCGGGCACTGCTTGAGTCGGGTGGCGCATTGTCACCGGCTGATACGGCCAAACTGGCCGGTATTGATATTGAAAGCCCGGGGTTCTGGCAAAAAGGATATGATTTTCTGGGAGGACTGATTCAAGAACTGAAGCAGGCCATATAATCAAGTGTAAAATCGACATCACAGTACACTTGCAACGCCAGACTGTTTGGCCGCAGGGGTCGCTGAGATTACCAGGAGTGTTTTGATAGTAAGTTGGAATTGCAAGGAGGAATGATTATGAGAAGAAAGATTGTCGAATGTATGATGTTGTTTTTTTTGGTGTTGTTTTTTTCTGGAACTACCTTCTTTGTCGAAGAGGCCCAAGCCGTCCTCACAAGCAATGCAAACCAAGGCACTGGCTGGTATTTAATCAACTATGAACTGGTTGATGGAACAGGCACCTACGGTGCCGACAAAACCAGTTTTACAGGCAAAAAAAATGACATGACAATGACCCATAATCGCTACGATACAAAAGGCACATTGGTTGCAGGATCAACCCACCAAACCCGTTGGGTTGATCCACCAGTTTTTTTGAAAGTTGGAGAGACGGTATCCATCCAATATGAGACCATTCAACTTAATTCCAAGGGTTGGAAAATGGGTAGTTTAGCTCAACAGAGCATCAACTTAAATCAAGGTACGGACGTTGGATTTGTAGCATCTGATGGTACAAGGTATATCACAAAAGATTTCAACGGTACTTTAACTTCACAAAAAGCTATCGAAAAAGGAACAAAAGACGCTAAACGCGTCATTCAAATCATTCTCGGCAGAAATTACAAAGCCCACTATACCTACGAGTGGCGTGAGGCTACAACTACTCCTGTCTCTGCAACTCCCCCAGTCACAGCAAAAGGGCAGGGTCCGGGATGGTACTTCAAAAGTTATACCTTCCACGATGGCACTGGCACTTATGGCTCCGATAAATCAAGCTTCCAGGGAAGCAAAAATAATATCACAATGACCCACAACCGTTATGATGCAAAGAGAACGCTGATCGCAGGTTCAACGCATCAGACGTTATGGGTTGATCCTCCGGCTTTCTTAAAAGCTGGAGAAACTGTTTCAATTAATTATGAGACCAAACAGATCAGTTCTAAAAACTGGACTATGGGCAGTCTTGCCCAGCAGAGTATGAGCATGAACCAAGGACCGGGGGTTGGGTTTGTCACCCCAGATGGCACAAAATACATTACAAAGGATTTTAAAGGAACCTTAACCGCGCAAAAAGCTCTTGAAAAAGGCAGGAAAGGCGCTACCAGAATCATCCAGATCATTATTGGTAGAAACTACAAAGTCAGCTACTCCTACGATTGGAAAGACTAGGGTGCGTTCTCAACCGTGACAAACAGACCGGACGCAACCAGGTTGAATGTAACTATTTAGAATTAACATCAAATCATACTGATTCTGGGAAAAGGGATATAAAGTTTATGGGTGTATTGATTGAAGAATTGAAGGAGTCAGGGGCTTATGGACATATACCAAAACATATGCCAAACACCTTAACCTGCAAATTTGACAATACGATTCAGTTAGATACACTTGCCGCAACCAATTAACTAAAGAGGTCGCAACAATGAAAAGAATTGTGGCAGGTATCATCGCAGGGGCCTTGGCAGCAGCAGGCTGGGTATTTGCATCAACAGGGGCTCCATCTGTTTCGGCCGATGAGGCACTTAAAAAGCTGATGGATGGTAATGAGCGGTATACCGCAGAAAAGCCAACAGCGGCTCAGCGCAGCACCAAAGAATCACGGGCTACCTTGGCAAAGTCACAAAAGCCCTATGCAATCATCCTGACCTGTTCCGACTCCCGTGTTCCTCCAGAACTGATTTTTGACAGTGGACTTGGTGAACTTTTTGTCATCAGAGTTGCCGGCAACATCCCGGATCCAGTGGTTTTGGGTAGCATTGAATATGCTGCAGAACACCTTGGTGCACCATTGGTTATGGTGCTAGGCCATGAACGCTGTGGTGCGGTAACAGCCACCGTTGATGCCAAGGGTAAAGCCCACGGCAACATTGGTGCAATTGTGAAGACCATTGCGCCATCAATCAAAAATGCTGCCAAGGATTGTGCCGCCTGCAAGGATGATACGCAATGTGAACATACGCATAAAAGTGAATATGTTGAGTGCGTTATTGATGCAAACACCAAACGGGTCACGGCAAACCTGACCAAACAATCCAAGGTACTAAAACATCTGGTTGCGGAGAAAAAACTAAAGATTGTCTCTGCCAAGTACGACCTTGATGACGGTAAGGTCACGCTTTTCCCGTAGTTTATAGACCGCTCTAATACGTTTTTTAACCAGCCCTCTCCTGCAACCGGAGAGGGCTTTTTTCGTTGCATCACCTTGACTTACCCTAAAACCATGCTTACCTCATAAACAGGTACTGCACGTGCCTATGAAAGGAAGTAAACCGTATGGACATCAATCGCCTGACTCAAAAATCCCAGGAAGCCCTGGCTGCTGCCCAGGCTAAAGCCACCAGTTATGGCCATGTGGAGGTGGATGGTGAACATCTTCTCTGGGCCCTGCTGGATCAGGAAAATGGCTTGGTGCCCCGTATTCTGTCCAAGATGGATGTGGATGTTCCAAGCCTGCTCAAGGCCACCGAGGTTGAGCTTGATCGCAGAGCACGGGTCTCCGGCCCTGGTGCGGAACCGGGCAAGATCCATGTATCGCAACGGTTTTCCCGTTTATTGGTGGCTGCCGAGGCTGAAGCCAAACGGTTGAAGGATGACTATATCTCGGTTGAACACCTGCTGATGGCGCTGATGGCTGAAGGGCAAGGTAGCGGCGCCGGTAAACTGCTCAAGCAGTACAACATTACACAAGAACGGCTGTTGGCTGCCCTGACTGAAGTCCGGGGCAACCAGCGGGTAACCTCGGCTAACCCGGAAGAGACTTATGAGGCGCTGGAAAAATACGGCCGCGACCTGGTTAAAATGGCCCGTACGGACAAGCTTGACCCGGTGATCGGCCGGGACGAGGAGATCCGTCGGGTAATCCGCATCCTGTCCCGCAAGACCAAGAACAACCCGGTCCTGATCGGTGAACCGGGGGTGGGTAAGACCGCCGTGGTTGAAGGACTTGCTCAGCGGATCGTGAAGGGCGATGTGCCGGAAGGCCTGAAGGACAAGACCATCTTTGCGCTTGATATGGGTTCTCTGATTGCCGGTGCAAAATATCGCGGTGAATTTGAAGAGCGACTCAAGGCGGTCCTGAACGAGGTTAAGCAGGCCGAAGGCAGAATTATCCTCTTTATTGACGAGCTGCACACCATTGTAGGGGCAGGCAAGGCTGAAGGCTCCATGGATGCCGGCAACATGCTGAAACCGATGCTGGCTAGGGGTGAACTTCATTGCATTGGTGCCACCACACTGGATGAATACCGCCAGAATATTGAAAAAGATGCAGCGCTGGAACGCCGCTTCCAGCCGGTTCTGGTTGATCAACCCACGGTTGAAGACACGGTCTCAATCCTGCGTGGCCTGAAAGAACGTTTTGAGGTGCATCACGGGGTCAAGATCCAGGATAATGCACTGGTAGCTGCTTCCACCCTCTCCCACCGCTATATTACCGAGCGGTTCCTGCCTGACAAGGCAATAGACCTGGTGGATGAGGCCTGCGCCATGCTGCGCACCGAGATCGACTCACTACCGTCTGAGCTGGACAGTATCTCCCGCCGGGTGGTGCAGCTTGAGATTGAGGAGCAGGCACTCAAGCATGAGAAAGATCAGGCCAGTCGTGAACGCCTTGAAGCCCTGCGCAAAGAGTTGGTGGATGAACGGGAAAAAGCCGATTCCATGCGGGCCCAGTATGATACGGAAAAAGTCGCCATCCAGCGGGTGCAGGGGCTGCGGGAGCAGATTGAAAAGACCCGCCGCGAGATTGAGCAGGCCGAGCGTTCCTACAACCTTGAGCAGGCCTCAAAGCTGAAATATTCAGAACTGCCCGGTCTTGAAACTGCCCTAAAAAATGAGGAAGCCAGCCTGAACAGCAAACAGGGTGGTCAAAAACTGCTGCGTGAAGAGGTCACCGAAGATGAAATAGCTGAAATAGTGGCCAACTGGACTGGCATTCCTATCACACGACTGGTGGAAACTGAACGGGACAAACTGCTGAAACTGGATGAGATTCTGCACCAGCGGGTAATTGGTCAGGATGAAGCGGTACAACTGGTCTGCGATGCTGTACTACGGGCCCGCTCAGGCATCAAGGACCTCAAACGCCCCATCGGCTCATTTATCTTCCTTGGCCCCACCGGGGTTGGCAAGACCGAACTGGCCCGTACCCTGGCTGAATCACTGTTCGATTCAGAGGAGAACATGGTGCGGATCGACATGTCAGAATACATGGAAAAATTTGCTGTTTCACGGCTGATTGGAGCCCCTCCCGGTTATGTGGGCTATGAGGAGGGTGGCCAGCTGACCGAGGCGGTACGACGCAAGCCGTATTGTGTTCTGCTGTTTGACGAGATTGAGAAGGCCCATCCCGATGTCTTCAACATCCTGCTGCAGATTCTGGATGACGGTCGGGTTACCGACAGCCACGGGCGCACGGTAAGTTTCAAGAACACCGTAATCATAATGACTTCAAACATAGGTGCTCCACATTTGCTTGAAGGAATTACACCGGATGGTGATATCCGCGAATCAGCCAGAATTGCGGTTATGAATGAACTGAAGCACGCCTTCCGGCCTGAATTCCTGAACCGGGTGGATGATATCGTACTGTTCAAACCGCTGCATCTGGACGAGGTAACCAGGATTGCCAAATTGCTGGCACAGCAACTGATTGAGCGACTGAAAGACCGCCGGATCATCCTTGAAATCAGTGACGAAGCCCTGAAACAGATCGCCCGGGCCGGCTATGATCCGGTCTATGGTGCCCGTCCCTTGAAACGCTATCTCCAGAGAGAGCTGGAAACCAAGGTTGCCCGGGCCATTATTGCCGGACAAGTGACTGATGGGGGAACTTTGCGGGTAGAGATGCAGGATGGAAAACTAACGGTTACCTGACGACAAACGTGACTTCATATCGTTACGCACAGTTTAAACAAAAATATTATTCACGCGTTTTGTCATTTAGGGATATCCGGTCTGGATTTACAGGTAACCTGTGGTATAGAACCAGTATCATCCACCTGAAGGAGCAAACCAATGCCACTAAACACCTGGAACCGTTTTCAGCAATACCTCTGCCACTGCCCTGAGATCGGCCTCTGGCTGGATATCAGCCGGATGGATTTTGATGACGAGTTCCTGAACCGGATGGAACCGGCCATGCAGCAGGCCTTTGATGCCATGCATGCCCTTGAACAGGGCAGCATAGCCAACCCGGATGAAGGACGCATGGTGGGCCACTACTGGCTGCGCACCTCTACCCTTTCTCCAACGCCGGAGATTCAGCAGCAGATTGAATCCATGGTTGACCAAGTTGAGTCTTTTACAGCTGACATTCATAGCGGCAAAATCTGTACTCCGGCAAATAAAACCTTTTCTAAACTATTGATTATCGGGATTGGCGGCTCTGCTCTGGGTCCCCAGTTTGTGGCTGATGCCCTAGGTAGCAGTTCCGATAACATGACGCCTTACTTTCTAGATAACACTGATCCGGATGGCATGGATCGGGTATTTAATCAGATAGACGACCTCTCTGACTGCCTGGTGCTGGTAATCTCCAAAAGCGGTTCAACCAAAGAAACTCGCAACGGCATGTTGGAGGCCCAGACAGCTTGGCAACGTGCCGGGCTGGATTTCAGCAAACAGGCTGTAGCCATTACCGGCGCTGGCAGCGAATTGGACAAACTGGCAGTCAGCGAAGGATGGATCACCCGTTTTCCGATGTGGGATTGGGTTGGTGGCCGGACCTCGGTTACCTCGGCTGTTGGCCTGTTGCCTGCTGCCCTGCAGGGAATTAACATCAGAGAGCTGTTACGTGGCGCACAGACCTGCGACCAGATCACTCGCAGCAGAATTACCACCTTTAATCCAGCCAGTTTGATGGCCCTGATGTGGCATCATGCCACCGGTGGCAACGGTGACAAGGACATGGTCATGCTGCCCTATAAAGATCGACTGTTACTGTTTTCACGTTACCTGCAACAGCTGATTATGGAATCAATCGGCAAACAGCTGGATCTGAATGGCAATGTCGTGGGACAAGGGCTGACAGTGTACGGAAACAAAGGTTCTACTGATCAGCATGCCTATGTGCAGCAGTTGCGTGAAGGGGTGCATAACTTCTTCGTGACCTTTATTGAGGTATTGCAGGATCGTCAGGGTAGCTCCATGCAGGTGGAAGAGGGAGTAACCAGCGGTGATTTCCTGTTTGGCTTCCTGTACGGCACCCGCCAGGCTTTGTCGGAAAAGGGACGCGAATCCATGACCATCACGGTAGAGCGGATTGACGCTGCCATCATAGGTGCACTTATCGCCCTGTTTGAGCGGACTGTTGGTCTGTACGCCTCACTGGTCAATATCAATGCCTATCACCAGCCGGGTGTTGAGGCAGGTAAAAAAGCTGCAGGAGCCGTGATTGAGCTACAAAAGAAGGTACAGGCATTTGTACAAGGGCATGCTGATCTACCATCGCCTGAAAAGGTTGCTGAAGCGATTGGAGCACCGGACCAGGTGGAAACCATTTACGCCATTTTACGGCGATTGCAGAACCGATAGATCTTGCTCAACACACCTGAGTTTAATTAAGGCTCAACATACAGAAAACATCCTGTCTGTTGAGCCTTAAACGTTGTATTGTTGTTAATGTCCCGCCCCAGTCGGAAATGGACTTTCAGGCTGCTTGATCTAAGGATATGTCAGCCTCACATGGTGACTCCTCCGTTTCGTGTTGAATGTTTCCCATCAATGTTATTCCTGCAGCGGCAGGCGAACTGCAGCCTCTTCCCGCTCCATGGCCAACGCCAGCACCTGGTCTCCATAACTGTCGGATACCGTTTTTTCGATCTGCAGCAAAGCATACCAGCGACGAAACGCTTCAACAAAGACGATTGTCATCAGCACCATCAGGATGAGGGAGAGACTCGCCAGGAGGTAGAACCCCTTGGGCAAAAAGTTGCGAGTGATGTTGAGATACCCGGCCCAGATGCAGATCGGCATCATGAACAGACCTGGCCAAGCAGTGACCCAGGCGTACCTGGCCTTGCCGAGCCGTATCAGCATGGTGGTCCCGACTATCAGGGCGCATGTGGCTAGCAGTTGGTTGCTCATGCCGAACAGCGGCCAGATGGTGGAGATGTCACCGGTATAGACCAGATAGCCCCAGGCAGAGGTGAACAGGGCGCTGGTCAGGATGATGCCGGGCGTCCAGGAGTTGTCGGCAAAAGGGGCGTAGATCTTTCCGAGCATCTCCTGCAGCAGGTAGCGCCCCACCCGTGTGCCAGCATCCACAGCGGTCAGGATAAAGACCGCCTCGAACATGATCGCGAAGTGATACCAATAGGCCATCATGCTCTTCATGAACGGTACGGAAGAGAAGATGTAGGCCATCCCCACTGCCAGAGATACGGCACCGCCGGGTCGTCCCTGGACTTGCTCGCCAACCTCTCGGGACAGTTCAGGCAGGTTGACCGGGGTCATTCCCAGTTTGGCATAGGCGTCGGGTGCGGCATTGATGGCGAAGTAATCGGTCGGCAGCAGCACACAGGCTGCTATTAACGCCATGATCGCGACAAAGCCTTCCACCAGCATGGCACCGTAACCGACAAAAAGGATGTCACGTTCGTTGGCGATCATCTTCGGCGTGGTACCGGTGCCAATAATGGCATGGAAACCGGACAGAGCGCCGCAGGCGATGGTGATGAACAGGAACGGAAATGCCGCGCCGGGGATGATCGGGCCGCCACCGAATAAATAGGGAGTAATGGCCGGCATGTGCAGATCGGGATGGACAAAAACAATACCCAGCGCCAGGGCACTGATAGTGCCGATCTTGAGGTACGTTGAGAGATAATCACGGGGCACCAACAGGAACCAGATCGGCAGGGTCGAGGCGGCAAAACCGTAGGCCGGAAGGACCAGGGCAAGCTGTTTCTTGGAAAAGGTGAACAGGGGCGCCAGTGTGGGGTCGGCAGCAACGTACGGGCCGGCATAGATCGACAGCACCAGTAGCACAACGCCGATGATACTCCCCCCCCTGATATCGCCTGGGCAGATCTTCTGCATGTAGATCCCCATAATCATGGCGATCGGCATGGTGGCAAAGACGGTGAAGGTGCCCCAGGGGCTGTTGAACATGGCATTAACCACGGCAATACAGAGCCCGGCCAGGGTCAGAATTAGGATAAAGAGTACCGCAACAGAAGCCACTTTACCGGCTACCTTGCCGATTTCGGCTTCGGCGATAACGGAGATACTTTTCCCCTTGTGTCGCACCGAGGCAAACAGTACGACCATGTCATGTACCCCACCTGCCAGGACGGCGCCGATCAAAATCCAGAGCGCGCCGGGCAGGAAGCCGAACTGGGCCGCCAGCACCGGACCGAGCAACGGTCCTGCTGCCGCAATGGCGGCAAAGTGATGGCCAAAGAGAACGTACTTATTCGTCGGCAGGTAGTCATGGCCATCCCCGCAGATAACAGCAGGGGTCTCCCGCTCTTCTCGCAGGTTCATGACCCGGTTAGCCAGGAACAGGCCATAGCAGCGGTAGGCAATGGCGAAGAGGCAGGCTGCAGTGAAAATCAGTGTCAATGAATTCATCGTGTCTCCAATAGCAGCTATACTGAGTGCTACACGCTCATGCTGATTGCCCCGATCGGGCAGACATGGCTGCAGAGGGAACAACCAGTGCAGACTGTTGGATCAATCTCCGGCAGACCGCCATGCCACCCCATAAACTCACGTAATTCCTGCTACATTCTGTCGACCAGTCCGAATCCCCGTAGCATGGCTTCAGTGCCGATCTGCACCACCGGTGCGCCCAATAGCATGAACTCCGCCGCATCAAAGCCGCTGGCAATACCGCCGCTGGCAATACCGCCGCTGGCAATACCGCCGCTGGCCATAACCGGCAATCCGGGTGATTGGCAGATTTCACTGACTGCCCGCAGGGAAACATGCTTGATACCGGGACCGGAATAGCCACCATAGCTGGTCATTCCACCAATATCCGGCTTTGGTCGCAGCGTATGCAGGTCAAAACCGAAGGCCGAGGTAGATGCTACTTAGATCAGAGTGCATGTGGTTACTCCAAGGATCATATTGATGGCAGGCGGTGCTAAACCCTATTGCGTAAAATACTCTGTCGTGGTTTTGACTGACCTAATCCCCACTGAAATGGTTGAATCATCAATTTTTCTGCCGTGCATGACAAACTCGCTCAGGCCGACATGGTTACTACTCCCCCAATCATAGGTGTAACCGAGCCGGGTCCATGGATAGGGAGACGACCCCAGGGTGTAGGAGTATCTGGTCTGGCTTTTGAACCAGGAAGAATAGGTCTTGAACACCCCGGCTTCCGGCCCGGCCGTTGCCCTGACCTTGTTGTTCGGATCAAGCATGCGGAATGAATCAGCAGGAAAGTTTGTTTCGCAGACCGTATCTGATATTTCGGTGTCAGGACAGGGGCGAAAGAGATCGTGGGGTGAAACCCACAACTCCAGCATGTATTTGTACTCGTTGGGGCCACCTGTTACAGCAGCTTCAGGAGGCAACCCCAGCAACTGGGCAATGCGTAGTGACTGCGGCACGATAATGCCGAAAAAGTTCTTGATCTCCGGCACCACCGTCACCCAGGAATCATACCGGTAGGTCGGGCACTCTCCCCCTTCGATACAGGAGGTGTTACCGCTGCAGCCACCGGGGACACTACATTTATAATATTTACCAGCGTCGCCAAGCCAGGTTACCACCAGCAACCGCGACCCCACCACGCCGTTCTCCCAGATAAGATTGGGGTTGTCGTTGGTGATGGGGTGAGATAGCGCGATATTTCCGATGGCAGGGCTATGCGGGTATCAGTAACAGCACTGGAATACTGCGCCTGCAGACTGATCGGCGCCGGATCAGGAGACGTTGATATATCACTGCCGCATGCAGTAAGCAGGCAGACAGATACATACAGTGATACCATAATCAACTGCTTAAAACAGTGCATGCAGCCCTCCTCTAAGTATCTCGTCTCCTTTGGTTTATCTTCTGCTACCGGCTGTTTAAGTCTGTGCAGGAACGGAACGGAAACCAGTCCCTACCCTATCGGCGTTCCGACATTGGCAATAACGGTCTGCATTGCAGGGGTCAATTGTACCACCAGCTCTGCATTTATCGAGTGGGAGGTAGCATCGGTCATTGGAACATTTCCGGTGATTCGTGCGGTGGCAATGGCGTTACCCCGCGATGTTGTTGCCGGCGATGCGACTGAAACCGCCGGATCAACGTTAGTGATGATGATTGAGACCGTATTGTTGCTGTTTCGGTAAATTTTAAACGTACGGAACTGCTGGGGGAAATCCCTGAGTGATGAGGTCTCAACCTCCCAGAAGCTGCGGGTTTGGTCAGCGGAATAGATTTGTGGCGTCACGGTATTCATATGGCGGTGGCCGGAGATCCACATAATCAGGTTGGGGTAGCCCTGGAGTATGTCAAGCAATGACTGAGGAGTGCCACTTGATGTTGGATAATCATTAACAACTGAAAAGGGCTCCGGGAGAAACAGGTGCATCCGCTGAGGATTTGAGCCCACCTGGGTCGGATCAGTAACCAGATTTGTGTACACGTTAAACGGAATATGGGCGGCAATGATCATCAGCTGGTTATTGTCCTGCCCGGCCTGAAGCTCGCTTTTGAGCCAGTCCAGGCGGATCTGGTCAAGAGCACCTCCGGCGTAGTTTGGCTGGCCAGTCCCCTTGCAGGTATCATCCAACACAATGACCTTGATCGGTATGTTTGATTTGGGCACAAAGCTGTAGCAGGCAAAGCTGGCTCTATCACCGGCTGGAACAAGGTTAATATTAGGGTTAGATGCAACCAGATTAAATCCATGCCCTACAGGGGTTGATGTGGTAGTGAAAAACTCCTGTATCCAGTTTTGGCTTGAAGATGCAGCTGTTGAAAGGGAACGGCGATCAGGGTCGGCTACAACAATCGGTGGCACTGTATAATCAGCTTTTGGTCCTGAAAAAATAACCGGACCCAAGGGATCCGAGCCATCGATTACCCCCGAATAAAAATCGCCGGTACCCATACTCTGACATGGCGACGTCGAGTTGTTTGTAGTTAGTATGGCACTGGAGATATGGGCAGCCTGAAACATTGGGCTTTCATAACAGGAACCCATCCAGAACTGATCATGGTTACCCATAACCTGGTACCAGGGAATTGACCTGTCGAGTCCGTAGGCCTTAAACGGTTTCTGATAATCAATAAATCCGGCTCCGGCATGGTCACCAGAGCTTGGGGTAATAACCTTGCCGTCAAGCACATCAATGTACCACCTCAGCTCGTTATACTGGGAGTTGTTGCAGGTATCGCCAAGGGAAATCCCAAAATCAAATGGTGATATTTTATGCACGGCATTGATGGTTTGGACAGCAGCGTCAAGGACATGTGTTGATGCCAGGATAACCGGCGAATAGGCCGATGAATTCATTGTTGTCGAGCCTGCGGGCTTGCTCCATTCGTAGTACAGTGGCTGGGCCGGAGATTCCTTATCAGTAATATGAATATCGGTGATGGTAAAAAATGACAGCAGGTGAGCAGCATTGGGGGCTTTAGTGGCGATTGTTTCCCACACCGTATGCGCTAAGCCTGTCCCCCTTGTCCATGAACTGTAATTATACTGGGTGTACAGAGCCAGGTCCTTTGGTGCAATCTGCGGCGCACCGGCAGAGACCGGAACCGGGAGAATCTGCTGTTCTGCGGTTGTGTAAACCGTATTCAGGATCGGCCATTGGGTAGCTTGAGAACTTGAGCTGCTACAGCCGATGTTTAACGTCGTCAAATAGATATAGGCAACCGTACCGGCTGAATATTTCACGAAATCACGCCGAGTCACTGCACCTAACGTACTTGAATCATTGTATTTCATACCGTTATCCTGTCATTTAATTGATTGCCGTTTTAATGGATATATTCAGCGCCTGATATACAAATAGAATTAGACGAACAAAAGCCCCTTCTGCATAAACAGAAGGGGCTTCGGCGTAAATAACCACTTACCGTTGCTCGTTAAAATTCAGCATCCCGACTCTCAAGCAAGAGTGACTCAAGCTCTGCTATCTGCAGTTCACCAATATCAAGTATCTCAGCCTCCAGTGTCAGATGCAGTGCCAACTCAGGCTCTTTTTTCAAACCTAACCCAACCCTATGGCAGGCCTGGTTCACAAATCGGACAATGGCCAGCATCTTGTTGACCGGATCCCATTCTTCCAAATGGTGATCCCTGATCACATCACAGTACATGGAAGGGAAGTTCCAGTGCTGCATCAGACGATACCCCTGCTCCACATGCATTGCCTCAAAAATTTCCATGATCAGGTCATCATCAAACATGGAGCTGATCACACCAGCCTTAACAAGCCGTTCAATCGCCTTTACCAGATACAGTTTACCCACGTCATGCAACAGGGCAGCCAGATAGATCTCATCAGCAATGCCACGCATACCGCAGTTATGTGCCAGCCAGCGTGCCCCCAATGCAGCACCATGGCTGTGCAGCCAGAGTTCTTTCATGTAGGTATTCAGAGCAGGATTTTCAGAAGCGTGGGCAGATGCCTGAGAAGCGGCAATGGCAATATTAATTACCTGTTGGGCACCAAGCCGGATAACCGCTTCCTTGATGGTGGCCACCTTGGTACGTCCCATGTACATGGGAGAGTTTGCCATCTTCAGCATCTGGCTGGCCAGTGACTGATCTTCATTGGCAATCTGTGCCACCTCATCAACTGTAAAATCGTAGTCAGACAGCATTCGCTGCAACTTCAGTGCTACCGGATGAAAGATAGGCAATTCGATCGGTTGTGAGGCCAGCAATTTTCTAACGGTTTCAGGCAGTGCCACCTGGGACATGCATCCCTCCTGAGGAAACTCTCTGGATAATGTAAAATTTTGTTATTTCTAAGTTAAATAAGATAATATGTCAATAAATCGCAGAATTTAAATCGATTAAATATGTTTTAAATTATAGAACACCAGAGCGCAAATTATAGACTTTATGCGACCTACCGTTAATCTCATTACGATCATTTAAAATTACGGATCTCTTCCCCTGCCTTTTTTGCCCCTGCTTTGATCTCCGTACCTGCCTGTTTAAACCCGGCCTTGGTATCTTTGCCAGCCTCTTTAAAGGCCTCTTTGGTTTCCTTGGCAGCTTTCTTTGTATCCTGTTTAATGGTCTTGCCTGTCTGTTTAAATGCTTGTTTGGTCTCACGTCCAGACTGTTTTACTTCTTCAATAACCGGATTGGCCCAAACCGGGACTGCCAGACAGATCAGCAATACCAGCTGACACACAACTGAAAAACGCAGCATGATTTACCTCCTTAACGTAGTCAAACGTACTGTTGCCGGTACCAGCAGCAGGGCTGCCAGTACGGTAAAACCGATCCCGAAGTTGGTGGCCCAGCCGATGGACGACATGGCGCCGTAGTCAGTAAAGGCCAGAGAACCAAAACCGGCAACGGTGGTCAGGGCAGACAGCAGCACAGAGCGGGCTGCCTGGATAAAGTTCTGTTCCTGCTGATCAGGCGAACCTTCAGCGCAACGATGCTGGATATGCAGACCGTAATCACTGCCCATGCCGACAATGGTCACCAGCACCATGATGTTCATAAAATTAAGTTTCATCCCCACCAGCGCCATGGTGCCCAGCATGGCCACAGCCCCGAACAGTACCGGCCCCAGGGATGAAATGATACCGGTCACACTCTTGAAGTGGGTCAGCAACAGCAGCAGAACCAGCAGACTGCCCAAACCAACACCATTGATGGCGCTTCTGCGTACCGCTGCCAGCAGTTCCTGACTGACCAGATCAGTACCGGTCACCCGTGCTGCGGGCACACTCTTGTGCAGTTCCTGCACAAACCCGGCCTGATCAAGCTGGCCCGCCTTGAAATAAAGGTAGGTCAGGCTATGCCAGCCAGTACGATCATGCACCAGATGTCGATCCACCACCCCCCGCAGGGGTGATGCCTCCAACTGTGCAATAATCACTGATTCATCCAGTACAGAGGTCAGGCTATTGGCCCGGAGTTTATTCAGGTACAACTCAAATGATGTTGGATTAAACCCCTTGTTTAGCAAGTTTTTTTCAAGTTGATCAGCTTGCATACCCCCACCCTGAAGCTGGGCAACAATCTGCTGTTGATCTGCCTGGCGGTTCATGATCTGCCCCAGGCTGGACCAGGCCTGCAGCCTGCCCTCTGCTGCCAGCCGCGCTGCCAGCGCCTCTACAGCCAGATTGTGCTGCATGACATCAGCCTGACTGGGCCCATCAACCGCCACCAGCAAGCTTTTAGGGGCCAGATTCAGGTGTTGCTCCACCAGTTCCTGGGCATGAAACGCCTCTGAATGCTGGGGCTGCAGGTTCTTCAGCTCACCATCAAATGATGTACGCAGACTAAGCAGAAAAAAGAGCATCATCAGGCCACCAGCCCCCCACAACAGAGGACGTGACCATTGGCCAGCCAGACGCCAGAGCCTGACCAGCCCCAATCCCGGCAAGGCACGGTACAAACGGTCAGGAGCATCTGTCTTCCGCAACAGAAGCGGCATCAGGAACAGGGTGGCATACAGGGAAAAAATCACCCCCAGCCCCACCAGCAGCCCCAGTTCAGACAAGGCCCGCACCTCTGCCCAGCTCAGGGCCAGAAACGGCAGTGCAGTGGTGGTTGCTGCAGTAAACAGGCCCTGACCAGTATCAACCACTGCCAGGCTTATGGCCTGATCAGTTGTGGCGCCAGCAACCCGCTCAGTATGAAAGCGATCATAGAGATGGATGGAATAATCAGTGCCCAGGCCGATGATCAGGGCCATGAAGGCAAAGGAGATAATATGGATGCTGCTGAGAAACAGACCTGCCGTACCCAGTGCCAGCAGTACCCCCACGGCCAGCACCACCGGGATCATCAGGGTTGGCCAGATCCGGCGGTAGACCGCGTAAAAAATCCCCAGCACCACCACCAGTGAGGAGAGGATACAGGAAAGGATGTTGTACTTCATGGCTGCTTCGTCAATCACTGCACTGATATGGGCACCAGCACAGGAAATCTTGACCTGAGACCCGCTACGGGCCTGATTGATGCCTGCCACCAGCTTGCGGGCAAAGGCCATTTCCTGCACCGGCTTAACCGGCTCGGCGATCATGATCAGCACGCGGCCATCCCGTGACAGAAAATAAGGGGATGCCGGATCCATATCCAGAGCCTGGCTGCCGGCCTTGAGGCGAGGCAGGATCAGGCTGCGCAGCCCCAATGGATCTGCAAGGGAGAGCGCCACACCACTGGCACCAATGGAACCGGCCAGTTCTGCAGTCAGTTGATCCAACGCCTGATTAACAGCCTGAGGGGTGAAGCGCTCCAGCAGATCCGGGCTGTCTTTAAGCGGTACAAAGGCTGCCGGATGGGCTGCGCTGAATGCCACCAGATCCGCAAAACGCTGGGCTTCCGACTCTTCATAGATCCGGTAGACCACCCGTTTGAAGGCTGGCGCACCATCCACCTGCAGGCTGCGCAACCGTTCTGCCAGCCGGGATGCCTCAACAGGCAGGGCTGCAGGCTCTCCCTCCAGCAGAAAGTAGGCCTCGTTTGCACCACCGGACCATTCCAGCGAATCAAGCAGCAGACGCATGGCAGGACGATCTGCAGGAAACAGACGGAAGATATCAGTCTCAAAATGGATCGTGAACAGGGAGGCAAGGGATAGCAGCACCAACAGCAGCAATGAGGCGATAACCAGACCGGGTGATCTACAGGTAACCTGATCGATCCAGCCAAGATGGCGGATGGTCAGACGATTGGCTTGCTCAAACAAGCCTCTGAAACCTGGCAGATTCATGGATCAGCGGGCCTTGAGTTGGGACAAGGGAAACAGCCGCAGACCTTGTAACGGCACCGTAAACATCTGCTCTTCAAGCTCGGTATTCACTTCCGGCTCTTCCAACACAAGGCGAATTCGGTCACCTTCAGCACTCTCCATCTGCAGCTCAAGGGGCAGCCGCACACCGGCCAGCACAGTATGGTTGCGGTAGCGGACCTGCTCGCCGGACTTCAGGCTCTTTTCAAGCACCAGACCATTCTTGATCGTAATCTGCTCCTGACCTCCCTGGCTGGCCTGCTGCTCAACAACGCCGGAAGCAGGGGCACCAATGGGCGGCTCAGAATCCAGCACCCAGCGCAACATGGCAAAACCACGCTGCCCGGTTGCAGGGGGAAGATCCTTGATCAGACCCTGATAGGCAACCCCATCAGCCGGATAGGTCAGGGTCAGACGCTCACCTACCAACTGCGCCTCCATGACAGTGGTGCCAAAGGGTGACAGCAGGATCAGACGCATCTGATCCGGACGACGATAGACCATGAAACCACGACCGGAGATATTTTTTTCACCGGTACGCAAGGAAAGGGTCACGCTGGAACTAAGGGTCTCAACCACCCTGCCCGGTACAACCTGTGAATTGTCGGTAAACAGAGGTTTTGTGGCACAGGCGGAAAGCAGGGCAGACAGTATAATCAGTACGCACAAACGGAACATGACTACTCCAGACGAAAATCAGCATCGGTCAGGCCGACATTTTTACGGGTCTTGCGAAAGGTCATGGTGGTTTTATCCCCCCCCCGCTCCTCAAGCACCAGCTTGCGCACCGTGCCATCATCATGCAGCACAATCGTCAACTCCTTCAATTGTCCATTTTTGGCCGGTCTGATGGTCACGCTGGTCTGGCTATTGTTTTGCTCTGCCCGCACCTCCATCCCCTCCGGCACAGCAGTAACCGGCTTTGCCAATGTGGCAAACCAACGTGAAAGCCCCTGCTCCGGGGGCAGCACAATCCGCTGCAGTTCACCTTGTGTGCCCAGGCGTTGCAGCAGCACCGTATCTTTCAGCAGCACCTTGCTGCTGTAGGGCGGCACCAGCTCCATGTAGAAACGGTCAGGCTTTTTAAAACGGATCTGCCCCTGCATAACCAGCTTCTTCTTCATGATTGAGAGCTGTTTTTCCTGGGTCAGGTCAGCGGTAAAGTCCTGCATGCCGCTAAACGAGCGGCGCAGCGCCTCCAACCCCTCCACCGGGGTCAGGCTACGGGCCTGTACCGGCAGGGCTGCGGTCAGCATCAGAAGAGCAAACAAAAACGATAGCAACGATTTCATAACGATCCAATCCCAAGCGTCAGCGTGATATGCAGTAACTCTTCGTCATCAACCATCACCTGTCCCTCCACCAGACAGAGGCGACCAAAGGACTTGATGATCCGGGCCGTAACCTCCAGGGTCTCGCCAAGCTGCGGAGCGCGACCAAAACGGGCCTGATCAACCGCAGCCAGAAAACCACCATCTTGTTGCTGCTCCATTGCCGCAATCCCTGAAAGCTGGGCGACTGCCTCAACCAGCAGGGTCTGGGGATATGCCTGCAAAGAGGCGCTGGTACGGTAACGGGCGCGGGCAAAGCTGCCCGGCTGTTGCTCCAGCACCCGGTCCAGCATGATAAAGGGATACCGGTGGGGCAGATATGCAGTGGGATCAGGATTAAGCAGGAGAACCACCCCTGAGTGAAATGGCATAGTAGGGGCCTTCCGGCGACGCAGCCAGCTGCAACCCCTGCTCGCCAGGCTGCAATGAAGCGGTCAATAGCCCTAACGCTATGCCGCCCATAGCCAGAGAACTGCCGATAATCCGGCTTGGGTAGTGGGTAGAACCAGCGTTGACAGAATTGAGCAGCGGCTTGACAGCCAACTCAGGGCCGGAGAAGATCAACTGATCACAGTCCCCCTGTGCCTGCAGCAGATGGTTAATCCCCTGTTGTTCTACACCAGGCAACAGAAAACCCACGGTGTTGATCGCAGTGATCTGAGCAGCAATGGCAGCGCCGCGTGCACGGGCATGTTCAGCCCGTTCCAGCACCAGCATACCGCAGCCCTCGCCAAACCCTGCGGCATAACGGGTCAGCTGCCCGGTGGCAGCAAAGCCGCGAATCATCTGGGGAGTCAGCTCATCCACGCCGCCAGCCAGCATGATGTCTGCCCGGCCTTCTTCAATAAAGCGGCAGGCAGCCAAAATGGCGGTTTCTGCCGAACAAAAGCGTTGGATAAAGGTGATATTGGGGCCTTGCAGACCGTATTCAATGGAAGCGTTGCTGGCAGCAGCATTGGCAACGGTATTGGGAAACAGCATCGGCGACAGGCCTGGCACACCAGCCTGATAATAGCCGCTTAAAAACTCAGAGGCATTGGCAATGCCACCAAAGCCGGAACCCAGGGCAATCCCGATCCGGTCTGAGGGGAAAGCACCCTTGACAATCCCGGCATCAACCAACGCCATACCAGCAACCGCAACCGCAAACTGGCTGGCACGATCAAGTTTACGAGCCTTGAGCGGCGGAATAAAGTCAGTTGCCTTGAACTGATCAGCCCTGCCCCAGCAGTGACCAGTTTTACCAGCAACCAGATCATCAGGAATCGGCTTCAGACAACTGGTGTCACTGGTCAGTGCCTCAAGCGCCGGTTTAATACCGATCCCTGCAGCACTGACAGCAGCAGTGCCGGTGATTGCAATGGCTGGTGTAAAGCGATCCATCAGCAGACCTCCTGCTGCAGAGCTGCAGAGCCCAGCACAATTGAAGTAATATTGCCCCCAAAGGCAAAGGAGTTGGACAGGGCGATCCGGGTGTCAGTAGTCCGGCTGCCAGCATGGCCGTAATCAAGATCACACTCCGGGTCAACACCTCTAAAATGAAGGGTCTGCGGGATGATACCAACATTCAGGGCCAGCACGCTTGCCACTGCCTCAATGGCACCGGCAGCCCCCAGACAGTGGCCGGTAATCGCCTTGGTGGAGATCAGCGGCACCTGAGGTGCGCGTTCGCCAAAAACCAGCTTGACCGCATTGGATTCACCCACATCATTCAGCGGCGTACCAGTGCCATGGGCATTGATCCAACCGACCTGACCATGCTCAACGCCAGCAGCAGACAAGGCAGCGTTCATAACCCTGGCAGCGGATTCACCGCCTGGCTCAGGGGCGGTCATATGGTGTGCCTCACCCAGCAGGGCATAGCCCAGCAGATAGCCCAGAATCTGCGCTCCACGACCACGGGCAGCCTGTTCATCTTCCAGCACAAGAAAGGCGGCACCTTCACCCAGAGAAAGCCCCTGACGGCCAGCACTGAACGGGGCGCAGGGGTTGGGATCAACCACTTTAAGGGCATTAAAACCGGCAAAGGTTAACATGGTCAGGGCATCGGCGCCACCGCACAGCATGGCCTGCTGACGCCCGCTGCGGATCAGGTCAGCTGCCCAGCCAATGGCAGTACCGGATGAGGAACAGGCCGTGGTAATACTGCCCTGATAGCCAGCAAAACCAAAGCTATGGGCCAGGGCAGTGGTACTGCTGTCAGGCAGCAGAGTCCGTAACAGGCCAGGCCGGGCAGGCTTGTTTGACAGCTCACCCTGCAGCCACTCTTCAGCATGCAGCATGCCGCCAACCCCGCCACCAATACAGACACCGATCTGATAGGGGTCATAGCAGCCGCTGATTGCGCTCATGGTCACTGCTTCATTGGCGGCAATCAGTGCAAGCTGGTCAGTGCGGGAGAGATGGGAAACCTGGCGTGGGGAAAAGTAATCAGCAGGATGATACTCTTTGACCTGGGAACCGATTTGGGTGGCATACTGAGAAACATCAAACAGGTCAAGGGGTGCAATGCCGCTTTTGCCTTGTATGATCGCTTCCTGAAAGGCAGGAATCGTTTTGGCAGCCCCGTTGATGGTGCCCAGACCGGTTATGACGATCCGCTTTGGGCTCACAGAATGCCTCCATCAACCACCAGACATTGCCCGGTGATATAGGCAGCTTTGGATGAGGCCAGAAACGCAATTGCCTCAGCAACCTCGTCCGGCTGGCCGATCCTCCCCAGGGCAGATGTTTTCACAATCCGCTCCACCTGATCCTGTTTCAAACCGGCTGTCATGTCTGTTTCAATCAGTCCGGCTGCAACAGCATTGACCCGAATCCCCATCGGCCCCAGCTCACGGGCAAGGGATTTGGTAAAACTGATGGCAGCCCCTTTTGTGGCGGCATAGTTGGTCTGCCCAACAGCGCCGCTGATGCCGGAGACTGAAGAGACATTGATGATGGCACCGCTGCGGCGGGCCAGCATCTTGCGGACACCCCACTTGCAACAGTGAAACAGGGGGGACAGATTGGTACGCAGCACGGCCTCCCAGTCATCTTCAGCCATCATGGCCAGAAAACCATCGCGGATAATCCCGGCATTGTTGACCAGGACATCCAGATACCCGCTTGCTGTTGTGGCAGCATCAATCAGGCTGGTTGCCCCGCCAGAAGTAGCAACATCAGCCTTGATGGTGGTGATGCTGCCCGGCAGCTCTGCAGCATCCAGGCGCAGTTTGTCCGCAGCCTCATCGTTATTCAGGTAGGCTGCAAAGACCGTGGCCCCTGCAGCGGCAAAACGCAGGGATACTGCCCGGCCAATGCCACGGGTACCACCGGTAACCACCACAATCTTACCCATATATTCAGAATCAGTACTCATGTAAAACTCCATAATCAGATTAAAACACAGAGCAACTGAGCAACAGAGAAAAGCAAACTGTTTGATGTATCAGATTAAAGATCTCTGCGTCTTTGGCTCTCTCTTCTTTCTCTGCGTTAAAGCCTTATTATCCGCGTTATCCGTGGGCCACTGGTTTTGCAGATGACATCGGAGCGATTCTACTTCTTCCCATCCGCTTCAGCAACTTCCAAAGTGGTCCCCGCACCTTGAACATCCGCAACGCCTCCAGCATGGTGTCGCTGATATTCACCTCCAGACCCGGTACAATCCAGTTTTTACGCTGCATTGCCTGCTCTGTCACAATCGTTGAAAGCTGATCTTTTAGAGCCGGAGACAGATAGAAAGTGGGTTGCAGCAGATCTGTTTCAACGGTAATAACCCCCTCCTCCAGAGCTGTACGATACAGCTTGGTGCGGGGGTAGATCCGTACCCCGGTCATGGCAATGACCGCTGTTGGATTAAGTTCATCCATCAGCTTGAAGGTCTCCAGAATGGTCTCTTCAGTCTCTCCTGGTCCACCAAAGATAATGTAGTGGACAAAATCCAGACCTGCTGATTGACAGAGCAGCGAGGCTGTTTTGACCTGTTCAAGCGTAAACGATTTACAAAGGCTCTGCAGCATGACCGGAGAGCCGGAGTCAGTGCCAAATTCAATTGCATCGCAACCTGCCTGCTTCATCAGGTCCAAAAGCTGTGGTGTGATAAAGTCAGGATTGATAAAGGCTGACCAGTTAACCTGCAACCCGGCATCAATCATGGCAGTGCAGAGCTGTTCGCAAAAGCTGATCGGGTAGTTAAAGATATCATCCACAAAGTAGAGATAATCAACACCGTGATCATCCACCAGACTACGGATCTCGGCAATAATCTCAGTCACCGGTCTGGTCCGCATCTGCTGGCCTTCCAGCAGCGGATAGGTACAGTAGCTGCACCCAAAGGGACAGCCCCGTTTGGTCTGCAGATTGGCCATGCCGCCCTCTTTCAGGTAGCGGGCCACATCAAACAGCTCCCGATCAGGACTGCCGATCTGTTGTACCGTCAGAGGAGGCACAAAATCTGTCCTTCCCGGCAGCACAACACCGGGCATGCCAACCAGATCAGCCCCTTGCGCCAGCCGATCCAGCAGCAGCGGAAGCTGTTCCTCCCCCTCCCCCACCAGACCTATATCAGCACCACAGGCTGCCAGAACCTCAAGCGGCATCAGGCTAAAACCTGAGCCACCCACAATGACGGTTGCCTTGCCTTTGCAAACCGTTACCAGATCAGTCAGACCAGACAGATAGGAACGGGCATCAGGCCAGGTAACATTATCAAGATTGCGCAGCGAAATGATCACCGCCTCAGGCTGTTCAGCAACAACTGTTGCCTGTAGCGCAGCAAGGGGCTCAGCTTCAAAACAGAGATCCAACACTGCCAGCTGATGACCGGCCTGTTTGAGCGGGGCAGCCAGAAAAGCCAGACCAAGCGGAAAAACCGGATAGGGAGAACGTTCCCGGTTTGCAGAAACCAGCAGCAACTTCATGGGCAGACACCTTCATCCAGCCAGGCCCGCATGTTGGCCACCCGCTGTTCCACTTCCAACGGCAGACGATACTGCAGTACGCCGTTCATATCGGTCAGTGCATGACAGACCAAACCACTTGCCAGACGCTGACCATCTGCAGACAGCATCTCACAGCGAAAACGCAGCATGGCTGCTGCATCAGCATCCAGCCAGGTGCGAACCGTCACCAGATCATTAAACAGGGCAGGACGCAGATATTTCAATTCAAGTGACACCACCGGTCCCTGATAGCCCAAAGCCAACAGGTCGTCCGGCCCAAGGCCGAACTGCCCGGACAGGTTATTGCGACCGATCTCCATCCAGCAAACATAATGACCATGCCAGGCCACCCGGTAGGCATCCACTTCGTTAAAACGAACGGTTATCGTAGTTTCATGGGGTTTCACAACGCACCTGCCTCCGAATCGATCCATCGGTTAAACTTGGTCAGGGCCTGACCGCTACCCACCTCAATGCAGCGGTTAAAACCAGCTGCACGAACCGCCTTCCAGGTACGCTCCCAGTAAACCGGCTGTTGCAGTTCATCAACCAGGAAGGCGGGAATAGCGTCAGCGGTCAGACAGGTTTGTCCAAGTGACTCAATCAGTGGGATCTGCGGTTCTGCAAAATGATACTCAGCAACAATGGCTGCCAGATCAGCAGCAATCTCAGCCATCAGCGGCGTATGCAGCGGGGCTTCGCAGGGAAAACTGCTGACACTGAAGGCACCTGCTGCCTGGCATTCTGCAAGGGCGGCTTCTATCCCCTGCGTGCTACCTGCAAGTAAAAAATGACGAGAGGTATTATAGTTTGCCACAAACACCCCGTTGTTACGTGCTGCAGCTTCCACCGGATCAATCAACAGACCGATGGGACAGCCCAGGCTATACTCTTCAACAGCACCCATCCGGGCCATACAGCTACCGATCCGACAGACCAGTTCCAAAGCATCCTGTTCAGAAACAGCACCACTGGCAGCCAGAGCTGCGTAAATCCCCAGAGAATGCTCGCTGATCAGGCCGGAGATACAGCCCTCGTTGCGTAATCTTCTGGTCCGGTAGAGCGACATTGCCACACCATAGATCTGCAGACAGGCATGGTGGCTTACCAGGCTACCAGGTACCGGCTGGTGCGTGATCAGGTCATAGCCGCAGTGTGACCGGCACAGGTCAGCCAGGGCATGAAAATCTGCATCGTCCGGTGTAATCTGTTCACGTTGCAAAGGCTGTCCGGGAAAGATCCAGAGCATTATGCTGACTCCTCCCTGCCGTAAATACCACCCCGTCGCAAAATATTATACAACAGGTTGACCCCCTTGCCAGGACTTTGCATGACCCGTCCGGCAATGGCAGACCAGCTATAGGCCTCACGACGGGCTTGAACCCAGCCGCTGTGAAGCCGTTCTGGTGACATCAGCCTGGGCTGATATACTACCTGACCATGATCATACCGCTGCCAGTCAGTATGCAGCATTCTGCCTTCCTGCTGAAACTGCGTGAATAGGGCAGTGCCAGGATAGGGGGTCAGAATATGAAAGGTGGGCAGGCTGGCAGCACAGTTTTCAAGGTAACGCACGGTTCGCTCAAACACCCCTTCATCATGATCATCAAATCCAAAGATAACTGAGGCCTCCACCACCACACCGGTATCCCGTATCCGCTTGATCAGATCAGCCTGGGAGGTCTTGCCAGCGGTTTTAGGAAGATTGGCATACTCACCATCCACTGATTCAAGTCCCACAAAAATGCCGACACAACCCGCAGCAGCCAACAGACGTACCAGTTCAGGATCTTCGGCAAAACGCAAATTAGCCTGCCCGCCCCACTTTAACCCCATACCGGCCATCCCTTTCAGGATCGGCTTGGCCCGTTCCGGGTCTCCCAGAATATTATCATCAAGGAAGACCATCAGGCCCGGTTTGAAACTCTTCAGCTCTGCCAGCACATCATCAGGATCGCGGTAGCGAAAGGTACGGCCAAAATGAGGCGTAACCGTACAAAAGGGACAGTTGTAGGGACAACCACGGCTGGCCTGCAGGGTCTTGGTGGTCAGATACTTGCGGGGAGCCAGAAAATCATGGCGCGACCAGGGAATAGTCAGGAGGTCTCCAGAGGGAAGCACCTGATAAAACTGCTTCAATTGCCCCTGTTGCAGATCACGCAGCAGATCAGCCCAGACCGGCTCAGCCTCGCCCAGCACGATACTATCGGCATGTTGAATCGCCTCATCAGGCAGTACGGTTGGGTGAATCCCTCCCAGCACCACCGGAATACCCCGTTTGCGAAAACGATCCGCAATCTGATAGGCCCGCACAGCCTGATGGGTCATGGCCGTGATCCCCACCAGGTCATACTCACCGTTAAAATCAATCTCCTCCTGCACCTCATCAGCCAGCCACACCTCCCATTCAGGCGGGGTGACAGCAGCAACCTGCTTCAACGACAGGGAAGGCAGTTGAAAACGCTTGACCCAGCCCAGCTTGTGGGTGGCAGGATAGACCAGCAACAGCCGTGATTTACGGCTCATGCGTCAGTACGTTTTCTGCGAATAGCTGAGCGGAAACCGATATTCATCGGTCCAAAGACCTGCACAGAACGATGCAGTTTGAAGAGCCTGCGGTAGATGGAGCCCCATGAATAAAAACTGCGGCAGGCTTGATCATAGCCATCCTGTAGCTCCTGTACGGTCATCCCTCTGGGCTGGAAGGTGACATGCTCCATGTCGTAATCCTGCCAGTTGTTAGAGATAATCCGCCCTTCTGCCTCAAGGCGTTGTCGCACCTTGGTGCCGGGATAAGGGGTTAAAATAGGGAAAATGGCGGCCTCAAGCCGGGCATCTTCGCAGAAACGCAGAGTCTGTTCAAAGACCGCCGGGGTATCGCCATCACAGCCCATCACAAAAGAGCCCAGGATACCGATACCATTGTCCCGAAACTGCTGAGCATAGCTTTTGTAGGATGCAGCCTTGTTGGTTACCTTACCCATGGCAGCCAGGGAATCCTGATTGAGCGATTCAAAACCGACAAACATACCTACGCAACCGGATTCACCGGCAGCCTTCAAGAGTTCCTGATCTTCTGCAAAATCAATCGGGGCATGGGAGAGCCACTTCAGCCCCATCCCCTTCATCCCCTCAAAAAGCGGTAATGAGTAGCGACGGTCAGCCACAATATTATCATCCACAAAAAAGACAAAGGAATTGGCCTTACGCAGTTCCTGCAGCTCTGCCAGCACCTGCTCAACAGGGCGTTTGCGATACTTGCGACCATAAAAAGCGGTGACCGAGCAAAATTCACAGTCAAAGGGGCAACCACGGGTAGTTTGAATGGTGTTGGTAAAGAGGTGGCCGGAACCTTTGAAGATCTCCCGCCGTGCCGGAGGAATCAGTGTGGTATCAATCAGACTCTCAGCGCGATAGATCCGCTGCAGACAACCTGCCTGAAAGTCAGCCAACAGTTGAGGCCAGGCAAGCTCACCCTCTCCCACCACGACACTATCCACATGCTGCAGCGCCTCATCCGGCAGGTTACTGGCATGAAAGCCTCCCATCACCACGGTCTTGCCACGGCTGCGGAAGGCATCGGCCAGTTGATAGGCCCGGGTTGCCTGGGCGGTCATGGCAGTCAGGGCGATCAGATCAGCATCGGTATCAAAATCTGTGGCACGGATGGCATCGTCATGAAAGCAAACATCCCAGCCCTGCGGAGTAACCGCAGCCAGGGATGCCAGTGACAGGGTAGGAAATTTAAAGCCCAGTTCTCCCCACAACCGGCCTTTAGGCCAACCAGGAGAGAGGAAGAGGATTTTCATCAGCAGGTCCGGTGGCTACTTGCCGTTTTCAGCGATGTAACCGGCCATAGCCCGCACAGAGGCAAACACCTTGGTACCGGTTGCAGCATCTGGCACCACAACACCAAAATCCTTTTCCATGGCAACAACCAACTGCAAGGCATCTATGGAATCAAGCCCCAACCCTTCACCAAACAGAGGAGCGTCACTGTCAATCTCATCTGCTTCCATCCCGTCAATCCGCAGGGCATCAATAATCATCTGTTTTACTTTGGGAATCAGCTCATCACTCATCTGCTATCCTTTTCTTACGGGAAGTATCAGCCCAAAATTCAAAAAAATTATACCACTGATCAGGATACTGTCGAATATACCGTTCAAAAACAGCAATCAATTGCTCCATGCCAGCCTTGATTGACTGGCGATGGTGGCCATGGCTGCTCTGAAAGAATATCGGCTCATCCATGAGGGTGGCATAGCGGCCATCAGGGAGTAACGGAACAAATACCGGTAATACCGGAGCGCCGGTGGCCATGGCAAGATAGGCAGCGCCAACCGGAATATCCGTTGGTTGACCAAAAAAATCAAGCTGAACCGTATTGGAAGAGCCGTCACGATCACCGATCAGACAGATGATCTCGTTTCGCCGCAGGGCATTAACCGCCTCAATCACCGCCAGCGGTGAGGTGTCATGGCGATCAACATAGATCACGCCGATTCCCCGTTCTGTGCGCACCTGCTCCCGCTGCTGGTTGACCTTTTCGTCCGGCTCGGGGAAGGTCATGACATTCAGCTTGTAGCCCAAGTCTGCCAGGCCAAGACCACCCAGTTCCCAGTTGCCGAAGTGAGGGGAGATCAGGATCGCCCCGTTGCCTTTGGCAAGGGCATCTTCCAGAGGCTGCCCGGAACTGCGCTGGCCGATCAGAGCCTGAAGCCGACTACCGCGCAACTGGATCATCAGCATCACATCACACCAGTTGCGGGCATATTTATAGAAGCTGAGAAAAAGCAAACCCTCAACCTGCTGTCTGCCGGTTACTATCTGCAGATTAGACCGCATTCCGCGACGTTTCTCTGGCAGTAACAGGTAGAACAGTCCGCCCCAAAAAAGTGTAAAGGGCGGAAACAGCCAGCGGGGCACCAGTATGGTGAACAGCTTGATAAAGAACAGATTAAGGCTACTGTAAAGCGTCATTCCTACCCACAAATTTTCGGTTTTTGTTCGTAAGCCGGATGATCTTGAAATTCCTGTTCCCAAACCTGGTCAGCGATTTTTCCATAGTTACGAGAATACTGATCCATGTCATCTGCCAGCCCGGTAAAGATCTCTTCTGCACCGTCATGGGTCGGGTAGGCACCCTCACTCTCAAAGAATTCACGACCGTTTTCAGGATGATCAATCAGCATACAGGGCCGCAGCAGGTTTTCATGTTCTCCCTGCTTTTCACGGATTTTGCGAAACAGGGAGGAACCCAAAGCATCCTTCAGGCTGGTGCGACGGATATTATCCACTGCAAAATGACAAAAGACACAGGGTTCAATATCACCGCTGGCATTGATATGCAGGTATTTCCGTCCAGCAGCAAGACAGCCGGAGATCATCGGACCATCATTCCAGAAATCAACAAACAGCATCGGCTTGGTGGCCCGGAACTGAATCGTTGCCCGCCGCAGCTGATCGCGCTGTTCCGGTGAGGGCATTAAGGCAGGATCAGGTTCTCTGCCCACCGGCACATAGGAAAACAGCCAGAGCGCAAACACCCCCTGCTCCAGTAGAAAATCAATATAGGAAGGATCAGTAATGATCGCAGTGTTTTTACTGGAGTGGGTAAAAGAACCACAGAAGGAAAGCCCGTTCTCCCGCAGCAACCGCATGGCGTTCATCACTTTTTTGAAATGACCTGCACCACGCCGTTCATCGGTTTCCTGTTCATACCCTTCCAGAGAAAAGGCCGGCATGACGTTACCCACTGCAATCAACCGCTGCACCAGGGCATCATCAATCAGTCCACCGTGGGTAAAAACCAGAAAGGCCATATCACTATGCTTTTCAAACAGTTCAAAAATCCCCTGCATGAAGAACGGTTCACCACCGGAGATCACGGCAAAATAGATCCCCATTTCCTTCATCTGGGTTAAGACGCCATCAATTTCCTCCAGGGTTAGCTCAAGCGACTTATTGTAATCACCGGCATAGCAGCCATAGCAGGACAGGTTACAACGCATGGTAACCGAGATAACCACGGTGGAAGGAGGATAAAAACCGTTCTCGTCAGCCCATTCCTTACGCTTGTTGGTGCCGGAAAGCAGGTGGTTGATTGCCAGGTTAGTGATCCATTTATCCCGTTGATTAGGATGCAACTCTTTCAAAATCCTGCGCGGAAATTCGATGGAAGGGTGTTTCTGCTGTACAAGATTACGGATCCAGCGGATACGATCCTTGTAGTATTGTTTCTTTGGAATCATTTCCATCAGGTGAGTCATTTTAATCAGTGTCTCATCCGATGAACTGGTTGCCATATTCAACAGATAGGACACCACTTTATCACGGGTATATGTTTTTAAGGATTGCAGCATAGGCCGCCTCTCTACATGTATCTCAGGAATGTCATACAGATATTCCAGGTGTCCTGCACCGGACGGTAGTGACTGGTTGCTCTGCCATCAGCAACCCTGGCCGGTACCGGTAGTGAACCGATCTTAAAACCGGCCTTCCAGCCTTTTACCAACAACTCCATCTCCAGATCATAGCCATTTTTTTTCAGCTGGAGCTGACGCAATAACGTGATCCGGTAATAGCGAAAACCGGATTGGCTGTCAGTAATTTCAAACCCGGTCCGTTTGCGGATGCACCAGACCCCAAAACGGTTCCAGACCTTACGAAGTCCTGCCATCTCTTCAAACTGACTGTGCCGGGAAGCCAGAAGACAATCATAACCTTTTTTGTCAACTTCAGCAAGCAAACGTGGGATAGCTGTGGGGTCATGCTGACCATCTGCATCCAGTGTCACCACTCCATCATACTGCTGCTGGATTGCCCAATCAAAACCGGTCTTGAGGGCAGCTCCTTTGCCTCGATTGATTGAATGGGTTAACAGCGTCACCGGTAAGCCATCCAATGCCTGGGCAGTACCATCAGTGGAACCGTCATCCACCACCACCACCGGAATAGTAAAGGCCAGACATTCATCCAGCACCGCCCGCAGTGTTGCTGCTGCATTATATGCCGGGATCAGGATGCAGGTTGCCATTGCCTAACCATTTCTTCCAGAGTCATGAAACGATAACGTTGCAATAGATTAGCTAGTCTCGACGTTGCATCAGAGCGCATGCCATAGGCAAGAAATCGCTTACACAGCGGCAACTGCAAGCGTGGCCCATCCGGATCAACCTCCCGTGGGTGCAGGTACAGCACAGCCGGAGCTGCATCCCGCAGATACGTCTCAATAGTTGCTGCTATAAGCCTCATTGGAAACAGCCTAAACCCCCAGCCACCACCTGTGGGAAGAGAAACAAGACTCGTCTTCGTGACCAGGGGCGGAATCTCCCAGAGAGAACCACTGGGCGTATCAATCCGGTACGGATAACGCGGTGCAGTTGGATCGCCAACAAAAGGTAACGGATTACGGCTTGAATCGTAGAGATAACCAGACTCAGCCAACAATTCATCCACCCATGGTGTTTCAGGTGACACCGACCATTGGGGGGCACGATAACCAACAGGGCGCTTACCGGTTTGATCAAGTAAGATTTGCTCGGTGCACTGTAATTCATCCAGAAACTGCTGCTTCGACATCTCTGTTAACAGCGTATGGGAATAGCCATGGGAGGCAATCTCATGCCCTTTTGCAGCGATCATGGGGGCCAGTTCAGGAATTGCCTCGGCCACAGAACCAAGTATAAAAAAAGTTGCCTTACACTGGTACTGCTCAAGTAAAGAAACTATTTTCTCAACATTTTGCGCCACTCGCCAGGAATGCCGAGGAGGCACCTCCTGCTGGCCAATACCGCAAACGTGGTACCAGTCCTCCACATCAATGGTCAGTGCGCCATAACCTGATAAAGACAAGTAAATCACCTATCATGACAAATTTGATCAAAATACATTCTCTGCAAAATGAAGTCAACAATCTGAAACAACACGGTTGATTGTCAAATAAGTGAAGAATATATCGAAGCCATACCTTGACGTACTGTTTTCAGCATCCCCTTCATCATTTCACCCACTATAAGCCTTCTATCGATCAGTGATTTAAGATAAAATGGCACTACACAGCCACAACGGCTACAATCAGCCTTAGGTCCCATCATACAAGGTTGTTTCAAGTTCCCAGCGGGGTCATAGGCAAAGGATTTTTCAGCAAAGGGGCAGTTGTCTGTTACGGCTTTAGCACGCCCTGATTTCATGAGCCTCAAAGAGCGTTCAGTGTTAAGGATGAAATCTCCGAAAACTCCTTTTTTTCGTATAATCGCATCAAGCACCTGATCCTTTTCATCCCAATCCAACCAAAGATCATCATCAAGTCCCCTGATCGGGGTATAAAAACTGAACAACAGATTCCTTACTTTGGGGTTTATACTCCATTCGTCTAAAGCTGCATCAATTTCTGAAATATTCGCACGGGTGATGCAATAGGCAATAGTAATTTTAAGCCCTTCACTCTTATCAATGGTCTGCTTGATCGTATCGTACAGGCCAGGCCTGTTACGTAGCGTATCATGGGTCTGCCTGCCACCATCAACCGATATGTACCAGCTCACATCCTTCCAGTCCGGCAAGAGGATAGAACCATTTGTGGTCACCGTATTAAACTTGAAATATGACCTACCCAGCTCAATCAATGGCTGCCTTAACAACGGCTCGCCACCGACCCAAGAGCACTGATAAAAACGAACGCCATCAGCCTTGCTACGTTCAAACCTGTCTTTCCATTGTTCGATTGACAGTTCGGGCTGTTGTTCTTGCTCAAAAAAATAGCAATGGCTACAGCGTAGGTTACAATCACCGGTAACATCAACAGAGCCAAAGGAATTATTGGGAATTCCAAAAGCAAAAAAATAGAGTTGTGCAAAGGTATAAGGCTTAAAGATTCTGCGTATGTTCATTGAGACAGCTTTCACATAACGGAAACAAACAACAGTAGATTTCAACCAATAACCGTAACAGCAAAATCACCCATACCAAAGGCTGCACCCTTCCCAAGATGCACCTGTTCACCTAATGCCAGAAACGGCCCAAGCTCATCAAAAGGACCTGCAAGCTCAAAACTGCCAGTAACACCTCGAAGAAAGGAGCCTGTTGTTTTAAACGGTAGCTTACGTACCAATGACACTGATGTTACACGTTGAGCCAAATGCTGAAACAGCTCCTGATCAACACCGCCACCGTAATAAACAGCAAGTGATGAGATACGTCGCAACAATGACCGAATGAAATAGTGTGGTTCCAATCTGGTCAACTCGCGGCCATCACGTGTTAAGCGTAGTGGCGACAGCAGATCAAGTCGTATCCGCTTACAACAACTGAAACGGTGACTGTACAGCGCAAGTAGATCAGCAGTTGCCAATACCGGAAGATTATCTGCTGTCTCTGGACAAACATGATCGAGCTGAACCGAACCATTCTGATAATCACTGGCAGTCAAACCGATGCAGACATCTTGTCCCGTCAGTTGATTCAGGGCTTTAAGAAATAGAGACAGATGCCCACAAGCAGTCCCAAGCAAGTTCAGGCCCAATAAAGGATCAGGATCATCAAGGTCTGAGTCAGCATAAAAAACAAATGGGAGACTTGGCTTTTGATACCGTCGCAGCAATTCAGGGTCTTGAGATAGCTGTCTGGAAATTAAAGAGGGAGCAACACATCTGCCAGCAACTGGGCAAATTTGACAGGATTGATTCTTCTGTACGCAGCAGACCGTACGCAAAGCCTCTTCAAAGCCCGCTCCCTTACCGGTAAGAAGCGGCACAATGCGCGGCACTGCCTGCGGTGCAAGTGAGATATGCAGCCTGACAAGGTTTAGGTCCATAAAAAAGCAGGGCGACCGTTTCCGGTCGCCCCATTACTCCATCAAACTTCAAACACAATTAGAATTGAGCCTTAAGATACTCCCTGTTCATCCGGGCAATAAACTTGACGTTAATTCCCTTAGGACAGGCAGCCATACACTCATAGTGGTTGGTACAGTTACCAAAGCCACAGTCCTTCATGGCCTGAACCATGTTGGTAACACGAGTTTTGGCTTCAGCTTTGCCTTGCGGCAGCACAGCAAACTGAGAAACCTTGGCACCGGTGAACAACATGGCAGCACCGTTGGGGCAACCAGCTACGCAGGCACCGCAACCGATACACTCGGCAGCATCCATTGCTTCATCAGCAGCAGGCTTTGGAATCAGGATGGCATTACCATCAGGCACACCGCCAGTGTGACAGGAGGTATAACCGCCAGCCTGAATAATCTTGTCCAGAGCCTCACGGTCAACAACCAGGTCTTTTACGATCGGGAATGCACGGGCACGCCACGGCTCAATGTAGATGGTGTCGCCATCATGGAACTTCCGCATATGCAACTGACATACGGTAGTACGTTCCTGGCCGCCGTGAGGCATGCCGTTGATGACCTGTGAACACATACCGCAGATACCTTCACGGCAGTCATGGTCAAAGGCAACCGGCTGCTTGCCAGCCTTGATCAGGTCCTCGTTGAGGACGTCCAGCATCTCCAGAAAGGAGTGGTGCTCGGTGATCCCTTTGACAGTGTAGTTTTCAAATTTTCCAGTGTCGTTAGCGTTCTTCTGGCGCCACACGACAAGGTTAATCGTCATGGTCTTGTGATCGCTCATTATTTGTAGCTCCTTACGGCGAGATGGACGTTCTCGAATTTGAGGGGCTCCTTGTGCAGCTCGGGCTCATTGTTGATACCCTTGAACTCCCAGGCGCCGGCATAGCAGAAGTTGGAGTCATCACGCATAGCTTCACCGTCATCATACTGATGCTCAGTACGGAAGTGACCACCACAGGACTCTTCACGGTGCAGGGCGTCACGGCACATCAACTCAGCAAACTCAAGGAAGTCAGCCGTACGGCCTGCGTTCTCAAGATCCTGGTTAAATTCTGCTCCAGTACCGGTAACCTTAACGTTATTCCAGAACTCTTCACGCAGTGCTGGAATCTTCTGCAGGTTAATGTTCAGTGATTCGTTGGAACGAGCCATGCCGCAGTTTTCCCACATCAGGCCGCCAAGCTCACGCATAAACTCGGAAACCGTTTTCTTACCGTTAATGCCCAGCAACTTGCTAACATTACCGTTAACCTCTTCCTTGGACTGCTTGAATTCAGCAGCATCGGTAGAAGTACCAACCGGCTTAACGCCAGCAAGATAGCCACCAATGGTGTAAGGGATAACAAAGTAACCATCAGCAAGACCTTGCATCAGAGCTGAGGCACCCAGACGGTTTGCGCCGTGTACCGAGAAGTTGGCCTCACCCAATACGAACAGACCAGGGATGTTGCTCATCAGGTTGTAGTCAACCCAGAGACCGCCCATGGAGTAGTGAGGAGCCGGGTACATACGCATCGGACGCTTGTAACCGTTCTCATCTGTAATCTTTTCATACATTTCAAACAGGTTGCCGTAACGCTCTTTAATAGTATCAGCACCAACCCGCTTGATGGAGGTAGCAAAGTCAAGGTACACACCACGACCACCAGGTCCAACACCACGCTCATCATCACACTGCTCTTTAGCTGCGCGGGATGCGATATCACGGGGGGCAAGGTTACCGAAGGAGGGGTACTTACGCTCCAGATAGTAATCACGATCTTCTTCAGCAACATCATTAGGATGTTTGCCGCAATCTTCTTTTTTCTTGGGAACCCAGCAACGACCATCGTTCCGCAGTGACTCAGACATCAGGGTCAGTTTGGACTGATAGTCACCGGCCTGAGGAATACAGGTCGGGTGAATCTGGGTGTAGCAGGGGTTTGCAAAGTAAGCGCCCTTCTTGTGGGCAGCCCACTTGGCGGTTACAGAACATCCCATGGCGTTGGTGGAGAGGTAGAACACGTTTACATAACCACCGGTTGCCAGACAAACTGCATCAGCAGCGTAGGACTCGAGCTCACCGGTTACCAGGTTACGCACGGTAATTCCGCGGGCAACGCCGTCAACCACAACCAGGTCCAGCATTTCGCGGCGGGCATACATCTTTACCGTGCCAAGCTTGATCTGACGGGACAGAGCAGAGTAAGCGCCCAGCAGCAGCTGCTGGCCGGTTTGACCACGGGCATAGAAGGTACGGGAGACCTGAGCGCCACCGAAAGAACGGTTGTCCAGATAACCTGCATAGTCACGTGCAAAGGGAACGCCCTGAGCTACGCACTGGTCAATGATGTTGTTGGACACCTGAGCCAGACGCCAAACGTCTGCCTCACGGGCACGGAAGTCGCCGCCCTTGATGGTGTCATAGAACAGACGATAGATGGAGTCACCATCGTTTGGATAGGCTTTAGCGGCGTTAATACCACCCTGTGCTGCAATGGAATGGGCACGACGGGGGCTGTCCTGATAGCAGAACGCCTGTACGTTGTAACCAAGCTCACCCAAAGAAGCAGCTGCAGCGCCACCGGCAAGACCGGTTCCGACGACGATAACATTATACTTACGCTTGTTGGCGGGGTTAACCAGCTTCAGATCGAAGCGGTGCTTGTCCCAGCTCTGTTGAATCGGTCCGGTTGGACATTTACCATCGAGTATCACGTGTTCCCCCTTAACCTTTTATAATTCCGAAAAGAATGGACATTGGGATGGCAAGAAACCCTACAAACAGCACCAGTGCAACCAGGGCACCAGCCTTGGTGATGGTAGGCAGGGTGTTGCCGTTTGCCAGACCAAAAGTTTGGAACAGGCTCTGAATGCCGTGATAGAGGTGCAGAAACAGCACCACCATAGCCACTGCATAGAGGCCGGCGCCGGCAATTGACGAGAAACTGGAAGCTACCATGGCAAATACGTTAAAATGACCAGAAGCGTCATTTACCAAGGTCAGGCCCGGAGTTGCCCGGAAGGTAAAATGCAACAGGTGAAACACAATGAAAGCTAGCAGAAGCAGACCTGTCCAGATCATATTTTCACTGGCAAAGGTTGCTTTGCGGGTAGCCTTGACAGCATAGTCAGTAGGACGACCGCCGCGGTTTTCAATGGTAAGCTGGATAGCATACACAATGTGTACAACAAATAGAGCCAGCATGATTGCCCTGAAAAGCATAATAATAGGCAATGGCATACTGTGCAGATGCTCAGCGTAGGCGTTGATACCGCTAGGGCCTACAAAAATGGTGCTGTTGCCGATAAGATGGACAACAGCAAACAGGACCATACTCAATCCCGTTACTGCCATCACAATCTTTCTGCCGATGGATGTGTTCAGAAATTCCATAAACTCCCTTCCTTTATGATGTAGTGTTGAAGCTCACTGCGTACGTTGCTTGAAAAATCAGGGGGCTGAATGCCATGCGGTGGTCCCCGCCAGTTTAGCCTGCGATAATGCTGCATTGGAAGCCTCCTTGTGGGGTGTCTACGCTATGTCGCTAAACAGGGTAAAACTAAGTACTAAAGCACCGCGCATACTAAACGCCGTTTTAAGAAATTGCAAGGATTTTATGTATACAGCATGCAATCCAACATAGCCTGTATCGTGGCTCCACTAACAGGTTGAAAATCAATCAACACACGCTAAAGCTGATAGACAGATGCGTAAACCCGTGCTATATACAACACCCTTTCGCGGGCATGGTGGAATAGGTAGACACAAGAGACTTAAAATCTCTCGGGGGCAACCCTGTGCCGGTTCGAGTCCGGCTGCCCGCACCACTTATCTGTTGTTACCCTCCAACAAAACCTCCCTTTTATCACGCTTTTTTCTGCACACAGCTTTTTTCTATTTTGTTATCAGCAGGCTGTGCTATAAGGCGATTATCTTTTTAAATCTCCATAGGGAGGCATTATGAAAAAATCCGAACTCGTTGCAAAGATGGCTGAAGGGGCTGGGCTCACCAAGGCACAGGCTGAAAAAGCCTTGGCAAGCTTCATTGCCGGTGTAACCGGCGCTTTGACCGCAGGTGACAAAGTAACACTGGTTGGTTTCGGTTCTTTTTCTGCCATTACCCGCAAAGCCCGTACCGGTCGCAATCCACAGACTGGCAAGGCAATCAAGATAGCCGCCAAAACCTCTGGCAAGTTTTCACCGGGCAAGTCTCTTAAGGATCTGGCCTGCAAAAAGGCAGCCTGCAAAGCAAAGAAAAAGTAGTTCCTTCCATACACGCAAAAGACCCCGCGTTGACGGGGTCTTTTTTTGTCTTGTGTCTGCTCAGTCAACTATTTCCCAAGTTTATTCCTGATCGCCTCAACCACATGATACGCATCATTAATCGCCGTATAAATCAGGTTGGGATGTTTCTCTTCCTGGATTGATCCTTCACTTATTTTCATGTAGGAAGGCGAGATAGCGCCCCCCACCACATAGACACCTTTACGGGTTGACTCAAACTCTGCCGAAAGCAACACCAGGCGATCCCCTTCCTTGGCCACCCTGCAGACACCAGCAGTACAAGAAATCGTCTGCACACCCAGCTTGTCAAAGATCGGCACCGGCCCCTGGGAACCGATACAGGCGATAACATTCTGCATCGGAAAACTTAAGGCATGGTAGAGATCAATGCCATCAGCCTGCTTGAACTCGTTGATCCTGATCACCAGCCGATCAACGCCTTCATCATCAACCTCACCAATACGCGGTTGTGCCCCGGGCAGCAACCGGATATTTCCACCCAGCAGGATTTCTTCTCCCAGACGCTGGGCTGTTTCCTTATTCACATCAAACTTCTCTGATTTATGGGCCCAATAAACCGGCTGAGTATCATTACACTCCCGCTTAGTCTTTAAAATTGCGATAACCACATCGGCAGCAGTATTACCGCCGCCTATCACCAGGGTCTTAACTCCCACATACTTGGTCGGGTCATCCACATTCTTGGCCACCATCTTTGCATCGCCATATACGGACAATTCGCGGGGAATGCTGCTACCAAAGGCCAGCACCACCTTACGGGCCTTAAAGCGTCCCTTATCAGTCGTAATGCTCAGAAAATCACGTTCGTCCTGAATATTTTCAAAGGCGACTTCTGTGCGAATATGCAGGTTTTCATGCTGTACAAAATGCTGCACATACTGCAGGTAACTTTCAACCGTCACCGGCTTGTCCGGTGGTCGCAGTTCATCCACCAGAAACGGCTCTGGCGCATCCTTGGGCTTGGAGGCATAAACCAGCTTACCTTGGGGGTACGTGTTAGCGATCCCCTGAAACGGTGCCTTACCTGATTCCAACACCAGATAGGACAGCCCATACTTATGACAGAGATAGGCAGTTGCCAACCCGGCAGGACCACCTCCGATAATGATGACATCATAAAATTCAGCTGACATGATCGTTAAAGCCTCCAGCAGATAGTAGCCGCACACTGGATTCACCAGCAGGCGGTATCAGACGGGTAAAATAATCAAGAGTGATAAAGGTGTCAGAAGCAGCCGGTGTACAGGTGGAGCTGTAATGACTGATGTAGAACAGGTAGCGGATACCGTATGCCTGAGCAGTCTGCAGGTTGGTCTCACTATCTTCACCTAACATGGTACGGCTAGGATCGTACGTGATAAACCGCTGCAGCTCTGCCCAGAAGCGGTTATCCTCTTTGGGCAAGCCAACCTGATGGGCTGAGATGATACCATCAAACCACGGCCCTATTCTGGTTTTCTTCAACTTGATATCCAAGGTTTTACTGTGGGCATTGGTAACCAGCCAAAGCTGTTTATTGTGCTGGCGACAGAAGGTAAGGAACTCAATCACACCTGGATGCACAGCAATCAAATGCTCAACTTCCAGCTTCAGCAGGGGGATATCCAGACCAAGCCGATCAGACCAGTAATCCAGATTTGTCCAATTAAGGGTACATTCCTGCGAACGAAACAGGGCATGTAACTGTTCTTTTGCATGGTTAAGAGAGACATTGTGTTTCACAGCCCAGCGCCTGGGTACATGTTCAAGCCAGAAATGATCGTCAAAATGACGATCAAGCAGGGTGCCATCCATGTCCAGCAAAACGGTATCTATAGTGAGCCAATCAACAATCATGATTCGCTTATACACCTGATTGGTAAAAATAAAAAGGGCAGACCCGAAGGCCTGCCCTTTTTGATGCTACATGAAACAAAACCGGTTCTTAGAAGTGAACTTCGAAGGTACCGTAGATGTTGTGAGCTTCCTTCACAGGAGCCATCAGCATCAGGTCAGTAGGTTGAATTTCAGAGATCTTCTTTGGCTCACCTACCCAATTGTTACTGCCAGTGTAATGGAAGTCATAGTACTGATAGCCCAGCTTGAAGAAGGTCTTGGCAAAGATAGATGAAATCGGCTTCAGATCAAGCTCTTGAATGATATAGGGCTCAAATACCTGACCACGGGTGCCAACCTTGCTGGTCCACATGTCATCAGCAGCAGGAGCAAAAGTGATCCAGTACTTGGAACCATAGTTGTACTCAAAGCCGATTTTGGTCTTGGTTGGCAGGTCATAACGCAGACCAGCAAACACCGCATAACCAGTCTGGGACTTAGGATTGAAGTCCTGAGCAAAGAACTCACCAGACATCAGCCCCTGAAAGCCAGCATTATCTGAAACATTATTGCTTGGATGGGTAACACTGACACCAAAGTCAGCAAAGGCGTTCAGATCGCCAGGACCAACTTTTTTCAAAGTGGTCATAGCACCTGCACCGTACCAGTCAATGGAGCCCAAGCTGGTGGCAGGAGCAGTGTTACCAAAGATGGTGTTTTGCATGGTGGGGAAGTCAAAGATATTGAAACCGCGGTTCCACTGCAACCAAACCCTCAAAGGATCAGTATCAACCGGAATCACAGCAACACCCAGCATATCTGTGTCTTTCAGACTGTTGGTAGGGGTTGCACGATAACCAGATTCAAAACCACGACCATAGCAGACCTTGGCATAGAAACCGGGCAGCATATCAATATCAGGTGCATAACCCAGAGTCATACCATCAAAGGCATAGTTAACCAGCAGTGCAGGAGTGCCACCGTTACCCGGGCGCTCATTGTTTGACTTCAGGTTGGTGGGAGCACCGTCAGTGGCAGGGCGACGACCAACCGAGAACCAGATCGGCTCATCCAGAATGTTTGACCAAGTAGCATAGGCACGGTCTACGTTCAAGTAGCTGCTGGAGGGTACGTGACCAAGCACACCATCAAACACGCCAACACGGTCAGCAAAATCACCGTTTGCGGTAGCGGTGTTATCTTGTGATCCAAACACCTTGTACATACCCAGCTTAACGTTAACGGTTACGTCTTTAGTTGCCTTGGCCTTCAGGTCAAGGGCAAACTTGTTGGTATAGAGGGTTTCGTTCTTAGGCTTGTAGGCAGCGTAGGTTGCTAGATTACTTGTATTGCCGTTAAGCGGACCTGCTACCCCCATAAAAGCCTGCATCAACATTTGATTAAGTAGTTGCTGCTGGGCTGGTGTAAACATACCCATAAGCTGTTGCACTGTTGTGCCTGCAGGAAGCACAGGAAAACCTACACCAGTAAGTGCAGCTTGCAAGCCTGTAATACCATCCACACGCATTGCCATTACTGTAGGCATTACTTTAACGCTTAAGGTGTTTAGAATTGCAGTTTGCTGAGCAGTTAACGCTGTATTATTCAGGTTAAACGCACCAGTACCAAATGCAGTAACCATATTAGGCAGCGCTTGAGCCATTGCCTGAGGCATATAATAGTTCATTATAGTACTAAACTGATTCGGTGTAAAAAGAGAACCAGCTTTACCCATAAAAATAAACTGGGTAGCAGTAGGGCTTGATATACCATAAGTGGTTGCAGATTGACCTGCTACAGCATTTGGACCAGCTACCATATTTCCAACAAGATTATTCATCGTTCCAATTGCACTGGAATAAGGCACCGTCTTACCATGCAAACTATCCATACGGAACTGGTAGCTACCACCAATCTGCAGCCACTTGCCCAGAGACTTGTCTTCAATCCGCTGAACCTGGCCCTTCAGGTCTTCCATCTGCTGGGACAGTTTGTCAATCTTGACCTGCAGGTCTGCCTCGGCAGCCATGGCGCCAGCCGGAATGGCCAGTGCAAGTACGGTGGACAACAACAGCTTGTTTACTTTACGCATGCATCTTCTCCTTTTGGTGGGATGAATACTGCTGGTGGACGTTAACGGCTCTTAAAACCACATCAGCATCTTCTATATCATGGCAACAAAACGGTGTGACCTTACACAAATCTTCACCTAACTGCAACAATTTATCACATATATTCAAGCATTTGAATATTTACATAAAAACAAAATCAAGGTTCATTGACATTCTATCAATTCACGTACCTGATCCAGCAACACATTAGAATCAGCTGCTTTAATAACCTGCTTATCAACAACCACAAAAGGTTCCTGCTTGCAGATTTTACACTGCTTAACACATTTTTTTATTTTAATATTCACCCCTATAAACTGTTCCTCAATCTGTTTAGCCAGTTTATCTACTCCCTGATTACGCTTACAAAGCCGGATCTTCACCACTACGCCACTGGAAACGGTGCTGCACCGCCTGGAGGGGCGACAAAGACCCGTGTGCCAAGATCACCATCAATCATCAAGATGCCGTGGCCATTGCTACCCACCAGTTTTAGTTTGGCAATAATGTCGCGGTCATTGTTTTCTTCTTCAATCTGCTCAGTTATGAACCACTGCAGGAAGATCTGGGAAGCGTGATCTTTTTCCTTTACCGCAAGCTCAGCCAGATCATTGATCCGTCCGGTCACAATCTGCTCATGGGCCAGGGTCTTTTCCATCATATCCAGCAATGACTTGTACTTGTTAGGCACCGCCTTGCTGGCGGTCAGGGTGATATTAATTCCCTGGTCAACCAGATAATTGAAGAATTTCATAAAATGGGTCATCTCTTCCTGATACTGCACCATGAACCAGGTGGCAGCCCCTTTCAGCCCCATTTCATTGGCTGCAGATGACATGGAAAGGTAGATGTTGGCGGAATACAGCTCAAAGTTCATGTGATTATTCAGGGCATCTGCCGTGGTTTTGCTGATCATGCTAAAACCTCCTAAATCTTATTTTTTGTGAGTATACTGTACTAATGCCCAATTTCAAGCAGGCTGATACTGTCAGGCTGCCAAAAGTGGTGTATAGTAACGGTCAGCACTGCTGAAGGAGGGGACCATGAGCCTGCACAACCTGCTGGAATGGCTGAAACAACACCGGGAAAAGCTGCTCGTCTGGGGCGGAGGTATATTTGTTACCTTTGTCCTGTTCTCAACCCTGATCTTGCCGGTTATTATCAAATCCCAGGCTGAAAAAGCAATTTTACAGGCAACCGGTCGCGTTGCCAGCATTGAAAAGGTACGTTTTAACCCCTTTGGCATGACCCTGAGCGTGCAGGGGGTCAAGCTGCTTGAGCCTGATGCAAAAACTCCCTTTGTCCAACTTGACCGCTTGCAAGTATCGCTTTCCAGCACCAGTCTGTTCAGATTTGCGCCGGTTGTTGATGAGCTAAGCCTTGATACGCTGCAGGTTGGCCTGGTCCGCACTGCTGCCAATCGCTACAATTTTTCTGACATCCTTGACCGGTTGGCAGCTCAGCCAAAAAAAGAGAAGAGTGGCACACCACGATTTTCAGTCAACAATATTGCTCTGCAAAATAGCAGTATTGATTTTGATGATAGAGCTGTTGCTGGCGGTAAAAAGCATACCATTCGGGATTTACAACTGGCCATTCCGTTTATCAGCACCATCCCCTATCTGGCAGAGCAGTATACTGACCCCAAGTTTGCTGCTGTAATTAATGGCGCCAAATTCAGTTTTAACGGCAAGTCAAAACCATTAGCCAAATCAATGGAGACTGATCTTAACATTAAACTTACGGACCTTGATCTACCCCACTACCTGGCCTACCTTCCTGCCCAGATTCCGGTAAAGCTTCACAGCGGCAAGCTAAGCCTTGATCTGGCTGTGGCCTATCGTATTTTTCAGAACAAGAAGCCTGAATTGACTGTTAACGGCCTGACACGACTTGATGCGATCAGCATCAAGGAAAAGAATAATGCTGCACTGGCATCATTCAAGCGGTTTGATGTTGTGTCAAAAGAGATTGAGCTGTTTAGCCGAAAGGTGGTGCTGCAACAGGTGGCCCTTGATGGCCTAGCTCTGCAGGTTGAACGTGACAGCACAGGCAAGCTGAACTTCCAGCGGTTATTGCCAGCACAGCCGGCACCGCCCAAAGTGGTTAAAAAGCCTGCAAAAAAGGAAGAAGCCCCTCCCCTGAAGTTGCTGGTTGAAAACCTGGCGCTGACAGATGGAACCATCTCATTTCATGACAAACAACCTGCCGGAGGATTCAAAAGCCAGCTCCAGGCGATCACTATCAAACTCAGTAACCTCTCCACCACTGCCAATGCCCAAAGCACCTATGATGTTTCTTTTAATGGAGATAGTGCAGAAAAGTTTGTTGCTTCAGGCACCACCGTACTTTCACCAATCAGCGCAACCAGTCAGTTTAACCTGACCGGCATCAAATTGCAGCGAGGCTGGCCCTACCTGCAAAACCTGCTGACAGCACCGGTTAAGGGCAACCTGTCATTGGAAGGCAAGGCCGCTTTTACTGCAGAGGATGGCGTATCAGTACAGGATTTAGGTGTTCACCTAAAAGATATTGTTGCTGAGTATGGTGACAAAGACAGCACCCGACTTGCCAGCCTTGATCTGAGCGGGATCTCCTTTAGCCAGAAAGAAAACAAGGCTGCAGTTGAAGAGATCAAACTGGCAGGGGGTAAAATAAAGCTCTCCCGCGAGGCTGATGGCAAACTATCTGCGCTTTCACTCCTGAAACAACCAGCCACAAACAGCGCCAAACCGGTTAAGCCAGAACCTGCACCTGTCAAGGCGGCAGTAGCCAAGACAAATCAGAAGCCGCTTGCCTGGCTGGTCAATAAAATCAATGTAACCGGGCTTTCCACCACCTTTGCGGATAAACAGTTCAGCGAACCGCCTGTCTTTACCCTCTCAAATATTCGGCTAAGTACCGGAAACCTGACCGGCCCGACCTTCTCAGCCATGCCTTTGCAGTTTAGCAGTATCTTTGGCAAAAATGCACCGATCAAGGTTGCAGGTACGGTCACCCCGTTGCCGTTCAAATTTAACGGCACAACCAGCTTTGCCAAACTGCCGATCCAGGATTTTGAAAGCTACATTCCTGATAACGTCAACGTCTTTGTACTGGGGGGCACGCTGGACAGCAGCATGAAGGTGAATGTTGCGTTAGATAAGGATAACAAACCGGTCGGCAGTTTCAGCGGCAGCGCCGGGGTGCGTGGTTTTCATACTGTTGACACGGTGCAGGAGGAAGATCTGCTGAAATGGGAAAGCCTGCAGCTTGACCAGATCAATGGCAATCTGGCCCCCTTCTCTTTGTCCATCCGTCAGATTGCGCTGAATGGTGTCTATTCAAAAATTGCTGTCCGTAAAGACGGCACCCTGAACCTGCAGAACCTGGTGACTAAAGAACAGCAGCAAAAACAACTGCCAACTACAGGGACGGTAGCACCGCCATCTGTTTCGTCTGCACCAGCCACGGTAGCCGCGCAAGCATCCCAAAAGGCACAGATAAAGATTGATACCCTGACGGTTCAGGACGGCACCATCGCCTTCAGCGATGCCCACCTGCCCCAGCAGTTCCGCAGCACCTTTCATAATTTGGGTGGCCGGGTCAGCGGTCTGTCGTCTGACATGAACACCCGTGCCGAGGTTGATCTGCGCGGTAATCTGGAGAGCCATTCACCGCTGCAAATTGCTGGAAAAATCAACCCGTTGCGGGACGATCTGTTTGTAGATCTGACCATATCGTTTAAGGATATTGAGCTTTCGCCTGCCACCCCGTACTCCGGTACCTATCTGGGCTATGAGATTGACAAGGGCAAGCTTTTCCTTGATCTGAAGTACCATATTGAAAACAAAAAACTGGAGGCCTCCAACAAGGTGTTTGTTGACCAGTTTACCTTTGGCAAGTCGGTTGACAGCGCCAAGGCGACCAAACTGCCGGTACGACTTGGCATCGCCCTGTTGAAGGATCGCAATGGCCAGATAAACCTTGACCTGCCGGTCAGTGGCCGGACCGATGACCCCAAGTTCAGTATCTGGGGCGTGGTCTGGCAGGTGGTGGCCAACCTGTTTATCAAGGCAGCCACCTCTCCCTTTGCCCTGCTCTCTTCCATGATGGGCTCCAGTGAAGACCTGAGCAGTGTGACCTTTGCGCCTGGTTCTGCAGTTTTGGCACCAGCTGAAGAAAAGAAATTGGAAACCCTTGCTAGCGCCCTCAGCCAGAGGCCCGGTCTGAAGGTTGAACTATCCGGCTTTGTTGACAAACAGCGTGATCCTGAAGGATACCGCGCGGAACTGCTGCAACTGAAGATGCGTCAGGAAAAATTTCATGAACTGGCAAAAAATCGCCAAACAAAAGAGGGTGATGATGCAGCGAAGATGGTCATCCAGCCAACTGAATATTCACGCTATCTGAAGGCTGTCTATCTTAAGGAAAAATTTCCCAAACCACGCAACATGATCGGCATGGTTAAAGATCTGCCTGATGCCGAGATGAAGAAGTTGATTATTGCCAACACCAAAGTAACTGATCAGGATCTGCAGCAACTGGCTGCACAACGGGCCGCTGCGGTCAAACAGCACCTGATCACCAAGGGCAAACTGGAATCCCAGCGGATATTTCAGAAGCAGGATAACATCCTGAAACCACCTAAACAGGAAACTGCTCCTGCTAGCAGGGTGGAACTGAATCCGATTGCATCATGACCAGTACAGAACCACACCATACGAAACGGTTTGCTGTAGCCACACTGGGCTGCAAGGTTAACCAGTTTGAGACAGCAGATATGGTTGAGCAGCTACAGGCTGATGGCTGGCAACTGGTGCCGTTTACTGCAGAGGCTGACCTTTACCTGATCAACAGCTGTACGGTCACTGCCCGCAGTGATGCTGAATCACGACGTCTAATCCGTCGCGCCCGGCGAGCCAATCCCCAGGCCAGGGTGGTTGCCACCGGTTGCTATGCCCAGGTTGCACCAGCAGATCTTCAAGCCCTGCCTGAGCTAAACCTGGTGTTGGGTAATGAGGAAAAACATGATCTTGTGCTGCATCTGGAGCAAGGTGAGCATCAGGTTACTGATCTGACCAGCCTGAAAACAAGCGGACCTTTGCGTCTGACCAGTTTTAGCGAGCATACCCGAGCCTTTCTGCAGATCCAGAACGGCTGCGAAACAGGCTGCAGCTACTGCATTGTGCCGATTGCCCGGGGACCGAGCCGGTCAGTCCCCCCCCAGGAAGTGCTCGAAGCGGTTAGCAGACTGGTTGGCTCCGGGTATCAGGAGGTTGTTTTAACCGGTATACATATGGGGGCCTATGGTCTTGATCTGTCCCCCCGCAGCAGTCTTACTGAATTGGTACAACTTCTGGAAAAGCAGAATGCAATCCCTCGGCTGCGCCTTGGTTCCATTGAACCCAATGAACTGACAGACGGGCTGCTGGCCCTGTTCAAAGACTCAACACGGCTCTGTCATCACCTGCATATACCGCTGCAAAGCGGCTCTGACAGCGTACTGCAACGGATGGGGCGCGGCTATGACACCAGCTTCTATTACAACCGGATTACAACTGCTGCCCAGCTGTTGCCTGATGCCTTTATTGCTGCAGACCTGATTGCCGGCTTCCCTGGTGAAACAGAGCAGGAATTTGGCGAGACCTGCGCCTTTGTGGCATCGCTGCCATTGGCTGATCTGCATGTCTTTCCCTACTCCATCCGCCCCGGTACCAAGGCAGCAGCTATGCCGGGACATCTCAAGCCAGGTATCATCAAAGAACGGGCAGAATTGTTGCGCAAGATTGCAGCTGAAAAACGGGCCGCATTCCAGCAGCGTTTTATCAACAAACCATTACCAGTGCTGGGACAACGCCACAACCCGCTTACCAAGCAGGTAATCGGGCTTTCCCGCAACTATCTGGAAGTCTGCTACCCAGGATCAGCACAGTTGCTGAATCAGGAAGTTGTGGTACAGATAGATGGACTGGAGCATAGTCTCCTCACTGGCAACACCATCCCACCCGTATGCTAAGGAGTCTGGTATGGCGACAACAACATCCCTTGACGAAGCCCTGAAACGCACCAGCCTCTCCCGTACAAACCAGATGGAGATGCTGACCTTCCGCTTAAGTGATGGTCAGCTCTATGGCATCAATGTCTTCAAAATTATTGAAATACTGGAAAGCCCAAACCGTTTTGACCGGATGCCCCATGCCAATCAGGCGGTGAAAGGGGCGGTTGACTTCAGGGGTAAACCGATTGTTGCCATTGATCTTTCAGAGGCGCTTGGTATGGAACCGGTCCCCTTTGACCGGCAACTGGCCTACCTGATTATCTGCGAATACAGCCAACAGCTGAATGCCTTTATTGTTGCCTCACCGGAGACTCTGATTACCCGTAGCTGGGATGAAATTCATAAACCGGACGGTATTCAGGCACGTTCGCTGGTGGCCATTGCTTACAACGACACAGGTGAAACCATTCTGCTGCTGGATATAGAGGGTATTCTTGCTGACGTGGTGGGGTATACATCGGAAGTGACCGATGAGCTTGCCAGCCGTGGTGCAGCACTGAAGGAGCATCGAATTCTACTGGTGGATGATTCCCGGACCGCCCTGGCCATGATGCAGCAGACCTTGAACCATCTGGGGATGACGCACAGTTCGCAATCATCTGCGGTACAGGCATTGGCCTGGCTTGAGGAACGGGACAAGCAGGGAGAACCGGCCTTTGACCTGATTATTTCTGATATTGAAATGCCGGGGATGGATGGCTTTACCTTTACTCGCAACCTGCGAAGCATGCCATCCTATGAAAAGACAAAAATCATACTACACAGTTCCATGAGTAATCCCACCAACCGGCTGAAGGCGGAAGAGGCAGGGGCTGATGACTTTGTTGCCAAGTTTGCCCCAAATGAGCTGGCAGAACATATTTTCAACGTGTTAGAGCTGGAACTGTCAGACGACGACTTTTTTATTACCCCAGGCGAAACATAATTACCTCTGCCTCAGCCACTACTTTGCCATCCAGTTCTGCCCTGCCCTTTGCATCCACCAGCCGGCGACGTTCACCAACCACCTCGCCGATCACCCTGATGGTTGAGCCGGTGGGGACCGGAGCTCGGTAGCGCAGCTTCAGTTCACTGGTCACCACCTGCATGCCGGTCCCCATACAAGCCTGGGCGCAAATCTCATCCAGCAAGGCAGAGATGATCCCGCCATGGGTAATCCCCTGCCAGCCCTGAAAATGCTCAGGGATCTGCACGGAAGTCTCAGCCCGCCTCTGTTCAGGATCGATGATGAACTGTGCCTTCAGCCCGATCGGGTTGTCTTTGCCGCAGATGAAACAGCGGCCATCGTCAATAACGTCCATAGATCAACCTTTCGCTTAGTGTTGCACCTGCTGCATCATCTCATCAACTTTTTCAGACAGTGTTTTAAGCGGCTTCTTGTCACGGTCTTCCTGTTCCTTTATCTCAGACTGAATCTGCTGTTTCTTTGTCTGCAAGGCGCCAGTAACCGACCGCACAAGATCAAAATTAAAAGGTATAAACAGAAGCAGCACAATAATCACTGCGGCGACCTGAATTCTGAACCCATGTTCAAGGCGGCCTGATTGCCTGACCCGCTGTGCTATCAAAATCCCGGCAGCTAACAGGCATAATAACACCAGCCAGTTGAACCGAAAGGCAAAATTAGTCTTTTTTACCTCCTGTACCGAGCCTGAAACGTTTTCTTTAGTCTTTGTAATCGGTGTGGCACGTTTGCCATTGACCACAACAACTACGCGAGAGTGGTACTGTTCAGGAACATTTTCCAAACCGTCCGCATAACAGGTATTCCCATTACCATCCAGGTAGCGATAGGTGGTGGCGTACAGATCAGAGTGTATTCCGGCCACAAACAACAAAACGGCTAATACCAGCAGAAACCTCATATTCTCCCTCCAACTACCCAAATCGATAAATCAGCTTGCCATCCTGGTACAGCTCAATCGGCCCATCCTGCGACACCTTGATCACCTTGCCGAAGAACGAGGCGGCAATGGCGGCAGTGGTCCGTCCACCGCCGGTAACCATCTCGCGGGCATGGGAGGTGTCAATGATAAAGCCGGTTTCCAATAGCTTGCCCTTGTTATCCAGTACGGTCAGGCCGTCTGAAGAAAGAATGCGCAGCAGGATGCCTGATTGCTTCAACTGGGCAATGGTCTGGCCCTTGACCTGGCTGATCAACAACCTGCCGATCGGATCATCGCCACCCACCGAGCCTTTTTTAAGGGTTGCCAGATGGCGCGGTGTACCGGCATGGATCAGAATGACCGTACCGTGGCGCTGTTTTGAGACAGCATAGAGGGTCCAGAGCAGATCATCCACCGCTTCAGTATCAATACTGTCAGCCAGGAAAGAACGGAAGATATCCGGATCAAAGATAACCCAGGCCCCTTTGCGCCGGATCAGCAGCTTGGCCGGGCTGATCAGCACCTCAATCTCTGACACCTCATTAACCGTAATGGCAAAGGCGCCACTACCGCTACGCCTGACCAGCGAAAACAGTTCACGCTGGGTCAAACGTTCAATATCAGTCTGGACAGCAGCATTTAAAGTACGTAGCACGCCAACCACCTGCATCTGAATCGTGGCAACAAAGAACAGATTATTGCCATCAATAAAGCGGTACGCCAGTGGGTTATCCAGAAAAGTAGGGGTTACACTTTGATGGGGCTGTAACGGAATCAGGGTGTGGCTGCGATCCTTGATGGTTTTACGCAGGGCTGGTTCTGTTGTCCGGTGGACAAGAAATCCGGTGGTAGCTGGTTTTCCTTCATAGCGCTGATAAGAGAGGTTTTTTAAGAGCTGAATCAGCTGCTGGATCGGCCAGAACCCTTTGCTGCGGTCACCCCGCAGAAACCGGGCAACCGTAATATCCATGATGGACGCCAGCAACGCAGTACGGAAGTGGGCAGCATACCCTTCCAGCTTAAAGCCGCTATAAAGTCCTGAAAAGGCGGTTAGCAGTTCACGGCAGAACTGAATTTCGGTCTTGGTAAAGGGCAGCCCCTGCCTGACAGCAGAAAAACTGTATGACTTACCTTCAATGGCCACCGGCTGCAACAGCCTGCCCTCCCCTGTCTTTGTCTCATCCTCACCGGCACGCAGATCAACTGAAGCACCACCCAAGAGGGTGCTAATGGTGGGTCTGATGGCATCAAAGACATTCAGCGGCATAGTCGTCTCCTGTTATTTGCCCCAGTCGCGGGAGTAACGAAAATCACGGTCAATGGTTCGACCAGACACCTTGGCGATTACCGGCAGCCGGCGTTTGAAATGAGAGTTCTGCACCTTGCTATAGATACTGCTGATAAACTCCTGCTTGAATCCGGCAGCAACCAGTTCAGCAGTATCAGCTCGTTGATCCACCATCCGATAGAGCAGTTCATCCACTTCGCGATAGGTAAAGCCCAGCTCTTCCTCATCGGTCTGGCCTGCCCAGAGATCAGCCGATGGTTTTTTCTCAATCACCGGCTTGGGCACCCCTACCTCTTCAGAAAGTTGCCAGACCTGGGTTTTGTACAGATCTCCAATCGGGTTAAGGGCAGAGGCCATGTCACCATAGAGCGTGCCGTAGCCCAGCAGCAGCTCGGTTTTGTTGCTGGTGCCCAGCACCAGTCCGCCATACAGGGCAGAATGATCAAACAGAATCGTCATCCGTTCACGGGCCATCTTATTGCCCCGTCGCATGTTATTGGCATCAGGAAACTGGTCAAAGTAGGCATCCACCATCGGTGTAATCCCCACTACACTGAACTGTACGCCGCTGGCCTCAGCCACCAGCCGGGCATGGGACTCTGATTCAGGGTTGCTGGTCTTGTACGGCATGCAGATGGCATGAACATTCTCAGGCCCCAGCGCCTCGGCAGCCAGATGGCAGACCAGAGCAGAATCAATACCGCCCGAAAGCCCCAGTACCGCTTTTTTTGCGCCAACCTTCCAGATCTCATCCTGCAGAAAACCAACCAGCATACGACGTACCAGCTTGGTATTAATGTTCAGGCGGGACATCAGCAGCTCCTTTCCTGATCAATCCTGCTCAGTTCCCGCAGGGTGATACAGAGGTTTTCATCACGTACCAGGGGAGAGCTGATCCGCTCGCGCCGCAGCTCAGCATCGGTAAGGGAAACCTGCAGAATGGCAGGATCAAACTCAGGCGCAGCAGCAATTACCTCACCTGATGGAGCCACCACATGTGAGCCACCCCAGAAACCGACCCCGTCTTCATACCCCACCCGGTTGACATACACGACCCGGCAGGTCAGAAAACGGGCTGTTGAGGTGGTCAGATTGCGCCAGGCAGTGGCAGTACCCAGTGTCTGCTCATCAACCCCACGCCCAGGACTGCTGGAGAGGCAGACCAGGGTAGTTGCGCCATCCATGGCCAACAGGTAGGGGGCAGAGAGGTGCCACATATCTTCGCAAACCAGCAGACCTACCCGACCAAACTTTGTGTCAAAGGCACGGAAACGGTCACCACGACCAAGGTAGCGCTGTTCATCAAACAGGCCATAGGTGGGCAGATAGACCTTACGGTGCAGGTGCTTCAACTCACCATCCTCAAACCAGGCTGCGCTGTTGTAAAATTGGAAATCAGCAGTCACTTCTACAAAGCCAACCGCAATACTGATTCTTTGGGATAGCTCCTTCAGGGCGTCAATCTCCGGACTATCCAGACCAATCGCCACCTCCGGCACCAGATCTTTCAGGAAATAACCGGTTAAGGCAAGTTCCGGCAGTACTGCCAGATCAGCCTTTTGGACAATGGCCTGTTCAACCTGTTCTTTAATCAGGGCCAGGTTGTCAGCCACCCGGCCAAGTTTGGGTTTTATCTGCAGTAGAGCAACACTAAAATCCATCTCAGACTCCTCTAATAGGCAAGGTCAAAGGCATTGGGTATATGCTCAATGGTCGGATCGCTGCCATCTTGCAGCAAAATAGCAATCACGTCAAACCGTGCCGAGCATCCGTACAGTCTGTTTTTTGAAAGCCATGCAAGCGCCCCTTTACTGATCTGATGCTGTTTGCGTTGGGTAACCGCCAACTGGGGCAGGCCATAGGCCAGACTGCGGCGGGTCTTGACCTCTACAAAAGCGATGCAGCCCTGCCGATCTTTGGCCACGATATCCACCTCACCACCCCGACTACGGAAGTTGCGTTCAAGAATACGATAGCCCTGTTTAGTAAGATAATCAGCTGCGGTCTGTTCGCCCAAAGCTCCAACAGCCTGATTACGCTGCCCGATCAAAGACATTGTGCTGCCCTGATCCGATGGTAGGCTGCCAGCTCCTGTTCAAAGCGTTGTTGATCAAGGGGTGCCAGCCCATTGGCTGATTCAGTAAAGAATCGTTGCGGCAGGCTATCATCTGCAGCAGTAAAACCGCACTGCTGGTTAAAAAGCCGTTCCTGCTGGACCGTCCGGCGCCCGATCCTGAGCAGGTCAGCAGGGCTGTACCCCTGACCAATAACCGCTGACAGCAGGGCTGCCAACTCTTCCAGTTCTACCGCAGCAGAGGCAAACCTGCAGAGTGACAGGCAATCAACAGCAGCATTGGCATCCTCAAACATGGCAATCACACGCGCTTTGCCATCAAAGGAAAAACGATCCGTGGGAACCGGTTTACGCAGGATTTCCGAGGCGATCGGCCAGGCAGGCAGATGACTGCCACCATGGGGCGAAGTAGCATAGGCCAGAGCCAGACCGGTGGAGGCGCGTGGGTCATAGGGGGGAAGCTCCAAGCCCTTGACCGTCATGGCTGTTTCTCCTTCTATCACTGTTTTTTCAGAGGCAGAGGAGACCGGATCAATCCCCTGATCATGGCACCAACTGCACAGCTGGGCGATCTGCTCCAGATTCTCCATACCACACAGGCCGCCAAAGGCTGCCAGCTGGTCATAATCCGGCAGCACTGTCCCATCTGATGCAATCCGTTTGCAAGCCACCGTACAGTCATAACAGCCACCCGTCTGCGGATGAAACTGCTGGCTTAGGGCATAGGCGTTCCAGCTCGTTTCATCCCCTTCAAACGAATAAAAATTTCTGCCCGGCAGCATGCCGCGCTGTCTGAGCAAATCCACCAAGGCAGAGCTACCATGTTCGCGAATACCCAATGGCCCCAATAAAAATGGCGAGGCACGAAAAAGCCGCATCAGGTCTTCCAGGGCCTTGTCAAAACCAGCCTGGTCAGCAATTGCCACTGTTTCCGGACCGGTTTTCAGCACAATCCCTTTCAGGCTTTTGCTGCCCATCACCGCACCAAGACCGCCACGGCTGAACGGTTCACCGGATGCTGTTTCAACAGATGCATACCGCACCTGCTGTTCTCCAGCAGGTCCGATAACGGCGGCAGCGCCAAACTGGCCCAACTGCTGCATAGTTGCCCCGCAGCCAAGCCCCCAGAACTGGTCAGCCGGAATCAGGCGTTCATCATCACAACCGATCTCAAGCAGACAGGGGTTTGCTGCCCTGCCTTGCACCAGAACCGCTGTCAGACCGGCACCCAGCAGACAAGGCCCCAAAGGGCCACCACTGGTACTACTGAAGATGGTGTTGGTAAGCGGAGAACGACCAGTCAGCACACAACGGGAGGACATCGGTACCGGCGTGCCGCACAAAGGCCCGATGGTCAGCACCAGCGGCATCTCCGGACTGAACGGATCAAGACCGGCATACTCCTGCAATAAAGCAGTGCCCAGGCCACGCCCCCCCAGGCTCTCCTGCAGCAGCGAGGCAGCAACCGGCTCCCGCTGGCAGCTACCGGTTGTCAGATCAACCCGTAGCAGATATCCGATTGAAGCAGGTGCCACGAACCAGCCTACTCCTGACCGATGGGCAGTGAAATAACCGGCTTCACCGCAGCCCGATACAACAGAAAGGTCTTACCCAGCACCTGGGCAACATCAGAACCAGTGGCCTCTGACAGCGCTTCTGCTGCTTCATGACGATCAAGCGGGCAGTTTTCCAGCACCTTGACCTTGATCAGCTCATGATATGCCAGAGCTGCCTCGGTTTCAGCGATCAAGGCCTCATCAACCTCTTTTTTCCCGATCAGAATAACCGGCTTCAGGCCATGCCCCAAACCACGCAGATGACGTTTTTGTTTTCCTGTTAACATAATAGAATACGATCCTTTCATACTAAGACATCAAGTTTTACGATATAGCACACCCCGCAAGCTCGGCACCAGCAGAATCCTGCATGATCTAACCGGCTTTTGCCAAAGAGTGTGTACATTTATTGACAATTGTGCTACAAAAACTCCGTTTGTCGTAAATTAACAATAAATACGCACAATAAACTTAGGGTTTCAGGAAAAGGCTTATTTCCATGAAGTCAAGTAAATATCCGATTTCACACGCGCTGACATCGTTTAACAATACCCCGGCAACACCAGCAGAACTATCTGCAAACATCATCAATCCCAAAAGCCCTGCCAAGATCCACCGGCTCCCTTCATCAATCTGGAAAAAGATGGAAGGCAGCGCAGGCAATCCTCTGGACAAGGCGATTGAGCTGACCCGTGATTTCTTTTTCCGTGAACAGTTGCCAGACGGTTATTGGTGGGCAGAGCTTGAATCAAACGTCACCATTACGGCAGAATACATCATGCTGTTCCACTTCCTTGGCATGGTTGACAAGGAAAAAGAACGCAAAATGGCCAACTACCTGCTGCGTCAGCAGACCCAGGAAGGCTACTGGACGGTCTGGCACAACGGACCAGGTGACCTTTCCACCACCATTGAGGCCTATTTTGCCCTGAAACTGGCTGGCTATCCGGCTGACCACATTGCCCTGCGCAAGGCCCGCGACTTTATTCTTGAAAACGGTGGTATTCTAAAATCGCGGGTCTTTACTAAGACATTCCTAGCCATGTTCGGTGAGTTTTCCTGGTTGGGCGTCCCCTCCATGCCGATCGAGCTGATGTTGCTGCCGGACTGGGCCTACCTGAATGTCTATGAGTTCTCCAGCTGGGCCCGGGCCACCATCATCCCGATGTCGGTGTTGATGGCCAACCGTCCAGTCTATAAACTGCCGCCCCATGCACGGGTGCAGGAGCTGTTTGTCCGCCCACCACGGCCAACCGATTACACCTTTACCAAGGAAGATGGCATCTTCTCCCTGAAAAACTTCTTTATCGGCGTGGATCACCTGCTTAAGGTCTATGAATCAAGCCCGATCCGTCCCTTCAAAAAGCAGGCAACCGAAAAAGTAGAGCAATGGATCCTTGAGCATCAGGAGAAGACCGGTGACTGGGGTGGCATCCAGCCTGCCATGCTGAATGCCATTCTTGCCCTGCACTGCCTGGGCTATGCCAATGACCATCCGGTAGTGGCAAAAGGTCTGGAGGCGCTGGCCAATTTCTGCATTGAAGATGAAGACACCCTGCTGTTGCAATCCTGCGTTTCTCCGATCTGGGATACCGCCCTGGTACTGCAGGCCATGCAGGAGGCCAGCGTTCCGCTGGATCACCCATCTTTGGTTAAAGCGTCGCAATGGTTGCTTGACCGAGAAGTACGGATCAAGGGTGACTGGAAGATCAAATCACCGGACCTTGAACCGGGCGGCTGGGCCTTTGAATTTCAGAACGACTGGTACCCCGACGTGGACGACTCAACAGCCGTAATAATCGCTATCAAGGATATCAAGGTCAAGAACACCAAGGCCCGCCAGGATGCTATCCGACGGGGTATTGACTGGTGTCTGGGGATGCAGAGCGAAAACGGTGGCTGGGCTGCCTTTGATAAAGACAACACCAAGCATATGCTGAACAAAATCCCGTTTGCTGACCTGGAAGCATTGATCGACCCCCCTACTGCTGACCTGACCGGGCGGATGCTGGAGCTGATGGGCAACTTTGGCTACACCAAAGACCATCCCCAGGCGGTCAGCGCCCTGGAGTTTCTCAAAAATGAACAGGAACCGGAAGGCCCCTGGTTCGGCAGATGGGGCGTAAACTACATTTACGGCACCTGGTATGTGCTGATCGGACTGGAGGCGATCGGCGAAGACATGACCAGCTCCTATATCAAAAAATCAATCAACTGGATCAAATCCCGCCAGAACCTGGACGGTGGCTGGGGTGAAGTCTGTGATTCATACTGGGACCGTTCACTGATGGGCTGCGGCCCCAGCACTGCTTCCCAGACCGCCTGGGCTCTGATGGCCCTGATGGCAGCTGGTGAAGTCAACTGTCAAGCAATGGAGCGGGGCATCCAGTATCTGCTGGCAACCCAGAACAGTGACGGCACCTGGAACGAAGATGCCTTTACCGGCACTGGATTCCCCAAATATTTCATGATCAAGTACCATATTTATCGCAACTGCTTCCCGCTGACGGCCCTGGGCAGGTATCGTCGCCTGACAGCAGGAGCACACGCATAGCCTGTAGAGACGGGCACTAAAACCAAGCAAGGGAAGCCCCGTTGCAAGCCGGGGCTTTTCCCATTCTGGAGAAACCACTGACCATGAAGACCTTTGTTACCGGCGCCACCGGCTTTATCGGCGCCAGCATAGTGCGGGAGCTGCTGAAGGATGGCCACAAGGTTACCGCACTGGTTAGAAATGGCTCTGACACCGCCAATCTGCAAGGGCTTGATATAAGCATCCTGCAGGGTGATCTACATGACCAGCAGCAGCTTGAGCAGGGCATGGCCGGTTGTGATTGGGTCTTCCACGCTGCTGCTGATTACCGGCTCTGGTGCCCTGAACCAGAAGCCATGTACCATGCCAATGTGGATGGCACCCGCACCCTACTGGCTGCAGCCCTTGCTAGCGGTGTGACACGGGTGGTCTACACCAGCAGCGTCGGCACGCTGGGAAACCCAGGTAATGGCACCCCCGGTACGGAAGAGACACCGGTCAGCCTGGCTGACATGGTGGGAGACTATAAAAAGAGTAAGTTCTTGGCAGAGCGGGAAGCTGAGAAATTCGTTGACAAGGGTCTGGGCCTGATTATAGTCAACCCTTCCACCCCGGTGGGGCCGTTTGACATCAAACCGACACCTACCGGTAAGATCATTGTGGATTTTCTGAACCGTAAAATGCCGGCCTATCTTGATACCGGCCTGAATCTGATTGCCGTGGAAGACTGCGCCAGAGGCCATATTCTGGCAGCGGAAAAAGGGCGGATCGGTCAGAAGTATATCCTTGGCAATCGGGATCTTACCCTGCGGGATATATTTGGCATGCTTGAGCAGTTGACCGGCCTTGCAGCACCCAGGGTGCGCCTACCCTACACGCCGATCCTGCTGGCTGCCTATGCAAACGAGGCGCTTTCACGGCTGACCGGCAAAGAACCGCTGATTCCGCTGGCTGGTGTTCAGATGGCAAAGAAGTTCATGTTTTTTGATGCTTCAAAGGCAGTACACGAACTGGGACTTCCCCAGACTCCGGTAGAAGAGGCACTTAAACGGGCTGTTGACTGGTTCCGTTCCAATGGCTATGCCTCTGCATAAGGAAACCGCTATGTTACTTGAAACCATACAGAACCCTGATGACCTAAAAAAGCTGTCACCGGAACAACTTCCTGAACTGGCTGAAGAGATCCGCAATTTTCTGCTGGCAACCGTGTCAGAAACCGGTGGACACCTGGGATCAAACCTTGGTGCTGTAGAGTTGTCCATGGCCCTGCATTACTGCTTTACCACCCCGCAGGACAAGATTGTCTGGGATGTTGGTCACCAGGCGTACACCCACAAACTACTGACCGGCCGTCGGGATCGCTTTGCAACCCAACGCCAGTACAAGGGGATATCAGGCTTCCCCAAACGGTGCGAATCAGAACATGATGCCTTTGGCGTGGGCCACGCCTCCACCTCCATTTCTGCGGCCCTGGGCATGGCGGTTGCCGACAATCTTGATCAGAAGAAGAATAATGTAATTGCCGTGATCGGTGATGGTTCCCTGACCGGCGGCATCGCCTTTGAAGGTCTGAACCAGGCCGGACACCTCAAGAAAAACCTGATTGTAGTGCTGAACGACAATGAGATGTCCATCTCCAAAAATGTTGGTGCTTTTTCCGCCTTTGTCTCCCGCAAGATGACCACCCGTCATTTCCGTGAGTTGAAGAAGGAGATGAAGGAACTGCTGACCAACATCCCGGCCTTTGGCAAGGACATTCTCAAGTTTGCCCGCCGGGCAGAAAACTCGCTCAAGGGCTTTTTGACCCCTGGCGCACTGTTTGAGGCTCTGGGGTTTGACTACATCGGTCCGATTGATGGCCATGACCTGCCCGGTCTGATTGAAGTCTTCAATAATGCCCGTGAGTTTGACGGTCCCCTGCTGCTGCATGTTATGACCACCAAGGGCAAGGGCTACCGCCCGGCTGAAGAAACACCGGATAAATTCCACGGCGTAGGGGCCTTTGACCTCTCCACCGGTAAAGCACCGGCCAAGTCATCCACGGTCTCCTACACTGAAGTCTTTGGACGTACTCTGGTTGATCTGGCCAAGGAAGATCCCAAGGTGGTGGCAATCACCGCTGCCATGCCTGACGGCACCGGCCTGAACTTCTTTAGCGATGCCCTGCCGGACCGTTTCTTTGATGTGGGTATTGCCGAACAGCATGGCGTCTGTTTTGCCGCCGGACTGGCTGCTGACGGCTTCAAGCCGGTAGCAGCGATCTACTCATCCTTCATGCAGCGGGCCTATGATCAGGTCTTCCACGATGTCTGCCTGCAGAACCTGCCGGTGGTAATCGCCATGGACCGAGCTGGCCTAGTGGGTGATGATGGCCCTACCCACCACGGCGTGTTTGACCTCTCCTTCATGCGCCACCTGCCGGGCCTGACCTTTATGGCCCCCAAGGATGAAAATGAACTGCGGCACATGCTCAAAACCGCACTGGAGCTGAAGGCACCGGTTGCCCTGCGTTACCCCCGCGGTGCAGGCTATGGCGTGCCTCTGGACAAAAAAATGGAATGCCTGCCTATCGGCAAAGGTGAATTGCTGCGGGAAGGCACTGACCTGACCATTGTTGCCATCGGTTCAACGGTCATGCCTGCGGTCAAGGCCGCTGAACAGCTTGCAGAGCAGGGGATCAGCACTGGTGTGGTAAATGCCCGTTTCATCAAGCCACTGGATGCTGATCTGATCCTTGGTCAGGCCAAGGCAACCGGCAAGATTGTTACGGTTGAAGAAAACGTCCTGCAGGGCGGCTTTGGCAGTGCCGTGCTTGAACTGCTGCAGGATAACGCTATGTCACAGGTCAGGGTCAAACGGCTTGGCATACCGGATCAGTACATTGAACAGGGAACCCAGGCACAACTCCGCAAAGATGTGGGGATTGATGCCGAAGGTATAGCAGCTGCAGTACAGGCGTTTCTGAAGAATTGAAAGGATTGATTGCATGCGTTTTCCGTGGCGTTTGAATTATGATCTGACCAAGTACATCATCAAAAACAACCTCAACAAGGTTGAAAAGTACCCGCTGGTACTGATGCTGGAACCGACCCACCTCTGTAACCTGACCTGTTCCGGTTGCGGACGGATCCGCGAGTATGCCAACACCATCAACGACATGATGTCGCTGGAGGACTGCCTGAAGTCGGTTGACGAATGTCCGGCACCGGTGGTCACCATCACCGGTGGTGAGCCGTTCCTCTACCCCCATATCTATGAGCTGGTACAGGGGATACTGGACCGTGGCCGCCACATCATGTTTTGCACCAATGCCGTGCTGATGGAAGAATCCATCAAAAAAATGCAGCCCCATCCCAACCTGACCTTTAACGTCCATATGGATGGCCTGGAACAGACCCATGACCGGATACTTGAGCGCAAAGGCTGCTTCAAGACCGGCATGGCCGCCATCAAGGCTGCCAAGGCAAAAGGTTTCCGGGTCTGCACCAACACCACCATCTTCACCGACACCGATCTGGTTGAGATTGAGATGCTGTTCCAGCAGCTGGAAGAGCTGGGGGTTGACGGCATCCTGGTAGCGCCCGGTTTCAGCTATGAAGCGGTTGAAGAAGAAAAGCAGTTCCTGGTACGCTTGGAGATTGAAAAGAAGTTCCGTCAGGTCTACGAGATGAGCAAGAAGCACCGCTTCTGGTCAACGCCGATGTACCTGCGCTTCCTGAAGGGTGAGAAAAAGCTGCAATGCACCCCGTGGGGCAACCCGACACGCAACCCTCAGGGCTGGAAGGCCCCTTGTTACCTGATCACAGATGGTCACTACCCCACTTTCAAAGAGATGATGGAAAAGGTCAACTGGGAAAGCTATGGCGTGGGCAGAGACCCCCGTTGTGCCCAGTGCATGATGCACTGCGGTTTTGAGCCGACTGTGGTGACCGAAGTGGGCAAAAGCCCTAAAGATATTCTTGAAATGATGCTCTGGAACCTGTCGTAACAACATCACTTTAGTGGTGTATCCTACCATGCGACACATCTGTCTTAGTCTCCTGCTTTTACTGGCCATGACCGCCTTCTGCCCCTATCAGGCAGAGGCGGTCCAGCCTCGTACCCCCCAGTTGCTCTACCCTTCAAGTAAACGGATTGTCATCTTTGTAGCTGATGGCTGAAGCTACTGTACCAAGGCGGAAAGTTATTTCGCCACACGCAATATCCCGTTTGAATCAAGAGATATTCAAAAAAGCCACCAGTTCTACCGTGAATGGCATGACCATTTTAACGGTGATATTGTGCCGTTGATCGTGTTTGATAACGGCAGGCAGGTAGTTGACAGCTTTGACCCACGGGCCATCAAACGGGCACTGAAGGCCATCGGCATTACCTCCATGAACAGGAAAAATCCATAACATGCCAACCATTATTGATACCCACTGCCATATTTACTACGATGATTTCAAGCCCGACTGGGATCAGATGCTTGAACGGGCCGAGACAGCCGGTGTCAAAGGGATGATTGTGGTTGGCGCTGATGCAGTATCCAGCCAGCAGGCAGTTGAAATAGCTGCCAGCCATCCAACCATCTTCTGCACCGTGGGTATTCATCCCCATGATGCCCAAGGGGTTGATGAAGCCACCATCACAGCACTGGAAGAACTGGCGCGGACCACACCAAAGTGTGTGGCCATTGGCGAGATCGGCCTGGACTTCTTCAAAAACCGATCCCCCCGTGAAGATCAGGAACGGGTCTTCATGCGTTTCCTGCAGATGGCAAAAAAACTGGATAAACCGGTGGTGATCCATGACCGTGATGCCCATGCAGAAACCCTGGCCATGATCAAGGAAGCCGGTGTTACCAAGGGCGTGATGCACTGCTTTTCCGGTGATCTGGCCTTTGCCCGGCAGTGCCTTGAGCAGGGCCTGTACCTCTCCATACCCGGCACCGTCACCTACCCCTCCAATGAGCAGTTGCGGGAGGTGGTGCGTAACGTACCGCTTGAGCGTCTGTTGCTGGAGACTGATTGCCCCTATCTCTCACCCGTTCCCCATCGTGGCAAACGCAATGAACCAGCCTACACCCGCATCACCGCAGAAAAGGTGGCTGAACTGCGCGGCCTGACTGTTGAGGATGTGGGACGGATCACCACCATGAATGCCGGTCGGCTGTTCGGTATCCCGCTATGGGATGAATCAACCAAGATCGCCTACCGGATCCGCAACTCGCTCTATCTGAACATCACCAACCGCTGTTCAAACCACTGTACCTTCTGCCCTAAGTTTGATGAATTTACGGTTAAAGGGCATAACCTGCTGCTGGATCATGAGCCGGGCTTTGAAGAGGTGATGGCAGCCATTGGCCAGCCAAAGGATATTGATGAGGTGGTGTTCTGCGGCTTTGGAGAATCACTGCTGCGGCTGGATCTGGTCAAACAGGTGGCACAGGCCCTGAAACAGCGGGGCTACCCGATTAGAATTAACAGTGATGGTCAGGCCAACCTGGCCCACGGACGGAACATCCTGCCGGAACTGGCCGGACTGGTTGACAGCATCTCCATCAGTCTTAATGCAGCTGATGCCGCAACCTATGGCAGGCTCTGCAACACACCGTTCGGAGAGTCTGGCTGGCAAGGGGTTTGCGATTTCCTGCGGGAGGCGACTCGCTATATCCCGGATGTAACCGCTACTGCCGTCACCATCCCTGGTATTGATATTGAGGCCTGCCGCAAGGTAGCTGAGGGGCTTGGGGTGAAGTTCAGGGTACGGGAGTACGCTGAGGTAGGGTAACATCCCCCCTGGCAAGGGGGGAGTGAGGGGAGTTAAAGCCCTTTTTGCTCCGCCAGATGTTCCTCATAGATCCGCTTCAGGTAGGTGTGAGAAACCGTTTTCTTAAACTCTTGCTTAAAGTGATCTGACAACTGTCGCCATGACAGTTTTTCCTTTTCCCGCAACCGGACCAGCTCATCCAGGTAGTTTTTTTCCAAGGCTGCCCGCAGCCGTTTTTTATACGGCTTATGCTCACGGATCTGAGGTGACACCTGCGGCGCCTGCTCTATCCAGATCTGTTTCAACACCGCCAGAAAGGCGGCATAGCCAGCCTCCCCGCCCCGACTGGGGGCCACTCTGCCCAACGTCAGCCATTCCTTAAACAACTCACGCTGCCTACGATGCACTTCTACCCGTAGTTCTTCATCAAGGCGGGCATACAGTTCACCAAGTGCTGCACGCTGCTCAGCGTTCAGACCGGTTAGCAGTTCTATACTGCGCTCATCGTACATGGTATCAGTAGGTCATGCTGGCGGCATTCAGCAGACCGATGGCAACCGAGAAGAAGGCCAGCAGTGTGGCAGAAGCAACCTGATTATCTTCAATCTGCTTGACCAGATCCTTGAAAATGACCCGAACAGCAGAGAATACCAGGATCTGCACCACCATGGCCACCAGGGCCCAGGTCAGCATATCCAGAAAACCGACACTGTGGGTGATGGCGCTATGCAGCGGCAGTACAAAGCCGATAAAGGCACCGCCAAAACTGATGGCAGGAGCGGTTTTACCTTCCCGCACCAGTTTCAGCTCATCATAGGGGGTAACCTTGCAGTAGATGGCGCAGAAAACCAGCAGAAAGCCCAGCGCTGCCACAAAATACTTGGCAAAATCAATCAATCCTTGAAAAGAGTCCAGTTGCAGTCCGTTCATGAGTAGCCTCCGTTAAGTCTGATACTGAATAAAATCAGGTAAAGTAATGGGGTAAAAACCGGCTGGCATTGGTGGTGACCAGTTGTCGATCCTCACGGATGCCGATACCTGCTGATTCGCCTGCCACAATCCAGGAGCCGATCACCGGATAATTGCCGTCAAAGCAGGGAATGGCTGCCAGCTGCTGGTAGACCAAAGCCTTGCCGCCATAGCTGCCTTCAACCTCATGCACCTGACCGTTGCGATGCACGGTTACATTTTCCCCTTCACGGGAGAGCAGTGGCTTGGTGACATAGTTGTCTCTGAACGGACCGGCTTCAAAACCGGCCCGCAGCAGATTCTCGTGCCCTTCAAACAGCTCCCACATGATTGCCAGCAGCCCCTTGTTGGACAGCAGCATCTTCCAGGCCGGTTCAATCAACCGCATCCGGGCTGTTGCCAGTTTACGGCCAAAATACTCATTCACCAGCCATTCCCAGGGATACAGCTTGAACATGAGGTCAATCGGGCGGTCATCCAGATCAACATAGCGACCTTCCACCTCTTCAAAACCGATATCGTTCATAAACAGCTGTGACGTGGTCAGCCCGGCCTGAATGGCGGTATCCCGCAGATATTCAAGGTTGCCAAAATCCTCCGCTGCATCAGCCACGCAGGCAAAGTGGACGGTTGAGGAGATCTCCATCCCCTTCCATGCCTCAATCAGACGTTCATGGATTGAGTTGAACTGATCAGCATCAGGATAGAGGTCTTTGAGCCAGAACCACTGAATCACACTGGCTTCCAGTAAAGATGTAGGGGTATCAGCATTGTATTCCAGCAGCTTCGGTGGCGATTGGCCGTCATAGGCAAAGTCAAAACGACCATACAGGGAAGGTTCATCCTTGTCCCAGGAATCAACAATCAGCGGCACCGCGTGGGCCGGAATCTGCAGCTTGTCAAACAGGTCTTTGTCTATTACATGCTGGGCTGCCTCAATGCAGCGTTCCTGCAGCTCATTGGTGGCATTTTCCAGCAGATCAATTTCTGCACTGTCAAAGCGATAACAGGCCGTCTCATCCCAATACGGCTCATCATCAATGGTGTGATAGGCCATCCCCTGGGATTCAACACTCTGTTGCCAGTTTATGCGAGGCGGACGGACAATCCGTTGCATCTCACCTAGCCCCCGAAGGAAGAATGGAAGGAGGAGAGACTGCCAAAACCACCCCGCGAGACCGATACCGTCCGTATGGAACGGCTGCCCTGACCGGCATAGGTACGCCCGGAGGTAAAACGGGGGCCATAAAAATAACCATGACTGTAGTTACGATCTCCCTGCTTCATCTCTTCGCAGTTTTTAGGATCATTACCCCAATCATCCAGACAGTCCTGTTTGTTTTTATAGACATGCCGATCATCCTTCTTACCACAGCCACCAAGGGCCAGCATGCCGCCAATCAGAACCAGGGATATCTGCAGGGTGCTTCGTCTGCGCATAGGTCGCTCCAACAGATGAAATTGCCAACCGGTTTGCATTCAGCTGACTATCGGGTATAGATATACCAGTAAACGGTATTCCTGCAAGGGGTTGGAACAGTTAATTATGAAAAAAGCTCTCTGTTTTACCACCATTGAACATACTGCGGTCCGATGCAACCTCTGCCGACACCACTGCACCATTGCTGAAGGTGGTCGGGGCATCTGCCGGGTACGGGAAAACCGGTCTGGACAGCTCTACTCACTGGTTTCTGGTCTACTTGTGACGGAACATATCGATCCTATTGAGAAAAAACCGCTTTATCACGTCCTGCCCGGTTCACGCAGCTACTCCATAGCATCTGTGGGCTGTAACTTCCGCTGCCAGCATTGTCAGAATGCCGATATTGCCCAATACAATGATCAGGGCACCGGCCGGATGCCTGGCCGCCCGACTCCATCAGCTGAGCTGGTACAACGTGCTGTTGCAGAAGGCTGTCGTTCCATTGCCTACACCTATACTGAACCAACGGTCTGGTTTGAGTACGCCCTGGCAACCGCACGTCTGGCAGCAGAAGCCGGTCTCTACAACATCTTTGTCACCAATGGCTACATCAGCACGGAGGCACTGGGGATGATCGCACCGGTGCTGCACGCTGCCAATATTGACCTGAAGGGGTTTACCAACGACTTTTACCGACGTGTCTGCGGAGCGCAGCTGAACGCGGTACTGGACTGCATCAGAGAATATCGGAAACGCGGCATCTGGATTGAGATCACCACACTGGTGATACCAGGAGAAAATGATGATGCAGAACAGTTGAACGGCATTGCACGTTTTATTGCCGATGAGCTTGGGCCTGACACCCCCTGGCATGTCTCACGTTTCTTCCCTTGTTATCAGATGCTGGATCATCCCCCTACCCCTGCCAGCTCACTTGAGCGGGCACTGGAGGCTGGTGACCGGGCAGGCCTTCGGTATATCTATGAAGGCAATGTTACCCATGGTCGTGAGCAGACGGTCTGCCCCGGCTGCGGAGCAGTGGTGATTGGACGTAGTGGTTACACGGTTACCAGGCTTAATCTGAAAGACGGTGCCTGCGGCAGTTGTGGCAAACCGGTTGCAGGGATCTGGGAATAAAGAAGCAAGTTTGAAGAGTGAAGTTTGAAGGGTGAAAGAATTGAGGAGTTACCATGTTTGAAAGCATATATGATCTTGCGGTTAACCAGGATGAAGAGCTGCCGTTTCAGTTGCCGGAATGGATCGCCACTGCGCCGTTTGAGGAATTTCTTGGGATGACTATCCGTGAAGCTAAAAACGGTAAGGCGGTGCTGACCATGCCGTTCAAGGCGGCCCTTTGTCAGGGCAAGGGATTGATGCACGGTGGTGCGGTGGTGTCACTGGCTGATACAGCCCTGGCCATGGCAATCAAGAGCCTGCTGCCGGAAGGAACTGATTTTGTGACCATCAAGCTGGGGCTTGAATTTCATGCTTCGGTGCGTTGGGGGCTTGTGCGGGCTGAGGCCAGGGTAATCAGTCAGGATGACCGGGATATTGAGGGGATGACGGAAATTATAACCGAGGAAGGGATCAAGGCAGCCACCTTTAAAGCCACCTTCAGGGTCAGGAAATCAAGACAGATCAGTTGATCCCCAGCCGCTTCATCTTCTCCACCAGGGTGGTACGATTCAGCCCCAACAGGGCAGCTGCCCTGGCCTTTACCCCGTTAGACATCTGGAGCGCCTTGGCAATCATCTTTCGTTCCAGCTCTTCAATGGCAGCCGGCATATCGATGCCTTCCGGTGACAGATCCAGACAGACACCCTTGGGAGGGCCGGAGGCCTCAGTGATCTCAGAGGGCAGATCATCCGGCCCAATGGCATCCTGCTCAGTCAGCGCCACCAGACGTTCCACCACGTTTTCCAGTTCACGTACATTGCCGGGCCAGCGATAACGCTCCAGGGCATCAAGGGCCGGTTTACTGAGGGTCATCAGCGGACGCCCCATCAGATGGCAGAACTTGTCCAGGAAATGACTGACCAGCGGCAGCAGGTCTTCACGGCGATCACGCAGGGGCGGCAACTGCAGCGGAATCACATTCAGGCGATAGAACAGATCCTCACGAAAACTGCCCTGACGGACCTGTTCTTCAAGATCGGCATTGGTGGCGGAGATTACACGCACATCCAGCTTGATCGGCTTGGTGGAACCAACCCGCTCCACTTCCTGCTCCTGCAGTACCCGCAACAGCTTGGATTGCAGATGCATCGGCATGGTGCCGATCTCATCCAGAAAGATGGTGCCGTGATTGGCTGCCTCAAACTTGCCGATCTTGTCCCGCACCGCACCGGTAAAGGCCCCCTTGGTATGGCCAAACAGTTCACTTTCCAGCAGGGTTTCCGGGATAGCGCCGCAGTTAACCGCTACAAAGGCATGTCCCTTGCGACGACCATTGTGGTGCAGCGCCTTGGCCACCAGCTCTTTACCGGTGCCGGATTCACCGAATATCAGCACCGTTGAATCAGTCTTGACGATCCGCTGCATCCGTTCAAACAGCCGCTGCATGGCAGCAGAGCCGCCAATAATGCTGCTGAACTGAAAACGTTCCTGCAACTGTTTACGCAGATAAACGTTTTCCGACAGCAGACGCTGTTTTTCACGGGCCTTGGCAATGACAATCTTTAACTCTTCAAAGTTAACCGGCTTGGTTATGTAATCAAAGGCCCCTTCCTTCATGGCCTGTACAGCTGTTTCTGCCGAGGCATGGCCGGTAATCACCACCACCTCAAGTTCAGGAGCAACCTGACGGATTTCCTGCAGGATCTCAATGCCGTTTTTATCAGGTAGAAACAGATCAACTAGCACCAGATCAGCCCGGCCTTCATGGACCAGCGCCACTCCCTCTGCGCCATTGGCTGCAGAAAATGGTGCAAACCCGGCCTTTCTCAGCAGCAGTTCCATCACCTGCCGACCAGGTTCATCATCATCAATGATAAGAATTCGTGTCAATTCACTCATGCCTGGCATTCCACCCGCACCTGTTTAGTTTCAGCACTATGGCACACTCATCCAAGCTGCTGCAATGATTTCATACTTTACCCAACGCTAATTTATGCTAAGCTGAAACTGATTACAGGGAGCAATCATGAGCGATCAGCCCACACAAACACAGGAAAGCAAGCCGGACGGCCAGCGTTTTTACCACGCACAGACCGGCTATCAACTTATCCTGAGCCTTTCCAAGGATGAGATGGAATGCCGCGCCCACCTTGAAGTGAAGGCAGATGGCACTCCGCCAACCAGGGATGAGCTGTTGGCCTATCTGGCCGCAGATGGTATCAGCATCGGGATTGATGAAGAAGCCATACCGCTCTTGCTGCGTGACGCACGTCCTGGCAAAAGTGCCAACGGGTTACTGGCGGCCGGCATACAACCAATACTGGGCGATGATGGCAAACTAAACTACAGCTTTGATACGTCTGATCAGCCCCCTGCTGAGACAACAGCTGATGAAGATCCTGAAAAGCGCCAGATTGACTTCAGGGCCGTGCAGAAATTCATTAACGTAGATGCGGATCAGGAAATCGGTAGGATACTTCCCCCCACCAGCGGTACTCCCGGCAAGACGGTTCGTGGCAAACCGGTACCATCGGAAGCAGGTAAGCCGCTGATGCTGAAACTGGGGCAGAATGTCCGCTCTGGTGGTGACAATAATGATGTCCTGTATGCCGAGATCCACGGGCGAGTGAAACAGGAAGGCGACACGATTCATATTGTTGAAGAATATGTGGTGGATGGGGATGTTGACTTCAGTGTCGGTAACATCCGTTTTAACGGCTTTGTTGAGGTGCGGGGTGATGTGCTGGACGGATTCCAGGTCAGCGCCAGCAAAGGCCTGAAGATTACCGGCAACGTGGGGGCCTGTCGTCTGATCTCACACGGTAATATTGAATTTTGCGGCATGGATGGCCAGGGCCAGGGTAAGGGTAGCATCCTCTGCGGAGGTACCATCACCGCCCATTTTATCCATGACAGTAGCGTTGAATGCTGGGGCAACATGCTGGTTGATGTTGAGCTGCGCAACTGCAGCGTCCATTGTCGTGGTAGCCTGACCACCGGCCTGCTGGCAGGTGGTGACTGTGTGACCCTGGCAGGACTTGAGGCTAAAAAACTTGGGGCACCATCTGCCGTAAAGACCGTTGTGCATAGTGGCGTGGACTACCACGACCTTGACCGGATGCATATCCTGTTAGAACAACTTGAAGCCTTGCAGGAACAGATTGCAAAGACCAAAGATATGCAGGAAATGACAGCTCTGACCGAGAAAAAACAACAGCTGGGCAGAGTCATTATTGATGTCAGATCCCACCGTCCAGCCGGATCAAATCCAAAGATCAATATCAAGGATCGGATCCATGAAGGGGTAACCATCTATCTGGGAGATGCGGTTGAGGAGTTTTCTGCAGAGCTATCCGGCCCGATCAGCCTGATCGAGAACAGCCGTGATGGCGGATTACGCCGACTGTCCCTGAGTAGTCTGGATATTCAGGCCAGTGATCTTGAAAAGGCCTGGCTTGAAAATGATGAACAAGAACGTCAGGAACGGCTTAAGCAAGAGGCTGCTGAGCGAGAGGCTGCAGAAGCAGAGGCCCGAAAAGCCCTTGATGAAGCTGACCAGGCAGAGCCTGCTGCAGAACCGCCTGCGTCTGACTAATCAGTCACAGCGTTAATCGCCTTTTTAATCCCTTCCATAAGAAACTCCAATTCACCTGCTGTAATAGCCAAGGGTGGAAACAGTACCACCGTATTCCCCAGTGGTCGGGAAAAGATCCCGTACCTGCGGGCTTCCTGACAGACCCTGATACCCCGCTTTTCCTCCCAGGGGTACGCTGCTTTTGTCGCCTTATCCTGCACCAGTTCAATTCCGGCTGCCAGACCACATTGACGCAGATTGCCAACGTGGGGATGGCCATCCAACTGCTGTAGCAAACTCGTTAACTGTTTACTACGCTGTTGCACTGACTCCAACAGCCCGGTTTCTTCAAACAGCTCCAGACTGCGCAATGCAACAGCACAGGCCAGCGGATTACCGGTAAAGGTATGGCCATGAAAGAAGGTCTTCAACTCGGCATAATTACCCAGAAACGCCTGATAGATCTCTTCGGTTGCCAGGGTGGCAGCCAGCGGCAGATAACCGGCACAAAGCCCTTTTGAGATTGCCATGATATCCGGTGTCACCCCCTCCTGTTGACAGGCAAACATACTGCCGGTACGCCCGAAACCGGTGGCCACCTCATCGGTGATCAACAGCACACCGTAACGATCACACAGCTGTCGCACCCTCTTCAGGTACCCGGCAGGGTGTACCAGCATCCCGCCCGCTCCTTGCAGCAGCGGCTCCATCATCATTCCAGCCAGTTGTTCTCTATGTTCAACTATCAACTGCTCCAGCGCATCCAGACAGGCCATGCCACAGGTTGCCGGATCATTCTTACCCATGGGACAGCGGTAGCAATAGGGAGCAGGAGCCTCAATAGTTGAGAACAGCAGCGGCTTGAAGGTGTCATGATAGATCGAGATCCCGCCAACACTCATAGAGCCGATGGTGTCACCGTGGTAGGCATGCTGCAGCCGCAGGAACCTGCTCCGTTGCGGTTCTCCCTTGTGACAGTGATATTGATAGGCCATCTTCAGCCCCACTTCTACTGCCGTGGAACCGTTATCGGAATAAAAGACCTTGCTCAACCCGGCCGGTGCTATCTCAATCAACCGCTTTGCCAGCAGGATTGACTGCTCACCTGCCAGACCCAGCAGGGTTGAATGTTCAAGCCTCGCAGCCTGATCAGCCAGCGCCTTGTTCAAGGCAGGATGACTGTGCCCATGCACGTTGGTCCACATGGAAGCAACGCCATCAAGATAGCGGTTGCCATCGGAATCAATCAGCCAACTCCCCTCACCCGCCACAATCACAATCTGATCATCTGCCAGCCAGTCCTGCATCTGGGTAAACGGGTGCCAGACATACTGCTTGTCCCAGGCCTGAAGTTGGGCTGTTGGTGCACTTACGGTATTTTTCATGGTATTTGTCCCTGACCTTCACTTGCGAATCTACATAGGTATGCTATAAGCAGCATATGTAAGACCTGCTTTGTCCACTAGCAGGCTTTGAAGAAAATCACATTTTATGGGAGATTTCTGTGCGTCTGGTAGCAATTTTATGCATCGTGGTCACTGTTTCCTTCTCTCACATACTATTGGCAAATGCCGGGACGCCTTCCGGCATTATCAAAGATTTTCAGTTTATCCAGAACGGCCGGGTTATCCAATCAAATTCTGGAGTAGTAACGCTTTCCCGCAGTGCATTCTCAATCCGTTATCGCGGTAAAGGAACAGCACCGTCGGTCTACGCCAGCTTAAACCCGAAGCTCAATACACAGGTCACAGAGTTGCATGATCCCATCGTCTCTTTTGCCGGAACAGGGGCAGCCGCCTACCCGTCGCAGCTCTATGTGGACAACGGTGCCCTTGACCTGTATCAAGGCTGGTCAGCAGCCTTTGACAAGGCATGGGGAACTGTCCAGGGTGACACCGTCCAGACATCGTATGCAACTCTCAGGAACCGTCTTACTACCGAGCCCACCATTATCATGTCCGGCCGGAACTACTCAAATTTTGAGCAGCAGGCAGATGGCAGCTATCTATTTACCGTAAACCGGATTAATGACAGTTTTCCTCCTTTTACCGACGTAACAACATTGCATCTAATACTGTTTGTCGATGACAGCACCTCCACCCGTGACGCCAGTATTTACTTGCTGAACTGGTCACCACTGGTTATTACATTTTCAGGCAGGTAACTCCCGTTTCCACCTAATCAGTTGCGTGAGCACCCCGGTGCCACAATACAATTTTCCCCGGAGAAAAACATGTTAAAGAAGAAAACTGACGACATCGCCCAAGACAAGTTGAAGGCCATGATGGAGATGGCAGCCCTGGTCAACTCATCATATGAACGTTCCGTGATCATGGACCACGCCGTGAAATCAGTCTGTCGCCTGACCGGTGCAGAAGCCGGCAGTCTGCTACTGCTGGACGAGTTTACCGGACATCTGGATTTTGAAGTCGTAACCGGCGGCAAAGAGGAACTGCTGCCGTTTTTCCGGGTACCCAAAGGCCAGGGCATTGCCGGCTGGGTTGCCCAGAATGACCTGCCGATCATTGTACCGGATGTTCAGGCAGATGAACGTTTCTTCAAGTTTACCGACAAAGAACTTGGATTTACCACCCGTGACATGATTGCCGTACCACTGCGGGTTAATGGCGCAGTGATCGGGGTATTACAGGCGATCAACAAAAACTCCGGCGCATTCAGCCATGATGACCTTAAACTGGCCATGGCATTTGCCAACCAGATCGCCCCGGTAATCAACCGCACTGAGAAGGAGCAACCCTGTCCATCAACCGCCAACATATAATCCAATTCCTAATCAAGAATGCTATCAAAGTTGCAAGGATTGAGGCGACGAAGGCGCACAGATAGTACGTTGAGGAGCCGAAGACAAGATAACAAAGAGAGCGCCTTGAGTTGGAATTGGAATAAAGCCTCTTGACTCTCAGCGGGCTGATTAGGTATAGTCTCAAAACTTTGCCAGAGTGGTGAAATGGTAGACACAGCAGACTCAAAATCTGCCGAGGGCAACCTCATGCCGGTTCGAGTCCGGCCTCTGGTACCACATAAGCAATCTGCATCAGCCGATGCCCCAAAAGCCCTTGACAACCCAAGGGCTTTTCTCTTTACTGATTTATAATCAAAAGCCGTTACCAGACTTACTGGAGTTCCAATATGCAAACATGTGCATTGTCGCATATTCAGTATCTGGACCTTTGTTGGCAGTAGCAGTCACTACGCGCTTTTATTGTTTCTGCAATCCGGTGCTCCACCATCAACTCAGTGTGTTACGGGTACTCGACTATGCCAGCCAAAAAACTACTCGGAGAAATACTGGTTAACAAAGGTATCCTCTCACCGGTGACGGTTGAGCGCATGAGCAAGCTGGCCAGTGAGGAAAAAAAGCGCTTTGGCTGGTTCCTTGAAGACAGAGGACTTATTACCGGAAATGAACTTTCTGAGGCACTGGCAGAACAGTTTAATATCAAACACCTGCCCAATATCGCACAATACAGCTATTCCAAACAGCTTCTTGCATTGATTACGCCTGAGACGGCACTTGAATTCAACCTGTTTCCGCTACGCCAGGAAGGTAACAACCTTTTATTGGCAGTAACAGACCCCACCGACATGAAGATGGCAAACAACATTGCCAAGAATCAGGGAATGACAATCATCCCGGCGGTGGTGTCCCGGAAGGAGTTCTTTGCTGCTTTTTGCAAACACTACCTTGGCCGGGAGATACAGAAACCAAAAGAAAAAACCGTTCTCATTGCAGATGATGACAAGCTGACGCGGGAGATGTTGAAGGAGATTTTGACTAACAACGGTTTTCGGGTACTACTGGCCGCTGACGGCATGGAGGCCTACAAGGAGATCGTTGCCAGCCGCCCTCAGGTTGTGCTTACAGATAAAGTTATGCCCAATTTTGATGGATTTCAGTTGATCAAGCTGGTCAAGGCGATTCATGATCTCAGATCAATTCCGGTCATCCTGATTAGCGATAAAACAACCGACGAAGATGAGGCCAGGCTCTTTGAGCTGGGGTTCTTCGATTTCATGAGCAAACCGATCAAGGCGGTCACCCTGGTTTCAAGGGTCAAACGGGCCATGAGCGTATTCGGGGATACAACCGAATCCTGATTCCTGATCCTGCATCAAAAACCAGCTATCACTTATCTGAAACAGTTCTCGCACCGGCTGACATCAACCGCCTGCAGCTCCACTCCACACACAGCGCAGGCATTCAGCCACTCAGGATGTCCAGCTGCAACCGCCCGTGCCTGGGCTTCCAGCCGTTTCACCTCTGCCTCCATCTCATCGTTATACTGACATTCAAACATGCTGATTACCCCAGTTTGGCCTGCACGCTGCTGATCTTGTCTTCCATGGTCTGTTCCCGATCAATGCGGGTCCCCATCTTGATGGTGGTGGTAATACGTGGGGCGCCCATCCCATGCACCACTTCATGGCAGCGTTTGATGGCCGCAAAGACTGCATCCCACTCCCCTTCAATGTTAGTGCCGTAGGCATGCAGCGCCGTCTTCAGCCCTGCCTCGCTCAGTACCTTTTCGCAGGCAGCAATATAGCTGGAGACGGAAACCCCTACCCCCAACGGTACAACACAGAGATCAACCAAGACCTTCATAATGCCCCCATACAGGTAAAATAGTTTGCCAAACAGATCCTGTTGATTACTATCAGATCTGCCTGCAGCTTTACACTGAAAAAATCACGGCCAGGAGTCTAGCATGCCCCGTTACATAGAACCGGTATTCCGTCCGCCCAGTGAAGCCCGCAGCCTGATCTTCCAGATCACGGTGGGCTGTTCCCAGAACCAGTGCAGATTCTGCGGCATGTACAAGGGCAAGCAGTTCCACCTGCGACCTGTGGAAGAGATCCTGACTGAGATCACAGAGCTACCGTCCTCCTATCGGACACGGGTTGAACGGGTTTTTCTGGCTGATGGCGATGCCCTGGTCTATCCGTTTGAGGGGCTTGTCACGATCCTGGATGCGCTTACCAACACCTTCCCCGGTCTGACACGGATCGGCTCATATGCCTCACCCAACAGCCTGACCACCAAGACCGTCGAACAGTTGCAGCTGTTGCGGGAAAAGAAGCTGCGGATTCTGTACTTTGGTCTTGAGTCTGGTAATGACGAGACCCTGCAGCAGATCAACAAGGGTTTTGACAGCAACCGGATGGCTGAGCTGGCGCTGATGGCACGCCAGGCCGGTATGAAGCTGTCAGTTACCGCAATCCTGGGCCTGGCCGGGCGGTCCCGCAGCCTGGAGCATGCCAGAGCCACCGCTGCCTGGGTCAACCGGGTTAACCCGGAGTATTTTTCGCTGCTGACTCTGTTTCATCGCCACAATGAACCGTTTGTCCGTTCACTTGAGCAATGCAACCACCGTGAACTGCTGATGGAGGCACGGGAACTGCTCTGTCATCTGGCACCCCAGCGCACCATCCTGCGTTCAAATCATGTCTCCAACTTCCTGAACCTGGCCGGCAGCTATCCCAAAGACCGGGAGCGTTTAATTGCTGACCTTGACCGGGCCATGGCCCAGGCGACACAACTGCCAGGTTTTATGGATCAGGTGCCGGCCTACGAAGAGGAGTACTACTGATTCCAATTCCAACTCAAGGCGCTCTCTTCGTTGGCTCGTCATCGACTCCTTAACGTACTGCGTGTACGCCTGCGTCGTCGAACTCCTCGCCGCCTTGATATCATCCTTGATTTGAAATTAGAATCCGCCATTACCTGCCAATTTTCTTGAAAAAATATTCATTTTCATATATTTTTACGCATTTGATTTTATTAGCCTATCTAAGGCAGGAAACAGCCCTTGAACCCATTAACCGCACCGCTTGAGGAACAGCTTGGCCGGATTGTGCCAGAACAACTGGGTGATACCGGCTTCTGTCAGGAGCTTGGCATCCGTTACCCGTACCTGGGTGGTTCCATGGCCAAGGGGATCAGTTCAGTTCCCCTGGCAATTGCACTTGGCAAGTCAGGCATGCTGGGATTCTTTGGCGCTGCCGGACTGCCGCTGGCAGCGGTTGAGGCGGCTGTTGACCAGCTGCTGGCCAGCAATGTCCCGTTTGGCTGCAACCTGATCCACTCCCCCCAGGAGCCTGATCTTGAGGCAGCCCTGGCAGAGCTGTACATCCGCAAAGGGGTGCATCTGGTGGAGGCATCGGCCTTTCTGGCCCTGACCCTGCCGCTGGTGCGCTACCGCCTGCATGGCATCCATCGTGCTGTTGACGGCAGCATTGTCACTCCCAACCGGATCGTCGCCAAGGTCTCCCGCGAGGAGCTGGCTGAAAAATTCTTCTCCCCTGCCCCGGAAAAACTGCTCAACAACCTGCTGCAACAGGGACAGATCACTGCTGAACAGGCTGAACTGGCACGTCAAATCCCAATGGCGCAGGATATTACGGCTGAGGCTGATTCCGGCGGCCACACCGATAACCGGCCAGCCCTGACCCTGCTGCCCACCATCCAGTCGGTGGCAGCCCGAATACAGCAGCTGCACAACTACCCGATGACGTTGCGCGTTGGTCTGGGTGGCGGCATCGGCACCCCCCAATCAGCAGCAGCCGCCTTCAGCATGGGCGCTGCCTGGATCATGGTCGGCTCTGTGCATCAGGCCTGCGTTGAATCCGGAACCTCCGATACCGTGCGTACCATGCTGGCAGAGACCCGTCAGGCTGATGTGACCATGGCACCGGCTGCAGATATGTTTGAGATGGGGGTTACGGTGCAGGTGTTGAAGCGGGGCACCATGTTTGCCATGCGGGCAGCCAAGCTGTTTGAGCTGTACCGCAGCCATGACAGCCTTGAGGCGATCCCGGCAGCAGAGCGGGAAAAACTGGAAAAAACCGTCTTTCTGACACCGCTGGAGCAGATCTGGCAACAGACCCGCAGCTTCTTTCTACAGCGCGACCCGCGTCAGGTGGAACGGGCTGAGCGTGAACCAAAACATCGCATGGCACTGGTGTTCCGCTGGTACCTGGGGCAGGCAGCCCACTGGGCTAAGGATGGCGACCCCAAGCGGACCATTGATTATCAGGTCTGGTGCGGCCCTGCCATGGGAGCCTTTAACGAATGGGTCAAGGGCAGTCCGCTGGAAGCGCCTGCCAACCGCCGCGCAGCCTGTGTGGCCCGCAACATTCTGGAGGGTGCGGCAACCATCAGCCGCGCCAACCTGCATCGCTTTACCGGGGGCAGCAGCAGCTCCCAGATGATGAAACCGGAGATCAAGGAGTTTCTCGCGTGAAACAATCAGAACAGGATCGCACCCTTACCACTGCCGGAGCACCACTGGCCATTATCGGCATCGGTTGCCTCTTTCCCAAATCAGAGGACAAGGCCGCCTACTGGGCCACCATCCGTGAAGGCGTGGATGCCATCACCGAGATCCCTGCATCCCACTGGCGCGTGGATGATCTCTATGATCCCAACCCCAAGACCCCGGACAAAACCTACGGCAAGCGGGGCGGTTTTCTGTCTGAAGTGCCGTTTAACCCGATGGAATACAACATCCCCCCCAACTCCCTTGAGGCGATTGACACCTCGCAACTGCTTGGTCTGGTTGCTGCCGGTCAAGCATTGCAGGATGCAGGCTACGGATCAGACAAGCAGTTTGACCGCAGCAAGGTCAGCGTGATTCTGGGGGTCACCGGTGCCCTGGAGATGGTGATTCCGCTGGGCGCCCGTCTTGGTCATCCCCGCTGGCGCGAGGCGTTGAAGGATGCCGGAGTGGCGCCGGATGTGGCAGAGGATGTGGTACAGCGGATTGCCGATTCCTACGTGGGCTGGCAGGAAAACTCCTTTCCCGGCCTGTTGGGTAACGTGGTTGCCGGACGGATCAGCAAGCAGTACGACCTGGGCGGCACCAACTGCGTGGTGGATGCGGCCTGCGCCAGTTCCTTCAGTGCCCTGCATCTGGCCGGTATGGAGTTGACCACCGGTGCTGCTGACATGGTGGTGACCGGCGGGGTGGATACCTTTAACGACATCTTCATGTACACCTGTTTCAGCAAGACCCCGGCCCTCTCAGCCACCGGCAATGCCAAGCCGTTTGATGTGTCTGCTGACGGCACCATCCTGGGCGAAGGTCTGGGCCTGGTGGTACTCAAGCGGCTGGCTGATGCAGAACGGGATGGCGATAAAATCTACGCGGTTGTCCGTGGCATCGGTTCCTCCAGCGATGGCAAGGGTGAGGCGATCTACACCCCCAGTGCCTCCGGCCAGAAAAAAGCGATCCTGAACGCCTGCGCCAATGCCGGGGTTACCCTGGACAGTATCGGCCTGCTGGAGGCCCATGGCACCGGCACCAAGGTGGGTGACGCGGTCGAGGTCTCAGCTGCACGGGAGATCTTTGGTGAAACAGACCGGCCCTGGTGCGCCATCAGCTCGGTCAAGTCACAGATCGGCCATGCCAAGGCAGCGGCCGGATCAGCAGGCCTGATCAAGGCTGCCCTGGCCCTGCACCACCGGGTCATCCCCCCCACCATCAAGGTCACCAAACCACAGGATGAAGTCACTGCTGGCCGCACCCCATTCTACATCACCACCCGCAAACGGCCCTGGATTACCCGCAACAACGTCCCTCGACGCGCCGGGGTCAGTGCCTTCGGGTTTGGCGGTTCCAACTTCCACACCATCCTGGAAGAGTACCGTCCCCTGCAGGAGGCAGCAGAATGGGATGGTTCAGTACAGGTGCTGACCTTCAGCGGAGCTGATGCAGCCGGTCTGACTGCTCAGCTTGCTGGCATTTCTGCTGAGATGGCCTGGAGCGACCTGCGTGGCAAGGCAGCCGCTCTGCGGGCCGGTTTTGATCCAAAGGCCACCTGCCGTCTGGCCCTAACCGTTGAGCGTAGTAGCAACCTTGGGGCGCTGCTGCATACCGCTCAAACCATGCTGGCCAAGCAGCCTGGCTCCAACTGGAGCACCCCGGATGGTATCTGCTATGCCACCGGCAGTGCTGTTGCCCTACCGGGCCTGTTGTTCCCTGGCCAGGGAGCCCAGTATGTGGGTATGCTCCGCGACCTGGCCTGTGCCTTCCCCCAGCTGCTTGACAGCCTCGAGCAGGCTGAAACCACAACACCCGGCCTGAACGACCTGATCTACCCTGCTGATCGCTTTGAGCCGGGGGCAGCCGAGCAACAGGAGACTGAACTGCGTGCCACCCAGATCGCCCAGCCAGCCATTGGCGCAATCAGTCTGGGTGCCCTGCGTCTGCTGGAGGCGTTCGGCCTGAAAGCTGCTGCTGCTGCAGGCCACAGCTATGGTGAACTGACCGCCTTGTGTGCAGCAGGGCTGCTGGATGAACCCTCTTTCCACAGCCTCTCCCGTTTACGCGGTTCCTTGATGGCTGAGGGGACTGGCGATAAAGGCAGCATGCTGGCAGTTTCAGCACCTCTGGCAGCGGTTGAGCAGATGCTGGCTGAAGAAAAGATAAATCTGGTGATTGCCAACCGCAATGCCCCGACCCAGGCGGTCCTGTCCGGCGCAACTGACCAGATCAAACTGGCCGAAGCTGCCTGCAAAAGCCGCAAGCTGACCTGTAAACAGTTGCCGGTTGCTGCTGCCTTCCACAGCCCGCTGGTGGCTGATGCTGCAGCACCGTTTCTGGCCGGTCTGGCTGATATCCAGCTGGGCAATGCCAGCATGCCGGTCTATGCCAACAGCACCGCTAGCCCCTACCCGGCTGAAACTGCTGCCATCAAAGAACTGCTGGCTGGTCAGTTGGCCCATCCGGTTGAGTTTGTGGCCCAGATTGAGGCGATGTACGCTGCCGGGATCCGTTGCTTTGTTGAGGTTGGCCCGGGTGCCCGGCTGTCCGGTCTGGTCAAGGCGATCCTTGGCGACAAAGAACATAGCTGCGTGGCCCTGGACAGCTCCAATGGCAAGCGGAACGGCTTGGTTGACCTGGGACGCTGCCTTGCGCAACTGAGTGTGCTTGGCCTTGAACTTAACCTGCAGCTGTGGGATCAGGGCTATCAGGCACCGGCAGCACCCGCAAAGAAACCGTTACTGGTGGTACCACTCAGTGGCGCCAACTATGTCAAACCCAAGCCCAAGCGGCCAGCAGTTGCACCGAAGCCGGCCAGTGCTGCACAGCCAGCTGCCACGAGCATACCGGTTGTCCCTGCTCCAGTGACTGTTCAGGCAGCCCCGCCGACCGCCTCCCGCGATGCCCTGGCAGAATCGCTGCGAGTGACCCGTGAAGGGATGGCAGTGCTGCAACGGATGCAGGAAGAGACCGCCCAACTGCACCGCCGCTTTCTGGAAGGACAGGAAACCGCCTCCCGCACCATCCAGACCCTGCTTTCCCAGCAGCAGCAGGTCTTGCAGGGTGGTATGGCCCCTCACCCGGCCTTTGGCCACCCACTCCCCGAGGGAGAGGGTGAAAAGAGTCCCTTCTCCCTCGGGGAGAAGGATAGGATGAGGGTAAATCAACCAACACCTGTTGCGCAGCCCCAGCCGGTTCAGCAACAGGTTACTGCACAACCAGCCCCTGTTGCTGCACAGCCGGTCTCCAATGCCATAACCGAGACCCTGCTGGCAGTGATCAGTGAAAAGACCGGCTATCCGATGGAGATGCTGGAACTGTCAATGAGCATGGATGCTGACCTGGGGATTGATTCCATCAAGCGGGTCGAGATCCTTTCCAGCCTGCAGGAGCGGCTGCCCTCTTCACCAGCCATCGGGCCTGACCAGCTGGGCGTGCTGAACACCCTGGGCCAGATTGCCGACTACCTGGGGGCTGGTGCAGCAGTGGCTGCGCCGGTTTCCGCACCTGTGCAGCGGGTATCCAGCGCAATAACCGAAACCATGCTGGCAGTGGTCAGCGAGAAGACCGGCTATCCGGTTGAGATGCTGGAACTGTCCATGAGCATGGATGCTGACCTGGGGATCGACTCCATCAAACGGGTTGAGATCCTCTCCGCACTGCAGGAACGGCTGCCCACAGCGCCGGTAATCGGTCCTGACCAGCTGGGCGTGCTGAACACTCTGGGCCAGATCGCCGACTACCTGGGGGCCGGTGCAACCCCTCACCCGGCCTTTGGCCACCCTCTCCCAGGGGGAGAGGGTGAAAAGAGTCCCTTCTCCCTCGGGGAGAAGGATAGGATGAGGGCAAACCAGCCGTCAAACATTACCGAAACCATGCTGGCAGTGGTCAGTGAAAAGACCGGTTATCCGGTTGAGATGCTGGAACTGACCATGAGCATGGATGCTGACCTGGGGATTGACTCCATCAAACGGGTTGAGATCCTCTCCGCACTGCAGGAACGGCTGCCCGCAGCACCGGTGATCGGCCCTGACCAGCTGGGCGTGCTGAACACCCTGGGCCAGATTGCTGACTACCTGGGGGCAGGAGCTGCCCCTACAGCTGCAGTTGCTACGGCTGTCAGCGCAGCACAACCAGCAGCGTCAAACATCACCGAGACCATGCTGGCGGTGGTCAGCGAAAAGACCGGCTATCCGGTTGAGATGCTGGAACTGACCATGAGTATGGATGCTGACCTGGGGATTGACTCCATCAAACGGGTTGAGATCCTCTCCGCACTGCAGGAACGGCTGCCCGCAGCGCCGGTCATCGGCCCTGACCAGCTTGGTGTGCTGAACACCCTGGGACAGATTGCCGACTACCTGAGCGCCGGAGCCGCACCGGTTGCACCGCTTCAGGCAGCAGAGCCTGTTCAGCCAGCAGCTGCAGCAGCACCGTCTCAAGCCGTGCTGAACCGCAGCCGGATACAGGCAACGCCGGTTGCTGGCGGTTCTGACACCATCTCCCTGGCGCAAAACGGGGTGATCGTGGTGACCGATGATGGTTCCAGCTTCTCTGCCGAACTGTGCAGTTGCCTGACCAACCAGGGCCACGGCGTGATTCTGACCAAGGTACTGGATATCCTGGAACTGCTGCCCATGGACCAGGTGGCAGGTCTGGTGCTGGTCGCACCGGCAGACGGCACCGACGATGCCTTCCTTAAAAACGGGTTCCAGTTGCTGAAGCAGCTGGCTCCGGGCCTGAAGCGGGCCAGCCGCGAAGGTGGCGCCCTGTTTGCCACCATTTCACGTCTGGATGGCGCCTTTGGCTGCACTGAGGGATCACAGCTGCTTGACCCGCTCTCTGGTGGTCTGGCAGGCATGAGCAAGACCGCCCGCCATGAATGGCCGGAAGTGGCCTGCAAGGCGATTGATCTGGGGATCTTCCCAGACCAGGCTGCTGCTGCACAGGCGGTTGCCGGCGAGCTGTTCCTGAACGGCCCGATTGAGGTGGGGCTGTCAGCAAAAAAGCGGATCAGCCTGTCCCTGCAGGATCTGCCTGAACTGGCTGCAACCGCATCTGCACCGGTCCAGCCGGGTGAACTGGTGGTCATCACCGGTGGCGGACGGGGTGTGACTGCCGGAGCCGCAGTGGCCATGGCAAAGGCCTGGCAACCGCTGCTGGTGCTGCTGGGACGCAGCCCTCTGCCGGAACAGGAACCGGACTGGCTGTTGGGGATGACCGATGAAGCCGCTATCAAACGTGCAATCCTCACCCATGCCACTGAAAAACTGCATCCCCGGGAGATAGAGGAACGTTATCAGGCCACGGTTGCCGGTCGTGAACTGCGGGAAACCATGGCACAGATCCAGGCGGTGGGGGGCAGATCGCTCTACTGTTCAGTGGATATCCGTGACAGTCAGGCCGTGGCTGACCTGCTGGCCGACCTGCGGAAAGAACATGGCCAGATCCGCGGCATTGTACATGGCGCCGGTGTGCTGGCTGACCGCCTGATCGTTGACAAGACCAGAGAACAGTTCAACCAGGTCTACAGCACCAAGGTGGCTGGCCTGCGCTCCCTGCTGGATGCCACCCGCACCGACGACCTACGCTTTATCGCCCTGTTCGGCTCCACCACCGGCCGTCTGGGACGATCCGGCCAGGTTGACTATGCGGTTGCCAACGAGGTGCTCAACAAACTGGCCCAGGCCGAGGCGCGCCGTCGAACAAACTGCCGTTCCCTCTGCCTCAACTGGGGCCCCTGGGATGGCGGCATGGTCACCCCTGCCCTGAAGAAGGTCTTTGCTGCAGAAGGGATCGGCCTGATTCCGCTGGAGGCCGGTGCTGACCTGCTGGTGCAGGAGATCGCCGCACCAACCGGCCCGGTTGAAGTCACGGTGTTGGCCGGTGTCAAAGGGGCCTCTCTGTCCATTGATGCCCCGAAACCTGCTGCACCGCTTAAAGAAGCGCTGCGGCTGACCCTGAACGTGGATGACTTCCCGTTTATCAGCTCCCACGTGATTGACAACAAGGCGGTGCTGCCGATGGCCATGATTGTGGAATGGCTGGCCCACGCTGCCCTGCATGGCAACCCCGGTTTCCGGTTCCACGGTTTCAATGACCTGCGGATCTGCAAAGGGGTGATTATTGACCGTTCTACCCCCTGCACCCTGCAGCTGATGGCAGGCAAGGCCAAACGTCAGGATGCCTTTTACACCGTGCCGGTGGAACTGGTCAGCAGTCTGGGAGAAGGACGCAGCCTGCTGCATGCCCGGGCAGAGATCATCCTGGCAAACAAGCTGCCTGAAGGAATCCGCACTATCAAGGAACTGCCAAGCCACCCCTACAACCAGAGCAGCGCGGTCTATGACCAGCCCTACCTGTTCCACGGCCCTGACCTGCACGGCATTGAGCAGGTGATCGGCTGTTCTGACAAAGGGATTGCAGCACTGGTCAAGGCAGCCCCGCAGCCTGGCAACTGGATCAAGCAACCGCTGCGCAGCAACTGGCTGACTGACCCGCTGGTGGTGGACAGTGCCTTCCAGATGATGATCCTCTGGAGCTTTGAGCGGTTCGGGGCAGGCTCGCTGCCCTCCTTTGCCGGTCGCTACCGTCAGTTCCACGAAACCTTCCCCAAGGATGGCGCCCAGGTGGTGATCAGGGTCACCTCACAGCAGAGCCACAGTGCTGTTGCTGATGTTGAATTCCTTGAGCGGGCAAACGGCAAGCTGATTGCCCGTCTGGAAGGATACGAATGCGTGATTGACGCCTCGCTGCAGCAGGCCTTCCAGCGTAATCAGTTGCCACAGGCCGGACAATCGGCTGCCCTGGTAGCGGCCTGATGCAGGATTACAGCAGCACGGTTGCCATAGTCGGGATCGGCGCGCTCTTTCCTGATGCCCCGGATCTTGCCAAATACTGGGAGCTGATCCGTAGCGGGCGCAGTGCTGTCCGTGAGGTGCCTGCAGGACGCTGGCAGGTCACCCCGGAAGAGATCTTTGACCCGGAGGTGGGCAAGCAGGATCACCTCTATACCACCCGTGGCTGTTTTCTGGACCAACCCCCGCATCTGCCGGAGCTGGATGGCCTTGATCCCCTGTTTCATGTTCTGGTTAGCGCAGGCAGAAAGGCCTTTAGCGACTGTCAGACCGCAGACCTTGACCGTTCCCGGGTCGGGGTTATCATCGGTAACCTGGCCCTGCCGTCCGAGACCTCTTCGTTGCTGGCCCGTAACTGGCTTGGCCGCAGCTTTGAAGAGCAGGTAACCGGCCAGGCATCTGATCCGATCCCCACCTCTCCGCTCAACCGTTATCTGGCCGGTCTTCCGGCCGGCGTACTTGCTCAACAGCTGGGTCTGGGCGGCATCACCAACACCCTTGATGCAGCCTGCGCCTCTTCGCTGTATGCCATCAAGCTGGCCATGGATGAACTACTCTCCGGCCGTGCCGATGCCATGCTGACCGGCGGTCTTTCCCGGCCAGACCCGCTCTACACTCAGATGGGATTCAGCCAGCTGCGTGCCTTGTCAAAGCGGGGGGTCTGTTCCCCCTTTGATGCTGCTGGCGATGGCCTGTTAACCGGCGAAGGTGCCGGTATCTTTGTCTTAAAACGGACCAGTGATGCCGTGGCTAGTGGCGACCGGATCTACGGCATCATCCGGGCTGTGGGGCTGTCCAATGATGTGGGCGGTAGCCTGCTGGCACCGATGTCGGAAGGGCAGTTGCGGGCCATGCAGGCCGCCTATCAGCGGGCTGGCTGGCAACCACAGGATGTTGACCTGATTGAATGCCATGCCACCGGCACCCCTGTTGGTGATGCGGTGGAGGTGGCCAGCCTGAAGGAACTCTGGCAGGGTAGTAAGACCCGGCAGAGCTGTGTGATCGGCTCGGTCAAGTCCAACATCGGCCATTTGCTGACCGCTGCCGGGGCAGCTGCCCTGACCAAGGTGCTGCTGGCCATGCAGCATACAACCCTGCCCCCCACTGCCAATTTCAAATCCCCGCAGCCTGGTATGCAACTGGAGCAAAGCCCGTTCAAGGTGCTGACCCAGGCAGAGCCGTGGCAGCGCCGTGGCGAAACCATCCCCCGCCGTGCTGCAGTCAGCGCCTTTGGCTTTGGCGGCATCAATGCCCACCTGCTGGTAGAAGAGTGGTTACCCCCTCACCCGGCCTTTGGCCACCCTCTCCCAGAGGGAGAGGGGCAAGCGTACCCTTCTCCCTCTGGGAGAAGGGAGGGGATGAGGGCAGCACCGACCTCAGAACCAATCGCAATAGTTGGCATGGATGCCTCCTTTGGTCCCTGGCAGGGGCTGCAGGCAGTGCAGCAACGGGTGCTTGGTGGCAGCAGCAATGCCGTGCCACCAAGCCGCCCCAACAAACGCTGGTGGGGTGTTGAACAGCGGGCCTGGTTTAAACAGCAGGGACTTGACCGGACACCGTTTAGCGGCTGGTTTATGGAGCAGATCAAGGTCAGCAGCAACCGTTTTCGTATCCCCCCCAAAGAGATGGAGGAGATGCAGCCCCAGCAGTTGCTGATGCTGCAGACCGCTGCCAATGCCCTGCAGGATGCAGGCCTGGACAAACAGGACAACCCCGGAACCGGGGTGATGATCGGGATCGCCTTTGACCTGAACAGCACCGGTTTTTCCCTGCGCTGGCCCATGCAGCAACAGGCCAAAGGCTGGGCCGTTAAACTGGGGAGAAACCTGACCGAAGCTGAGTTGGCAGACTGGACAGCCAGGCTGCGGGACAGTATCAGCCCTAGCCTGAACGCCAACCGCACCATGGGCAGCCTGGGCAACATTGTGGCCAGCAGGATTGCGCGGGAGTTCAAGATCGGCGGCCCCAGCTTTACCGTTTCCAGTGAAGAAAGCTCCGGCATCCGTGCCCTGGAAACCGCTGTCAGGATGCTGCAGCAACATGAGCTGGATCAGGCCGTGGTCGGTGCGGTTGATCTGGCCGGTGATCTGCGGGCAGTGTTGGGACAGCATGCCGTACATCCGTTTTCCCCCAGCGGCCAGTGCCGCCCCTTTGATTGCGCAGCTGATGGTACAATCATTGGTGAAGGTGCCTGTGCCTTTGTGCTGAAGCGGCTTTCCGATGCAGAGGCTGACGCTAACCGGATCTATGCCGTGATCCGCGGTATCGGCTCCAGCAATGGTACTTTGGATACTGCTTACTCTAACGCCCTGCAACGGGCCTATCAGGATAGCGGTATTGCCCCTGTAACCGTGAGCCTGCTTGAGGCCGCTGCTGATGCCAATCCGGATCAGGACCGGCTTGAGGCAGAGGAGCTGACCCGTTTTTTTGCTGACGCTACAGCTGATGCAACCGTGGTCGGCAGTGTCAAAGGGGCTATCGGCCATACCGGCGCCGTATCCGGCCTGGCATCTCTGCTGCGGGGCTGTCTTGCCCTGTATCAGGAGATCATCCCGGCCAGCACCGGCACAGAAACAGCCTGCCCGGAACTGGCCAAGGGACCGCTGCAGCTGGTAACCAGCCCCCGTTACTGGCTGCGTAACCGCGAAGATGGCCCACGCCGGGCCGGTGTATCGGTCTGCGGCATTGATGGGTCCTGCAGCCACGTGGTGCTGGAAGGCTGGGATCAGCAGCCTGCTACGGATGCTACCAGACGGCATGCGCCGTTAGGTCCGTGTCAGGAGCTGCTCTTTCCGCTGGTTGCCAACAGCAGTGCGGAGCTGTCAGCAGAACTGGACCTGTTGCAGCAGCGCTGCCGCGCCACTGCCGGCAGCGGCCTGGGGCTGGCAGGGCTGGCATCTGAATATTGCAGCAGGATCACCCAGCAATCAGTACAACCGCAGGGGATGGCACTGGTGGCAGCTGATGCGGAACAGCTTGAGCAACTGATTGAACAGGGCCGGCAGACCCTGCAGCAGGATACTGAATTGGTTGAGATACCTCCTGCCCTGCGGGACCGGCTGTTCTACAGCAGAGAACCGTTGGCTGGCCAGGGACGGATCGCCTTTGTGTTCCCCGGTTCCGGCAATCATTACCCTGCCATGGCCAGAGACCTGTTCTGCTGCTGGCCCGGGGTGCTACGACATCAGGACCAGGAAAACCGCCGGCTGAAAGACCAGTTCCAGCCGAACCTGTTCTGGGCAGACACACCGCAAGAACAGCTCAATGACAACCACCGTGCCGTGATCTTCGGCCAGGTGGCCACCGGCTGCGGGGTCAGTGACCTGGTACGCAGTTTCGGTATCAGCCCCACCAGCGTGATCGGCTACAGCCTGGGTGAATCAGCCGCCCTGTTCTCCACCCGGACCTGGGTGGATCGCGACCTGATGTACAGTCGGATGCAGGAATCAACCCTGTTTACCCATGACCTGGCTGGTGAGTGCCGGGCAGCCAGGGCCGCCTGGGGGCTTCCTGATGACCAGCAGGTCAACTGGAGCCTGGGGGTGGTGATGGCCCCGGCTGATCAGGTGCGGGCACAGATCAGTGCATTGTCGCGGGTTTATCTGCTGATCATCAACACCCCTGATGAATGCGTGGTGGGTGGTGACAGCGCTGCAGTACGTGAGCTGGTCAACCGTCTGGGCTGCCATTTCTTCCCGCTCTATGGTGTAACCACCGTGCATTGCGAAGTGGCTCAACCGGTGGCAACCCCGTACCATGACCTGCACCTGTTTACGACCAACCCGCCCCAGGGGGTGACCTTCTACAGCGGTGCCAAAGGTGACCGCTTTGAGCCGACCCGCGAAAACTGTGCCGCAGCGATCCTGGATCAGGCATTGCACGGGATTGACTATCCGGCCACCATTGAGGCTGCCTACCGTGATGGCGTACGCCTGTTCCTTGAAATGGGGCCCGGCAACTCCTGCAGCAGGATGATCAGCCGGATTCTTGAAGGCCGCCCGCACCTGGCCCGTTCTGCCTGTTTCAACAGCCAGGATCAGGTCCTGACCCTGCTGCGGCTGCTGGGCAGCCTGATTGCCGAGCGGGTGCCGCTGGACCTGTCGCTACTCTGCATGGCTGAGCCCCTTGCAACCCAGGTCACAAGCAACAGCCCGCAGGTCAGGCTGACAATTGGCGGCAAGCCGTTTAATCCGCCGCAACTACCTGTGGCCAGTACACCATCCAAACCGCCAGCCAGCTTGGTTGTTGCGCCTCAGCCAGTACCACCGCTACAGGTGACACAACAACAACAAAGCAGTAGTGCTATCCTGCTGCAGGAGTTCAGCCAGGCCCAGGCAGCCCAAATTGCGGCCCACGAGGCGTTCTTAAACCTCAGCAACAGCCTGACCCAATCCATGGCACAGGCCCTGGCACTGCAGGCCAGCCTGCAACAGACGCTGGGTGATGATGCGCCGCCTGCTGAACAACAGCAGTATCAACAACAGCCAGCACAGCAGTTAAAACCAACAGAGCCGCTCTGTGCCTTTAACCGTGAGATGTGCATGGAATTCGCCATCGGCTCGGTGGCCAAGATGCTGGGACCGCAATTTGCCGAGGTGGATAGCTTCCCCACCCGGGTACGTCTGCCGGATGAGCCGTTGATGCTGGTGGACCGGATTATCCGGGTTGAGGGCGAGCCGCGCTCCATGACCCATGGTCGGGTGATTACTGAACATGATATCTTCCCCCATGCCTGGTACCTGGATGGTGGTCGCATTCCCACCTGCATCGCAGTGGAGGCTGGTCAGGCGGACCTGTTCCTGTCCGGCTACCTGGGAATCGACTTCATCACCAAGGGGTTGGCGGTCTATCGCCTGCTGGATGCGGTGGTGACCTTCCACCGTGGTCTGCCCGGTCCTGGCGAGACCATTCACTATGATATCAGGATCGAACGGTTCTTTCGCCAGGGAGACACCTGGCTGTTCCGCTTCTTCTTTGAGGCAACCGTGGCTGGTGAGCCGCTGCTCTCCATGCGGGACGGCTGCGCCGGGTTCTTCTCATCAGCAGCCCTTGAGGCTGGCAAAGGGATTGTCAGACCACTGGTTGATCCGCGTCCGACAACAGGCGTGAGACCGGCTGACTGGCAGGATCTGGTGCCTCTGAAACGGGAAGGGTTCTCGGCTGAGCAGTTGGACAAACTGCGCCAGGGTGATCTGGCCGGCTGCTTTGGTCCCTTGTTCAGCGGGCTGGCCATCAAGCATCCCTTGACTATTCCCGGTGGCAGAATGCGTTTGGTACACTGGGTCAATGAGATCATCCCCCATGGTGGGCGCTACGGTCAGGGGATGATCAGGGCAGAGGCAGATATTCACCCGGATGACTGGTTCATCACCTGCCACTTCGTGGATGACCGGGTCATGCCCGGCACCCTGATGTATGAGTGCTGTATGCATACCCTGCGGATTCTGCTGCTGCGGATCGGCTGGGTGGCTGAGGCAAACAGTGCGGTCTGGGAACCGGTGCCGGGTGTGGCCAGCAAGCTCTGCTGCCGCGGCCAGGTGCTGGAGACAACCAAGGTGGTTACCTATGAGGTCACCATCCGCGAGATCGGCTATCGACCGGAACCGTATGTGATTGTGGATGCCCTGATGTATGCTGATGGCAAGCCGATTGTGGAGATCACCAGCATGTCGGCCCGCCTGACCGGAACCACCAGACAGCAACTTGAACAGCTCTGGCAGGGACGCAACAGCAGTCCGGTCAGCTATATCAAACCAGCTGTTTATACAAAAGAGCAGATATTAGCTTATAGCAACGGTAATCCCTCAGAAGGGTTCGGCGACCGCTACCAGGTCTTTGACCAACAGCGCAAAATTGCCCGTCTCCCCGGCCCGCCGTTCCAGTTTATGGACCGGGTAACCGCAGTCACTGGTGAACCATGGCAGATGAAAGCCGGAGCAGCAGCCGAGGCCCAGTATGACCTGCCGTCTGATGCCTGGTTCTTTGGGGTGGAACGTCAACCCCGCATGCCGTTCTGCGTGTTGCTAGAGGCAGCCCTGCAGCCCTGCGGCTGGCTGGCAGCCTATGTGGGCTCTGCCCTGACCACCCCCAATGATATCTCGTTCCGCAACCTGGGCGGCAGTGCCATCCAGCACCGCCCGGTGACCCCGGATAGCGGCACCCTGACCTGCTGTGCCACCATGACCAAGGTAGCCACCAGCGGCGGCATGATCATCCAGGAATTTGATTTCAGCGTGGCTGACCAGAATGGTTTGATCTACGAAGGGCAGACCATGTTCGGCTTCTTCTCCAAAGAAGCACTGGCGCAGCAGGTCGGTATCCGCGATGCCCAAACCTACCAGCCGTCAGAGGCGGAAACTGGCCGTGGCCGCAGCCTTGACTACCCAACCAACGCACCGTTCCCGGACAAGCAGTTGCGGATGATCGACCGGATCGAGCTGTACATTGCCGATGGTGGTCCGGCTGGGCTGGGGTATCTGCAGGGAATCAAGCAGGTTGATCCTGATGAATGGTTCTTTAAGGCACACTTCTATGAAGACCCGGTTACCCCTGGCTCCCTTGGGCTGGAGTCATTTCAGCAGTTGCTCAAGTTTGCGGCTGTTGAACGCTGGGGCTGGCAGGAAGGCACGATTATCTCCAGCGTGGCCCTGCAACAGAAGCACCGCTGGCTCTACCGTGGACAGGTGGTGCCTTCCAACAAACAGGTCCGGGTTACTGCCTGGATCACTGCCGTTGATGATCAGCAGCAGCTGATGACTGCCAGTGGTTTCCTGGCCGTGGATGGCAAGCTGATCTATCAGATGATTGATTTTACCGTGAGAATGGAATCCATACTATGAAGTATCAGAAGGTTGTGATTGAGGCGTTGGAATACGAACTGGCGCCGGTGGTGGTTTCCAGCAGTGATCTTGAGGCACGACTGGAGCCGCTCTACCGCGAACTGCGGATCGCACCGGGGCAACTGCAGGCCTTGACCGGTATCCGTGAGCGGCGCTGGTGGGAGCCGGGCTACCCGCTGTCCCATGGCGCCATCATGGCCGCCCGCAAGGCGCTGCTCAGCTCCGGCATTGCCGCCAGCGAGATCGGTGCTTTGGTCTACACCGGTGTCTGCCGTGAACAGTTTGAACCGGCCACCGCCTGCCGGGTGGCCGACGGCCTGGGGATCAGCGGTGATGTGGCGATCTTTGACCTCTCCAACGCCTGTCTGGGGGTTCTGAACGGCATTCTGGATATGGCGAACAGAATAGAACTGGGCCAGATCAAGGCCGGTCTTGTGGTCTCCTGCGAATCAGCCCGCGAGATCAATGAGGTCATGATAGCCAAGATGCTGGAAGAGCGCAACATGCAGCATTTTGCCCATTCCCTGGCCACCCTGACCGGTGGTTCCGGCGCTGTAGCCGTACTGCTGACCGATGGTTCATTTGGCAGCAACGCCCCCCACCGGCTGCTGGGCGGTATCACCAAGGCAGCTCCGCAGCACCACAACCTCTGCCTGTGGGGTGTAGGACCGGACGGCAGGGGTGGCTATCAGCAGTCCATGGCCACAGACGGGGTCAATGTCATGAACCATGGTGTTGAACTGGGACGCCGTACCTGGGAGGCGTTTCTGCCCCATGTGGGTTGGAAGGCGGAACAGGTTGACCGGGTGATCTGCCACCAGGTCGGTTCAGCCCACCAGAGTATGATCCTGAAGACCCTGGGAGTGCCAGCTGACAAGGACTTCACCACCTATGAGTTCCTGGGCAACATGGGCACGGTATCCCTGCCGCTGACCGCCGCTCTGGCTGTTGAACGGGATATCCTGCTAGCGGGCGACCGTGTTGCATTTCTGGGAATCGGCAGCGGGCTGAACTGCATGATGCTGGGGATTGAATGGTAATTTAACCTAAATCATGTTCACCGCAGAGGACGCAGAGGAACACAGAGAAAAACGTTTTGAAAGATTTTGATATTCCTCTGAGCCCTCTGTGTCCTCTGTGGTAAATGTTTTTGATATGTATTTTGAAAGGCTCTAATTCTAGTAATGACCCCTAATCTGGCAAAAGAATTTCCGTTTAAGAATAACTACCTCGACCTGGACGGTCTTAAGTACCACTACCTGGATGAAGGCCAGGGGCCGACAGTAGTGATGCTGCACGGCAATCCCTCCTGGTCGTTCTACTACCGTAATCTGGTCAAGGAGCTTTCCAATCGCTTCCGTTGCATTGTACCGGATCATATCGGCTGTGGCCTGTCTGACAAACCGGGGGATGATCGCTACGACTACACCCTGCCCCGGCGGGTGGATGATCTGGAGCAGTTGCTGGACAACCTGCAGCTGAACGAGAAGATCACCCTGGTGGTGCATGACTGGGGCGGTATGATCGGCATGACCTATGCCGTGCGCCACGCGGAGCGGATTGAACGGCTGGTGATCCTGAATACCGGCGCCTTTCCATTGCCCAAGGCCAAGCCGTTTCCCCTGGGTCTGAAGATCTGTCGCGACACCTGGCTGGGCACCCTGCTGGTGCGGGGCTTCAACGCCTTCAGCCGAGGTGCTGCCCGAGTGGGCTGCAAAGAGAATCCGATGTCTGCAGAGCTGCGGGCCCTGTACGAACTGCCCTATGACTCCTGGCAGAACCGGATCGCCACCCTGCGCTTTGTACAGGATATCCCGCTGCAGCCGGGTGACCGTAACTATGACCTGATCTGCGCTGTCTCGGACGGCATCAACCAGTTTGTTGGTCTGCCGATGCTGATCTGCTGGGGTGAGCTTGATTTTGTCTTTGATCACCACTTCCTGGCTGAATGGCAGACCCGTTTTCCCAAGGCAGAACTGCATCGTTTTCCGCAGGCCGGGCATTACATCCTGGAAGACCGCAAGGATGCCGTGATACCGTTGATCAGCGAATTTATGGACCGGGCCGGTCTACCAGCGTGAACACCATGCTGACTCCCGCTTTCGTCAATATTGCAGCACACCTGCCCAGGATGGCGCAGCTGCAGCCGGATACCACGGCGATCATCTTTCCCAGGGACAATCAGCGTCTGACCTTTCAGGAGCTTGATCGCCTCTCTGACCGGATCTGCCACGGCCTGACAGCCAACAACATCAGCCAAGGCACCCGCACCGTGCTGATGGTCACCCCTTCGCCGGAGTTCTTCGCGTTAACCTTTGCCCTGTTCAAGGTAGGGGCAGTGCCGGTACTGATTGATCCAGGCCTGGGGATCAAAAATCTGAGGTCCTGCCTGGCTGAGGCTCAACCGAGCGCCTTTATCGGCATACCCACGGCACAAATTGCCCGCCTGCTGTTCGGCTGGGCAAAGCAGAGTCTTAAGACCATCATCACCGTTGGTCCACGTCTGTTCTGGGGCGGAAGCACTCTGAACGCACTGATCAAGGCATCCCCTGACACCCCGTTCAGACCAGTAGAGACGGCTGCAGAGGATCAGGCAGCCATCCTGTTTACCAGTGGCAGCACCGGCCCTCCCAAGGGCGCAGTCTACAGCCATGGCAACTTCAGCGCCCAGGTTGAGGCCTTAAAGCAGGTCTACAGAATCCAGCCCGGTGAGATTGACCTGCCCACCTTTCCGCTGTTTGCCCTGTTTGCCCCGGCCCTGGGTATGACCGCCGTCATCCCGGAGATGGATTTTACCCGGCCCGGTTCGGTTGATCCGCAAAAGATCATTTCTGCCATCACCAGTCACAAGGTCACCACCATGTTCGGCTCGCCAGCCCTGATCAACCGGGTTGGCCGTTACGGTGCCGAGCGGGGTATCAAGCTGCCGACCCTGCAGCGGGTGATTTCAGCAGGAGCACCGGTTCCGGCTGTTGTGTTGGAGCGCTTCTCGCAAATGCTTGCTGATGGTGTGGAGATATTTACTCCCTATGGGGCCACCGAGTCTTTGCCGGTCTGTTCCATCGGAAGCCGCGAGATACTGGGAGATACCCGCGCTGTTACCGAGAACGGTGGCGGGGTCTGCATCGGTAAGCCGGTTGACGGTATACGGGTTGAGCTAATCAGGATCAGCGATGACCCGGTCGCAGCCTGGAGTGATGATCTGCGTGTTGCACCGGGTCAGGTAGGCGAGATTGTGGTACAGGGTCCACAGGTGACCCGTGGCTATTTTCAGCGACCCGAAGCAGATCAGCTTTCCAAAATCAGCGACCCATCCGGCGGTTTCTTCCACCGTATGGGGGACCTGGGCAGGCAAGACAGCCAGGGCAGACTCTGGTTCTGCGGCCGCAAATCCCACCGGGTTGAAACTCTGCATGGTCCGCTATTTACCATTCCGGTTGAAGCGGTCTTTAACACCCATCCGGCAGTCTATCGCAGCGCCCTGGTCGGCATCGGCCCCAAAGGCAGCCAGCAGCCGGTCATCTGCATTGAACCGGAACAGGGGGTCAGTGTCAGTCAGGAACAGTTGCGGTCTGAGCTGTTGAGGATTGCCGCCAGCCATCCCCATACCAAGGAAGTCACCACCATCCTGTTTCACCCTGCCTTTCCGGTGGATATCCGCCACAACGCCAAGATCTTCCGTGAAAAGCTGGCAATCTGGGCTGCGGAGCAACTGGCATGAAGGCATTGGTGACCGGCGGTGGCGGGTTTCTGGGCGGGGTAATCGTCAGGATGCTGCATGAACGGGGCGATCAGGTGGTCAGCATCTCACGCTCCAGCTACCCTGCACTGACAGCCCTTGGGGTTGAACAGGTGCAGGGTGATCTTGCTGACAAAGCCGCAGTGATTAGAGCCGCAGAGGGATGCGATAGCGTCTTTCACGTGGCTGCCAAGGCCGGTATCTGGGGCAGCTACAACGACTTCCATCAGGCCAATGTAACCGGCACCGTGAACGTTCTGGAGGCCTGCAGACGGCATGGCATTACCAGGTTGGTCTACACCAGTTCCCCCAGTGTGGTGTTTGATGGCAGTGATGTCGAGGGTGGCAATGAGTCCCTGCCCTACCCTGATCACTTTGAGGCCTTTTATCCCCGAACCAAGGCGCTGGCAGAACAGTTGGTGCTGCAGGCGAACAGCCCGCAGCTTGCAACCGTATCCCTGCGTCCCCACCTGATCTGGGGGCCGGGTGATAATCATCTGGTGCCACGAATTATTGCAAAGGGGAAAAGCGGCAGGCTACGAAGGATCGGTGACCGCCCCTGTCTGGTGGATACGGTCTATGTAGACAATGCTGCCAGGGCACACCTGCAGGCAGCAGAACGACTTGCCCCGGGCAGCCCGGTGGCGGGCAAGGCCTATTTTATCAGCAATGGTGAACCGCTACCGCTCTGGGAGATGGTCAACCGGATCCTGGCGGCAGGTGGCGTTGCGCCGGTCAGAGGAAGTATCTCACCAAAGGCGGCTTATGCTGCGGGAGTGATCTGCGAAGGGATCTGGCGGCTGTTCAGGCTGTCCGGGGAGCCTCCCATGACCCGCTTTGTGGCCAAAGAACTGGCCACAGCCCACTGGTTCGACATCTCGGCAGCCCGCCATGATTTTGGCTATCAGCCGCAGGTAACGCTGGATGAGGGATTGGTGCAACTGCAGCACTGGCTGGCAGAGACTACACCTTGACAGTTTCCTTTTCTTTATCCGCTTCCTTTTTCCTGCGGTTTAACATGATCAGCAGCACCCCGCCAGCCAGGTAGATCGGCAGGCTGAGCAGCTGCCCCATGGAGAAGAAGTTGAAGTAGAGCCCCAGCTGGCTGTCGGGCTGGCGAAACAGCTCCACCACAAACCTGAACAGGCCGTAGCCGCACAGGAAGGCTGCCATGGCGGTACCGGGGGCCTGATAGCGTCGAGAGATCCAGCGGACCAGAAAGAAGAGCACAATCCCTTCAAGAAATGCCTCGTACAACTGGGAAGGATGCCGGGGCAACGGCCCGCCATCAGGAAAGATCATGCCCCAGGGCATGGTGGTGGGTCTGCCGAATAGTTCACCATTGATAAAGTTACCGATCCGCCCCAGGCCAAGGCCCACCGGTGCCGCCAGGGCGGCAAGATCAGCCAGCTGCAGATAGGAGAGCTGGAAACGGCGGGCGTACCAGAGTGCAGCAACCGCAACTCCGATCAAACCGCCATGGAACGACATCCCCCCCTGCCAGATGGCAAAGATCCGCAGCGGATTTGCCAGGTAGCTCCCTAGATCATAGAAAAGCACATAGCCCAACCTGCCACCTGCTACCACTCCCAGGGCCAGACAGAAGATCAGGTCTGCAACAGCCTCATTGTCCAGCGCAAGATTTCTGCGGCGCGCTTCATTGCGGATAATGAAATAGCTGAACAGAAAACCGATGACATACATCAGCCCGTACCAGCGGAACTGCAATGGACCCAGGCGAAAGAAAACAGGATCAATTGCTGGAAAGTGCATAACGGATTACTCCTCAGAAGTCCTGATCAGGAAATAGGTATAAAAAATCATCCACGTTTTCCGACTGCTGTGCTATATAAAGCAGCTGGAGGGTATCATGAAAGATATACTTTTGTTGCTGCTTATTCTGGCTGTCTGGTTTGTCGTCAACAAATATCTGCTACCCAGGCTGGGGGTACCTACCTGAATGTCAGACAGTTGTGCTCCCCCGGTTCGGGAGGAGAAAAAAACACCACCACAAAATAAATAGCGGTTTAGCAGTCAGGTAAGACGGACAAGGCCGGTTGCTCTCAGCGACCGGCCTTGTTGCGTCGTTCTGTCGGTTCCTCCAGAACCACCAGATAACCATCAGGGTCAAAGCACCACATCTCCTTGACACCATAGGGTTTCTCTTCCAGGTGGTAGAGGATTTCCATATCCTCCTCCAGGATGGCATCCCGGATCCCTTCTATATCCCTGACCTCAAAATGCAGCGTCACCCCGACCCCTTTGGGAAACATGCTGAAGCGGTGTTCAAGCACCGGGTGGGTCCTGATCACATCACTTTCTTCAACAAAGATCAGGGAGATGCCGCCCATGTCAACGATCAGATGTTCCGGTGCCCCCGGAGCTGAGAATGAACGCCTGATCGGCAGTTCCAGGATACCTGCATAAAATGCCTCAGTAACAACCAGTTGCGTTACAGCCAGCTGAATTGAGTGTTCAGAGCGATGCGCCTTGACCATCTTAGTTTTTCATAAACAGCAGATTGACATACCCGGAGAGTACGGACAGCCAGTTGGTAAATATCAGCACACCAACAATCACCAGGAAGAAACCGGTAATGATCTCAAAGAGCCTGATATGTTTTTTAAACCGGTTAAACACGGCAATAAAGCGGTGCAGCGCAAGGGAGGACAACAGAAACGGGACCCCCAGGCCGATGGAGTAGAGCAACAGCAGGACAATCCCGTGGGCGACCTTTTCTTCAGTTGCCGCTATCATCAGGATCGAGGCCAGGATCGGACCGATACAGGGGGTCCAACCGGCTGCAAAGGCCAGTCCGACCAGGAAGCTGCCCAGAAAACCGGCCGGCTTGTGTTTCAGCGAGACCCGCTTCTCACCCAGCAGCCATTTCAGCGGCACCAGACCGGTGACATGAATACCGAAGACAATAATCAGGATGCCGCCAAGCTTGCGGACCAGTTCCATATGCTGCTGCAGGAACGAACCGATATAGGTTGCCGATGCCCCAAGCAGGACAAACACCACAGTAAAGCCGCTGACAAAGGCCAGCGAGTGCAGCATGGTCTTTCTCCGCACGACATGGGTGGGATGTTCGGCATCCAGGTCACTGAAGGAAAGACCGGTGATATACGTAATATACGAAGGAATAAGCGGCAGGACGCAGGGAGACAGGAAGGAAAGCAATCCTGCGACAAACGCACCGATATAGGTAATCTGTTGAGTTTCCATAAGGTGCCCGGCTACTTCATCAGTCCTTCAAGAAAGGCGATCACTTCAGGGCTGTTCCAGTCCAGACCGCCGATCACCTTTTTGACAATCATGCCGTTCTTGTCAATCACAAAGGTTTCAGGCACCCCGGTAATACCGTAGGTCTTGGCAACCTGTCCGCTTGGGTCGGTATAGGCGGGCAGCAGCGAGTATTTGGAATTTTTCAAAAACTCCTGTACCGCCTGTTTGCCCCCTTCATCAACCGAAACGCAGACCATCTGAAACGGCTTACCTGCCATAAACGTGTTCAGCTTGATCATGGAGGGGATCTCTTCCCGGCAGGGAGGACACCAGGTGGCCCAGAAGTTAAGCAGCACCACCTTTCCCTTCAGGGCTGCCAGGGTCAACTGCTGGTTGTCAAGCGAGACCACACTGATCTCGGGGGCCTGACTCTTTTCAGCAGGGGCCTTGGAAGGGGCGGCAGACTTGTCCTTGCTGCAACCGGCGGTAAGGGCAACAGCACAGCAGAGCAGTACCAGCAACTTTTTCATGTATGTATCCTCCAGCATAAAAACGGGATTTGCAGCGTGAAAGAACAGCGCCAGGGGTGGTTAACGGTTGCGCGTTACCACATATTCAGCCAGATCCAGCAGTGCTGCCTTGCAGCTATTGGCAGGAAAACAGGAGAGATGCCGTGCACAGTTTGCAACACAATCACGGGCTTTTTCAACCGTGTACTCGATACCACCATAGCTCTGCACCAGACCTGAAACCAGTCGGAAGTCTTCGGGCGTCAGCTCGTCTTTTTCAATAATTGCGCTTACCGCCCCACGTTCCTCATCACTGCAGCCACGCAGGGCATGGATCAGAGGCAGCGTCAGCTTGCCTTCTTCAAGGTCATGGCCGATGCTCTTGCCAAACTCCTCTTCAGAGGCCGTGTAGTCAAGGATGTCGTCCATCAGCTGGAAGGCGATCCCCAGCTCCATGCCAAAGTCTGCCAGCGCCTGTTCCTGTTCAGGAGAAACCCCTCCCAGGATGGCACCACACTGGCAGGCCGCAGACAGCAGTACCGCCGTCTTGGCACGCACCACCTCAATATACTGCTGCTCGGTGAGTTCCACCTCGCCGGTATACAGCAGCTGCAGCACCTCCCCTTCGGCAATAACGGTGGTGGCCTTGGACATGACCCGCAGCACATCAAGACTGCCGGCAGCGACCATCAGGGAAAACGATTTGGAGAAAAGGAAGTCGCCGATCAGAACCGAGGCCTCATTACCCCAGAGGGTATTGGCGGAGGCAAGTCCACGGCGCAGGGTGGCACTGTCAACAACGTCGTCATGCAGCAGGGTGGCGGTGTGGATAAACTCAACTACGCTTGCCAGAGGGATGGCCTGATTGCCTTGGTACTCACACAAACGGGCGGCCAGTAGCAGCATGGCAGGACGGATACGCTTTCCGCCACTGGCAAGCACATATTCGCCAACCTTGCGGATAAGCGGAACATCAGACTCAAGATCTTTTCTGAACTGTTCCTCGACCTGTTTGAGATCTTCACCAATCAGTTCTAACGCAGCCTGCATGCCTGTCCAATCCATGAATAAAGTTTACACATACTACTGAAGCGCTGCTTATTTTGTCAAAGTATTTCTGGATTTACCTGCAGGGCCGGATGCGTATAAAGTTGCTTGTATCAACGATCCGGTGTATAGCAGTCAGGACTTTCTATCTTATCTATCAACCGGAAACTACTCTATGAAATTCAGTGATCTTTCGCTCCCCGCGCAGGTGCTGCAGGGGATCCATCAGGCCGGGTTCAGTGCCTGTACGCCGATTCAGGCCCAAACGCTCCCCCTGTCACTAAGCGGCAAGGATGTTGCCGGACAGGCGCAGACCGGCACCGGCAAGACCGCTGCCTTCCTGATCACCCTCTTCACCAAACTGCTTGCTTCACAATCTGAAGCTGCCGCCGGCAGTCTGCCGCGCCCGCGGGCCCTGATCCTGGCACCGACCCGTGAGCTGGTTGTCCAGATTGAAAAAGACGCCCAGTTGCTGGGCAGCCACTGCGGCTTTAACATCCAGGCCATTTATGGCGGCGTTGATTACATGAAGCAGAAAAACGCCCTGAAAGACGGTGCAGACATCGTTATCGGCACGCCGGGGCGCCTGATCGACTACCTGAAGCAAAAGGTCTATTCCCTGAAACATATTGAGATGCTGGTGATTGACGAGGCGGACCGGATGTTCGACATGGGCTTCATCCCGGACCTGCGCTATATCCTGCGTCGGCTGCCCCCCTTTGATCAACGCCAGAATCTGATGTTTTCAGCCACCCTGAATCAGCGGGTGATGGAACTTTCCTATGAATTCATGAATGTGCCGCAGAAGGTCTCGGTCACCCCGGAAAAGATGACGGCCGAGCGGGTTGAGCAGCTGCTCTATCATGTTTCCAACAAGGAAAAGTTTCCCTTGCTGCTTGGCCTGCTGCGGCGTGAAGGGATGGCCCGGACCATGCTCTTTGTCAATACCAAACGGGAGGCAGAACGGTTGCAGGACCGGCTGAATGCAAACGAGTTTCCCTGCCGGGTTATTTCCGGAGATGTTGATCAACGCAAGCGGATGAATATCCTTGAACAGTTCAAACGGGGGGAGCTGGCGATCCTGATTGCTACGGATGTTGCCTCACGCGGGCTGCATATTGACGGCGTTTCTCATGTCATCAACTACGACCTGCCACAGGATGCCGAGGACTACGTCCACCGGATCGGCCGGACCGCACGGGCTGGCGCTGAAGGCAAGGCGATCTCGCTGGCCGATGAAGACGGGGCCTTTTATATCGAGGCGATTGAGGAGTATATCAGACACAAGGTGGCTGTAGAATGGGCTGAAGACGACCTTTTCATTCACGACTACAAGCGGCCGAAGCATCGTCCGGCGCCGGTTGCCTCAACCAAGCAGCCCCACGGGCAACGGCACAAGCACAAAGATCAGAAAAGCACGCCACGCAAAGCAGCTGCAGCCTCTCCCCCGGAAGGAGAAAAAAAGAAACGCCGCCCGCGCCGGAGAAAACCGGGGGGCAGCGCCGCCACAAGCGAGGGGACCGTCAAAACCGACTAGCCCTGCTGGTACACCCGTTTAAAAGTATCTGCCTTGAGGTACAGCAACAGAAAATACAGCGGCACCATCCAGAGGGCTGAAACCAGTAAGGCACTGAAACCTTCCACAAGATAGGCCCACCAGGGAGGGGCAATCGACTTCACGATCCAGACGACGTACAGCCCCACTTCATACACTGGTACCAGCACCAGAGTGGCCGTGACAACCTGCTGTACCCCCTGCATGCCCCATGCTGCACGCTGCAGGAAACCAAACGCTGCAGGCAGGACAGCCAGGCCGTAGAGCAGCTTAACCCAGGGCAGAAAGCCATAGCCCCAGAAGACCTGCCAGGCCGAAACCGGCTCAACAGACTGTTCCGACAGCTGCGCCTGAATATCGGTACCAAGGTAACCGATCACCTCCCAGCCCCCCACCAGCAGGAAAACGGCTGCCCAGACCGCCACCCCCCAGCCCACGGCAGCGACCGGATCAAAACCATTGGCAAAGCCGGCCAGGCTGATGGCAGTTTTTTCCTTCACAGCCGGTGCAGCCGGTGCCTTACCGACAGCCGGCAACGGCACGGCGACTACCGTATCAGGGCGACCGTTCCGGTTCAGCAGCTCCTGTTCCCGCTTGAGCGCCTCTTCCTCCCGTTTTTTGGCAGTCACGGTCTTAACATCCAGCCCACAGTGGGGACACTCGTCAAAGACCTCTTCGCAGAACGTGCTGTAGCCGCATGAAGGGCAGGTATTGGTGGCAAAGGCAGAGGTCGCCTTTTTACGCGGCTTCTCAACCCGAAAACTCTCCTTACAACGCGGACAGGCGAGCATCATCCCATCATCAGGGATCTCAAGGTCATTAATGGTTCCGCTTGCCTTGCAGTTGGGACACTCTATACGCACAGCAGCTACCCCACTGTAGAAATAATGAATTCACGCACCTGTCCGGCATCTGCCTGCATCCGCACACAACGGGTCGGCAGCCCCTCCAGTCGGGCAATGGCCGGCGGAACCGGAACCGCTTCACCGGTGGCCTCAACCACGGCTTCACCGAACTTTGCCGGATGGGCCGTGGACAGACAGACCACCGGCGTATCATCCGCAACCAGTTCCTGTGCCGCCCGCACCCCTACTGCGGTGTGAGGATCCAATAGATAGCCGGTATCATGCTTAAACTGTCTGATGGTCTCCAGGGTCGCCTGACGATCAACCGAGGCAGACCGGAAATCCTGACGGACCTGCTGCAGCTCTTGCTGGCTGAAGCTGATTTTTCCCTCGGTCTTGAGCTGGGCAAAGGCGGCAGAAACCCGGGCGGCATCCTGCTTGAAGAGATAAAAGAGATAGCGCTCAAAGTTGGAGGCGACCTGAATATCCATGGATGGCGACAGGGTTTGCACCACCGTACCGACCGAATAATCCCCCTGATTGATGAAACGGGTCAGGATATTGTTCTCATTGGTGGCCAGCAGCAGTTTTTCAACCGGCAGCCCCATCTGCTGTGCCACATAGCCGGCAAAGATATCGCCGAAATTTCCGGTGGGAACCGAGAAGACCACCTTCTGCCCCTGCTTTGCCACCCGCAGCCAGGCGTAGATATAATACACCACCTGGGCCAGCACCCGGGCCCAGTTGATTGAATTCACCGCCCCAAGCGAGTATTTCTGCTTAAACTCCAGGTCGCCCATCAGCTCCTTGACAATATCCTGACAGTCATCGAAGGTCCCGTCCACGGCAATATTGTGAACATTTTCATCCAGCACCGACGTCATTTGCAGGGCCTGTACCGGCGAGGTCTTGCCATGGGGATGCAGGATAAAGATGCTGATGCCGGCCTTGCCCCGTACGCCATGAATGGCTGCACTGCCGGTGTCACCGGAGGTTGCCCCCACAATGGTCAGGTGCTCATGCCGCTCTTGCAGGATATACTCAAACAGGTTGCCCAGAAACTGCAGGGCAACATCTTTGAAGGCCAGGGTGACGCCATGGAACAGCTCCAGGATATAGACGCCGTCCTTCTGCACGACCGGCGTCACCTCCGGGTGGTTGAAGGTGGCGTAGGAGCGGTCTATCAGGACCTGCAGGTCACTGGCCGGTATGTCATCAATAAAACGTGAAATAATCTTGAAGGCAAGCTGCGGATAGCTCAGAGAGCGCCAGGATTCCAGCTCTGCAGCGGAAAAGGCAGGAATCGACTCCGGCAGCAAAAGGCCGCCGTCGTCGGCCAATCCCATCATAACCGCATCTTTAAAACGTACCGGCGCAATGCCGCCACGGGTACTCAGGTAACGCATGGACATTCCTTTCAGGCGGAGAGTTGAACGGTTTTATGTAACAGGTTTGGACAAAAAAAGCTAGAGGCTGACCGGTCGCAACTCTCCCGGTGAGAACAGGAAAAAAACACGAAAAATACAATATTTATAGAACTCGGAAAACAGCAGCCGGAAGGTGCCCAAATGATGCCACCACTCCTCCTTGACATTGCTGCTGTCAACCGGATAGGGGTACACCGCAACTTCAGGGGGAAGGGCGTTACGAAAGAGTATGGCCGAACGCTTCAGGTGATAGCGAGAGGTGATCAACAGCACCGAGCGGACCTTGTGTTCCACCAGGATATCCCGACCGTAAATGGCATTTTCCAGCGTATTCCGCGACAGTTTTTCCAGAACCACATTATCGGCAGACGGGTCACCGGGCTTGGGGCGATACAGGTCGGATTTCCTTACTGTCGGGTCCACCCCCACCAGAAAGAGCCAGGTGGCGCGACGTTCCCTGAAAAGCCGGACCCCCTCATCAACCCTGCCTTTACCGCCGGCCAGCACAACGATCGCATCGGCCTGCACCAGACGCGGACGGGCAGAAAATGTCTTATAGGTAAAATCGATAAAAAGCGCTGTCACAATCAGCAGTGCCAGCATGAGCAATGACAGGAGGGCCTTAAAGATTTTCATGTCAGTATTTTTCCTTGCACCTGAGAAACGATTCTGATAAAAGAATTTGTTCAGTTAGCACGGGAGGTAAGATCCATGTCCAGAAAATGTGAAATTTGCGGTAAAGGCCCCAGCACCGGCAACAATGTGAGCCATGCCAACAACAAGACCCGTACCACCTGGTACCCTAACCTGCAGAAGGTAAAGGCCAAGGCAGCCAACGGCAGTGTGTCAACCATCAAGGTCTGCACACGCTGCATCCGTTCCGGCTCCGTTACCAAGGCTCTGTAGCCTTTCCGGTAACACCTACATTAAACAGCCGTGTGCACCCGCTTGCACACGGCTTGTTTAGTTTTGTGCGATTGCGACCGCCTCTACTTCAACCCGAGCCCCACGTGGCAGGGCCGCAACGGCAACCGTGGCCCGAGCCGGCTTGACTCCCGGAAAGTATTGGCCGTAGACCTGGTTGACAAGCGGGAAATCAGCCATATCCGTTAAATAGATTGTCGTTTTCACCACACGGTCAAAACCGCTGCCAGCAGCCTCAAGCACCCCCCGCAGATTCTCCATCACCCGCCCGGTCTCCTGTTCAACCGTACCGGTGACCATCTCACCCGATACCGGATCAAGCGGAATCTGGCCGGAACAGAACAGCAGCCCTCCTGCCACCACAGCCTGGGAATACGGACCGATCGCAGCCGGTGCCTTGTCAGTTACAATACTTTTCATATATCCTCCCAATCAGGAGTGGACGAACTACTCACCACATCCTAAGCGCAAATTAGAATAAAAACGTCGCGAGGAAGGCCGGATACCAGGTGCACGGAGCGCAATGGCCGAGACATACCAGACAGGTAGGCGAGGTTATGAGCACCGCGCAACGCCGTAGACGGCCTCCGCAGCAGTTTTTTCCTAGCTTTTTACCCGCTCCACCTTCATAACCCCCTTCACCTTCATCAAGGCATTCACAACCTTGTTCAGGTGAGTCAGGTCGGTCACGTTCAACTCAAAGATGTTCTCTCCGCGCTTATCGACGGTACTCTTGATCTGGGCACTGACAATATTGGCTTCGGCATTGGTGATTGCCAGCGTCATATTGGCCAGAATCCCCTTTTCATCCATACAGAAGACCCGCAGCCTGACCGGCAGTGCAGCACTCTTCCCCTTGGCCCAGGTCACATCAATCCGTCGTTCCGGGTCACTCTCGGCAACAAAGGGGCAGTCGGCGGTATGAATGGTAACCCCCTGCCCGCGGGTGATAAACCCGACAATCTCATCGCCGGGCAACGGGTTGCAGCATTTGGCATAGCGGATCATGATATCCTCCATGCCGCCGACCTCAACAGCACTGGAGGAACGGCCCTTCAACTTATTGATGACACTGGTTATGCGGGATTCTTTCTGATCCTGACGGACCTGCAGCCGCTCTTCAGGAATCAGCTTGCCGATCACCTGCCCTGCTGAAACCTTGCCATATCCCATGGCCGCCAGCAGATCATCTTCACTGTTGAAACCATACTCGTTGGCAATCTTCCTGAGTTCCCCCCCCTTGATCACCTTCTGGAGGTTCAGGGAATATTTGCGGAACTCCTTTTCACAGAGCTCACGACCCAGCACGATACTGCGCTTGCGCTCCTCAATCTTGATCCAGGCCCGGATCTTGTTACGGGCGCGGGAAGAACGGACGATCTTGAGCCAGTCTTTGCTGGGTGTGTGGTGGGGCGAGGTGATCACCTCGACAATATCGCCGTTCTGCAGTTCATGTTTAAGCGGTACCAGCTTGCCGTTGACCTTGGCCCCCACGCAGCGGTGTCCCACATCGGTGTGCACGGCGTAGGCAAAGTCGATCGGGGTGGAGCCCTTGGGGAAGCCCTTCACATCCCCTTTGGGGGTAAAGACATAGACCTCCTCGGGAAACAGCTCGACCTTGACCGAGTCCATGAACTCCCGGGAGTCCTGTAACTCCTGCTGCCACTCCAACAGCTGGCGCAGCCAGGCAAAGCGTTTGACCTCTTTTTCGTCGTAGCCCTTGCCTTCCTTGTACTTCCAGTGGGCCGCAATCCCTGCCTCTGCCACCCGGTGCATCTCATGGGTGCGGATCTGCACCTCCATCCGGTCGCCATGGGGGCCGATCACGGTGGTATGCAGCGACTGGTACATATTCCCCTTGGGCATGGCGATATAGTCTTTAAACCGCCCGGGAATCGGCCGCCAGGAAGAGTGAATCAGCCCCAGCACCTCATAGCAGCTCTTGATATCATCCACCAGAATCCGCAAGGCGGTCAGGTCATAGATCTCCTCAAAATCCACCTTCCGCTTTTCCATCTTACGGTAGATTGAATAGAGGTGTTTGCTGCGGCCCGAGACCTCACCCACAATCTGGTGTTCGACAAGTTTCTGCCGGATGGCCTCCTGAATCTCATGGATGAATGACTCCCGCTCCTGCTTCTTGCGCTGGATCTTGGTTGCCAGGTCAAAATAGACATCCGGTTGCAGGTACCTGAACGACAGATCCTCAAGCTCGGTCTTGATCCAGGAGATCCCCAGACGGTGCGCGATCGGCGCGTAGATATCCATGGTCTCGCGGGAGATGGAGCGCTGCTTGGTATCAGGCTGAAACTGCAGGGTCCGCATGTTATGCAGCCGGTCAGCCAGCTTCACCAGGATCACCCTGATATCATTGGCCATGGCGATCAGCATCTTGCGGAAGTTTTCGGCCTGATTCTCTTCCTTGGTCTTGAAATGGATCTTGCTGATCTTGGTTACCCCGTCAACCAGTTCGGCGACTTCCTTGCCGAACATCTCGGCCAGCTCTTCCGAGGTGGTCAGGGTATCTTCGATGGTATCATGGAGGAAACCGGTCACAATGCTGGGCACATCCAGCTTTAAACCGGCAAGCAGTCCGGCAACTTCCAGGGGATGAATGATATACGGTTCACCGGAAAGGCGGGTCTGGCCCTGATGCACCTTGGCACAGTACACGTAGGCCTTCCTGATCAGATTCAGATCAGCAGACGGGTTATAGGTTACAACCGTATCAAGGATATCGTTCAGGCGTATCATGCAGGGGTACGTGCTATCGGGTGACCAGTGTCACAAACACCGGGGGAAGGTGCAAAAATGGAGGCGCTACCAAGCGGCAGGCCTCCAGAGTTGATCCAATCATGCAGAACGCTTGCTGCTCAGCTCAGCCGACAACTTACCGGCAGCAATTTCGCGCAGCGAGGTAACCACATGGCGGTTGTTCTTGGGGTCAATCAGCGGCTTAGCCCCCTTGTAGAGCTGCTTGACCCGTTTGGAGGCCATCATGACCAGCATGAAGCGGTTATCCACTTTTTCAAGGCAATCTTCAACAGTAACCCGTGCCATCGTCTCTATCTCCTTTTGTCCACAAACGAATAATGGAGCGGTGATTATACCTATAGCCGCTCAAATATCAAACATTTTCGACACCTGCCCCAACATACGTGCCGTGGTATGGCGTGCGGCAGTCACCAGTGACGCCAAGGCCTCGTGGGCCTCATCAAGCCGGTCGTTTACCACGATATAGTCATACCAGCGCGCCTCACGGATCTCCTCGGTTGCCCGCTCGATCCGGCGTTCGATTACCTCTTTGGCGTCGGAAGAGCGGGATTCAAGCCGGCGGCGCAACTCTGCCATGCTGGGGGGCAACACAAAGACAAACAGACCGTTAATACCGCGGTCCTTGAGGATACGCGCCCCCTGGCAGTCAATGTCGAGCAGGATATCAATGCCGTCAATCCTGGCCTGTTCCAGCGTCGCAATGGCGGTGCCGTAAAAATTACCATGCACCTCGGCCCACTCGGCAAAACCGTTTTCAGCAATCATCTGCTTGAAACGCTCAATCGAGACAAAATGGTAATCAACCCCATCCTGCTCCCCCGGCCTGGGTTGCCGGGTCGTGTAACTGACCGACTCCTTCAGCGCAGGAAAACGGCTGACCAGCCCGTTACAGAGGGTTGTCTTGCCGGCCCCGGACGGTGCTGAAATAACAATGAGAAGTCCCTCTTGCTGCATATTCACCTCGTAACATCCGAATCAGGAAACGCAGATTTTTTCGTTCTGGTGCAGACAGCCGATAAATATCGCGGAGGCGTACACCCCAGTACGCCGCACAAGATTATTTTGAGGATGGCTGTGTCCAGAACGGAAAAAGATCGTTTCTACTCTATGTTCTGGACCTGTTCCCGCATCTTCTCCAACTCCGCCTTCATCTGCACCACCAGCGAGGTAATGGCGGAATCATTCGCCTTGGAACCGATGGTATTCACCTCACGGTTGATCTCCTGCATCAGGAAATCCAGCTTGCGCCCAACCGGTTCCTTCAGCAGCAGGGTCTCATCAAACTGGACAAAGTGGCTCTCCAGACGCACCAGTTCTTCCGTAATATCACACCGGTCAGCCAGCAGGGCAACCTCCTGGGCCAGCCGCTGCGGATCAAGCTCTGCCCCGCCCAGCAACTTCTCCAGCCGCTGCTGCAGCTTCTGCTGATACTCCTCAACCACCCGGGGGGCACGTTCCCGCACCTGGGCAACCAGGGCTGCCAGTTCAGTACGGCGCGCCTTCAGGTCAGCCTGCAGTGCCTCGCCTTCGCGCAGCCGCATCCTGTCCAGACCGGCAAGGGCCTGCCCCGCTGCCTGCAGCACCAGCGGCAGCAGATCCCCCTGGTCCTCACTGGCCGACTCCTGCAGCACGTTGCGCTGAGCCAGTATCAAGGACAGCGGAATCTCTGCCGACACATGCAACTCATGGGCAAGATCCTGAAAGGCCTGATGATACCCTTTGGCAACAGCGTGGTTCAACGGCGGCACCACCACCTCGCCCGCAGCAGGCTCCCACTGTACAAACAGATCGGCCTTACCGCGCTTGACATAGCCGCCAACCGCCTTACGCACCTCATGTTCATAGGCCAGAAAACTGCGCGGCATCTTGACCGACACCTCCCCGTAGCGGTTATTGACGGTCTTTATCTCAACCAGACAACGGCCCTGATGATCCGTTGATTCGCCTTTGCCATACCCGGTCATGCTTTTGATCATGCCTGCCTCCTCATCGTTCGTACCTACTCATATACTTCAGCTGACCTGCTGCTGTCCATAGCGAGAACGCAGCAGCAGCGATCAGCAGCGATCAGCAGCTTCCTGCAACTGCCTATTGACAACATCCAGGATCAATGTGCAAAGTCGTAGAAAAGGTAAAAAACCGGATACATTCCATGGGGGATCAAATTTCGATTTCAGCTCAGCAATGCCCGCAGGGAACCGCCAAAGCGAGCACCTTGACCGGGCATTGAGATAACGGGTGAAACCATATGAGCCATGCCGCAAACATTCGCAGCCGGATACTGATTCCGTTGTCACTGACCTTTCTGGTACTGCTTTGCAGTTTCCTCTACAGCGCCTTTGCCATCCGGGGCGCCGGGATTGCCAATGAGCTGGAGCGGGAACATGGTGAAACCATCTCCATCTTTAAAGGGATGCTGACAGCCAGGACCAGGCTGATGACGGCGGCTGCCGAGGTCATACTCAAGGACCCTGCGCTGAAGCAGGCCATGCGCAGCCGGAACCGCTCCGCCCTCTACGCCGCTGCCCTGCCCTACCAGCGCAAACTGGCAACCAACGATGTCACTCATTTCTATTTTCACACTCCCGACTCAAAAAACTTTTTGCGGGTTCACCAGCCGGACCGCTACGGAGACCTGGTCAACCGGGATTCCATGCAGCGTGCCGTGGAGACCGGTGATGCGGCCGATGCCCTGGAGATGGGCCCCTTCGGCACCCTGACCCTGCGGCTGGTCATCCCCTGGCATGATCGGAACGGCCTGATCGGCTTTCTGGAACTCGGAACAGAGGTCAACGACATCCTTGACGATCTTTCAATCATCAACAACATTGACTATCTGGTCGTACTCAACAAGGAGCTGCTGGACAAAAAGGCCATGGCAACCGGGTATGCCTGGGTGGGAAGAAGAGTCGACTGGGAGCGTTATCCGGATAAAGTCATTATTGCCCAGTCGATTCCAGGTATTCCACCGGCATTGGATCACTTGCTTGCAGAGGAAACAAAGAAGTTTTCCCGCAAAAAGGCCTGGAACAGCGCAGCGCTTGACAACAGACATTACGCCTTCAAAACCTTTCCCTTTCACGAATCAAGCGGCCGCGAGATCGGAAATTTCGTTCTGTTATACGACATCACCAATCAGACACGAAGTTTTCACCACTTTATCGTCTATTCGCTCTGTTTCAGCTGCGGCATATCAATCATCCTGTTCATGTTTGCCTGGAAGATCCTGGGGCGTGTTGAGCAGACCATCGAGGAAACCCGGCAAAAGTTATCAGAGGAGGTGATCAAGACATCTGAAGCCAATACCCTGCTCGAATCCGAGATTGCTGAACGCCAGAAAGCAGAGGAGGATCTGGTTCACCTAAATGCACATCTGGAAGAACGGATTGCGGAGCGGACCAGGCACCTTGAAACAGCAACCAGAGAACTTGAACAGGGGCGGCATGAACTGGAAAAGGCCTATGCAGAGCTGACCTCACGACAGGCGATCATCCTGCATCAGGATAAAATGGCCAGTATCGGTCTCCTGGCTGCCGGGGTGGCCCATGATATCAACAATCCGATCGGTTTTGTAACCAACAACCTGGAAGAACTGCGAATCTATCTGACCCGGCTTCAGGCGTTTATTGAAGAGCAGCAGGCCATAATCCAGGCCTCGGCCTCCCCTGAAGAACTAAAAAAATTACAGGAAGACTGGAATCAGTTGGGAATTGAGTACATTCTCGATGATTTTGGAGCGTTGATTGCAGAGTCTCTGGAGGGGGCAACCCGGGTCAGCGACATTGTCAAAAACCTGCGCAACTTCTCCCGTGTTGATGACTTTGCCTTCAAGCTGGCTGATATCAATGAGTGCCTGGAAAATTCCATCAAGATCACCCAGCATGAATTACGGCATAAAGCGCAGGTACATCGGCAGTTTGGCGAGATTTCAAAGATTTTCTGCTGCCCGCAGCAGCTGAATCAGGCCTTCATGAATCTGCTGGTCAATGCTGCCCATGCCATTGACAAGCGTGGTGACGTAACACTTAAAAGTTGGTCTGATGCAGACTATGTGCATATCTCTATCACTGATACCGGGTGCGGAATCCCGGAGAATCTGCAGCCACAGATATTTGAACCGTTTTTTACCACCAAGGAAGCTGGTAAAGGGACCGGCCTGGGACTCAGCATTGTTGCTGACATCATCAAACTGCATCAAGGAAAGATCAGCGTGCAGAGCCGGCCGGGTCAAGGAACAACCTTTACTATTACACTGCCAATAAGGCCCGAGGTCGGCAATGCCTGACACGCTGCGACTACTCTGTGTTGATGATGAGGAGCATATCCTTAAAACACTGGCGCGGTTCTGTCATAATGAAGGGATAACCCTGCTGACTGCCGGTTCAGCCGCAGAGGCCCTGTCCATACTGGAACGGGAACCGGTCATGATTGTCATCTCCGACTACCAGATGCCGGAAAAAAACGGGCTTGACTTTTTGAGTGAAGTCCGTAGCAAATGGCCGCAGATCATCAGGATCATGCTGTCCGGTTTTATCGAGCCAGGCGCAGTCAGCCATGCATTGCAACAGGGTGAAATATTTGGTTTTCTACCCAAGCCCTGGCAACGGAGCGACCTGAAGAATCTGATTCAAACCGCAGCCGTCCAGTACAAGGCCGGCACTGCCACAGAAAGAACTCCCAGATGACGGTAGCCACCCGTATCCTGTTTGTCGATGATGAACCTGCCTATTGCCGTATTTTCAGTAAACGGATCGGTGCTGACCCCCGCTTTCAGGTTGAGACCGCTGGGAGCGGCCCTGAAGCGCTGGCGCGTCTGCAGCAGACTCCGGCCGACATTGTCATTACCGACCTGAGCATGCCGCTCATGGACGGCATTGAACTCTTAAGTGAAATCAAGAGCCTGTATCCCCAGATCTTTATCCTGATCCTGACCAGTGATGACAGCACCTCGCAAGTCGTCAAGGCGATGAAGGCCGGGGCCTATGACTACCTGCTGAAGCCCTTTGATTTTGAAATGGTTGAGCGGGCGATTGAGACCATACTGTCCCATAAGGCCGCCATACTGGCCGGTCTCTGTCCGGAATGCCGGGACGGAGAACAGTACTGCTTTGAAAACCTGATCGGCCAGGACCGCAAGATGTTTGAGATCTATGAAATGATCAGCCAGGTTGCCCAGACCAGCGCCACCGTACTGATTACCGGTGAAAGCGGTACCGGCAAAGAGCTGATCGCCTCTGCCATCCACGCCAAGAGCACCCGCAAGGACAAGCCGTTTATCCAGGTCAACTGTGCTGCCCTGACAGAAGGACTGATCAGCAGTGAACTCTTTGGCCATGAAAAGGGTGCCTTTACCGGTGCCGTGGCCAGAAAAAAAGGGCTCTTTGAGCAGGCCTCCGGAGGCACCCTGTTTCTGGATGAGATCGGCGACATTTCGCCCACCACCCAGGTTTCACTCCTGCGTATCCTGGAGCTGGGCACCTTTCAGCGGGTTGGCGGCACGGAAACCATCAAGGCCGATGTGCGCCTGATCTGCGCCACCAACCGGGATCTGGCCGCTGCCGCCCGGGAAAAGCAGTTTCGTGAAGACCTGTATTATCGCCTCAACGTAGTCTCTCTGCAGGCCCCTCCCCTACGGGACCGGCGATCAGACATTCCCCTGCTGGTACGCTATTTCCTGGAGCGTTATTGCAACCTGAACAACAAACAGCTCGATGGTGTCACCCGTGACGCCATGGCCCTGCTCTGCAACTATGACTGGCCGGGCAACTGCCGAGAACTTGCCAATATCATTGAGCATGCAGTCATCTTCAGCCGTGGCCGGGTGCTTGACAAGGACAGCCTGCCGGCCCAGATCAGGACCTCGGACAGCCATTCCGGAGGTCTCACCCTGAACCTTGCCACATCGACCCTGGCTGACGCCGAAAGCGCCCTGATCAAAAAGGTGTTGGAAGAATCCAACTGGAACCTGAAAAAGGCAGCCGAACTGCTGGATATTGCACGCGGGACCCTCTACGGAAAAATGGAAAAATACCATCTCACCAAGCCGGCCTGAGGCCTGCCCCACCACACTGCCGCAGACTGAACAGACAACCTGCAACAAAGCTAACCCACCGTATCTGGTACCGATACACCAAACGTCCGTCACCCGGTGTCGGTATTTGAACACACCCACCATAACCTGTATCAACCTTAAATTATTATCCAAATACCCACTCAACAAGATCTCCGCCCAACATATGTCGAATATTGAACAGATTAGAACGGCCGCCCGAATTTGAACAGCCTAACCTGCTGACCAAACCCTGCCAAACAGAATTTTAAATCTGTAAATCAAGACACTTACCCCAAGCGGCATAGTTGTTGCTCAACTGATTAACCAAATCGCATAACTTCGCGAATCAACTAATTAATATTATTTAATCAAACTCCTGCACAGACTGAACGGAAATAATCGACATGGCCAGAAGCCACTCCACCACCGGCAGACAACACCACCGGCAGACACACGACGAGGATACCGCTTCAACTGCTGAGCGGATTATTGCAGCTACCCTGCAGCTGTTGTCAACCCGCTGCCTGCATGCCATCTCGATCCGCGACATCGCCGCGGCAGCGAACGTCAACAGCGCCCTGATATCGTACCACTTCAAGAACAAGGAAAACCTGTACAACACCGTGGTCGCCTCACTGTTTCAGGCCTATCAACAGCAGGTCGTCTCTGCATTCAGCACCGAAGGTGATATCCGCAAGAAGATCTGTACCGTCTGTCATCTGATCGCCTCCTTCCATCATGCAAACCCCTGCATGCTCATACTGTATTTCAGGGAACTCACCAACCCTTCACCGGCCTACAAAACAATCATCCAACCCTGCATCAAGGAAGCCTCGGATAAATGTGTTGCCATGATCAATGCCGGCATCCAGGCCGGGGTTATCGCCCCGACAACAAATCCGCGCCATGTCACACTGTCACTGGTGGGGATGGTTAACTACTTCTTCATGACCAGGCAGATCATGCAGGATCTTGCCCTGGAACCGGCTAACAACGTCAGCGAATATATCGATTTTGTCTGCCAGACCATCTTGAAGTCGGTTGCAATTGAGGAAGTGCCAAAATCAAATCCAGTAATTTTAGGAGGTGAAACACTCGACAGCATCTACCCGTCAGCCGCATTTGTAGCACCGTTACGTGTCGTAGAAACAACCACCATTTAATGAGGAGGAAAACATGCTGAAACGAAACATGATCAGTACCGCAGGATGCCTGCTGCTGTTCGCAGCTTCGTTGTTTACCGGCTGTTCCGGCGGCGGCGGTGGCGGTTCCACCCCTGCACCGAGCCAGCCGGTTGTTGATGCCGCGACCATGAGCAACGAGACCCTGTCAGCCGTATCACTGCAGGCAACCAATATCAAGGTCACCATCAACAGCCCGCCGGTTGTCACCTTCAAGCTGTTGACCGCTGCCGGTAACCCGATCAAAGGTTTAGGCGCCAAATCATCAACAACCCCTACCAGCCTAAACTACATGCGTTTTACCATTGCCAAACTGGTCCCCGGCACCAACAATGCCCCTGATCAGTGGGTCAACTATCTGGTTACGGCCACCAGCCGCCCGACCACAGAAAACGTGGCCGCAGGCCTGGTGGACAACGGTGACGGTTCCTACACCTACACCTTTGCCAAGGATATCACCGACCCGACCCAGACTGGCGGTGTTACCTATCAGCCGACTCTGACCCACCGTCTGGCCATTCAGATCTCCGGTTCCATCCCCGGTACGACCGTCGCCCTGAAAAACCCGGCAAACATCATCTATGACTTCATCCCGTCCACCGGCAAGGCGGTCAGTGCCACCGACACCCAGCGTGAGATCACCCTGATCGCCAAGTGTAACGAGTGCCATGAGAAACTTGCCTTCCACGGCGGTGGCCGTGTTGACACCAGATACTGCGTGGTCTGCCACACCGACCAGCGCAGGATCGGCCGCACCAATGTCGCCTCAGTCAATGGTGTGTTTCCCAGTGCTGCCTACATAGCCGACGGCGAAGTGCAGGGTGACTTTGCCATCATGGTCCACAAGATTCATATGGGCAGCCGCCTGACCAAGACCGGCTACGACTATGCCGGCGTCAAGTACAATGATATCGGCTACTCCATGATCGATGGTCAGAACAACTGCCTCAAGTGCCACGTCAAGTCCGACGCCGCACCCCAGGGCGACAACTGGAAGGCAAAACCGAGCCGTGCAGCCTGCGGTTCCTGCCATGACAACATCGATTTTGCCACCGGTGCAAACTCCAAGGCCGGCGGTGCTGTCCACATCATCCAGACCACTGATGCCAACTGCTCCACCTGTCACACTGCAGCCAACATCACTGAAATGCATGCTTCTGAAAACAACACCCCGAACAAGACCATGCTGAAGGCCGGCCTGGTGAACTTCACCTACGAAATCAAGAACGTATCCGTCAGCACCGACAATCAGCCGGTGGTTACCTTCCGCATCCTCAAGGACGGCGCCGCCATCTCCCTGCCACTGACCGGCTTCACCGGCGGCCCCAGCTTCCTGGTCAGCTATGCCCTGCCACAGGACGGCATTACACCGGTTGACTATAACAACCTGGGCAAAGCAGCAGCACAACCGGCTTCGGTCTCAATTGCCAACCTGATCAGCGGCGCCCAGGGTACCCTGACCGGTCCTGATGCCAGCGGTTACTACACCGCCACCATCAACGGCGCCTCCAATGCAGCACGCTTCCCGGTCGGCGCCACCCTGCGTGCCGTTGCACTGCAAGGCTACTTTACCCAGGCTGCCGGTACCAACGGTATTGCCACCGCAACCGCCCGTCATACCGTCTCCGTGGTCAAGGCTGTCACCGGCGACGCTGTACGCCGCACCGTGGTTGACAGTGCCAAGTGCGCCAAGTGCCATGAGTGGTTTGAAGGCCATGGCGGCAACCGTGTTTATGAAATGCAGGTCTGCGTCATGTGCCACAACCCCAACCTCTCCTCCAGTGGACGCGGCGCGAACGTTGCTAACCTGAGTGCTACTGAAGCAGCCAAACTGGCAGCAGCCGGCTACAGCACCACCGATCCAAGCGGCTGGCCTGAGGCCTCCAACAACTTCAAGGATCTGATTCACGGCATCCATGCCGGTTCCAAGCGCGCAGCCGACGGCGCACCGTACCGTTTTGTCCGTGACCGCGGTACCAGTGGTGTCTACTACTACGACTGGAGCAAGGTCACCTTCCCGGGCGTCCTGAAGAACTGCGAGTCCTGCCACGTGGCAGGTACCTACAGCGGCAATCCGGCCAACACCCTGAACAGCACGCAGAACACCAAGGATGCCGGCGGCCTCTTCACCAAGACCGTACCGAACACCACTGACGTAATGCTGCCTGCCTTTACTTCCACCTGCATTACCTGCCACGGCAGTGCCAATGCAGGCGCCCATAGCGTCTCCATGGGCGGCACCACCCTGGCCGGCCAGTTGCGCTCTGTGGCAAATGCAGAAACCTGCGCAGCATGTCACAGCGCCGGCAAGACGGTTGACGCAGCAACAATTCACAGGAGGTAGTTACAACTCGTTCAGCACCTGACTGCAGGGGCATGGGAAACCGTGCCCCTGTACGTGCATCACTTTCTGACTCGCATATTTGTTCAAACATATCGCGTGTTTGCTAATGCAGCCTATCGTCCCTGCCTGCTGTACAGGCAGAAATCACGATACACTTCACACCCTGCAGAAAGGAGGTTAATTTGATGGTACGGATGCCTAAGCGATTGCTGTACCCACTGCTTGGAGCCGCCCTCCTGATGCCTGTCAGCACGTCATGGGCTCTGGAACTCCATGGACGGACATCAACCCAGTATTTATGGTTCAACAACATCTTCAACGACAAGAAACAGGCAGAATTTGCCCAGTATCTTCAATTTTCACTGAGCGACATTGATCCGGACAAAAAACTCTCGTTGCACGGCTATGGACGGATTTCCCAGGATGTCATGAATGGTGAAGGCTTCGGTGAACGCCTGTTTTACCTGTACGCCGATTACCGCGACCTGTTTAACAAGGTAGATATCAGGGCCGGACGCCAGTTCGTCAACTATGCTGCCGGCAGTGCCTTGATCGACGGCGGTATGGTCGATCTGAAAAACGTCGGACCGGTTGCCTTCTCGGTCATGGGGGGGCGCAACGTCTATTACGGCATTGACGGCGAACTGACCCATGCCGGCGATACCGTTTTTGGCGCAGCGGCCTACCTGACCGGCTACCCTGCCACCGATGCCGAAATCAGCTACTTTGTTAAACGCGACAATGACGGCATCGCCAGGGAGCAGATCGGCGCCATGTTCCGCCACTATCTGTTCGGCGGACTCAAGCTGTACGGCAACACCCGTTTTGACATGGCCAGCGAAAATTTTGATGAAATTCTGGCTGGAGCAAAATACTTCGTCAATGAAAACCTGGTACTGACCGGAGAGTGGTTTCAAAGCTACCCAACCTTTGACTATACCTCGATTTACTCGGTATTTGCCGTTGACCGCTACCAAGAAGGTTCATTTCGGGCCGATTACACCATCAACCATATGTTTGCCGTACGGGGTGCCTACAAATATCAGGACTTTGGCGAGAACACCGAAGGCCACGTCTTTGAGGCGGGTCTGAAGATCAGACCGATTGAAACCCTGATGCTGGACTTCGGCTATGACCGTCGTCACGGCTATGCTGGCGATCTGGACGGTTTCACCGTTGATGCCCAGTATGACATGACCCCCAACCTGCAACTGGCTGGCGGCATGGCCTACGATGTCTACAAGAAGGACAGCATGACCGGCGACACCAATGCCCAGAGCTACTGGCTGGGTACTCGCTACAGGCTGAACAAGACCATGTCTGTTGACGCCCGGGTACAGGACAATATCAACGTTGGCCACTTCAGACACGACTGGTCAGGTCGGGTTGCATTCAACTACGACTTCTAGGAAGGGGGGATTTTTGTGAAGAAAGTTTTTTTCATCTGTGCACTGCTCATCTACGGCCTGCTGATATTCAATCAGCAGCAGTCCCGTGCGGAAAAAATGTCGCACAAGGACTTTGCCAAGATGGAACTGAAAGATTGCAACTCCTGTCACAAAGAACAGGGCATCCCCCTGACCCATGACAACGACTGGGCTGGCAGGCACCACCAGAACACCGACTGGATGGGTGAACACCGTGCGTTGGCCGGCAAGGCCGGCACCAACTGTATCGAGTGCCACTCGCAATCATTCTGTAACGACTGTCACACCGGTGGCGGCGTTGACGCAGCGTTGCGTACGCCGAACTTCAAACGCAACTACATGCCTAAAAACCACCGGAGCGACTTTATCAGTATTCACCCGATCAAGGCCAAGGACAACCAGCAGAGCTGCATCCGCTGCCACAACCAGAAGTTCTGCTCCGATTGCCATGCCCGCTTCCCCAAGGGTTCACTGCGGATTAAATCGCACAACCCTGCCGGACCCAACAACCAGATCTATGCCGCTTCAAACTGGTCCATTGATCACTCAACCGAGGCCCGCAGAAACCTGCAGTCCTGCCAGACCTGCCACCCATCCGGCGATGTCTGCATCAAGTGCCACAGCAGCGGCAAGACGCGGCCCCATCCCCGCAACTGGAAGGCCGGTAACTTCAAAGACAGGACCAACGGCAAGGTATGCGTCAAATGCCACTTGCCGGGAACGTATTAACGTCATTACATCATCAAGGAGGAACTACGTATGCAGATGCGAAGATTAGTAATCATGCTGTTTTGTCTGCTGCCCATGTCGGTACTTATGTACGGTTGCGGCTCCACGTCCAAAGAGGGTTCTGCTGTCAGCGGCCCCGTCAAGGTGGACGAAGCGTCATGCGCCCAGTGCCACGCACAGGCGGTTGACTCAATTGAACCATCAACAACCATTTACGCCAAGTACAACCAGTCCCTGCACTTCACCAACAACTTCCATACCGTGGGTTGTCAGGACTGCCACGGCGGCGGCTCACAACACAACGGCGTCGGGCCGATCCAGTATGCCAACCCCGATGCAGCCGGACAATGTTTCAGCTGCCACAAAAACTATTTAAATAGTGAACATTACGCAGTCTATCCTGCTTCTTCTGTCTACAACGGCCCTGCGCACAATGCGCAATACGTCAGCACTAACTATCAGAACTCCTGCAGCAGCTGCCACGACTCCCATCAACCTAAAGTTAGTCAGGAGCACACCGACTGGGCCACATCCGGCCACGGTGAAGTCAGCGCCGAAGGTTGGGCACACTATGACTTCAAATTCTATGGCACCGGCGAATGTACCCCCTGCCACACCTCAACCGGCTTTATCAAATTTGTCAGCAACGGCTTTACCATGCCCACCAGCACCTGGGCCACCGCCGGCGACGGCAGCCGCGAAGTGCTGACCTGCAAGGCCTGCCACACTGACTACAACTTCAAAAACCGGATCCGTAACGTTGCCGCAGTCAAGGCAACCTATACCTACAACGGCGCCAATGTGCAGTTCAACAGCATGGGCGCATCAAACCTCTGCATCACCTGCCATGCCGGTCGCGGCAACACCCAGTCTGCCAAGAGCACCAGGTTCCAGGGACACCATGCCCCGGCTGCCGGCGTGCTGTTCAGCTCCTCCGCCCACACCGGTTACGAGTTCAGCGGCAAATCCTATGGCAATGCCACCGGTTTCATTCACAACACGATCGGCACCTCTGCCGCTCCGGGTACCGGTTCCAACGGCCCCTGCGTAACCTGCCACATGAGTGCCGCAGATAACGCAAACAGCCATAAATTCTCGGCAGCCACCAAAAACACTGCCGGCGCCATTACGGCCCTGCCAACCCAGGCTGTCTGCCTCAAGTGTCACTCGGCTGCCTTTACAACACCTGCCAATCTGGAACTGCTGCGCCTTGGCTACAACGAGGCCGGTGAAGTCCTGAAGGCCTATGTTGCCAACACCATCACCAACTACCTGAATGTCGCCATTACCAGCACCAACTACGCCACGGTTGCTGACAACGCCTATGGCGCATTCCAGAATGCACAACTGTCGACAGAAGAGAAAGGCGCCTTTGCACACAACAGCGTCTATGCCAAGCGCCTGATCTTCGACTCGATCGACTGGATGGACAACGGTGCGTTCAACAACACCATCACTATCCCGGCCGGCTATCCGAACGCACGTGCCTGGTTTGGTGCCGATGCAGCCGGTGTTGTGGCAAGCCGTCCGTAGTTATGTAGAAGTTCCCGGAGGCCCAGGCCTCCGGGAACAGACCACGCCCTTCATGTAATGGTGTACCGCCCAGGTACTGTGCCGTCCCCTCCGGGGGACGGCTTTTTTCTGCAGACGTGACTGTCCACACAACAGCTGGCCGGTTACACGAAGACAGCACCTTGCCATGGAATTGGAATCCGTCCGGTTTCAGAAAGGAACGGCATGCTGAAACGCAATATCAGACGGCAGGTGCTGGTACCGCTGTCACTCACCTTTATCATCCTCACCATCTCCTTTATCTATACCAGCTACAGAATCAGGATGGATGATTATGAGCGGGGTATTGCACACCGCTACAAACGGGTCCAGCATATCCTGAAAAGCCTGATCGGCGACCGTACACGTTTCATGACCTCTTCGATTGCCTTCATCGCTGAACAGCAACAGTTTCAGGATGCCATGCGCAACAAAGACCGCCAGGCCCTCCTGCGGCATGGCTATCCCATACTCAAACGGCTCTTCAGCCAGCAGCAGATCACCCATTTTTATTTTTATGACCCAAGCGGGGCGATTGTCCTGCGGGTCTATGACCCGCAAGATACCAGCGCTTCGCCGATGCGATTTACCCGTCAGCAGGCAATGGCGCGGGGTGAAACCGTTTCAGGACTTGAACTGGGCCGAAACGGCACCTTTACCCTGCGGGTTGTGTACCCTTGGAAGGTGAATGGTAAACTGATCGGCTATATTGAACTGGGTCAGGAGTATGACCATATCCTGCAGGAGCTGCGAGCAGTCACCCTGATTGACTTTGCCGTGGCCCTGGATAAAAGGCAGCTTGACCGGGAGTCCTGGGAGCACGGTATGAAGCTATTGGGACGTCCAGCAGACTGGAATCTTCTTCAAGAGCGGGTCTTGAGTGATCAGACGGTCACCCTCCCACCCACTGCTATTGCAGCGTTGCTTGAAACGGGCAAAGGGGAAGAGAAACAAACACAGCAGATCAGGATCAAAAATAGAACCTACGGGGCACGTTCGTTTCCGTTGCAGGACATCGTTCAAAAAGAGGTCGGCCGGTTTATCCTGATCACTGACCTGACCGACAGCATAGCCTCATTTCGCCTCTTCATAACACAGATCCTTGCCTTCAGCCTGTTGGTATGCACCGGATTGTTCACCTACTCCTACCGTTTGCTGGGCCAGGTGGATCGACGGCTCAGGGAGAGCCGGGAACAACTTAACCGGGAACTGGAACAGCGGGCTGAAACCAACAGACAACTTGAGACGGAGGTTGTTGAACGGCAGCGGGCCGAGGCGAACCTGGTCACCCTGAACGAGCAGCTGGAACAGCGGGTACTGGACCGAACCACTCAGTTGAATCAACTGAACCGGCACCTTGAAGCCAGCCGCACCGAACTGGAGGAGGCCTGCAAAAACCTCCAGGCCCAGCAGGCAACCATCCTGCAACAGGACCGGATGGCCTGCATCGGACAACTGGCAGCCAGCGTGGCCCACGACATTAACAATCCGATCGGCTTCGTCTATGGCAACCTGGAGGTTCTGAAAAACTACTGGGGCAAGCTTGCAACCTTTCTGGCCGAGCAGGACACGCTGCTGTCATCCTTGCTGTCTCCCGAACAGCTGCGCCATACTGCAGAGCGTCGCCAGGCCCTGAAGGTGGATTACGTACTGAATGAGTTTAACGCCGTGCTTGATGAATCACTTGAAGGGGCCGAGCGGGTCAACCGGATTGTGCTGAACCTGAAAGGGTTTTCACGTCTTGACGAGAAGGAGGCCCGTCTGGCCGACATCCACGACTGTCTGGAAAGCACACTGAATATCGTGCGGAATGAACTGCGTTACAAGGCCGATATCAAAAAGGAGTACGGTGATATTCCCCGTCTGGTCTGCTATCCCCAGCAACTGAATCAGGTCTTCATGAATCTGTTGATCAACGCCTCACAGGCCATTGAAAACTGGGGCGAGATCACCATCCGCACCTGGTCGGACCGGAAGAATGTCTTTGTCGCCATAGGCGACACCGGCTGTGGTGTTCCCCCCCAGAACCTTCAGCACCTGTTTGAGCCGTTTTTTACCACCAAGGGGTCCGGTGTAGGGACCGGTCTCGGCTTGTCAATCGCCTACGAAATCATCAAGAAACATCACGGCGAGATAACGGTTACAAGCCAGCCGGGCAGCGGAACGGTGTTTACCCTGCGGCTGCCGCTGGAGCAAGCCCCCCAAGGGGAGGAAAACCATGTCTGAGCCGATCCGCATTCTCTGTGTGGATGACGAGGTCAATATCCTGAATGTCATCCGCAGACAGCTGTGCGACCTGGATGTGGAACTGCATCCGGCTTTATCAGCAGAGGAAGGATTACGGTTTTTGATGCATACGCAACCGGTACAGGTGGTCATTTCAGATTACCGCCTGCCGGGCATGAACGGGATCGATTTTCTGAAAAAAGTTGCCACGGAATGGCCTGCTTTAACCGGGATACTGTTGTCCGGCTTTGCAGACCTTGAAGTGGTGCAGGACGCGCTGGAACAGGGCAGGCTGCTGGCCGTGCTGCACAAACCGTGGAAGGCGGAGGAGTTGCAAAAGCTGATTTCCGAAGCTGCCGGAAAGTCGGCCAAACAAACGTCGAGCGAGGTGGAACCATCATGACCCCCCAAAAATGCCGAGTCCTGTATGTGGATGACGAACCGGCCTATGGACGGCTCTTTTCCCGCGGGATGGAAGACGATGACCGTTTCAGCATTATTACCGCAACCAGCGGCGAAGAGGCCTTGCGTATCCTGCAGGACTGCCCCATCCAGATCGTCTTGACCGACCTGTTGATGCCGCGCATGGATGGCCTGCATCTGCTGGAAGAGATCAAGCGCTGCTGGCCCGACACCTTTGTCCTGATGCTGACCGGCGTTGACTCCGCCGACAAGGCGGTGAAGGCGATGAAGGCAGGTGCCTACGACTACATCCTGAAGCCGCTTGATATCGCCATGGTACGGCTGCAACTGGGAAAAATCCTGCAGCACCGCCAACTGCTGCAGGACACCCTGCCGCCTGCCGGTGACGACTACCGCTTTGAAAACATGGTCGGCAAAGATCCGATCATGTTCAAGCTCTTTGAAAAGATCCAACAGGTGGCCCAAAGCGAGGCAACGGTCTTGATCTGCGGTGAAAGCGGCACCGGCAAGGAACTGATTGCCGAGGCGATCCACGCCAGGAGCCGGCGCTGCGACAAACCGTTCGTGCGCGTCAACTGCGCTGCATTGACCGAATCCCTGATCAGCAGCGCCCTGTTCGGCCATGAAAAAGGTGCCTTTACCGGTGCAGCAACACAGAAAACCGGTTTTTTTGAATACGCCTCCAAGGGAACCATCTTCCTGGATGAGATCGGGGATATTCCGGTTCAGACGCAGGTGGCGCTGTTGAGGGTGCTTGAGATGGGCAGTTTTCAACGGGTGGGCGGCACAGAGACGATCAATGTGGATGTCAGGGTAATCTGTGCCACCAATCAGGATATGTCAACGGCGGTCAAAGAAAAAACGTTTCGCGAGGACCTGTATTACCGGATCAATGTTGTCTCTCTGGCAGCTCCGGCGCTCAGAGAACGTAAATCGGACATCCCGCTGCTGGCACAGTTCTTTCTTGAACTGTATCAGCGCAAATCAGCCAAAACGATTTCCGGCTTCAGCAGGCCTGCCCTGGCCCGGTTATGTAACTATCACTGGCCCGGCAATGTGCGTCAACTGGCAAACGCTATTGAACGGGCGGTTATTTTCTGCCAGGGTCGTCAGATTCTGCCGGAGCATCTGCCGGACGAACTGCACAACGAGTCGGAACATGATTTCTCACTGACGCTGCATGACAGCTCACTGGCCTCGGTTGAGGAGTCTTTGATCCGGACCGTGCTTGAAGAAAAGCACTGGCACCTCAGCCACGCTGCCGAGGCCCTTGGCATTGCCCGCGGCACACTCTACAGCAAGATGGAGCGTTACCATATTCAAAAGGATTCCTGACACCGCAGTATTGATGCACTTCACTGCTTTTTCCTCCGCGGCCTGACCGGACGGCAAGCCGCCCTGCCCCCATCGCCAGATTTTGAACAAAACCGCAATTCACACATTAATCAAAACATATCAGCATGTTAAAACAACAATTAACAAATCGGGCACCTATCTTTCGCCGGATAGCTCACATTTCTTCAGCACCGGACCGTCCATAAAGCACATTACCAATTGATATCACTAAGCTTTTATTAGTGGCACAGGCGTTGCTAGGTCATTTGCTTAATGAAAGTGCAGCTACGCACCTGAGCAGAGACAGACTTCACACGATGAAGGCACCAGCAACGAAAGGAGAGTATTGCATGCAGATCAGGTTTTTAAAAAGTTTACTGGTAATGGCGGCAGCTGCATCCCTGTTTAGCGGATGTAGCGGATCAGGCGGAGGTGGCGGTACCCCTTCCAATCCCACCGCGACGGTAGTTGACGCCTCCACCTTAACCACGACAGAATGGGCCGGTCTTTCCCTGCAAGGTGAGATTATCGGTACGCCAGCCATCAACAGTCCGCCGGTTGTCAAGTTCAGGATTACCGACGCCAACGGCAACCCGCTGAAGGGACTTGGATTTACGTCCCAAAGCGCCACGGCCACCGTACCCAGCTATCCAAACCTGGCCTTCTATCTGTCCAAACTGGTTCCCGGAACAAACGGCAGTCCCAGCAAATGGGTCAGCTATCTCGTCACCACCGTGCCGACCTACAAAAGCGCAACCGACAAGACCATTGTACCGGTTACCGCCACCCGCCCCACCAGCGACACGAACGGCACACTGGTTGACAATGGTGACGGCACCTATCAGTACACCTTCTACCGCGATATAACCAAGGTCAAGGACGTGGTTGCCGGGCTGACCCTGACCGCTCCGAACTCTGCTGCAGACCTGGGTGACCTGACCTATAACCCGAACCTGACCCACCGCCTGGTAATTCAGGTGTATGGCGCAGCACGTGGCACCGGCAGAAACACCGCCGACGGCAGCACCTCGCCGACTGCCGCCGTCAACGTGGCCAAAGCAGTCAACCTCGTCTACGACTTTATTCCTGCCACCGGCAAGGCAGTGACCAGTGCCAATGCCCAGCGTGATATCACTCTGACCGCCAAGTGCAACGAATGCCACGATCAGATCGGCACCACCACCCCCCACGGTGGCCGGATTGATACCCGTACCTGCGTACTCTGCCACAACGACCAGCGCAAATTCGGCCGCACCAATGTCGCCTCAGTAAGCGGCGTCTTTGCCACCGCAGCAAGCGGGTATCTGCTTGACGGCGAAGTACAGGGCGACTTCCCGGTCTTTATTCACAAGATCCATGCCGGCAACTCAAAGGCACTCACCAAATCCGGTGCCGGCTATAACTATGCCGATTCCGCAGAGTTCCAATACAGACTGAAGAAATATCCCCAGACCGTGCTGAACTGCACCAAGTGCCACGAAAATTCGGCTGCAGCTCCCCAGGGTGACAACTGGAAGACCGCCCCGAGCCGTCTGGCCTGCGGCTCCTGTCATGACGGCATCAACTTCGCCACCGGTGTTGGCCACATTGCCCAGAGCAGTGATGCAAACTGCAAAACCTGCCATGATCCGGGAACAGCTATTGACCATGTGGCAGCCCACAAGGCAAAAGTGACCTCAAATCAGGATGCAACCCTGCGCACCATGAGTGCACAGATTCTTGGCGTGACGGTTGCCGCAGACGGCAAGGTGACCGCGAACTTCAGGGTCACCGACAATGGTGTTGCCGTTACCTCATTGACCAAATTCACCAGACCGACCTTCATTCTTGACAAACTGGTCAAGGGTACGGACGGCACCCTGAGATGGGTCGGCTACACCAACCAATACAACACCAAGACCTACAACGGTTCCACCAATGCACCGGTACTGCAGACCAAAGGGGAGTCCTACAGCACCTCCGTAACACCGAACGACCGTAACTACGGCACGCTGGTCGCCAATACCGACGGCACCTTCAGCTACACCTTCAAACTGAACGGCGCTGAGCCGGAAGGCGATATCAGGAACGTCAACCACGCCCACAACGTTGGTACACCGGCCGGTTCCATCTACAACAGCAATACCGGTAACGCCGAGTGGCTCTTTGCAAATCCGCTCTACTATCCCGCCGGAAAGATCACCTATGAGCCAACCAAGACCCATCGCGTGGCAATGACCTTCAGCAAGGCCTATGTCGCCCCCGAGACCGCACCGGCAACCGGCGCACCCGGCTTTAACGCCTGGTATGACTTTGTACCAGCCGGTGGCGCAGTAACCGAAACCCGCGACATCGTCAAAATGAACGATTGCGCCAAGTGCCATGCCAATCAAAAACTGCATGCCGCCTTTGACATTCAGGTGTGTGTAGCCTGCCATGATCCGAGTAAGGATCCGGGCACGGGTGAGCCTGTTGCACTTGAGTACATGATTCATAAGCTGCACATGGGCAAAAACCTGCCCAGCGTGCTGGCGGGCGGGAAATACGTGGTCAACGTCAGCCATGATTACAGCACGGCAGCCTTCCCCGGCATCATTAAAAACTGCCAGTCCTGCCACGTTGAAACCGGCAACGCAAACGGCGCCAACTGGCGGACCAACCCGACCGCCAGTGCCTGCGGAACCTGCCATGACAGCACCAATACGCTGGCCGGCCATATCAATGTTGCACAATTTGCCAACAACTGCGCTTCCTGCCACGGCAGCGGCGCAGCGAAAGACACCCGGGTAGCACATCAGTAGTCTGACAGCAACACCGTCGGTCAGGTGCAACGCCTGACCGGCGGTTTGTTTGTACACGCATCTCTCCTCCTTTGCTGCAGTACGGCAACCGGTACTGCCTGGCCGCCTTCTCCCGAAGGCGGCATTTTTTATCATCCCGCTGTACAACCAGCTTTTAAACAGCCTCAGACATTGTATTTACTGTCGTTTTACAGTATAAACGACATCATGTACTGTACCTATTTCGGACTGAAAGAACGCCCCTTTACCCTTACCCCGAACCCGGATTTCATCTTCCTGGGCAAGGCCCATCAGGAGGCGTTTGCCCACCTGCTGTACGGCATTGACCAGAAGGCCGGCTTTATCGCGTTAACCGGTGAAGTAGGAGCAGGAAAAACCACGGTCATCCGCACCCTGCTGACCCGGCTTACCCCTGAAACCCACGCCACGGCCCTGATCCTGAACCCGATGCTCTCTTCACTCGGCCTCTTGAAGACGATCAACCGGGAATTCGGTATCTCTGATAACGGTGAAGAACCGGCTGAACTGGTGGAGACGCTGAATCAGTTTCTGCTGCAGCAGAAAGCGGCACACAAGACCGTGGTACTGGTTATTGATGAGGCCCAGGATATGGAGCCGGCGGTGCTGGAACAGGTCCGGCTGCTGTCGAACCTTGAGACCGCCACGGAGAAGCTGATCCAGATCATCCTGGTCGGCCAGCCGGAACTGGAAACGCTCTTGTCCCGCTCCGAACTTCGCCAGCTGAATCAGCGGATTACCGTGCGCTATCATCTGACCCCCATGGATGCAGCAGATACACGCGACTACATCGCCCACCGCCTGAGGGTGGCTGGCGGCACCCCGGAGATGATACGCTTCAGCACCGGCGCGGTGCAGACGATTCACCGCTTTGCCGGTGGACTGCCCCGCCTGGTAAACGCTGTTGCCGATCGCTGTCTCCTGATCGGCTATACCGCAGAGAGCCGCCAGATTGAGGCCGGTCAGGCCCGGCAGGCTGTCTGCGAAGTGGCCCCTGCCGAAGGACGGCGTACCCGGCGGCGCAGCCGGATGCTGGCGGCGGCCGTTACCGCACTCCTGCTGGGTGCTGCTGTGCTGGCCGGCATGGTCTATCGCCGCCCGGCCCCAGCCCCCCCGGTTGCGGCAACCCCCCTGCAACAGGCCGCCACACCGCTGGCCCTGCTCCTGCAACGGCTTGACGAAGGCCGCAGCAGCCTAGAGGCCTATCAGACCGTGCTGAAGGCCTGGAATATTGTGCCGCCCGCATCGGTACTCCCTGACAGCTCCCTTGAACGGTCACTCAAACAGGCGCGCCTTGACCTCTTTCGCTACACCGGGAATCTGGGGGGGCTGTCGCGGATCGGTTATCCCGCGATTCTGGAACTGTCCCTGCCAAACAACCAGAAACGCTACCTGGTGTTTGGGGGTCTAAGCAGTGAACAGGCCCTGGTTGCCACTGAGTCAGGCAGCCTGACAAGGGTCTCGACAGCTGCGCTTGAACAGGTCTGGACCGGTCGTGCACTGATCCCCTGGAAAAACCTGCTGGGGCTGTCGATACCGGTCCCGTACCTGCCCAACCACACCCAGCGTGAGCTGCTGGCACGCCTGCTCGTCTCAGCCAGGACCTGGCCGCCAAACCAGCCGGTCATCACGGAGGAGGCGGTGAGGGAAGCGGTCAAGCTCTTCCAACAATCACAAGGAGTTGAAGCAGACGGGGTTGCCGGTGGTCAGACATTGCTGCTCCTGTACCGCAAGGCACCCGACTTTAAGGCTCCAGTCCTGAAGAAAGCAGAGAAAACCGATCCATGAGCAATATTCTTGAGGCACTGCGCAAGGCACAAGACGAAAAGAGCAGAGCAGCTGATCAGACAATCACAGGACGCGAGGCCCTGATTGCGCACCGGACAACCCGCAGCTGGGCCGGTGCGAACAAGCGGGTCATCTGGCTGGGCTGTTCCGGCGCTGTGCTGCTTGCGGTAGTGGGCTGGCTGCTCTATGGCCCGTCAAAACCTGCTTCAGAACCCAAGGCGGCCCTGACCGCAGCAGCGCCTGTCAACATGCCTGCTGAACCGCCTCTGCCGCCACAGCAGGCACCGCCAGCACCGCAACCCGCGCCTGCCGCGGCTGCAGTCCCGTCGCCAGCCCCCCCGGCCCCGGCCATTCAGGCCCCTGCGCTACTACCCGCGCCGCCCCAGGCCAATGATGATGAAGAACGTTCGCCGAGCCGGAGACACCGCCCCGCAGCAAGCCCGCCTGCAGCTGCTCCCAGCCAGGCAGCGCAGCCTTCCCGCAGCACAGAAACAATCGTTTCCGGTGTTCCTGAAGGGGTAAAACTGACCGGTATCGCCTGGCAGGACAGCCGAAAAATGCGCAGGGCGGTGATCAATGATGTGCTGGTTGGAGAAGGTACTGTTGTTGCAGGGGCAAAGGTGCTTGAGATCAGACCGGCGCTGGTGCGGTTTGAAAAAAACGGGTCAGTATTTGAGGCGGTACTGCCGCGTTAGCAAACGGTTAACGCTGCCATGGGGGCAGCATGACTGCACGACGCAGAGCGTACAACGCCTGAGGCATAACGAAATAGTGCGGTGAAGGGGTGACTACCGCGCAACGCAGCGGACAGGCTCCGCAGTAGTCCTTCACCAACCTGCCGATGCGTCACGAACCGGCGCTGAACTCCCGCTGCCAGGCATCAAAGATGGCAACCTTATCATCACCGAATTTTGCCAGGTTTTTTCTGATCTTTTCCACTGACTTTTCCTTTTCAAGCCGTTCCGGATGCTTTGAAAAAAAGAGATCAGCATAACAGATGATCCGCTCCGCCAGGGTTTCCGGGGTCATATCCCGCTGCGGCAGCGGCAGATTCTGGCTGGTTATGTCAGTGATCGTAAGCCCTACCCCGGTATGACGCTCACAGATCAGGGCGTGCAGCGGCAAGCCTTCTGCATCGAGCAGCTCACGCCCCAGCAGACCGTGCCGGATGTACGGTTCTTTGCCATGACAGGCAATATCCGGTGCATCGACCCTGCAGACACCGATATCATGCAGATAGGCGGCCTCTATGACCAGGCGGCGGGTATCAGGGTCTGCATTGACGGCAGCACAGGCGGAAAGGGCCTTGCCGGCCACCATCCTGCCATGGATCATCAGGATCTCAACGGTTTCAGGACAACAATAACGCTTCAGCAACTCCTCGACTGCCAGCATGGCCTACCCCTTTCCAAAGAAATCCCTCAACCGCTTCAGGTAATCAACCGGGCTGCGTTCATCAACAACGGAATCCAGCTGCCGTTCCTGCAGTTGCTGGTTGCTGGCCGTATGCCGCGACAACGCCTCGCCCAGCCGCTCCATCAGCTTGTCGTTGCTATCCATCAGGTCGGCGATGGCCGGTTTGGAAAGTTCTGCCAGGATCGCCTCGCTGCGCGCCCTGACCGTGGCCCGGCGAGGTTCGCCGGTCAGAAGCGACATCTCGCCGAACATCCTGCCCTGGCCAAGACAGGCCACCTCAGCCCCGTCAACCTCAACCGCCATCTCGCCACGCAGCACGAAAAAAAGCGAACTGCCCGCATCCCCCTGTCTGACCGCGGTCTCACCGGGTGAAAAGGGTTGCATCCGGGCAGCTTCAACCAGATGAGAGACCTCATCAGCAGTCAGCACATCAAACAGGTGGGACTGGCGTATCCCTGCCAGAATCTCATCCCGTTGATTGGGAAACGATTCCTTGAGCGTTCCGGTGACCAGTTGACGATGGGGGAAGGGAAAGCTCCAGCCGGCGCGATGAACCGCATACCAGGCCTTGGTCTGCAGTTCCGACAGGGCCTGGTTGCGCTGTGCCGGATCTGCCAGCCAGAACTTGAGCAGGTAGACGATGCTGCTATCGGTCATGTTCTGGAGCCGGACGGCCGGTGCCGGTTCATCAAGCACCAGTGTATCCTCCTGTAAAACCTGCAACAGCAGCGCCTTGGCCTGTTCTGGAGGCAGTTCATAGGGCAGGCCAATGGTCAGGGTCAGGGCGGCCCGTTCCCGGGCAGCCTCCTGAGGAGACCCGTGTGTGGTGACCACGCTCTGGACCACCACGGTATTGGGCACCAGCACCAGATTGTTATCCAGGGTACGCAGGGTGATGTAGCGGAAGCCGACATTGACGATCTCACCAAACAGGTTCTTTTCAGGAATGGATATCCAGCTACCCCGTGCCATTAAGGAGTCAATCTGGACTGTAAAACCGTAAAAGGCATTGGAAAGCGTGGTCTGCATGGCAAAGGCAATGGCTGCAGTCAACACCGTGGTGGTGGTGATAACGGCAGACAGATCCACCTGAAACACCAGCCGCAACGAGGCGATCCCTGCCGCCAGATAGACTGCCAGACGGATGGCATCCCGCAGCAGCATCGGCACATCACCATGCCGCCGCAGACTAAGCACCATATCCACCAGCACGTAGATCACCAGCTTGGCCAGACAGATCAGGACTATCACGCTCTGCAGTCGTGCAAGGATAAGACTATAGTTTGGGTACCCGGTCAGGGTGGCCTCAAAGTAGAGCAGCACCAACCCCAGTAAAGAGAGCTTGAGCGCGGTTGGAGCCTGGGAAGAAAGCGGTCGGCCCTGTACGCGGCGCACCACCGTCACCGTGGTAAAAAACAGGATCACCACCAACAGCACCACCAGCTTGTTGACCAAAATAAAATTCAGGTCCACCAGTGAAAGCATCCCCTGATTAAGCTGTTGTGTTGCTGCAGCTGCCATGCTACCCCTCCAGTGCGCCGATCAGACTCCTGATATCAGCAATCCCCCGCTCTGCCAGCCACTGTTCCATTCCTTCAGCAATCTCCTGGGCTGCGGCAGGGTTGACAAAGCTGGCAGTACCCACCTGCACTGCGGTTGCACCGGCCAGGATGAACTCAAGGGCATCGGTTGCCGACATGATTCCACCGATACCGATCACCGGCAGCTTGACCGCCCTGGCCACCTGCCAGACCATCCGCAGGGCAACCGGCTTGATGGCCGGACCGGACAGACCGCCGGTAACATTGGCCAACACCGGCCTGCGACGTTCCAGATCAATTGCCATACCGGTCAGGGTATTAATTACCGACAGGGCATCGGCCCCGGCCCCTTCACAGGCCTGGGCCATTTCTACAATATCGGTCACATTGGGAGAGAGCTTGACAATCAGGGTCTTTTGCGTGGCAGCGCGACAGGCCGCAACCACACTGGCAGCACAGCCCGGATCGGTACCAAACACGATCCCGCCCTGTTTGACATTGGGGCATGAGATATTTACCTCAAGGGCGGCAACCTCGGGAATCGCATCCAGACGGGCAGCCAACTCGGCATACTCATCCGGCGTATAACCGAAGAAATTGGCGATGGCCGGGGTATTAACGGAACGCAGGAACGGCACCTTTTTCTGGATAAAGGCATCAATCCCCACATTCTGCAGGCCAATGGCGTTCAACATGCCGCCGGGAGTCTCTACAATCCGCGGGGTGGGATTACCGGCACGGGGCTTCAGGGACAACCCCTTGGTGACAAAGGCGCCGATCTTTTCCAGATCAACATACTGGCTGAACTCTTCACCGTAGCCAAAGGTGCCGGAGGCGGTCATGACCGGGTTACGCAGCTTGAGGCTGCCGATCTCAACAGACATAGCAGGTCTCATGTCAGTTCCCCTCCCATTTCAGTTCAGCCGCCTCAAAGACCGGGCCTTCAGTACAGACACAACGGTAATCCGGGTTCTCGGTGCTATGCTCAGCCCCCTGGCAGACACAGCCCAGGCAGGCTCCCATGCCACAGGCCATGTATCCTTCCAGCGAGACCTGGGTTTTTACACTCCGCTTTGCTCCAATAGCTGCCACCGCCTTCAGCATACCGTGGGGACCACAGGCAAAGATCTGTCCCTGGTTACCTGTGGCATCAAGGCGTTGCTCCAGCACCTTGGTAACCAGACCACACTCACCCAGTGAACCGTCTTCGGTTGCGGTGTAACACTCAACCCCTAAGCGCTCAAATTCGGTGATACACAGCACATCATCCCTGGTACGGCCACCGGCAAACAGGCGCACCGGCGAATCCTTGACCAGCTCCTTGGCCAGCAGATAGAGCGGGGCCAGGCCGACACCGCCGCCAACGATCAGCTTCTCTTCACCGGCCGGGCCATTCTCAAAGCCGGTCCCCAGCGGGCCGAGGATATCCAGAATATCATTATCATGCAGGGTGGACAGCATGCCGGTCCCCTTGCCCACCACCCGGTAGAGGATTTCCAGGTAGGGCTGGGAGGCTGCGCCGGTATAGGCAGGCTGCAGTGTTCCCACATCAAACACCCCAAAGGGACGCCGGATCAACGGATCGATGGACGGATTGACCCGTACCATCACAAACTGGCCCGGTCTGGCTGCAAGCATCTCCGGCGGTGCAGTCATCCGCATCCGCCAGTAGCCGGGAGACACCTCGGCATTATCCAGAATCATTGCCTTAAACTGCATTCACATCCTCCTCAACGAGGTTTTTATCCATCAACAGGGCATCAATACCCTGTTCGTAATATGCCTTCCTCACACCGCTTTTGACAAATCCGAACCGTTCATAGAGGGCAATGGCCGGGACACTGGTGACCCGCACCTCAAGCCGCAGCAACGTTGCCCCTTGCCTAACCGCCTCGTCACAGGCCCAGGTCAGCAGGGCAGCGCCTATGCCGCTACGCTGCAAGGCAGGATCAACCGCAACATCCAGAATCTCCGCCTCATCCAGCAACACGGTCAGACAGAGATAACCGGCCACCCGGCCATCAAGCTCGGCAACCACCGGCGTGGCATGTTCCGAACCGATCTCTGCATGGAAATGCGCTCTGGTCCAGGCACGGGGGAAACAGGACTGTTCAATGCACAACACTGCAGTAAGGTCAGCCTCAGCCATGGGACGGATACAAATCATTGGCGTAGAATATCGTCAAGGATGTTGTGCGTAAACAAAAAAGGCACCTGCTGTGAGCAGGTACCTGATTTTTGTCTATCCCCGGCAGATAGGTGACAACCGCCGACCAAACACTACGGCGAGGTTTCAAAACGGGAGGCTACTGCTGTTCTTCAACCATCAACATCCTTTTTTCCAACTTAATCAGCTTTTTCTTCATTTCAGGCAGGTGCGGAAACACGGCTGCCGATTTCAGCCGTGCCTGATGTGCAATTGCCGGCGTGCCGCTGAGCACGGCGCCTGCCTCGACATTATTAAACACGCCTGACTGCCCTGATATCATGGCATTGTCACCAATCGTAAGGTGATCAACGATAGCTACCTGCCCCCCGAGGGTGACATGTTTTCCAAGCGTGGTGCTCCCCGCAATCCCGGTTTGAGCAACAATCATACAGTCCGGGCCGATCTGGCAATTGTGTGCAATCTGAACAAGATTATCAATCTTGGTGCCCCTGCCGATACGGGTAACATCCAGAGCTGCCCGGTCAATGGAACAATTGACACCGATCTCCACATCGTCATCAATGATAACAATGCCAACCTGGGGAATCTTAAACCAGCCTTCTCCATCAGGGACATAACCAAAACCGTCACCACCAATAACGCTTCCGTTGTGAATGGTGACGCGATTACCGATCCGGCAGCCTTCACGTACCGATACGCCGGCATGCAGGGTGACATCATCCCCCAGTACCGCCCCTTCATACAAGGTAACATTGGCATGCAGGGTGACCCGCTTGCCCAGTTGAACGCGGTCTCCAACACAGGCACCGGGATAAATGCTGACATCCTCACCGATCACCACATCGTTACCGACATGGGCACCGGACATGATCCCGCGCGCAACCCGTGTACGGCTGGTAAAGAGGGTCAGGAGTTTGGCAAAGGCAAGATAGGGATCGGCTACCATGATGCCGTTTCGGCCACAGGTATCGGATGAGGTATGGAATACGATTGCAGAGGCCCTGGTTGTCACGACCTTTGATGCATACTTCTCATTGGCGAGAAAGGTAATCTGGCCATCCCCTGCATTATCCAGGGTTCCCAGGCCGGAAATAACCAATGAAGGGTCACCAGTTACACTCCCCCCAAGATACTCGGCCAGCTCTGCAAGATTTCTAGTTAGAGCCATGGAGGTAGTCCTTTAACTGCCGTAGTTGAATTTAATTAGAGCAACCTACACGTTTCCATCCGACTTGAACAGCACAATAACAAGGCCTACCCGAGGTGGCCCTTGTGGTTTCCTTATTCGCATAAGATCAGAAAGCATGCCGGAAAAAGAAAAAAGCACCTGCGATTGCTCGCAGGTGCTTAATTTCTATGGCAGGGGTGCCAGGATTCGAACCTAGGAATGCCGGAATCAAAATCCGGTGCCTTACCGCTTGGCGACACCCCTAAAAAAGAGAAAAGTTAAATAGCAAACTATCAGCTGCGAGTCAAGCTTTTCGTGCAGAAAAAACTGCAGCAGCCCCCGCCTCAATCGCCTTGATGTTGGCCGGAATCAGTTTGTGGTTACGTTCCGGCAGGGCATCCTGCAGCGCTTCCCGCAGTGATTCCAGGGCAAGGGCACCGGTTGCAGCGGCATAGGCACCGCAGGCCACCATGTTGACCATCCGCACATCGCCCAGTTCAATCGCAATCTGGTTCATCGGCACGGCAAGCAGCTCCCGTCCCTCACACGCCTCCCCGCCCAGTTCAACCAGAGAACTGTTTACCAGACAGATCCCGCCCTGCTTGACCTTTGCGGCATATTTTTCAAAGGAAAGCTGATTCAGGATCACGGAGACAGAAGGTTCGCCAACCACCGGTGAGCCGGTCTCGCCATCGGCAAACACCACAGTACACATGGCTGCCCCACCCCTTTTTTCCACGCCGTAAGCCGGGAAAAAAGAGACATTTTTGCCTTCTCGAATGGCTGCATAGGAAAGCAGGTTACCGGCCAGCAACACACCCTGGCCACCGTACCCAGCAAAAAAGACGTCATAACGCATAGAAGTTGCTCCAGTTACAGGTTTTCGTTATTTTTAAAGACACCCAGCGGGAAGTAGGGAATCATTTCACTGCCCACCCGCTCATTGGCTGCCAGCGGATTCATGCCCCAGTTGGTGGGACAGGCGGCCAGCGCCTCAATAAAGGCAAAACCCTTGCCTTCCACCTGATATTGAAAGGCGTTTTTGATGATCTTCTTGGCCTGCAGCACATTTTTGGGACTATTCAGGGCAACCCTGGCGGAATAAGCCACACCATCCAGATTGGAAAGCAGCTCCGCCATCTTGAACGGTTTGCCATCATTGGCCACATCCCTGCCATTGGGTGAGGTCGAGGTCTTCTGGCCCGGCATGGTGGTGGGGGCCATCTGACCGCCGGTCATGCCGTAGGTGGTGTTGTTGACAAAGATCACCGTGATCTTCTCGCCACGATTGGCAGCATGGATGATCTCGGAGGTACCGATGGCAGCCAGGTCGCCGTCCCCCTGGTAGGTGAACACGATCCGGTCGGGCCGGGCCCGCTTGACACCGGTGGCAACTGCCGGAGCGCGACCATGGGGAGATTCCACCACATCAATATTAAAGTAGCCGTACAGGAACACCGAGCAGCCCACCGAGGCACAGCCGATGGTCTTGTCGGCAATACCGAAGCTGTCCATCGCCTCAGCCACCAGACGGTGGATTGAACCGTGGTGACAGCCGGGGCAAAAATGGGTCTGAACATCCTTCAAACTTACCGGTTTGGAAAATACCTGCTTCATATAGATGCGTCCTTAACAGAATTTCTTGATCTGGCTAAACAACTCTTCCGGGGTGGGCAACGAGCCGGCACCTGGCGGGCGTCCATAGAACTCCACCTCGGCATCCCGTGCAACAGACAGGCGCACATCATCCACCATCTGACCGGTGGAAAGTTCCATGGTCAGCCAACGCTTACAACGGGTTGAGAGCTCGGCATAGGCCTTTTTCGGAAAGGGGAACAGGGTGATCGGTCGCATCAGGCCAACCTTGATCCCTTCTGCACGGGCCATTTCAACGGCAGTACGGGCAATACGGGAGGTACAGCCAAAGGCGGTCACGATCAGCTCGGCATCATCAGTTGCAAACGCTTCCCAGCGAGACTCCTTGTCCGCCAGTTCCTGATAGCGGGCATGCATCTTCCAATGGAATTTCTCCATCTCGCCATCACCCAGATAGAGCGACTTGACCACATGCTGCTGACCACCGCCGGTGCCGCGCACGGCCCACTCCTTGGCAGGCAGGTCGGCCTTCGGCCGGGGATGGGGGACAATCGACTCCTTCATCTGCCCCAGCACCGAATCAGCCAGCACCATGGCCGGCATCCGGTACTGATCGGACAGGTCAAAGGCCAGCATGGTCAGGTCGTACATCTCCTGGCCGGAGTTGGGAGCCAGCACAATAATGCGGTAGCCGCCATGCCCGCCCCCTTTGGTGGCCTGATGGTAGTCTGCCTGGGAGGCATCAATACCGCCCAGCCCCGGGCCGGAGCGCATGATATCAACAATCACGCCGGGCAGCTCGGAACCGGCCATGTAGGAGATCCCTTCCTGCTTGAGTGAGATACCTGGGCCGGAGGAGGAGGTCATGGCACGGACGCCGCAGGCCGAGGCCCCCAGCACCATGTTGATGGCGCCGATCTCACTCTCCACCTGAATGAAGGTACCACCGGCCTTGGGCAGTTCACGGGAAAGGTACTCAGGAATATCGCTCTGGGGGGTGATCGGGTAGCCGAAATAACACTGTACACCCGCCTCGATGGCAGCCATGGCAACCGCTTCATTGCCTTTGACGAATTTCCGTTTCAACGCATTCATTGTTTATCTTCCTTAAACACGGTTATGGCAACATCCGGGCACATCTCGGCGCAGAGACAACAGCCGGTGCAGTTTTCAGGGTTACTGAATACTGCCAGGGTGTAGCCCAGGGCATTGGGCTGACTGCTTAATTGCACCAGTTTTTTGGGGCAGGCGATGGTACAGAGCCCGCACCCCTTGCAACGTTCTTCTTCAATCACGATATACGGCATATTCACGTCACCTCAGACAAAGTCGGCATGTTGAAAGTTTTTTGTAGTACCAGAAGGATGTTAGCACGGTCAAACTTTTTTTCAGGTCCGGCTCTAAAACAAAAGAAACCGCTTGATTTAATGAATGTATACTGCTAGATGAAAACAGTTATTAATACTGGCATAGCATATATGGAGGAAACATGTCATCAATACTGGTTGAATTAACGGCAAACATTGTATCATCTCACGCTGCAACAGTTGAAATGAGTTCTGACGAACTGTTACAAGAGATTCAAAAGGTCTATGCCGCGCTCAAAAATCTTGATTCCGATCTCCCGGCTGCAGAAGAGGGCGTTGCTAAAGAGGCTGCACCGGCCATCGCTCCTAAAAAGTCAATTCAGAAGGACCAGATCATCTGCCTGATCTGCGGCAAGGGCGGTTTCAAGACCCTTTCCCGCCACCTGAAGCAGGCCCACAGCCTGAAGGCCAGCGAGTATCGCAAACAGTTCGGTATCGCCAGCGGCACCCCGCTGGCTGCCAAAAACTACTCAGAAGCCCGGCGCCAGTCGGCTATTAACAACAATCTGGGTGAAAAGCTGGCCAAGGGTCGTGCAACCCGCATGGCCAATCTGGCAGCCAAGAAAGCAGTTGCGGAGGTACCTAAAAAGGCTGCTCCGGCAAAGGCCCCAAAAGCTGCTGCAGCTCCCCGGGCAAAAAAGAAATAACCCCATCTGCTCCATTGACACAAGGCCGCCGCTGAAAAGCAGGCGGCCTTTTTTATATCCCGAGCTGGTTTGACAGGGACCGTGACAGCAGGGCAAACTCTTCAATAGTCAGGGTTTCACCACGGCGGCGGCCATCAATAGAGCAGTCCGGCAGCAGTTGTTCTAGCTGCTCCGGTTCTGCCAGGCCGCCGCTTTTGAGGCAGTTCCAGAGTGTCTTGCGCCGCATGCCGAAAGCAGCCTTGACCAGCCGTTCAAACAGGGCCTGATTACCCACGTCTACCCGTGACACCGCCAGCGGGGTCAGACTGATCACCACTGAATCCACCTTGGGCGGCGGGAAAAAAAA